>Ga0210040_10000370_pt1 | contig 76453 bp, 89 predicted proteins | sample CryGeyCG12114_NA_FD_185462 | JGI IMG/M metagenome (GOLD analysis project Ga0210040, IMG submission 185462) | Groundwater microbial communities from aquifer - Crystal Geyser CG19_WC_8/21/14_NA (SPAdes) (version 2) | ecosystem: Environmental > Aquatic > Deep subsurface > Groundwater | place: USA...
GGCTCGCAGCAGGGCCTGGTGGTAGCCGCGGACGACGCCCTTGTCCTTGTCGGGGCGGAACCCGTAGGACAGCGGCTGGAGCAGGAAGTCAGCCCAGACGGTGCCGGTGCGGGTCCAGCGGAGGTTGCCGGCGATGCTGCGGGTCGGAGAGAGCATCAGCTGTTCCTGGGGGTCGTGGGCGACGTCGCCGAGGACGCGGCGCCCTGGGCGAGCAGCGCCTGCACGCCGCTGAGCGCAGGTGTGGCTGCGGGGGCCGGCGCGGGGGGCTGCGGCTGGGTGGGTGCGGGGGCCGGCGCAGCTGGTGTCGCGGTCGGCCGCTGCTCGTCGGCCGGGCCGGGCGCCGGGCGGCGGTGGCCCAGGCTGCTGCGTGCCTTGGACCGCCGGCGGGACGTCTTGGCCCGTCGGTCCGAGGGCTCTGCCTGCTCGCCCAGCTGCGCGCCGGCGGGCGCCGGGGCTGCCGACGGCTCGGCGACCGGTGCCGGGGCCACGGTGGCCATCGGCTCGGGCGCTGCTGCGGTGAGAGCGGCCGCGGGGAGGAAGACGGTCATCCGGTGCTGGACGCGGTGCGGTCCGCGCAGCCGGACCGGCCGGCCACCCAGGCGTCCGGTGCTCGGTGACGTGAGGGCCCGCCACGCGCCGGCCGCGATGGCCAGCGGGTTGCGGGAGCCCAGCGGGATCTTCCCCAGCAGGAAGACCACGCCGTAGACGACGCCGGCCAGCAGGAGCCCGTTGGCCAGGAGGCCGTAGTGCGCCCACAGGGAGGTCGTCTTCAGGGCGATGAGCATCAAGACGCCGGCGGTGGCGACCTGGGTGATCGTGTACGGCCCGCCGGGGATGCGTGCGCCATCCGGGGTGCGCCCGATCAGCTGGGGGAACCGCCGGGCACGGGTGTACCAGCGCACGACCTGCTGGTCGCCGCCGTTCGGGGAGCCCTCAGCTCTGCTCATCGCTGTGCTGCAGCCCTCAGGCCGCGTACCCGAGGAGGGCCGCGGGCTGGTCGACGCCGACGGTGAGGCTGCTGCCGTCCGGGGCGCTGTTGATCTCGGTGCCCACCCGGTCCTGCAGGTCGGTCACGTTCCACACGCCGTAGATGAAGATCGCGCCGCACGCGACGGCGATCAGGATCGCGGCCATGGCGCCCTTGGTGGCGATCGCGCGGTAGATGATGAAGATGACAGCCACGGCCACCGCTCCTGCGCGCAGCAGGACCATCAGGGCGTCCAGCTTCTCGCTGGCCAGGTCGAGGACGCCGTCGGCGGCCTGGATCATCATCGGCCCCTGCTCGGCCAGGACGTGCATCGTGCTCATGGGTGGTTCCTCTCTACGTTCAGCGGGTGGGCTGGGCGCCTGGGCTGGTGGTGGCGTTGGTCGACGGAGCCGGAGCTGAGCTGGTCGGTGCGGGTGCGGGTGCGGTGGTGGCTGCCGGCTGGTCGGCGGCCTGCCGGGGCGCTGGCTCCATCGAGCGGACCTCCCACCGCCCTTCGCGGGCGGTGAGGGTGAGCGCGTACTGCACCGAGATGGCCTGCCCGGTGGAGGACCGGGCCTCGGCGGTGACCAGCTCGTGGAGCTCATCGCCGGTGGAGGGCTCCTCAGGCAGGTCTGCGGGGTCGACGTCGACGTTCAGGTCGCGGATGAGTACCTCGGCGTAGGGCGCTGGGGTGATGGCCGGGATCTGGGTGCCGGGGGTGACGTAGCGGGTGACGTCACCGGTGCCGGTCAGGAGGGCGGCGAGGAACTCGGCGGTGGCGGTGTTGGCCGGGTGCTGGGGGGAGAGGTTGTAGCGGTAGCCCAGCTGTCCGGCCTCAGCACTTGCTGGGGCCGCCACCGGTGCGGGGAGCGCTTCGGCGATCAGGGCGCCGTCGTCGTAGAGCACCGGCACGGTGAAGTAGCGGCGGGCCGGCGGCGGCACCTGGGCGGGGTCCTGGCCTTCGGCCGCTGGGGTGGTGACGGTGGCTGCGACCGTGACCGCCCACCGGCCCTGACCGTTCTGCGCCAGGGCTGCCGGCGCCGGGTTGCTGATCGTCCAGGGCACCTCCGGGAGCGCGATGCCGGAGACGTCGACGAAGGGCGCCAGGGCCGTCTCCTCCCCGCGCGGGGTGGTCAGCCAGGTGACGACGAAGTGCTCGGCGAACTGCTCGGCGGCGACCTGCTCGCTGGCGGTGTCGGCGACCTGCTCGGTCTGCGCCCTGGCCGACGTCGGTGCGGTCAGGAACGCGACTCCCCCGAGCATCAGACCCAGCGGCCCGCAGGCCAGTGCGGTCCACAGCAGGCCGGTGGCACCGCGGGTGGCCCACTGGGACCCGCCCGTCCACTGCCCCTGCAGCCGGACGTCGCTGTCGGGGATGCCGGTGTCATCGGCCGGTGCGGCCTTCGGGTCGGTGTCGGAGCCACCTCGCCACGAGAGCTTCACGCCACGTCCCCGGTGAACCAGGAGGTGCGCCGGCGGGCGCTGTCGAGTCCCAGGGGCGGAGCTTCCCCTGGGGTCGGCAGCGCGCCGCCGGCGTCGATGGTCAGGGCCTCCGTGGGTGAGGAGAGGAGAGCCGGCAAGACGCCCACCGAGCGCGTCGCGGCCGCGAGCCGGCGCAGCGCTGCCTGGGCGGAACGGACCGGCTCCCCCAGGACCTCGCGCATCTCACCGAGGGCGTTCTCGTCCAACGGGCGGGCCTTGAGCTCCGCCGCCGCGCGGTCGATCCGACGCCTCGCGGCGTGCACCAGCGCAGCGTCGGAGAGGCTGCCGGCCCCGTCGATGAGCTCGTCGTCCATGCGCTTCCGCCTCCACCGTTGGTCCCTGACACCGAGGGAAGGTGTTGGTGGCGTCGTGGTGTGACAGCGGTGGCACTCTTTTTTCCAGCGCGCTGACCCCGGAGGTGGGCTAGACGGCGCGGGCCTTCGACCAGGGGTTTTGGTCGGTTCGGGCGCGTGGTCGAGGGGTCGGCGGCTGGAAGCGCGCCGGCTGGCCACCGATCCGGCCGATCGTGGGCAAGAAGTTGGGCAAGGGCGCCTGCTCAAGGTGAGGGAGTCCCAGCCGCACACGTGGATCGGAGCCCACCGTGTCGACCTCTTCTCCCTCCCCCTCGCCTGGCCGCAACGGCGGTGCCGCGCTCAGTGCCGGCATCTTCGGTCAGCTGATCGACGAGTGGGCGCGGCTGTGTCAGCTGCCCTCCACCGCTCGTCAGCTCGCCCGCTGGGGCGCCACCGAGGACGCCCTGGCCGGGTTCACCTCGCTGCAAGAGCTGGTCACCGGCATCGACGAGGGCACCCGCGAGGAGGACGACGCGTGGCTGGGGGCGCTCATCCGACTGGCTCAGACCGGGCAGACGATGGCCGGGCGCACCGTGCTGCAGGCGATGCTGCCCAAGCTGACCCGCTTCGCCCACACGACGCGGCCGACCAGTGAGAGCACCGAGCCCGAGGACCACCGGCACGTCATCGTGGCCACGTTCTGGACCGTGCTGGCCGGCTACCCGATCCACCGCCGGCCCTCCCGCGTGGCAGCCGGTCTGGCGTTGGACACCCTGCACGCGCTCACCGCCGACACCCGTGCCGCGGCCGTGGAGTTCCCCGTGCCCGCCGACGCCCTCGACCCGGTCGCCGGCGGCCAGGCCGAACACGAGAAGCCGGCCCCTGAGGCCGGAGAGCTCAGCAGCGACGCCGACCTGCTCGAGGTCATCGCCTGGGGCATCGACTCCGGCGTGCTGTCCGGTGAGGACGCCGCGGTGCTCACCCGGGTCTACCTGCCCGAGGAGAAGCGAGCGACCTCCTCCTCCGTGGCCGCTGAGCTCGGGCTGTCGGCCAGCGCGCTGCGGCAGCGGTGCAGTCGAGCACGCCGCCGGCTTATCGCCGCCGTCCAGGCCGACGCCTTCGGCTTGGTCGCCGCCCAGCCGGCCGTTCAGGTCCACGAAGCCGCGACTGTCTGAGGCTGCACCCGTTAACGGACGGCCCGATACCCGATCGTTTCCGGTCCGCTGGTAGCCCGCCGACTCAGCGATACACCGGCTCCGGACCGGGCGTGCTTGGCTTGCCTCATGCGTGAGCCGACCGCCGACCCAGTAGTGGACGAGCTCCGCCGCTTGGCTCTGTCCGAGTGGTCGACCAGGGCGGCCGCGCGAGTGATCTCGGTGCGGGTGCACGAGGACCGAGCTGAGGTCGCCCTGCTGGTCTACGCCCACTCCGAGTACTGGCAGTACTACGTGAATTATGGCGAAGGCTGGGAAGGCGTCGTCGATGGCAACGGTCCGATCGACGGCTGGGACGACCCCAAGGTCATCCAGTGGTGAGCCTGCCCGGCTCCTGCTTCCCGCGGCACCCGCCTACATAACGGCTCCTATCGGCGGACGGTTTCGGCTGATCAGTTGCAGCCGGGAGGTCGCGATGGCCGGACGGCTGGTGAGAACTGAGCTTGGATTGTCAGGTCTGTCAGCAGTGCCCGGATCTTCGACACCTACCCGGCGAGCCATTCGTCCCCTGCGCACATGTGAAGGAGGAGCTTGGCCAGTCGGTCCCAGGACGGGGCCGGGTCCTCCTGCTGAATCAGTTGTAGGTAGGTATCAACCTCAGAGGCTTGTCGATCGCGTCCCCGTTGAGGCCGGTTCCCGGAGTTCCCGCGAGGGCACTGTTCAAGGCGAACCGATCTGCGCGGATGAGGGTGTTCCGCCACTCAATCGGCACGCCGTTGCTGGTGCCGGTCCGTTGCACGGCGAAGGCGGCAGCCGGCGGCTCGATGGTGAGCACCGCGTGTTCGGCCGCGGTCGGAACGACCGCTCGAACGGTCTCCTCGCCTCCGGTGACCGAGATTCCGGTCATGGCCATCAGCTGGTCGTAGAGGCTGGTGTGGGTAAAGTCGGCGTCCAAGAGGGGCTCTCCCACGGAGGCCGGCAGCCACACCCGGTCCAGGGCCAGCGGTTCCCCGCCGGCCAGGCGCAGCCGCTCGAGATACAGCAGCGGCGTGGACTCCTCTAAGCCCAGCCGGACCGCCACGAGCGCGTCAGCGCGGACGTCGAGCTTGCGGACCCGGGACTCCTGCCTCAGGCCTGCCGACTCGACCGATCCGAACAGGGAGTACACGATCCCGGTCGGCTGCTCGATCAGCGGACCGGTCGCGACTCGCGGCCGGCGACCCCGGCCGGCGGAGACGACACCTTCGGCGCGCAGGGACCGCAAGGCCTCCCGGATCGTGTGCCGGCTGACCCGGTACTGGCCGACGAGTTCTATCTCCCCAGGAAAGCCGGCGATGAACTCATCGGCTTCCAGACGCCGGCGGAGGTCGGCGAGCACCTGCCGCCACAGCGGTCCACCGCTGACACGATCAAGTGATCCCGGAAGTCCAGGCGCGGGATGTGCCGGTCCAGCTGATCCGCTCTCATCACTCATACGACGACCGCCAGGCTCACAGGACAACAGCTAGCAGCACCAGCAGCATGGCCAGACCCAGGGCCCACCACACCGGCTTCAGCGAACTGCGCGAGGGGCTCGCGACCATGTTCGGTTGGGCGATCATGGGTGGGATCAGCTCACCAGCCTGTGATGAGGTCGATCCGTTGGCGAGGTCGTTCTCCCAGAACGTGAACAACTCCACCTCCGCCCGCCCCGTCGGCCAGGCCCGCTGGTCACGCTTGTTGCTCCGGAACCGCACGAGTCCTCCTGGTCTGGGTCGGGCCTCGAAAGGCCTGCTGGAGTCTGTTCACAGGCCGTGGGACCGGCGACGCAGCCTGGGCGACTGCTGTGCCCGAGGAAACGTAGCGCTGGCACCGGCACCGATGACGACCGATGCAAATGTCCGCTTCGCCAAGTCGGTTATGACCGTACATTGGCGAGCCATCCGCAGCCAGGGGATCCAACCGGTCGCGGGCCGGACGGGGTTGGCGAACGCGTCCATCCTCCCGGTCACCGCACTGTGCTGCAGCCTCTCGAACCTCGGTAGCGCGAAGTCGTCTTGTCCGCGCGGCGGCGGCGTACGTACATTGAACAGGAGTCTTGGCGAGCCAAGCCCGGCTCAGGTGGGCCACACTGGTGGCCCGAGCTCGTCGGTAGCCGCCGGGCCAGGGTTGCTCCCGGCACAGCTGTCGCTATCGTAATCGCTAACCGTGGCGCTTCCAGCTGGTCTCGAGGCCGTCCGGCGCTGAACAGTCGCTCGCACTCGCCGCAAGGAGACCGCATGACCATCGCTCCGGCCCCGATCGTGAGCCGGCCCAGCCCGGCTCAGGAGGCGGAGAAGGGCTCCCGCTTCCTCGGTCTGCTACGGACCACCGATCACAAGACCATCGGCCTGATGTACATGGTCACGTCGTTCGCGATCTTCATGATCGGTGGCCTCATGGCCTTGCTCATGCGCGGGGAGCTGGCCCGGCCGGGGCTGCAGTTCCTCTCCCCGGAGCAGTACAACCAGCTGGTCACCATGCACGGCACGCTCATGCTGCTGCTGTTCGCAACGCCGATGTTCTTCGCGTTCGCGAACCTGATCATGCCGTTGCAGATCGGCGCGCCCGACGTCGCCTTCCCCCGGTTGAACGCCTTCTCCTTCTGGCTGTTCTTCTTCGGCGCCCTGCTCGTCATGAGCGGTTTCCTCACCCCGGGCGGGGCCGCCGACTTCGGCTGGACCGCCTATGCGCCGCTGTCGACCGGGGCGCACACACCCGGCGCGGGCGGGGACCTGTGGATCGCCGGGCTCATCGTGTCCGGGCTGGGAACGATCCTCGGTGGCGTCAACTTCATCACCACCATCGTCACCCTGCGCGCCCCGGGCATGACGATGTTCCGGATGTCGATGTTCACCTGGGCCAGCCTGGTGACCAGCATCCTCATCCTGCTCGCCTTCCCAGTCTTCACCGCAGGACTGGCGGCGCTGCTGGCCGATCGACACCTGGGCGCCCAGATCTTCACCGCTGAGAATGGCGGGCCGATGCTGTGGCAGCACCTCTTCTGGTTCTTCGGCCACCCCGAGGTCTACATCATCGCGCTGCCGTTCTTCGGGATGATCAGCGAGATCATCCCGGTCTTCAGCCGCAAGCCGCTGTTCGGCTACAAGGGCATGGTCTTTGCGTTGATCGCGATCACCGCCCTGTCGTTGGCCGTGTGGGCGCACCACATGTTCGCCACCGGCGCAGTGCTGCTGCCCTTCTTCAGCTTCCTCAGCTACCTCATCGCCATCCCCACCGGCATCAAGTTCTTCAACTGGATCGGCACCATGTGGCGCGGCCAGCTGACGTTCGAAACACCGATGCTGTTCGCGATGGGCTTCCTCATCACCTTCCTGCTGGGTGGGCTGACCGGTGTCCTGCTGGCCTCACCCCCGCTGGACTGGCAGGTCACCGACAGCTACTTCGTCGTGGCCCACTTCCACTACGTCGTGTTCGGCACCGTGGTGTTCGCCGTCTACGCCGGCATCTACTTCTGGTTCCCCAAGATGTGCGGCCGGATGATGGACGAGCGACTGGGCAAGCTCCACTTCTGGCTGACCTTCATCGGCTTCCACGCCACCTTCCTCATCCAGCACTGGCTGGGCAACGAGGGCATGCCGCGGCGCTACGCCGACTACCTGCCCAGCGATGGGTTCACCACGATGCACACGATCTCCACGATCGGCTCATTCATCCTGGGCGCCTCCACCATCCCGTTCATCTACAACGTGGTGAAGAGCTGGCAGCACGGCCGCCCGGCACTGCGCGATGATCCGTGGGGCCACGGCAACTCCCTGGAGTGGGCGACCTCGTCGCCCCCGCCGCGGCACAACTTCATCGAGATCCCGCGGATCCGCTCCGAGCGCCCGGCGTTCGAACTGCACTACCCGCACCTGCGGGACCGCCTGGAGATGGAAGCCCACGCCGGCAAGCGGCACACCCCCTACGCCGGCGAGGCCGGCCTCACCGGCGGCAGCCGTCAGGGTGCCAACGACCCCGACCCGACCTGAGCCAAGACCCTCCCGGAACGCCCCGTCGGCCACTGGCCGGCGGGGCGTTCTGCTGCCTGGAGATCGGGGGTTGGCCGGGCCGCTCACCGGCTGGTTGGGTGCAGCAGCGCGGTCCTGGGTACCGGGGCCGCGTCGAACCAGGGAGCCGGCCGGGACCTCACTTGAAGACCGCCGACGGGTCTACCGGGTCATCCGGTGAAGTCGACCGGCATGACCCCGCGGTCTGATCCGAGCGCGATCGGCATGCCGGTCATGCTGCCCCACTCGGTCCACGACCCGTCGTAGTTGCGCACCTGCCGGTACCCGAGCAGGTCGTGCAGCACGATCCAGGTGTGCGCGCTGCGCTCACCGATGCGGCAGTAAGTGGTGACCGGCTGCTCGGGGACCAGCCCGGCGGCACCATAAAGCTCCGCCAGCTCCTCACTGGGCCGCAGGCACCCGTCCAGGTCCACGGCCAGGTCCCAGGGGATGTTGACCGCACCGGGGATGTGCCCGGGGCGGTGCGCGGTCTCACCGGGGAACTCGGGCTCACTGAGCCACTGCCCGTAGTACTCCTGCGGGGTGCGGACGTCGACCAGGTGCCCGCCGCGGGCGGCCGCCACGACGTCGCTGCGGCCGGCCCGCATCTCCTGGCGCAGTACGGGGTCCGGCGCTCCGCCGCGCTCGCGGGGTCCCGGGACGTCCACCGTGAGAGGGAGCCCCCGGGTGATCCACTGCTGGCGTCCACCGTCGAGCAGCCGGACATCGGGCAGACCGAAGGCGGTGAACAGCCAGTACCCGTAGGCCGCCAGCCAGTTGTTGAGGTCGCCGTAGAAGACGACCGTCGAGCCGGCCGTGATCCCCAGCCGCTCCCACAGCGCCTTCATCGCCTCCGGCCCCGGCAGGTCACGGCGCACCGGGTCCTGCAGGTCACCCGCCCAGTCGACCAGTCGAGCCCCCGGTACGTGGCCCCGGTGGTACAGCGCCGGGCGGTCATCGACCTCCAGGAGCACCAGGGCGGGGTCGTGCAGGTTGTCGGTCAGCCAGTCGACGTCGACCAGCACCCGCCGGCGCCGGGCTGCGAGGTCCTCCATCAGCGCACCGGCCCGGTCAGGTGAGCGTCGAGGAGTCGGTGACCTTCCACGGTCAGGGTCACCTGCCCCTCGATGCGCCGCAGTGGCGCCCGAGCGCCGACGAAGAAGCCACCGAGCCCGCGGGCGTCATAGCCCCGGTTGCGTCCCAGCGCGGCGAAGGAGTCCGCGTCGGGGCCGTGCCGTCCTCGCTCGTAGACGTCGACGAGCAACTGGTAGTACCGCTCGGGCCGCTGCCGCGGGCCGGCGGCACCACCGGTGTCCAGGGTCTTCAGGAGCGACTCCAGCTGGTCCAGGCCCTCCCGCATCCGGGCCACCTCGCTCCTGGCCGCCGACGCGCTGGGAACACGCCCGTCATCGCGCGCACGCCGCTGTGCAGCCACGAATTTGCTCCCCTCATCACTTTCGCTATCGTCACAGCAGGCTGAGCAGTCGGCCGATCCCTCCCGTCCCCGCGCCGCGCGCGGGACCGCCCGCTGCAGGACCGCCCGCTCGGGCATCCACCGGCGAACAGAGGAGCCAGCATGGCCAACGCGTCGTCCCAGGTTAGGTCCACCCAGGCCGCAGACCGCTCCCGCGGGCTGACCGGCCGCTCCGTGCTCGCCGGGGTCCTCATCGGCGTGGGCGTGGCCGGCTTCATCGACGAGACCGTCTTCCACCAGCTGCTGCACTGGCACCACTTCTACGACAAGTCCACCCCCACGGCCGGTCTGGTGTCCGACGGCTTCTTCCACGCCGGGAGCTGGATCGCCCTGGTGGTCGGCTGGTTCCTCATCGCCGACATGAACCGCCGCCGCGCCACGGTGCCCAAGCGGGTCCTGGCCGGTGGCCTGCTGGGCTGGGGCGCCTTCCAGGTCTACGACGGGCTCTTCCAGCACAAGGTGCTGGACCTGCACGAGATCCGCTACGGGGTCAACCTCGTGCCCTACGACCTGATCTGGAACATCTCCGGCGCCATCGGCATCCTGGTGGGCGCCGCCTTGCTGTTCGGCTCCGCCCGGCCCATCAGCGTGCGCCCGGGCCTGGATGCACCCGAGACCACTCCCCAGCAAGGGCAGACCACCAACCGGTAACGACCCAGCGACCAGACGGGCCGGTTGATCATGCACGAGCACGCGGGCAGCGACGCCGCGTCGGGGTGGGTCCTCGCCCTGCTCCCGGTGAGCGTCGCCGCGTTGCTCTATCTCCTGGCCCGAGGGCGCCTGGTCAGCGGTGGTGGCACCTGGCCGGCCGGGCGGCTGTGGGCAGCACTGGGTGGGCTGACGTGCCTGGCCGTGGCCCTGACCCCGCCGCTGGCCGGCCGGACGGGCTACTTCCCCGCCCACATCGCCCAGCACCTGCTGACGGTGATGCTCGCGCCGCTGCTGCTGGCCTTGTCAGCGCCGGTGACGTTGGCGCTACGGTCCCTGCCGGTGGCCCCCGGCCCAGCCGGCGCCCCACGCCGGCTGCTGCTCGAGTTCCTGCACAGCCGCCTCGTCCGCGTCCTGACCACTCCCTTGGTCGTGGCGGTGCTGGAGGTGGGTTCTCTCTACGGGCTCTACCTGACGCCCCTGTTCGGTGCGCTGCACCAGCACCCGTGGGCCCACCTGCTGATCCACACGCACATGTTCCTCAGCGGTTGCCTGCTGTCCTGGCTGCTCATCAGCCCCGACCCGATGCCGCACCGTCCCTCGATCACCGTCCGCGTCGTGCTGCTGATCGTGGTCGCTGGCAGCCACAACGTGCTGGCCAAGCTCATGTACGCCCACGCCCTGCCAGCCGCCGCCGGGCCGGTGGAGGAGGTCCGACTGGGCGCCCAGTGGATGTACTACGGCGGCGACCTCATCGATGTCCTGCTCGCCGTCGCGCTCCTCGGCACCTGGTACCGGCGCAGCGGGCGCGCGCTGCGGCACGAGCAGCGCCGGACGGCCGCCCTGGGCACCGCCCCGAGTGCCAGCCGCCGGTCCTGACCCGCGCGCGACGGGGCTGCCTACGCGGCGCTGAGGGCGTGGCAGCCACCACCGGGGGTAGCGCTCCACGCAGACGCTCACATCAACGCAAGCACCAAGCAAGGAGGAACGCTCATGGTCTGGGTCATCGTGTTCATCGTCGGGGTCGTGCTCATCGGCGGGTTCTGGATCGGCAACACCATCCGGTGGACCAAGCAGAACAACAACCTCAAGCGGCAGAGCCCGCTGAACTGGTCCCCGGACAACTACGAGAGCCGGCCCGAGATCCGGGAGGCCAACCGGCGGCGCAAGCGGTTTCGGCGCTGACCGTCCGCGGCAACGGCACATCACCTGCCCGGTGGCAGACGATCCCGAGCACAGCACAGGTCCCTGCGGCCACAAGCCGCAGAACGGTGAGCCGTCCCACTCAACAAGCACTATCCCCGGCCCGACGCGCAGACGACCCAAGTGCCGATGACCGCCGCCCCTGCTGACCGGCTGGCGGGCGCGGCGGTCGGAGCGCAGGGGGTGCTGCTGGTCTGGCTGGGCTGGCCGGCCCGCCCTCCCCGCCACCCGCTCGCCACCTCGGCGGGGCGGCTGCTGAGCGCGGCCGGCCTGCTGGTGGCCGCCGCCTCCGCCCGGGTCATGGGGCCAGGCCTGACTCCCTCCCCGGTACCGACCGAGGCAGCCGAGCTCCTCCGCGGGGGGCCGTTCGCGTCGGTGCGTCATCCGATCTACAGCGGCCTGCTCCTCTTCGCCGCCGGCCGGGCGCTCACCGCGGGCCGGTCCCGCCTGCTGCCGGCCGGTCTGCTGGTGCTGCTGCTCACCGGCAAGGCCGGTTGGGAGGAGCGGCTGCTGAGCGCCCGTTTCCCGGACTACCGGCAGTACGCGGCGAGCACTCCGCGCTTCTGGCCCGGCAGGACGCTGCTGCGCGAGATCGCTTCCCGGCCGGTCACCGACGCCGGGCGCTGACGCCTACGCGTCGTCCTGTCGGTCATCGGTCCGGCGGGAGCGGGGGGCCGGCAGTTGGGACCGTGGGGGCGGGTGTCCTACGGCGCGGCCGGGTCAGGACCGGCACACCTCTGCCGCCGGTCACCGGTGTGCGCTGGCGGCACAGAGAGGCCGCCAGCCGGCAGCTCAGGCGGGCGTGCGGGCGTGCGGGTGCCCGGTGGTCGCTGAGCGCAGTACGTGCAGGACGTCGGCCAGGCGCACCGGCTGATCTCCCCGGTTGTAGGGCAGCGTCGACAGGGCCGCGCCCATGGCGCAGGTGTCGGTCACCGCCGCGACGGTCAGGCCTGTACCGATGCCGCCGGCCAGGAACCGGGCCTTGGGGAAGCGGATGGAGGCCAGCACGCTGCCTGCCACGAGGCCACCGGCGACGAGTCGGACCTGGCGCTCCAGGGACCACCGCTGGCGGCCGCGGCGGACCTGGTGCCCGCTCGCGGTGTGGGCGTTCATGCCGCCCTCGAGCACGGCCAGCTGCTCGACCCCGACAGCGCTCAGGGCCTGGTGCGCGACCCGGGCACGGCTGCCGGCTTGGCAGACCAGCACGACCGGGCCCTGGACGGCACCGGCCACCGCCTCGGCGTGCTCCTGGATCAGGGACAGGGGGAGGTTGATCGCGCCGGGCACGTGGGCGGTCTCGTACTCAGCCGGGGTCCTGACATCGACCAGCGTCGGGGTGTTCGGCTGCGCGGCGAGGGCGTCGGCGGTGATCAGGACGGGTTCGGTCATCGGTGCTGTCTTCCTGTTCGGGTAGGTGCTGGCCACGAGCGGGCCGCCGCCCCCCGAGGGGGTGGGCGGCCCGCCGGAGTCGGAGCGGGGGTTGTGAGGTCTAGCCGAGCAGGGCCATGAGCGAGGACGTGGCGACGTAGATCGCCACGGCGATGCAGAGGGCGGCGAAGGCCCGGGTGAGGGTGGTCGCGGACAACCGGTCGGCGACCTTCTTGCCGGCGAAGGAGCCGGCGATCGCGGCGCAGGTGAAGGGCACGATGACCGACCAGTCGAAGTCGGCGGTGCCGGCGCGGGCGAGCAGGGACCCACCGGAGTTCAGGGCGATGACCAGCAGCGAGGTGGCGATGGCCGAGGGCATGGACAGCCCCAGGGCCAGGGTGAGCGCCGGCACGATGACGAACCCGCCGCCGACGCCGAAGAAGCCGGTCAGGAAGCCCACCAGCAGGCCCGCGGCGGTGATCCGGGCCATCCGCAGCACGCGGGACCTGGTGCTGACCTCGCTGGTTGCCGGCCGGCTGGTCGTGGGGGCCAGCAGGGTGCCCGTCGAAGCCCGGGCACCAGCGGGGCGCCGGGAGGGCACCGCCGGCGCGGTCGCCGGGGGCGGGGAGGAGCTGGGCCCGCTCTTGGTCAGCATGGCGGCGGCGGCGATGAGGATCAGCCCGGCGAAGGCCAGCAGCAGCACGTCGGGGTCGACGAGGCGGTTGGCCGCCGTACCCAGGAAGCTGGCCGCGACCCCGGTCACGCCGAAGGCCAGCCCGATCCCCCACTTGACCCGCCCGCTGCGGGCGTGGCTGAGGGACCCGATGAGGGCGGTGACCCCGACGATGAACAGGCTGCTGGTCGTGGCCTGCCGCGGGTCCTGGCCCAACACGTAGACCAGCGCGGGGACGGTGAGGATGGAGCCGCCGCCACCGAGGGCGCCCAGGCTGAGGCCGATCAGCAGCCCGAGGCCGATCGTGGCGGCGATGATCACGCGACGGTCCCCGGGTCCCCGGTGTCGGTGACCACCGACTGGCCGGCGGCGGCCCAGGCCTTCATGCCGCCGGTCACGTTGTGCACCGGGCGCCCGGCTGCGGCCAGCGAGTCCGCGGCTTTGCCCGACCGGCTACCGGAGCGGCAGATGGCCGCGATCGGCAGGTCGCCGGCAACGGAGTTCGCGCGCAGCTCGCCCAACGGGATGTGCACCGCCTGCGGTGCGTGGCCGGCGACCCATTCGTCGGGCTCGCGGACGTCGAGGAGGACGACCTTGCCCGCACCGACCAGCGCTGCGGCCGTGGCGGCGTCGATGTCGGGGAGACGGTCGGGTGGGGAGCTGGCCTCGGGCACGGGAAGTCCTCTCCGGGGAATGACAGATGGTGACTGCGCGGGCGTCTGAGCGCCGGGGCCGCACGCAGCCGTGCGGGCCGACCGGCCCCTGGCAACCACCCGCAACTTAATGTACGGTCAATCCAAGCATTAGGTACGGACATTTACAAGTGAGGGGTCCCACATGCTCGAGGTTGAGGTCATCGCCACCGACGCGTTGGGAGACCGCAGCTACGTGGTGCACGACGGTGTCACCGCGCTGGTCATCGACCCACAGCGCGACATAGACCGGGTGCAGCAGCTGCTCACCGACCGTGAGCTGACGCTGTCGCTGGTGGTGGAGACCCACCGGCACAACGACTACGTCACCGGTGGGTACGCCCTGGCCACTGCCGCCGGCGCGACGTACGTGGTGCCCGGCGGGGAGGACATCGCGGTCGGGGACCGCACCGTGGTCGACGGCGACCAGCTCGAGGTCGGCGCTCTGCAGGTGGCCGTCCTGGGCACCCCCGGGCACACCCATGGCCACGTCGCCTATGTGGTGTCCGAGCCCGGCGGCAGCACGCCCCCGGCGCTGTTCTCCGGTGGGTCGCTGCTGTTCGGCAGCGTGGGCCGCACCGACCTGCTGGGGCCGGCCGACGCCGAGGGGCTCACCCGCGACCAGTACCGCTCGGCGCGCCGACTGGCCACCGAGCTGCCCGATGAGACCCGCATCTACCCCACCCACGGGTTCGGGTCCTTCTGCTCCTCGGGTTCGGCCACCGGCGGGGACACCAGCACGATCGGTGAGCAGAAGCAGGTCAACGACGCCCTCACCACCGACGACGAGGACACCTTCGTCACCCGGCTGCTCGCCGGCCTGGACGCCTACCCCGCCTACTACGCCCACATGGGCGCCCGGAACAAGCAGGGTCCCAGCGAGCCCGACCTCAGCCCGGCCGACGTCACCGACCCCGAGGAGATCCGCAAGCGGATCGCCGCCGGCGAGTGGATCGTCGACCTGCGGGAGCGCGCCACGTTCGCGGCCGCGCACGTGTCCGGCTCGGTCTCAGTCGCCCTGGGCACCCAGTTCGCGACCTACCTGGGCTGGCTGATCCCCTGGGAGACGCCGGTGACGCTGCTCGCCGACACCCCCGAGCAGATCGCCGACGCGCAGCGGCAGCTGGTGCGCATCGGCATCGAACGCCCCGCGGGCTCCTCCACCGAGCCGGTTGCGGCCCTGGCCGGGGAGGACGGGCCGCGCAGCTACCCGACCGCGGACTTCGCCGACCTCGCCCAGCGCCAGCAGGCCGCCTCCGGCCAGGCTGACTCCGGCCAGCCCGGGCACGGCCACGACGACGGCCACCCCTGGGTGATCCTCGACGTCCGCCGCGACGACGAGCGGGCCGCCGGCGCGATCCCGGGCTCAGTGCACGTGCCGCTGCACAGCCTCATCGAGCGCATCGAGGAGGTGCCCGAGGCGACCCTGTGGGTCCACTGCGCCAGCGGGTTCCGGGCCTCCATCGCCGCCAGCCTGCTCGACCGGGCCGGCCGCGACGTCGTCTACCTCGACGACGACTACTCCACCGCTGTGCAGCTGGGGCTCGCCCCCAGCTGACACCCCCGGCTCCTGAGGCGGGGCCCTTCGTGGGACGACCGAGCTCTGGTCACCTCGCGATGTCACAGCAGACAACGACGTCCAGCAGACAGCGCACCACCAGATCACCGAAGGAGCACCTGACATGCCCCCTACAGACACCCACCACGGTGTGGTCATCGTCGGCGGCGGCAGCGCCGGCATCAGCGTCGCCGCCCGCCTGCAGCACGCCGGCCTCGACGACGTCGGCCTGATCGACCCCACCGACACCCACTACTACCAGCCGCTGTGGACCCTGGCCGGGGGCGGCCGGGCACCGATCGCCGAGTCCGCCCGGCCCGAGTCCAGCGTCATGCCCAAGAAGGTGTCCTGGATCAAGGAAGCCGCCGAGCACATCGACCCCGACCAGCGCTCCATCACCCTGGGCTCGGGACGGCGGGTCACCTACGAGCACCTGGTCGTCTGCCCCGGCATCCAACTGGACTGGGACAAGGTCGCCGGCATGGCCGAGAGCCTGGACTCCCCCGCGGTGTCCTCGAACTACACCTACGGCCTGGCACCCAGGACCTGGGCCCAGATCCGCGACCTGCGCCGCGGCACCGCGATCTTCACCCAGCCAGCCGGCGCGATCAAGTGCGCCGGAGCCCCGCAGAAGATCGCCTACCTGGCCGCTGACTACTGGCGCCAGCAGGGCGTGCTGGGCGACATCCGGGTGGTCATGGTGCTGCCCACCCCCGGCATGTTCGGCGTGCCGGTGTTCGCCGCCGAGCTGTCCCGGGTCGCCGCCGACTACGGCATCGAGGTGCGGTTCAACTCCGAGCTCGTCGAGGTCGACGCCGAGGGCAGGCAGGCGGTGATCAAGGACAACGCCGCTGACACCAAGGAGTCCATCACCTACGACTTCATGCACGTCGTCCCGCCGCAGTCGGCACCGGACTGGCTCAAGGCCACCAAGCTCGCCGACCCGGACAACGCCGGCGGGTACGTGCAGGTCGACAAGCACACGATGCAGCACACCCGCTACCCCGAGGTGTTCGCCCTCGGCGACGCCGGGTCCACGCCGAACTCCAAGACCGGCGCCGCGATCCGCAAGCAGGCCCCCGTCGTGGCCGCGAACCTGCAAGCACAGATGGCCGGCAAGCCGCTGCCCGCCTCCTACGGCGGATACGCCTCCTGCCCGCTGACCACCGCCCGCAACAAGATGCTGCTGGCCGAGTTCGACTACTCGATGAAGCCCGCACCCAGCTTCCCCGTCATCGACACCACCAAGGAACGACGGGACATGTGGCTGCTCAAGCGCTACGGGCTGCCAGCCATGTACTGGAACCTGATGCTGCGCGGCCGGGCCTGACCGTGCCGGACGGATCGGCCAGCGAACGAGGCGGCGTGACGGGGCTGTCGACGGACGTCGACGGCCCCGTCACGCACCACGTCGTCTGGCAGGTCGCCGACGGCGGCGCGAACACCTTCGACCGGGTGCTGCGCAACATCGACAACGTCCTCGCCGACCTCGGTGCCGAGACCACCTCGATCGAGGTCGTCACCCACGGCGCCGGTCTGCCCCTGGTGCTCCAAGCCACCCCGGGCAGCGGTGAGCACGTGACCTCCCTGATGGAGCACGGGGTCGCGTTCTCGGCGTGCGAGAACACGATGGCCCGCCAGCAGGTCGACGCCGGCCAGCTGCTGCCCGGGGTGGGCACGGTGACCTCCGGGATCGCCGCCATCGTGCGCCGACAGGAGCAGGGGTGGAGTTACCTGCATGGCTGACCGCAAGAGACAGCCCCAGACGCCTGGCCCTCCTGTGGAGTTCGTGGTGCCGCCGGTAAACGTCGTCACCGACCTGCACGGGGACCCTGGCGCGCGCCTCGTCGTCCTGTTGAACGGCAACCAATGGATGGTGCTACCCGACCTGCTGGCCAGTTTCACCGCAGCCCACCCCGACCACGGGGACCTCTTCGTCGAGACCCTGCCACCGGGCATCCTGGTCGCGCAGGTGCGTCACGGGGCGCTGCAGATGGGCAGCCTGCGACTCAGCGTGCGGCCCGACGTCCTCGCTGCCGCACCGGGCGTACTGGAGCAACTGCACGGCGAAGGACTTGTCGATGCCCCGGTCCGCTACGCGAGCAACGACCTGGCCCTGCTCGTGGCCCCCGGCAACCCCCTGGGCATCACCGACTGGCCCGACCTGGCACGCCCGGAGGTCCGCGTGGCCATGCCCGACCCGGCGATCGAGGGTGTCGGCGAGCTGATCGCGCGGGCTCTCACCGCAGCAGGCGGGGTCAAGCTGCGCGAGCGGGTCATGACCACCGGAGCAGACCGGGGCACCACCCGGTACACCCGCATCCACCACCGGCAGAGCCCGGCCTGGATCGACGCGGAAGAGGTCGACGTCGCACCGGTGTGGACCACGGAGGCCCGCACGCACGACCCCGCCGGCGTGCAGACCGTGTCGCTCCCCCCGGCCAGCAACATCACCGGCCACTACGCCGCCGCTCGCGTCCGTGCCGGGACCAACCCGGCCGGCGCCACAGCCTTTCTCCAGCACCTCACCTCCCCACCAGGCCAAGAGGTCTACCGCAGTCACGGTTTCGCCGGTCCGATCGGTGACCGCGGCGACACCTGAGCACCACCGACGCCTCCGGCTCGGGCCCGCCTGCCCAACCGGGCAGCGCGCGGATCCGATCGTGCGCGCGGCCGGCCCCCGGTCAGGGTCGGGATGCCCTCCGACTGAGCTCATCTGCATCAACCGTCTGCTGCCCCGGGGGCAAGACGCGGACCATGTGACGCAGGAGCGGACCGGCGCCGCTGGCACCCCCCCAGTCCACGTGAACCTCCACGCGGGCAGATCGGACCGGCTACGGGGGGCCGCACCATCCACCTCTAGCAGTTCGAGGAGCAGCGAATGACGAGCAAGGAAGAACGAAGCCCGGCACAGCGGCGGGGTCGAGGGAGAGGACGTCCGGAGGACCGAGACCTCCCCGAACAGCCGCGATCCGGCGCTTCTCGGGCTAGGCGGGGCGAACCGGCGGCGCCCAGGACCAGCCTCCTGGCACCGCTGATCGCCCTGGCCGTCGTCCTCGTCGTCGCGGCCGTCGCCCTCGTCCACAACCTCACCGGCCCGGACGGCGACGCCGACGGCGGGCCTGTCGCTGAGGTCAGCGGCCCTGCGGAGGCCGACAGCGGACTGGCTGCCCTGGCGCGCAGGATCCCCGACGACCCGCTGGCGCAGGGAGACGTCGATGCACCTGTGGTGCTCGTGATGTGGTCGGACTACCAGTGCCCCTTCTGCGGCAAGTTCGCACGAGAGACCGAGCCCGAACTGGTGGACCGCTACGTGAGCGACGGCGTGCTCCGCCTGGAGTGGCGCGACTTCCCTTACCTGGGTGACCAGTCCCAGCTCACCGCCCAGGCCGCCCGGGCCGCAGGACAGCAAGGGCAGTACTGGGAGTTCCACGACGCCGTGTACGGCCTGGAGCTGACCCCGCAGAGCGGCGAGCTCACCACCGAACGACTGACCTCCATCGCGGCCGACCTGGGCCTGAACACCGGCCGGTTCGCCGCGGACATGACCGCTCAGACCACGGTCGATGCCGTCGCCGCCGACTTCGCGGAGGGGCAGTCGCTGGGCATCACCGGTACACCGACCTTCCTGGTGAACAGCACCCCGATCGTCGGCGCCCAGCCCCTGGACGCCTTCAGCTCCGCCATCGAGGACGCCGCCGCAGCCGCCGGCGCACCGGTGGGTGAGGGGTGATGGGCGAGCTCGGGCTGACGGCCGCCCTGCTCGGCGGGGCACTGACCCTCATCAGCCCCTGCAGCGCTCTGCTGCTGCCGTCGTTCTTCGCCTACGCCTTCGCCAGTCCGCGGGACCTGATCGCCCGGACGGGGATCTTCTGGGTCGGGCTATGCGTGACGCTCGTTCCGCTGGGAGCGGGATCGGCGTGGGTCTCGAGCCTCTTCTACGGGCACCGGGCCACCCTCATCGCCATCGCCGGCTGGCTCATCATCGCGATGGGGGCGCTCCAGTTCTTCGGCGGCGGCTTCGCCTTCCCCGGGGCCGACCGGCTACGGGGCAGGATCAGCGGCAGCGGCCGCACCGGCAGTTGGGCCGGCACCTTCGCACTGGGCGCGGTCTACGGGCTCGCCGGATTCTGCTCAGGCCCGATCCTGGGTGCCGTTCTCACCATCGCCGCCGCCCAGGGCGACGTCCTGCGCGGCGGAGTGCTGCTGGCCGTCTACGCACTGGGCATGGCTGCCCCCATGTTCGTCCTGGCTCTGCTCTGGGACCGTCTCCAGATCGGCCAGCGACGCTGGCTCCGCGGCCGGCCTGTACGTGTCGGACCGCTGCAGCTGCACACCACCCAGATGCTGGCCGGTCTGCTCTTCATGGTCATCGGGTGGCTGTTCCTCCGCTACGACGGGACAGCCGGCATCACCGGGGTCCTCGGCCTGGGCGACACCACCGATCTGGAGTTCACCGTCCAGGAGTGGGTCAGCAGCTCACTCGGATCCGGCTGGGACCTGGCCCTGCTGTCCGCTGCCGTTGCGATCATCGCGTCGGTGATCGCCGTCCGCCTAAGGCGCCGCCCCTCCCGACCGCAAGAACATGATCCGGTCGACCCGCCCACCCACCCCGGCCACGACGAGGCGCCGGCGGCGCAGATGAGGGAGCGACGGTGATCTCCCGCCCCACCAGGGCCACTCCCCCACGCGCACCGGGCTCGGACCCGGTCTGGTCCAGCGTGCTGAGCTGGGACATCCGCCGCTGGCAGGTGGCCGGAGCGGCGGCGGCGGGCACCGCCCTTCTCGTCGCCGTGCCGACCGATCTGATCGACACCCCCCTGTTCAGCAGGGACGTCCCACCGACCTGGTGGTCGTGGCCGATGCTGCTGGTCAGCAGCGTGCTCACCGGGATGCTGGTCGGGACCTACGTCCGCGTCGCCTCGCGGCGGACGAGCCCACCCGAGCGTCCGACGAACCAGCGCAGCAGCGACGACCTGCACGGCAGGCGGTGGGGTGGGCTGGGCGGGGCCCTGACGTTCTTCGCCGTCGGCTGCCCGGTGTGCAACAAGGTGGTCCTGCTGGCGATGGGCAGCAGTGGGGCCATGACCTGGTTCCAGCCCGTGCAACCGCTCCTCTCGGTGGGTGCGGTCGTCGTCCTCGGATGGGCGTTGCACCGCCGACTGAGTGGTGAGACGTCCTGCCGGGTCACCAGCTGACCCACACCCCTGACCCGACAAGGCTGCTGGACGCCGGTGCCGACCCACCGGCGGACGAGCCCGAGAGAGGAACACCGCATGGACGCACGAGCATGGGACGAGCGGTACAGCCAGGCCCGCCAGTGGTCCCCCGGTCCCAACGCCCTGGCCGCCGACCTCATCCGCGACCTGCCGGTCGGCACGGCCCTGGACGTGGCAGCCGGGGAAGGCCGCATGGCCCTGTGGTTGGCCGAGCAGGGATGGCAGGTGACGGCGCTGGACTTCTCCGCGGCGGGTCTGGCACGTGGCCGGACAGCAGCACCGACGGGCGCGACCGTCACCTGGACCGTCGCCGACGCGACGGTCGCCGAGCTGGGTGAGGGTGACTACGACCTGGTCATGGTCCTGTTCCTGCACCTGCCTCGACGGTCCGTCGCGGACGTGCTGCGCCGTGCCGCAGAGGCGGTCGCCCCGGGAGGGCATCTGCTGCTGCTGGGGCACGACCGGGACAACATGGCGGACGGCGTAGGCGGCCCGCAGGACCCCGACCTCCTCTGGGACGTGGACCTGCTCCGCTGCGCAGCGAGCGGCATGGACGTCCAGCGCTGCGAGCAGCACCGGCGGCCCACCGAGCATGGCGAGGCGATCGACACCCTGCTCTGGGCCACCCGGCCATGAGACGCGCCCAGTCGGGGAACCGGGGACCAGCGCTGGCCGCTGCACTGTTCTTCCTGGCAGGGTGCTCGACACCCTTGGCCACAGGCACCGATGCCACCGAGGTGGGCGCCGCGGACAGCTCGGCGACCCGGGCGTGTCCGGAACAGCCCTCCGGTGCCGCTGCGGCCGATCCGCTGGCCGAGGTGACACTGTCCTGCCTGGGAGGCGGCCAGTGGGACCTGAGCCGGCCCACCGGCCTGCCGACGGTCGTCAACGTGTGGGCGACCTGGTGCCCGCCCTGCCGCGATGAGTACCCACTGCTCGGCGAGCTCTCCTCGCAGGCCACCGCCGGCGGAGCCGATCTGCTGGTCATCGGGATCGTCTCCCAGGACACCGCCGGCGCCGCCGGGTCCTTCGCAGCCGATGCCGGGGTGGACATCCCGGCAGCGATGGACCCCGATGCGACGGTCGCCCGCGCTCAAGGCCTCATCGGGCCCCCGGTGACCTGGTTCATCGATGCGGACGGCGTCGTCGTCCACCGGTTGGAGGGGGCTGCCCGGTCGGTCGAGGAGCTGCGCGACCTGGTGGACACCCACCTGGGAGTCCGGTGGTGACCGCGACGTGGTGAGCGACCCAGCTCAGCTCGTCGTCGATGGTCCGCTGCTCATCGCGGGCCTGGTCGCCGCACTCGCCGGGCTGGTCAGCTTCCTGTCGCCGTGCGTCCTCCCCCTGGTGCCCGGTTACCTCTCCTACCTGGCTGGGCTGGTCGGACCAGAGCGGGCCCGGCCGGAGGCCGACGGCGGGCGCGCATCCACCGGCTCGCACCGGACTGATCGGCTGATCGTCGGCACGCGGAACCGCACCCGGACACCGCTGGCGGGGGCAGCACTGTTCGTGGTCGGCTTCGCGACCGTCTTCGTGTCCTTCGGTGCTGCCTTCGGCGGGGTCGGAGCACTGTTGCTGCAACACGCTGACTGGATCACCCGCGTCGCGGGAGGGGTGACCGTCGTACTGGGCCTGGCCTTCCTGGGCGCCTTCCCGGTGCTCCAGCAGGAGCGCCGCTGGCATGTCCTGCGCCGCGGTCGACTGCTGGGTGGGTGGTTGCTGGGGGTCACGTTCGGCCTGGGGTGGACCCCGTGTCTGGGCCCGACCCTGGCGGCTGTCAGCACTCTGGCCGTGTCGGAGGCATCAGCGACACGCGGGGCCGTGCTCGGTCTGGCGTACTGCCTCGGCCTGGGAGTGCCCTTCCTGCTGCTGGCCGGCGGAGCTGGCTGGGCGACGCGCTTGTCCGGGCTGGCTCGCCGGCACACCCGGACCATCTCTCGTGTCGGGGGCGGCCTCCTCGTGCTGATCGGGATGTCGTTGATCACCGGATGGTGGTCGATGGCCATGATCTGGCTGAGGTCGACCACCGGTGGCGCGTCGTTCACCCCGTTCGGTTTGTGAGACCGGGAGACAGGGCCGCCCGCTCTCACATCGCCGAGGGCCGGTCACGCGCCAGCCGGTACGAGCAGCAAGCCGGCTCCACCCTGCAGGACTCGGCTGCCGTCAGCGGTGACGAGCAGTACGGGCAGTCCGACTGCCCGGGAGATCTCCAGCCCGCTGCCGGGATCCAGCTCCACCACCTCGTCGCCGTCCATCGCGATCAGTTCGGTGCCCGAGGGGTCCAGAACCGGGCTGGACCACCCAACTCTGGGTTGGCTGGTCCACAGCGCACCCGACGTGCCGAGTCCGATGAGCTCACCCCCCGGTAGCACCGCGGCAGCAACGTCGCCCGCAGCGTCGGTGGTCATCACCGCCGGCCGGCTCGACAACGGTCTCCCCACCAGCGCCCCGTCGAGAGCCCTGTGCACGGTGACCAGACCGTTGGGGTCTCCGGGCCACGTCCAGCTGATCGTGGTGACCGCCGCACCGCTCGCTCCGCCCTCGGGAACCAGCGTGGCTGCCGCATCGGGTGGCACGGAGGCCGGCCGGACCGCAGCGCTGGACCACGATGACGGCCCGGTGTCGCCCTGTCGCGCCACCACCGCACCCGAGCCGTCATCCAGAACGATCGTGCCGTCGCGTTCGGTGACGACCACCCCATCGGGCACCTGGAGCAGCGGCTGCCCGGTGGCGCCGTCCAGCACCTCGTGCGGACCTCCGGCCCCGCCGACCACCGCGTTGGTCGGGCGACCGAAGACCAGCCCCGGAGCCACCAGCGAACCTGGCACGGCCTGCGGACCCCAGCGGACCGCCCCGGAGCCGATGTCGTAGGAGGAGGCTGCCACGCGGGTGGCCAGACGCCCGTCGTCGATCGAGGCATCGGACTGCAGGATGGTCACCGCAGCCCCCGACGGAGTCCGGGACACCGTGTACCCCACGCAGCTGGGGTTCGTGGACACCTCCCACTCGCGATCCCCGCGACTGGAGATCACGGTGAACCGGAGCCTGTCGTCGCCGCTGTCGGGATGGACCGGGCCGATCAGGTCGTCCCCCACCACGGTGGGCAGGTCGTCGAAGGGCAACGCCAGCGCACCGGCTGGAGCGGCCGGCTCGGTGCTGCCGTCGATGCGGCCCTCGAGCACATCTGCCAGAACGAGAGACATGGGGTCCCCGGACTGGTCGGCCGGCTCCCCGGCACAGCCGTTGAGCACCACCACGATCGATGCTGCACCGGCCAGCCCGACGATCCGCTTCGGCTTCGTCATGATGCCACCGTAATGTACGGTCAATACAGCTCCTTCTCTGTCCGGACGATGCGGAGGCCGCCGCAGTGCTCCTGATGACCTCACGGTGGCCGCTCCGGGGAGCTGCCCCAGGGCTCTTCGTGCGTCATGGCACGGTTCCTGCGCTCCTGGCCGCCTTCCTGGCCGTGGGGACGTTGGCGTCGTGCACGTCGCCAGCCGGTCCGACGAGCGCAGTCGTGACCAGCGGGGGCGCGCCGACTGCCGGCGACGTCCGTGCCGGCGGCCAGGTGGCCGCGTTACGCGTCGACGGTGGTTACGTCGTGGAACCGGCTTCCCCGTCGGTGGCCGCTGCGTACCTGACGATCACCAACACCGGGTCAGCCGACGATGAGCTGATCGAGCTCACCTCGCCGGAGGCGAAGTCTGTCAAGGCGATGACCGAGGGAGGCACGTCGGGCAGCACGCGGATGCAGGACCTGGGCCAGGTCGTGGTCCCCGCCGGCGAGGATGTGGTCTTCACGCCCGGGGAGAAGCACCTGATGCTCATGGCCCCCAGCCCTCGACCGTCCGCGGGAGACACAGTGCCGCTGACCTTGGTGTTCCGCGACGCGGGAGAGCTGGACCTGCAGCTGCCGGTCGAGTCGCTCATCGGCCTCCCCGCTCCCTCCCCCGACCACCCCGGGGCGCCCTGATGTCGCGTCGATCGACCCGACGACGAGGCGGGGTGGCTGTCCTGGCCATCGCCCTGCTCACCGTCACTGCCTGCGGGCAGGTATCGGAGCCGACCGAAGGGCAGGCACCGGCGGTGCTGTCCACCTCGGCGGGTGCAGCCGACGAGATGCAGGGCGCACCCCTGGCCCAGCCACTGGTCCTCGCAGGGCCCGTCGCCGACCAGGTCTTCCAGACCAGCGACGGCGGGACGACGACGCTGGGTGAACTCGGTCAGGGACATCTGCTGTTGCTCTACTTCGGTTACACCAACTGCCCCGACGTCTGCCCGACGACACTGGCCACCATCTCGATCGCACTGTCGCAGCTGCCGGCTGACGTGGTGGCAGACGTCCGCGTCGCGATGGTGACCGCGGATCCCGAGCGCGACACCCCTGCCGTGCTGGCCGACTACCTCTCCCACTTCGACGGGGGCAATGATGCGGCGTTCGTCGGGTTGCACGCACCTCTGGCTGAGGTGCACGCCCTCGGCTCGGCGCTCGACGTGCCCCTCAGCGCTCCCGTCGTGACCGACGACGGCACCGTGATCGTCGACCACGGTGCTCAGGTCATCGGCTTCGTGGACGGCCGCGCAGACACCCTGTGGCTGGGCAGCACCTCCTCAGCCACCTACGCGCACGACCTCACGCTGCTGGACCGACAACTGCGATGACCAACGCCCAGCCCTACGAGGACGGAACCGCAGCACACGCCGCCAGGCGGGCGTCGGGGTCCGTCCGCACCGCTGACCGCAGGGGGAGAGAGTCGTGACCTGGCACATCCGTGACGCCGTACCGGAGGACCTCGAGGCTGCCGTCCGGTTGGACGAGGCCTCCTCGACGACGGCGCAACCGCCGGTGTTCCCGCTCGCCGACGTGGTGACCGCGCTCAGCGCCCGCCATCCGGCCGTCGTCGCTGTCTCCGGGCGACAGTTGATCGGTTCGGCGGTCAGCCGGGTCGACGGTGACCGCGCGTGGGTCCTGCGCCTGGCCCTGCACCCGCAGTGGCGCGGTCACGGGCTGGGCAGCGCCCTGCTCTCCGCGCTCGAGCAGAGGTTGTTGAGCATCGGGGTCCGGCGGCTGAGCGCGGCGCTCCCGGCCAGCGAGACCGGCGGCGAGGCCTTCGTCAACAGCGGCTTCACACGCCGCCGGGACATCGACGTCTTCGAGAAGACCGAACAGGTGACCGCGCATGCGGCGGCGCTGCTCAGTGAGCTCGGCGGCGCTGTGCCGGCGGCCGGCCTGTGGGCCCAGATGGCCGGCATGCGCACGGAGAAGGCACTCATCGAGCGCCGGATCGTGCTGCCCCTTGCACATCCGGAGGCAGCTCAGGAGCACGGCGTCGAACCACCCCGCGCCGTCGTCCTCTTCGGCCCACCCGGCACCGGCAAGACGACCTTCGCCAAGGCAGTCGCCAGCCGTCTGGGCTGGCCCTTCCTTGAACTGTTCCCCTCACGTCTGGCCGCTGGAGAGGGAGGTCTGTCAGCCGGGCTCAGTGCCACCTTCTCCAGTCTGCGGGAACTCGACCACGTGGTGGTCTTCATCGACGAGGTCGAGGAGATCGCCTCGGCCCGGGACTCCGGTCGCAGTGACATCGGCGTCGTCAACGAGCTCCTCAAAGCGCTGGTGAGCTTCCGGGAACGCCCCGGCCGCCTGCTGATCTGCGCCACCAACTCGATCCGCGACCTGGACTCCGCGTTCCTGCGTCACGGCCGGTTCGACTACGTCCTGCCGATCGGGCCACCTGACGCCCAGGCCCGGCGAGCCATGTGGTCACGGCACCAGGAGGCGGCAGGAGACCAGATCGACCTGGATGCCTTGGTCGCAGCGACGGAGGGCTTCACCCCGGCCGACATTGCCCATGCTGCGCGGACGGTCGCCCAACGCACCTTCGAGTGCAGCCTGGACACCGGGACGCGGTGCCACAGCACGACCCAAGACCACCTCGACGTCATCGCCGGCATACGACCGACCCTCACCGAGGCCATGGTCCGGACGTTCCAGGAGGACATCGCCGCCACGGCACGCTCCTGAGGGACGACAGCAACCCGATGAACCCGACGCAGACCCTCAGTCCGACCATCAGCCACACACCCGTCCGACGCACATGAGCGAGATCCGACGACCAGTTCCGACGTCCCCGGACTCCCAGGACGCGGGCGCCGAGCTCCAACGACCCGGCGCACTGGCGTGGCTGTGGTACGCGATGGGTGGAGGCCTGCCCGCCCGCCACCGGGCGTGGGTCCTGCACGACACGACCACCCGAACCTGGGGTCTACGACACCTGGCGCGCGCCATGGCCCAGATGGCCATACCGATCGCCGTGGTCCTCACGGTCGTCCCGGGACCGTTATGGATCCGCGGCATGACCGCCGTCGGCGGCGTGGCCCTGGGGCTCATCTTCTCCGTCGCGTACATGCCCGAGACCACCGAGCACCGCCTCGTCAAGGCCGGATACCCCGCGGGAACCGCTCGAGCCGCACACGAGGTCGCCCAGCAGCAACGGCAGGACGCCGAGTCCCGTGTCAAGCGAGCCGCCGGACTGCGCCGCGCCCAGCGCTACCGCAGCAGGCAGGACCGCTGATGGCAGACCAAGGGCTCCGGCCGTCCGCAGTCTGCACCGTGCAGTGCCAGCTCACCGGGTCGAGCAGGTGGACCGGACTCGTGGGCGATCAAGTTGGACGCGCGGCTGTGCGCCGAGTGGCTGGCGCGGTCCCATCGGCACTTGGGCCCGGCGGGCACGCCGCAGGTCCGCCAGCCTCACGTGCACGTGTGCGCATGGTGAGGCGCACGGCAGCGAACTGGCTTCACGCCTGACGTCCGCCTGGCGTACAGCACTTGATCAGAGCGGACCAGCGCCCCACCCCTACACTCGCGATGACTGCTCGCGGCCGAAGGACTCAGAAGGGGACGCAGTCCTGAAGGCCGGCGGTCGCAGCGCTCGCCCAGCGACCGAGCCGACTGATCAGGCCACGATCCGACCGCACGGCGACCGCGGACTCACTCACCGCCTCGGGGACCGTCTCAGCCCCCGCGAGGTCGGTCGTGTCGTTGGTCAGGGTGGAAGCAGCGTTGTGCACGGCGAATCCTCGAGGTCGATGGCTGATTGCGCTTGCTGGCCGGTCAGAGCGAGCAGCAACCGGGACAGAGCCGGTCATCGACGGCGAGCGGGAGGACGGCGAACAGGCACACGCAGAACGGCGTGGCCCTCAGCGTCAATCCACACTTCACCGGTCGAGATAAGCACATCAGCCGCCCGCTGGCAACGGTGACGTCCCCGCGCACGCGACCTGCACCCCTCGATCAGTTCCACCACCGACGATCCGGCGCCGTCCCGGTCAGCCTCCGGTCCGAGGGGAGGCCGCATCGGATCCGACCGTGAGACGTCCATTCCTCGAGCTTGCTCCCGGCGATGACGGATGGTCGCTCGCGAGGCAGCGGGCTGGGATCCACGGGTAGGGCCCGGGACCGGCGTGCAGGCGTCCGGCCTGGGCGCGGTGAACGTCAGCCGATCTCGGTGGCGCCGCCGGCGTCGGTGAGGCCCGTGAGTGGGCCCGCGTCGGCGATGTCGGTGAAGCCCAGGTCGGCCATCTGGGCTGCGGCGGCTGCGGAGCGGGCGCCGCTGCGGCAGTAGACGACGTAGGAGGCGGCGGGGTCCAGGTTGCTCACCTGGTCGGCGAAGGTGTCGGCGCTGACGTCGATGTTGACAGCCCCCGCAAGGTGGCCGGCTGCGTACTCATCGGGCGTGCGCACGTCGATGACCGTGGTCCCCTGCTGTGCTGCCAGGGCCAACGCTCGGGTGGGGTCGACGAGGGTGACCGCCGCGCTGCTGCTCATCGTGGTGCCGATGGCCGCCGCTGGGTCCCCGCTGGTGCTCGAGCAGCCCAGCACCAACGCGCCGGCGGTGAGCAGCAACGCGGTCGAGACGGTGAGTCGCCGTCCCACGGCGGGCGTGGAGTTCGTTCGAGTGCTGATGGTGAGGCTCCTGGAGGTCTGTCGTGACGCTGGCACGGGTCCACACTGCCGGGCCTTCAGGGAGCCCGTCAGAGTGGGGGCGGTTCAGTCAGCTCGAAGCGACGCCGATGCCGACCTGGACGATCACGAGTGCAGCGACGGCGAACACCAGCCCGGCGAACCAGCGCTTGAGCCGACCCGTATCCAGGCCAGCTCCGAGGCGTGCCGCGATCAGCGCAGCGACCACCGCGGCCCCGGTGAAAGCAACCGCGACCGGAACGTCGATGGCGGCGTCGCCGGCGTGGGCGGCGAAGCCGGCGGCGGAGTTGACGGCGACAATGACCAGCGAGGTCCCGATCGCGGTGGTCATCGGCAGGCCCAGCACGATCACCAGCACCGGGATGATCAGGAATCCACCGCCGACGCCGAGCAGGCCGGTGAGGAACCCGACGACGAGCCCGCCGGCGAGGGTGCGGGGCAGGCAGCGGCGCCAGTTGACGGTGCCGTGGTCGGTGGCGCACGCAGCACCGGTGGTGGGCTTGTCCTGCAGCATCCGCACGCCGGCGGCGACCATGAGTACGGCGAACAGCGCGAGCACGACGTCCTCGGGGAGCAGCCGGTTGACCGCGGCGCCGGCGAACGCTGTCACCGCCCCGGCTGCCCCGAAGATCAGTGCGATGCGCCAGGCGATCTGGCGGGCTCGCAGTCGGGGCAGCAGGGCGGCGACGGCGGTGATCCCTACGACGAGCAGCGATGTGGCCACGGCTTGGGGCAGGGGCTGGCCGACGACGTAGACCAGGGCGGGCACGGCCAGGATCGACCCGCCCCCGCCGAGGAGTCCGACGAGGGCGCCGATGACCAGGCCGAGGCCGATCGCTGCGCCGATCACGAGCCGGCGGGGGCGCTCGCGGCGCTCGTGTCAGTGGAGCCTGTACCGGTGGAGCTCGTGCCGGTGGCGCGCTGGGGTCCGGTGGTGGCCGAACGCAGGACGGCCACGACGTCGTCGAGCTGGACCGGCTTGTCCCCGCGATTGTAGGGCAGGGCCGAGAGTGCAGCCCCCATGGCGCAGGTGTCGGTCACCGCGGCCACCGTCAGCCCCGTTCCGACGCCGCCGGCCAGGAAGCGGAGCTTGGGGAAGCGGATGGAGGCCAGGACGCTGGCTGTGACCAGGCTGCCGGCGACCAGGCGGACCTGGCGCTCGAGGGCCCAGCGCTGGCGGCCGCGGCGCAGGGGGTGACCACCGGCGGTGTGGGCGTTCATCCCGCCCTCGAGCACGGCCAGCTGCTCGGCTCCGGCGGCGGTGAGGGCATCGTGGGCGGTGCGGGCTCGGCTGCCGGCCTGGCAGACCAGCACGACCGGCCCGTCGAGGGCGGCGGCGAGGGTCTGGGCGTGCTCCTGCACCAGAGGCAGCGGCACGTTGAGCGAGCCAGGCACGTGCGCGGTCTCGTACTCCGCAGGCGTGCGGACGTCGATCACCGTGGGGGCGGCCGGCTCGGTGAGCCGGGCAGCCATGGCGTCGGCGGCGATGAGAACAGGACTGGTCATCGGATGGGTTCGCTTTCTGAGTTGCGGGGCCCGGTCGCCACCGGGTGGGGGGCGCCGATGGCGACCGGGAGTTCAGGGCCGGCGCAGCAGTCGGCGTAGCCGACCGCCGCCGGTGGATGCGGGGACGGGGTCGTGCCCGGGGCACCGCTGGGCGGAGGGAACTCCGGCCAGGACGCGGTCGACGTGCTGACCGCAGCCCGACCAGGTGGTCAGGCCGCAGGTCCGGCAGGCAACGGCTCGGCACATCGCGGAGCTCGCCTCAGACCGAGACGGACTCGGTGTGCAGCCCGACGGCGGCCGACCCGGTGTCGGGGTCGCCGTAGCCGCCGTCGACCAGCACCGGCGCCCGGCCGGCGCGGGCCAGGATCGACGCCGCGATCGAGGCGCGGTAGCCCGAGCCGCAGTAGACCCACACGTCTCCGCCCGGGACCTCCTCGATGCGCCCGGACAGTTCGTGGATCGGGATGTGGATCGAGCCCCGCACCCCGCCGGCGGCGCGCTCGTCGTCGCGGCGGGCATCCAGGACGACAGTGTCGTCGTGGTCGGCGATCTGGGCGGCCAGGCCGGCGAAGTCCGTCACCGGGTAGGAGCCCAGCTCCCCGCCGGCGGCCAGCTCCTCGGGGCTGCCCACCGCGGCACCGGCGAGGCGGTCCACGCCGATGCGCACCAGCTCCCGGCGGGCGTCGGCGACCTGCTGCTCGGACTCCCCGATGAGGGTCAGCGGGGCGCCCCAGTCATAGAGCCAGCCCAGGTAGGTGAGGAAGTTGTTGCTCAGCTCGAAGTTCAGCGCCCCGGGCAGGTGGCCGGCGGCGAAGGCGGTTCGGGCCCGCAGGTCGACCACCCACTCACCGGCCTCCAAGCGGGTGGCCAGCTCGGCGGCGTCGACCGCTCGCGGGGTGGACAGGTCCACCGGGTCGGGGCCGGCGGCATTGATCGGCCCCATGTGCGCGTAGTAGGCCGGGTAGGCGCCGAGGCCGGCGATGAGCTGGTCGACGAAGGCCTGCTCGTCCTGGGTGAGGGCCGGGTTCACCTTGGCCTGCTCCCCCACGGTGGAGGACGTGCCGCTGGTCGGGGTGGCGGCGCAGAAGCTGCCGAAGCCGTGGCTGGGGAACACCGCTGTACCGGCTGGCAGCTCCTGGGCCAGGCGCCGGACCGAGTGGAACTGGGCGTGGGTGAGGGTGTCGGTGTGCTCGGCACCGAGCAGGTCGGTGCGCCCGGTGGCGCCGTAGAGCATCGACCCGCCGGTGAAGACCGCCTGCACGGCGCCCTCGGCGTCGGCGAGGGCATAGGAGACGTGGTGGTGGGTGTGCCCGGGGGTGTGCAGCACCCGCAGGCGCATCGGGCCGGCGACCAGCACGTCGCCGTCGGAGGCCGGCACCCGGTCGTAGGACACGGTGTCCCCGGCCGGGACGACGTAGGCCGCGCCGGTCACCCGGGCCAGCTCCAGGCCGCCGGTGACGTAGTCGTTGTGCACGTGGGTCTCCACCACATGGCTGATGGCAACGCCGCGCTCAGCGGCCAGCGCCTGCACCCGGTCGATGTCGCGCTGGGGGTCCACGACCACGGCCACGCCGTCGTCGCTGACCAGGTAGCTGCGGTCGCCCAGGCTGGTGGTCTCGATGATGTCGATCTGCATGACGAACTCCTTATGCCCTACCCGGTAGGGGTATCTAGAGGTAAGACTGCGGCGAGATGAGCCCGGCCGCTCAGGCGACGGGCTTGCCGTCCTGGATCCAGGCGTTCATGCCGCCGTCGAGATTGCTGACCCTGTATCCAGCGGCGGACAGAACCTCCGCCGCCTGCTGGCTGCGGCGCCCGCTCTGGCACACGGTGATGACCGGGGTCTCGGGGTCCAGCTCGTCCTGGCGGGCGGCCAGCTCACCGAGCGGGATGTTGGCGCTGCCGGCGATCGCGCCGGTGGCGACCTCGCCGGGTTCGCGCACGTCGAGCACCCGGGCGGAGGTCTCGGCAGCGACTTGGGCCGGCGTCAGCTGAGCGATGGACGTCATGGCGTGCTCCTTCGGGTCATCGGGTTCCGCGCAGGGTGGGCATCAGGCGAGGGACAGCAACAGCCGCTCGAGCTCGCGGAGGTCGACCTCCCGGGTCTCCTCCGCCGAGTTGACCGAGCAGTACCGCATCCCGGTGCCGACCACGGCGAAGCTGGCCTTATTCAGCGCCTTGGACGCCGCCGCCAGCTGAGTCACCACCGCGGCGCAGTCGCGGCCGTCCTCGATCATCCGCACGATGCCGCCGATCTGGCCCTGGATGCGGTTGAGGCGCTTCACGACGTCGGCGAGCTCGCCCTGGGGGATGTCCACGGCGACAACGATACATACCCCCCGGGGTATCTGCAACGGTGCGGTGGGCTCGCTCGGCTCGGCTTAGCGAGGACCACAATCGCCCGTTATCCGACGGCCCGATACCCGACCGTTTTCGGGCCGCTGAGCACCAGCCGAGCGCTGCTGCGGGCTCTAGCGCCGCATCAGCCCTATCCGGAGACTGTCAAGCATGAGTGGCAGCTGGAGCGCGAGCGAGGCCCGGGCCGACCTGGAGAACGCCTTCGCCGAACTCGGCGAGTCACCCCGCACCGAGCTGCTGGGCACCCTGCTCGTCGATGAAACGACGCTGTGGGTGGTGGTCCGGTGCCGCTCAACCGGCTCCCTCCACCGCATCAGGAACGACCTGGCTGAGCTGCGCCAAGAAGCCGGTGCGACCACGTTGTCTCGAGTGAGGGACGAGCTGGTGTTCCGGTCGACGAACCTCGAAGACCTGACGCCAGGAGGCACGGACAGCTCCGGCCTGAACGCTTGGGCCTGACGAGGACAGCCGGCCGGGCACCCCGCCCTACATAACGGGGCGTTATCGGCGCCGCCTGGCTTCCATACTGATCACGTGTAGTCCATGCCCGGCGGGTCATGCCTCGACGACCTCACCTGTGAGCGGCTGCCCCCTACGGCCGTGGTTGGTCACTCCATGTCAGGCTCATCTGCCCGCCCGAGATGTTGACCCTGCTGGTGCCGAGTGGACAGGTGCTGGTCCGAGGGCTTGCACCGGCAGCGCCCGCCTGGCTGTCGAGGTACTGCACCATCGACTACGTCGGGACCGGGTTCCCACGTAGTCGATGGTCGAGGTTGCGCGCAATCCCGCCGGGTAACGCCAGCTGCGGAGCCAAACAACGGCCCTCCCTGCCCAGCGGTCACACGCTGGAGCGAGGGCTCGGCCCCCTCTCCGCACGGACCGGGCAGTCGCGCCCTGGTCTGACTCGGAGAAGAGCATGGACACCCCTACACCCGAACTGCAGACCATGTCGCTGGGCCAGTACGACCTGGTGCTCCATGCCCTCGTGGCTGCCGGGTTCGCTTTGTTCGCCATGTTCGTCTACACCTGAAACAGCAAGAGCGGGATCGGCGTCCGCTACCGGCCCGCCGTCCTGGCCAGCCTGTGCATCACCGCCGTCATCGTCGGGCTGCGGCACCTCATCGGGCTTGGTCTGCGGATCGGCGCCCGCACCTGGACCACCGCCAGCACCGGCACCGGCACCGGCACCGGCACCGGCACCGGCCGCGGTGGCACCCGGCCGGCCGTGCTCGTCGACCGGCTGCTCAAGCCCGCCTGGCGCCGCTGACCCGATCGCGCGGACAGCAGGCCCGGCGGGTCAGCTGCTGCCGGCGATGGCCACCAACCCGACCACCCCGACGGCGTAGATGACCAGCACGAGCAGGGAGTCGATGCCCATCCGCGCGACCCGGCGCCCGGGCCGGAACACCAGGCCGGCCATGTAGACCAGGGTCAGCAGGACCGCCAGGGCGGTCAGGTAGATGTCGGAGGCCTGAGCCTGCGGGAGCACCGCCTCCCCGGAGATCAGCGAGGCCAGCAGGAACAGCACCGGCAGGAACGCGTTGCCACCGAAGATGTCGCTGACGGCGAGCTGGTAGTCACCGGCCTTCACCGAGGTGAGTCCGGTCGAGAGCTCGGGCAGCGACGTGGCGGCCGCCAACACGGTCGCACCGAACAGGACGCCGGTGAGGCCGATCTGGTCAGCGATCGCGTCACCACTGCGCTCCAGCACCACACCGGCGACCAGGGTCAGCAGCGCGGCGACCCCGAAGATGCTCGCAGCCTTCGCGGTGCTGGTGTCCTTCGTCGTGGCCTTCGCCTCGGTCTTGTGCTGGCTGTGGCCCCGCGGCTCGTCCTGACCGTCGGGGGCGTTGCCTGCCTCGTGCCAGGGCAGGCCCTTGCCGGCGCGTTGGAGCAGCAGCAGCCCGGCGATCCACAACACCGCGATCAGCACCGACGCCGGCCCCACCCGGCCGAGCACCAGCGAGTCCGGCAGCTGGCTGCCGGCGATCACGATCGCCAGCACACCCACGACCAGGGCGCCCTCCAGTACCAGCACCAGCGACGCCGCCCGGTACATCAGCGGGCGGCGGCCCCGCACCCCGAAGGCGTCCAGCGCCACCAGGACCACCGTCTGGATGGCGATGCCGCCCAGCAGGTTCCCCACCGCCACGTCCAGGTTCCCCGACATCGCGGCGCTCACGGTGATCGCGATCTCGGGCAGGTTGGTCGCGACCGCCAGCAGCACCAGCCCGCCCAGCGCCGACCCAGATGCAGGCGGGTGGCCAGCACGTCGGTCCGATTGGACAGCTGGACACCGGCCACCCAGATGACGGCGGCGGCCGCGGCGAAGATCAGGAGCAGCAAGGGCAGGGACAGGCCGGACACGCAGGCTCCTCAGGGCACCGAGCCACGGAGGGCACCGGACGATCGCCGCGGCCACTGCTCAGCCCAGCTGAATCCTGTTGCCCTGCCCCAGCACCAACCAACCACGTCCCCCACTCGTCCCCCACGTTCCAGCGCAGACAGCGCCACGAAGGCAGCCCACAACGGACCTCTCCTGACCGAGAAGGCCCGGTGATGCCACGGAGCGCCAACTCCCAGCGGTCGAGACGGGAATCGATCGAAGATCCCGTTGTCTCTGTCCAAGACCCGACCGTTTTCGGTCGCCGATCACCAGCAGGGCTGCGAGCTCTACTGACGCGTCAACCCGGTCCAGAGACTGTCCACATGAGGGCCAGCGGCACGGGCACGGCGCCTCGAGCCGATCCAGAGCATGGCTGCGCCGAACGGGACACAGGGCCGACGGCTGCGGCGCCCGCCAGCGACCGAGCCGGTAGATCAGATCTCGCCGGGACTCAAGTACGTCACCGCCTAGGAGCGCTGAATCCATCCCGGCCCGAAGACGGTTCCGGCCCCTCATGAGCGACCCCGGTCGCTGGTCCCAGTGCACGTCCGACGCCGCCACCCGGCCGAGGACTCGAGTGTCGACGGACGTGACCTGCGGGGACGGTGACCTGGACCGCAGGGATCGAGCGGGCCAACTCCGACGGTGACCGGCTGGGCCGGTTGTCAGCGCAGCAGGGTTCCGGTGAGCACTCCGCGGGTGGTGCGGGCGGCGACGGTGGCCCAGGCCAGGAGCAGGCCGGTGAACAGGGCGAGGGCGGCGACCTGCAGGAAGGTCTCCCCGGTGTGCAGGGCCAGACCCGAGGTGCCGGTGACGACGGTGCCGACGGGGAAGGTGAACGACCACCAGGTGAGGGTGAAGGGCAGGTGCGCGCGGGCGGTCCGGATGGTCACCGCGAGGGCGATCCCGGCCCACATGAGGGCGAAGCCCCACACGGGGAGGCCGTAGACCAGACCCATGGCCTGGAATGCGGTGGCGTAAGGCTCGGGGACGGCGAGAGGGGCTTGGGCGCCGAGGTTGTTGGCGGCGGTGATCGACTGCCCCAGCGGGCCGAGCACGATCCACAGGGTGGGCACCATGGCGGCTGCACCCACCTTGTGCCGGGCCAGCCGCCCCCACACCAGGGTGATGACCACCAGGCTGGCCAACAGCGACAGGCCGAACATCGACCAGCACAGCGTGAACAGCGTGGTGCGCAGCTGGCCGTCGGGCAGCTCGGGCACCAGCAGGGCACCGGTGGCCGCCGACACCATGGGCGGGACCACGGGCATCAGCCATCCCCCGAAAGCGGCGTCCTCGGGCACGTCGTGGCGGGTGAACACCAGGTACGGGACACCGACCGCGGTGATGAGCCCGTAGACCGTGCCGGCCACCCACAGCACCGCGAACAGCCACAGCGCCACAGTGGCCCCGATCAGGTCGGCGCCCACCAGGTGGGTGGCCACCCCGAAGGCCAGCAGGCCCATCGGTGGAGCGCCGTAGAAGTGGGCCATCACCGGGTTGCCCACGTGCCCGCGGGCGGTGGCCGGGTGGTGGTGCCAGTGCGCGACCGTGGCGGCCGAGACGACCAGCAGCACCACCCCGGCCAGCACCCACACCACCTGGGCCACTGCTGCCAGGCCCGGCACGGTGACCGGCAGGGTGGCTGCCGCGGTGGCCACGATCGAGGTGCCCATGACCGAGGCGAACCAGTTGGGGCCGATGTTCGCGACGGCCAGTGCCCGGTCATCGGCGGTGCCGAACAGGCCGGGTGCGGGGCGGATCGCCGTACTGGTCATGGCTCGATCCTGCGGCCGCACGGCGGCGCCCGGTAGCCCCACCATCGTTGTGAATACACAAGCGCACGTTGTGCATCAGTTAGGTTGGGCCTACCGTCGCTGGCATGGACGAGACGACCGGGTGGGAGTCGACCCGGTGCTGCCGCAGGTGCTGGCACCGCTGCCCGGGCCGCCGGTGGTGAGCCCGCTCAAGGCCGACCGGCCTGCGCCGTCGGATCAGCCGGAGCGGTCGGGGCGGTCGCCGTGCCGTTGAGTCCGCACGTGCCCGAGTTGGGTGCGCTGGAGTTGCTGCTGGACGTGGTGGCCACTGGCAGCATCGGGGCGGCCGGGCGCCGGCACGGGATCAGCCAGCAGGCCGCCTCCGCCCGGCTGCGCACCCTGGAGCGGCAGGTGGGTGTGGCCGTGCTGGACCGCCGGGCCCGCGGTACCGGGCTGACCGAGGCCGGGACGGCCTTCGCCGCGTGGGCGGCCCGGGTGGTGGAGGCCGCCGCCGACCTGGATGCCGGGCTGACCGCGCTGCGGCACCAAGGGGCGGCCCGGTTGCGGCTGGCGGCCAGCATGACCATCGCCGAGCACCTGGTCCCCGGGTGGCTGGCGACTCTTCGGGCCCACGGGGACGTGGAGCAGATCATCCTCACCGCCACCAACAGTGCCGGCGTCGCGCACCTGGTGCGCTCCGGTGCCGTCGACGTGGGCCTGGTCGAGGGGCCCGAGCCGCTGGCCGACCTCTCCCAGACGGTGGTGAGCACCGACGACCTGGTGCTCGTCGTCCCCCCGGGCCACCCGTGGGCCCGGCGGCGACGCCCGGTCAATGCCGCGCTGCTGGCCCGCACTCCGCTGGTCACCCGGGAACCCGGCTCGGGCACCCGCACCGCCTTCGAACAAGCCCTCGGGGTCCCTGGCCCGGCACCGGTGCTCGAGCTGAGCACCGCGACCGCCGTCCGGGAGTCGGTGCGCGCCGGGCTCGGGCCGGCCGTGCTGTCCCGGCTGGCGGTCGCCGGTGACCTGCGCGACGGCCGCCTGGTCGCAGTCGCCCTCACCGGGGTCGACCTGACCCGCCGGCTCCGGGCCGTCTGGGTGGGACCCACCGGCCAGCCGCTCCCGGGCCCGGCCCGCGACCTCGTGACCACCGCGACCGTGGCCACCGCGTCCGCGCGGGCCCGCCCGCGACCGGGGCGCACAGCGGCGGGGTGACAGCGGCGGGGTGACACGGGCCGGTCCCTGGGTCTACCGTCGGTCGCGGCGATGGGACTCCGCCGAGACCGCGAGGTCTGAACCGCCCCCTCCGGGCTGATGGTTCCTCCCCGACGACGGGAGAGGACCGCCCGGACATGAGCCACCCCGACGAGCACCCCGAGCTGGTGCACGACCCCGACGCCCCCCAGGCCGGGACAGCCACAGCAACCAGGCCGCTGCACCTGCGGCCGGCGCTGCTGGCGGCCGTCGCGGTGGGCGCCATCCCGGGCACGGCGCTGCGCTGGTGGGTCCACGGGCTGCTGCCCACACCGCCCGGCGGGGTGCCCTGGGCAACAGCGGCGGTGAACCTGGCCGGGGCGTTCCTGCTGGGCACACTGATGGAGGCCCTGGCCCACAGAGGTCCCGACGCCGGCAGGCGACAGCTGGTGCGCTTGTGCGCCGGCACCGGGTTCTGCGGGTCCCTCACCACCTACAGCACCCTGGCCCTGGAGGTCCTCCGCACAGCCCAGGTGAGCCCGGAAGGCCCGGGAAACCCGCTGCTGACAGCAGTCGGCTACGGGTTGGGCAGTGCACTGCTCGGCGTCCTGGCCGCCGGAGCCGGCGTGTGGGTGGCGGCGCGGCGCGGCGGTGGTCGGTCGTGACGCTGGTGCTCCTGGTGTGCGCCGGCGCAGCCGGGGCGCTGACCCGATTCGTCGTCGACGGCGTCTGGCGGGCCCGGTGGCCCGGCCGCTTCCCGTGGCCGACCGTCGCCATCAACGTCACCGGCGCCTTCGTGCTGGGAGCCCTGACCGGTCTGGCACAGCTCCCCGGCGGGTCCTCGCTGGTGCTGCAGACGGTGCTGGGCACCGGGTTCTGCGGCGGCTACACCACCTTCAGCACCGCATCGTTCGAATCGGTCCGCCTGTTCCAGCAAGGGCGCTGGAGACCCGCACTGGCCAACACCATCGGCACCCTCGTCCTCACGGTGGCAGCAGCCGCGGCCGGCCTGGGCGTCATCCATCTGATCACCTGAGGAGAGGCCACCATGAGTGCCGCCGACGACAGCAACGAACCAGCCGGGAACAGCATCGTGGTGGGGGTGGACCGATCCGCAGGGAGCGCGGCAGCGCTGCAGACAGCGATCTCCTTCGCCAGCCGGCTGCACGCCCCGCTGCACGTACTGCACGTCCTGGCGGCCAGCGACACCCCCATCGACCTCGACGGCCCGGACTGGGAGTCCACCACCGCCGCGACGGTGCGCGCCGGAGCCGACGCCGTCCGCGAGGTGCTCGAAGCCTCGGGGTTGCCCGACTGCTCCTGGCACCAGCACGACGGAGAAGGCGACCCGGCCGCCACGCTGGTCTCCCTCGCCCAGCGCGAAGCAGCCTGCATGATCATCGTCGGAGCCCATCACCATGACATGGCCAGCCGACTCCACGCCCTCGTCGACGGCTCCGTCGCCCAACGACTGCTCCGCATCAGCCCGATCCCGGTTCTCGTGGTCCCCCACCACTGACCCGGAATATGTCGGGATCGGTCACGCCTCGACCGATGTTCCTGACCTGTCTTTGTTCAGGCTCAGAACCGCCCGTTTCTGGGCCGCTCGGCGCATCCCTTGACCCGTCGGGTGTTTCCGCAGGTCGACCGACGGGTCAACCGGCCCAGAACCCATGTTCGGAATCAACGGCCCGAATCCTCGGGTCGCCGCCCTTTGTGGGCCGCTCTCCGTCCGGCCTCTACGCCGTCCAGACGTAGAAGTCTGCAGTACGCGTCGGGTCCTGCACGACGGGACGTGTCTCTGTGAAGGTGAACCCGAGGCGCAGCAGGATTCTGCGACTCGCCTCGTTCGGCGACTGCACGCTGCTGCCAACTCGCTTGAGCCCCCGCTCTTCCACGGCCCAGCGCATCACCTCAGCTGCGGCTTCGAACCCGTACCCCTGCCCCCAGGACAGCCGGCCGTACCGGTAGCCCAGGTCTGTGTCGTCCGGGTCGCCGCCGTCGATCGACGCCGGGTAGAGGCCGCACACCCCGAGGACGGCGCCGTCGGAAGTGCGGATGACGAGGAGTTCGTCATGCAGCGTTCCCTGCTCGGCCGCTCGCTCGAGCGCCCCGTCGAGGTCGCCCCGAGTGAAGCCGTCGCGGCCTCCGCCGACGTAGCGCCAGACCTCGGGGTCGTCCCAGGCCGTGACGAGACCGTCCTTGTGTGTCCCGGTCGCCAGTGGCCACGGCAGGAGCGTCAAGCGGGCGGTCCTCAGTGGCGCAGGCATCGAGCCAGTCAAGCACCACCGAGCCTGGCAGATAAAGGACGTTCTCGGCCACTCCTCACCGGAGTTACAGCGTCGGCGTTACCCCAGGGCTCCTGCCGGCCACCTCCCTGGCATTCGTCCGGTCAATCCCAAGCCCGCCAGCCTGAGCGGCGCGCCGTCATCGCCGGTGATTCGGCTGGATGGTCGGACCACGCCCCAACCGATCAGCGACGTTCCTGTCACCTGACCGGGTGATCCTGGTGGTCAACCGCCAGAGGCGGGTGGGTGTCCGCCCGATGCTCGGACGGTGCCGTCAGCTGCTCTGCGCCGGCTTACCGCCCGTGCGACGACTCCCCCACCGGTGCGTGCACCGCGGGACGGCACGCCCACGCGGTCACCGAGCGCTGCTCGAGCGAGCTGCTCGGCGGGCTGGTGGGCCCCAGGTGGATCGGTGCAGTCGGCCCGGTGGCGCACCGGTGCAGGCATGGTGTGGCGCTGTTGTCAGCCACTTGTCGAGTAGGTGACAGAGGTGGTGGCAAAAGTGGTGGGGCGCTGTTGGCAGCATGGTGGTTGCCACCTGTTAGCCAGGTGGCAGCCTGTTGTAGGGCCACGCTTGGTCAACAGCCCAGCAACGGCTAGACAGCTTGATGACACTTGCGCGCCTGCGGTGGGCCTGCGGCCCGGTCATGGGCGGTCAGTTGCCCGCGCGTTGACCACATACAGGGGAGCGGAAGGGGAGCAGCGGGCTAGCGTCACGCAGTCGGTGCAGAAGCCCGTGGGGGGCCTGCTGTCACAACTCGTGATGTCAACCGACCTTTCCCCAGCGTGGAGGGCAGAAGACGTGGTCGATGAGATGAGCGATGACCGCTTGAGCCGAGTGGTCGCAGTGATCAACGGCAAGGGTGGCGTGGGCAAGACGTCGGTGACAGCCAACGTCGCCGGCCAACTAGCTGCAGCTGGGTACAGGGTGCTCGCGGTCGACATCGACCTCAGCGGCAACCTGAGCCTGGACCTGGGCTACGTCGGTGACGCCAAGGACGACGGCGGACAGGGCATGGTCGACGCCGTCTGGCGCAGCAACCCCATGCCGCTGATCGCCGACGTGCGTCCCTCGCTGGACGTCGTGCCCGGCGGGCGCCACCTGGAGATGCTGGCCGCCCTCGAGTCGACGCCCATGAGCGCCGATCTGCCCGGTGGGGGAGTCGCTACCGCCTTCGCCGCCCGCCTGGCCGACATCGCCGAGGACTACGACGTCGTCCTGCTCGACTGCGCCCCGGGCAACCCGATCTTGCAGGACATGGCGCTGCACGCCGCCCGCTACGTCCTCATCCCCACCAAGACCGACGCCGCCGGCTGGGAAGGCCTGCGGATGGTCGGTCCGCGAGTCCGCAAGGCCCGCAAGACCAACCCCGCTCTGACCTACCTGGGCGTGGTGCTCTTCGCCCACCAGACCAACGCCACCCGGGTGCGGGGCGCCACCAAGGCCCGCCTGGCCGAGGTCAGCGACACCGTGCCGATGTTCGACAGCTACATCCGGCACTCCGAGACCGCCGCACACGACTGCCGCCAGCGCGGGCAGCTCGCGCACGAGCTCGCCCGGGACGTGACCAGCTCCACCAAGGAGCGCCTGAGCGCGCTGCGCACCCGCCGCGACGGGGACAACGTCGTCGCGCTGCCGGCAGCTCTGTCCGGTAGCGCCGACAGCCTGGCCGGGGACTACGCCGAGGTCGCCCGCGAGGTCCTGGTCAGGATCAGCTCGCTTGAGGCCACCACGCCCATCAACACCGTCAGCGGCCGGTGACCACCGTGCCCACGACCGAGCCCGGCTCCGCCCGCGCGTTCCCCGCCGGCCGACTGTCTGACTTCGAGGACGCCGGCGAGCCCGGGGACCAGGACCCCCGTCTCCTGCGCGGCCTGCTGCCGGCCCGCCCCCGCCCCCGCCCGGCGGCCGTCCCGCCTGCCGAGCCCGACGCTGACGTCGCGCCCGAGACCGCTGACCAGTCCACCGATCAGGGCCTCGGCCAGCAGGACGACGTCGCACCGGCGGACACCGCGAGCTCGCCGACAGGCACCGACATCGACCGCCTCGGAGACAGCATCCGGACCGCCCCGCCCTCCCGCCGGGGCCCCGGGCGACGCACGCCGGCCCCCCAGGCTCCCGACGAGGCGGCCCAGGCCCCGGCCGCCGTGCACGCGACCCCTGATGAGGCTGGCGCCGAGGAGCTCGATGGCGAGGAGGCCGGCCCTGCCGGCAACCGACTGCGGGCCAGCAACGTGCACATCCCGGCCAGCTTCATGCCCCGCCTGGCCAAGGCTCGAGACGGCCGCCGGCTGTCCAACGGCGAGTGGGTGATCGTCGCCCTGGAGGCCACCCACGAACAGCTGGGCGACCTGATCCGCCCGCAGCCCACCGGCGGCTCCCTGTTCGCACCCCGCGCCACCCGGGCCGCCCGCACCTACGACGGCCCCCTGACGCCCTTCAACATCCGCCTCCGGGCGGCGGACTTCGCGGTGATCGACCAGCTGGTCGAGCAGTTCGGGGCCAGCTCCCGCGGCCACCTGATCACCGTGGCCTTCGACGCCTTCCTCCCTACCGTCTGAGACACGCAGGAGCCCCTTCATGCCACCCAGCACCGTTCGAGCCAACGCCGCCGCCGCCAAGGAGATCCCCCCGGCCGCGCCGGAGATCCCGGCCACCCGCTTCGGCGAGGGGTCCTCAGCAGCAGTGGCGGCCCCGCCCAAGCTGCGGCGGCGCACCGGCTTGATCGCGCTGGGCATCGCACTGGTCTGCCTGGGCGGGGCCGGCGCGGCCTACCTGGCCACCTCGGTCGGTGACACCACACCGGTGCTCACGCTGCGGGAAGACGTCGCTCGCGGTGAGGTCATCGAGGCCTCCGACCTCACCGTCGCGCGGATCAACGGCGACCCGGCGCTGCGCACCGTCGGTGAGTCCGAGCGGGACTCGATCGTGGGACAGCGGGCCGCGGTCGACCTGTCCGCCGGCAGCATCCTCACGCCGCAGTCGACGACGACCGAGCTCATCCCCGCCACCGGGCAGTCGCTGGTCGGGGTGCCGTTGAGCCCAGACCAGCTGCCCTCCCAGGGGCTGACCTCCGGGGACGCGGTGCGCATCGTGGCCACCCCGCGCGAGCAGGACGACCCGCCGGGTGTCGCCCCGACCATCTACGAGGCAACCGTGGTGTCGACGGCCACGCTGCCTGACACCGGCCAGGTCGTCGTCGACGTCACGGTGCCGGCCGCATCCGCCGGCCAGCTCGCCGCCCAGGTCGCCACCGGCCGGATCGCGCTCGTGCTGGACTCCGAGGAGCGCTGATGACCGTCATCGCCCTCACCTCCGCCCGGGGCGCACCCGGCGTCACCACCGCGGCGCTGGCCCTCACCGCGGTCTGGCCGCGGCCGGTGCTGCTGCTGGAGGCCGACGTGTCCGGCAGCAGCAGCATCCTGGCCGGCTACCTCGGTGGCACCCGGGCGCACGACCGCGGCCTGGTCGACCTGGCCCTGGCGCACCGCGCGGGCACCCTGTTCAGCAGCCTGCAGCAGAGCTCGATGGACCTGCCCGGCGCCAACAAGTGGCTGCTGCCCGGCCTGGTCAGCCCCGCGCAGGCGGCCAACCTGCGTTCGGTGTGGGATCCGCTGGCGGCCGTCTTGTCCGGCCTCGAGCGCGAGGGGATGGACGTGATCATCGACGCCGGCCGCATCGGCGCCGAACACGGCCCACTGCCGCTGCTCCGTCAGGCCGAAGTGACGCTGCTGGTCACCCGCACCAGCCTGCCGGCGATCGCAGCCACCCGAGCCCGAGCGAAGCTGCTGGGGGAGGACCTGGACCAGCAGGGAACCGGCAGCGACGGTTTCGGCCTGCTGCTAGTCGGTGAGGGCCAGCCCTACAGCGCGCGGGAGATCGTCACCGCCGTCGGCGTGCCCGTCATCGCCTCGATCGGCTGGGACCCCGTCCACGCCGAGGTCTACAGCGTCGGGGCATCCGCCCGCCGCCTGGAGAACTCCACGCTGACCCGCAGCGTCACCGCCGCAGCCAGCTCCATTCAGCAGCTGGCAACCAGCCGGCGCACCCGGCTGGCCCCCGGCTCGCTCGTCGAGCAGGAAGGACCCACCCATGCCTGACCGCTCACCCGCCACCGAGCGCCCCGACCGGCCAGACCTGGCCGATCTGCCGCTGTTCGCCGAGCTCACCCCGCTGCACCCTGCCGCCCCCACCGCGGGTCAGCCAGCGCCGGCGCCGCGTCCGGCCGCCTGGGCGCTCGCCGGTCCCGCGGCCGCAGCCGCCCCTGCGGCGGTAGCCCCGGCGGCGCCGAGCACGCCCTACAACGGGACCGCCGCGCTTCCGGCCCCGAGCCAGTCGCTCACCGAGCAGGAGGGCGGGGAAGGCATCGACTGGGCGCTGGTGCGCGCTTTCCGCACCCAGGCCGCGACACGACTGTCGGGGGCCATCGCCGACCGCGAGGGCATGGACGACGCCTCTCAGCGGGAGTTGGGGCGCAGCCTGGTGCAGGAGCTCCTGCGCGAGCACGCAGAGGACACGACGCGCTCCGGCGCGGTAACGATCACCCCGGGCCAGCAGCAGCAGCTGGTCACCGCCGTGTTCGACAGCCTTTTCGGCCTGGGCCGGCTCCAACCGTTGGTCGACGACGACAACATCGAGAACATCGAGATCAACGGCTATGACAACGTGCTGCTGCAGTACGCCGACGGCCAGCTGGTCCCCGGTCCCGCGGTCGCCGACAGCGACGAGGAGCTCATCGAGTTCCTGCAGTTCCTCGCCAGCCGCTCCCAGAGCAACGAGCGGCCCTTCAGCCCGGCCAGCCCCGAGCTGCACTTGCGCCTGGACGGTGGCTCGCGTCTGGCCGCCAACGCCTGGATCACCCCCCGGCCCGCCGTGGTCATCCGCCGCCACCGCTTGAGCCGCATCACCCTCGAGGACCTGGTCGCCCGCGAGATGCTCAGCCCGGAGGCCGCTTCGCTGCTCGCCGCTGCGGTGCGGGCCCGGATGAGCATCGTCGTCAGCGGCCCGCAGGGTGCTGGCAAGACCACGCTGGTCCGGGCACTGTGCGCCGAGCTCGACCCGTGGGAGCGGGTCGGCACGCTGGAGACCGAGTACGAGCTGCACTTGCACGAGATGCCCGAGCGGCACCGGCGGATCACCGCCTGGGAAGCCCGCCCGGGCAGTGGTGAGCGGGGCGCCGACGGTCGCGCGGCCGGGGAGATCACCCTCGACCAGATTGTCTACGGCTCCTTCCGGTTCAACCTCGAGCGCTTCATCGTCGGGGAGGTCCGCGGCAAGGAGGTGCTGGCGATGTTCAAGGCCATGCAGGGTGGGGCTGGGTCGATGTCGACCACCCACGCCCACGAGGCCACCGCTGCCATCGAGCGCCTGGTGGGCGCGGCCATGGAGGCCGGACCGCACGTGTCCGAGCAGTACGCCTACCGGCAGGTCGCCGAGCACATCGACCTGATCGTGCAGGTCCGGTTGGAGGCCGGGCACAGCAGCAGCGACGGCAAGGCACCCCAGCGCCGCCGCTACGTCTCCGAGATCGTCTACGTGGAGTCCGGAGAGAACGGCCGGCCGGCGACCACGCACGTCTTCCAGCCTGGGCCCGACGGCCGGGCGGTGCCCGGCAGCCTGCCCCAGCCGCTGGCGGCGCTGACCCGCTTCGGGTTCAACAGCGCCGGCTTCACCGGGGGACAGGCCGCATGACCCCGTTCCTGGCCGCGATGGCCGCCATGTGCGTGCTGGGCGGGCTGCTGCTGGTCGCCTCCGGCGCACGCCGTCGGACCGCGCTGCCGGCCCCGACCTCCACCGCACTGGTCAGCAACCGGCTCACCCGGTCGCTGTCCAACAGCGGGCGGCTGAGCCGGCGGACACGCATGCTTCTGCTCGGTGGGCTCGTCGCCGGCCTGCTGGTCTGGCTGTTCACCGGCTGGATCATCGCGGTCCTCATTCTCCCGGCGATCGCCATCTTGCTGCCCACCCTGCTGGTCACCTCCGACGGCGCGGCCTCCATCGCCCGCCTGGAGGCGATGGAGGAGTGGTCGCGCAGCCTGGCCGGCGTCCTCACCGTCGGCGTCGGCCTCGAGCAGGCCCTGATCGCCACGCTGAAGTCCACGCCGGAGCCGATCCGTCCCGAGGTGGCCACCCTGGTGGCACGTCTGCGGGCCCGGTGGGACACCGAGGCGGCGTTGCGCGCGTTCGCCGACGACCTCGACGACCTGACCGGTGACCAGATCGCCAGCAGCTTGATGTTGGGGGCACGACGTCGCGGCGCCGGGCTGGCGAGCGTGCTCGAGGGGATGGCGCAGACCGTCTCCGACGACGTACGGATCCGACGCTCGATCGAGGCCGACCGGGCCAAGCCGCGGTCGACCGCCCGCTGGATCACCCTGATCACCTTGCTCGTGCTGGTCGTCCTGGCGCTCAACACGTCCTACGTCGCCCCGTACAGCACGCCGCTGGGACAGGCCATCCTGCTGCTGCTGCTCGCCGCGTACCTGGCCTGCCTGGTCTGGATGCGCAACATCGCCAAGGGCGAGTCGCTGCCGCGGTTCATCGGCGCCGGGGTGGCCGGTCGGCAGGGTCCGGCATGAGCGCGCTGCAGCTGGCCATCCTCGCCGGGGCCGCCTTCGGCCTGGGAGTGGCGCTGATTCTCTGGCGGATGGCGCCAGCGCAACCGGACCTGGCCACCGCCCTGGACCGGCTGGCACCGGAGCGAGGCAGCCGAGACTTCGAGCCCATCGAGGTCAACGGCTCCCTGCAGGACCGGCTGGGGATCTGGGTGCAGCGGTCGGCCCCCTCGATCTCGCTGGGCCGGACGCCGGTGCGTGAGTTGGCGATGCTGCGGATCCCGGTGCACCGCTACTACGGGGAGAAGGCGCTGTTCTTCATCCTCGGCGCGCTCTTCCCGCCGGTGCTGGCCGCGCTGTTCTTCTTCTTCGGCTTCACCCCGCCCCTGATACTGCCGCTGGGGGCCAGCCTGGCCCTGGGCGTCGCGCTGTCCTTCCTGCCCGACTACAACGCTCGCTCGGACGCCAAGGAGGCCCGGGTGGAGTTCTCCCACGCCCTGGCCGCCTACGTCGACCTGGTGGCCCTCGAGCGGCTCAGCGGCTCCGGGACGACCCAGGCGATGGAGATCGCCGCCGAGGTCGGTGACTCCTGGGTCTTCCAGCGGCTGCGTGAGGAGCTGGCCCGGGCGCGCTGGTCGGGGACCCCGCCGTGGGACTCCCTCACCGAGCTCTCCGTGGAGCTCGGGCTGCCCGAGCTCGGCGAGCTGGCCGACATCATGCGGCTGTCGGGGGAGGAGGGCGCGACGGTCTACACGACCCTGCGGGCGCGCTCGTCGAGCCTGCGCAACGCGTTGCTGGCCAACGAGCTGTCCAGGGCCAACGCCGACGGTGAGCGAATGACGCTGCCCGTCTCGGCACTGTCGCTGGTCTTCCTGATGCTGGCCGCCATCCCCGCCTTGCTGTCGATCATCTTCCCCTGAAGGGCCGTACAAGGGTCCGATCGCGGCCGCCAGACGGTGCGCGGATGGGTGAAAGGCCAGCTCATGGACCACATCGGCTACGACTTTGAGACGGGCCTGTCACACAATGGCCGCACAGAGCACCTTCCTTGGACGGGAAGGTCATCTACGGGAGGAACCATCGTGATCCAGTTCTACGCAACCCTGGTCAGCCTCGTCACCGCCGGCAGGACCTCGCTGGACCAGCGCGTTGCCGCCCTGCGCGAGGGGGACTCCGAGCGCGGGGCCATCAGCCTGGAGACCGTGGCCATCGCCGCCGGTCTGCTGGCCGTCGCGCTGCTGCTCGTCGCCGGCATCACTGCTGCGGTCACCGGCCGCCTCGGCGGGATCAACTGAGTCTGAATCGACTGAGTCGATGACAATCCGCCCTGTGCTCACCTGGCTGCGCACGCGCGTCCGGGACGAGCGCGGGTCGGTCAGCCTCGAGCTGGCCGTCGTGTTCCCTGTGGTCCTGCTCCTGATCTTCGGGACCATCCAGGGGGCGCTGTACTACCACGCCCGCAACGTGGCCCTGGCGGCCGCGCAGGAGGGCGTTGTCGACGCCCGGGTGGAGAACGGCTCGGCCGGCGCCGGCGTCGCGCGGGCCCAGGATTTCCTCACTGACGCCGGTGGGAGCAGCGTGCTCCTCAACGCCTCGGTGAGCTCCGCCCGCAGCGCCACCGAGGTCACCATCACCGTCCGCGGGGCCGTGCCGAGCGTGCTGCCCGGTGTCGCCGGCCTCACCCTGACCCAGTCCGCGTCGGGTCCCTTGGAGCGGGTGACCGCGCCGTGATGCGCTGGCTGCGTCGGCGGCTGGCCGGCGAGCGTGGGTCGGTAAGCCTCGAGTTGGTCGTCTTGACCCCCGGGCTCCTGCTGGTCATCGGGGTGCTCATCTACGGCGGTCGCCTCGAGCTGGCCAAGCAGTCGGTGCAGTCGGCGGCCAGCCAGGCCGCCCGCGAAGCCTCCATCGCGCGCACGCAGCCCGAAGCCAACTCCACCGCCGACGCCGCGGCCACCCGATCATTGGTCGAGCAGGGGCTGAACTGCGTCTCCTCCTCGGTGTCGGTGGACACCAGCGCGTTCGCCTCACCGGCCGGCACACCGGCCACCATCACCGCGGTGGTGACCTGCGTGGTCAACCTGTCTGACCTGGCTGTCCCCGGGATCCCCGGATCCCAGACGGTGACCGCGACCGCCGACAGTCCTCTCGACACCTACCGGGAGCGCTGATGCTCAGCCGGCTCAAAAGCCGCCTCCGCGATGACGACCGCGGCTCTCTGTCGCTGTTCGTCGTCGTGGTTTTCGTGGCGCTCCTGGTCACCATCGGCCTGGTCGTCGACGGCGGCGGCAAGATCCGCGCACTGCAGCGCGCCGACGCCGTCGCGGCACAGGCGGCCCGCGCCGGCGGACAGGCGATCGTGGCCAGCACCGCCGTCCGCGGTCGCGGCGCCGTCGCCGATCCCGCGCAGGCCCGCATCGCCGCCCAGAACTACCTGTCCAGCGCCGACGTCCCCGGCACCGTGACGGTCATCAACGGCACGGAGCTGCGGGTGACGACGTCGATCACCTATGACCCCGTCTTCCTCAGCATCGTCGGCGTCGGCACCCAGACCTCCACCGGCGAGGCCGAGGTGCGCCTGGCGCAGGTGCTCAACCGAGAGGTCGCCCCGTGACCCAGTCCCCGTCTCGCTCCCGCCTGCGCGGGGTGCTTGCGCTCCTGCTGTTGATGGCCGTCCTGGTCGGCATCCCGCTGGCGCTGGCCGCCGTCGGCGGGAACCCGCTGCCGTCGTCCCTGCCCAGCGTCGACGACGTCACCGACACCCTCACCAGCCCCGACGACGGGCACCTGTTCCTGGACGCGCTGCTGATCGTGGGCTGGCTGGCGTGGGGGTTCTTCGCCCTCTGCGTTCTGGTCGAGTTCGGCGCCCAACTGCGCGGGATCCAGGCACCCCGGCTGCGCGGTCTGGGCCTGCAGCAGACCGCGGCCCGCACTCTGGTGACCGCGGTCATCGCGCTGTTCATCGCCTCACCGATCGCGGCCAACGCAGCGACGCTGGACGGCGTCGACGCCGCGCCGGTCACCTCGGTCTCCCAGACGATCGCCTCACCCCCCACCACCCAAGCACCTGCAGCACCGGAGGCCGAGCCGGCCGCGGCCACCACCGCGTCGACCAGGACGCACCAGGTGCAGACCGGTGAGACGTTGTGGTCGATCGCCGAGCAGGAGCTGGGCGACGGCATGCGCTGGCCCGAGATCGCCGCGGCCAACCTCGGCGTCGCCCAAGCCGACGGGCACGCCCTCAGCGACTCCCACTGGGTCAACCCGGGCTGGGCGCTGGCCATCCCCGGCGCACCGGCGGCTCAGCCGGCGTCGACGGCCTACACCGTGCAGCCCGGCGACACCCTCTCGGAGATCGCGCAGCAGGAGCTGGGCAGCGCGGACCGGGTCGAGGAGATCGTCGCGGCCAGCAGCACCATCGAGCAGCCCGGCGGAGCACGCCTGACCGATCCCGACGTCCTCGGGGTCGGCTGGACGCTCGAGGTGCCCCGCAGCGCCCCGACGGCCGAGACGGCACCGCAGCCGGCTCCCGCAGCCGAGGTCACCCCGGCACCGGAAGCCGCTCCCGCTCCCGCCGCGACGCCGGAGACCACCCCTGCCCCGGAGGCAGCACCGGCTCCCACAGCGGAGAACGAGCCGGCCCCCGAGGCCGCACCCGCTCCTGTCCCGGCCCCGGCCACCCCGTCGGCGTCCTCCACGGCACCCGCGGCCACCGACCCGCAGGAGGCCGGCGACAGCGAGCTCACCGCCGTCGACGAGGCCTTCCCGGTCCGCACCGTCGCCGGCGTCGGCTCGCTGCTGGCCGCCGGCGTCCTAGGCCTGATCGCTGTCCGCCGCGGTGCGCAGCAGCGCCGGCGCCAGCCGGGCCAGACCATCCCGCTGCCCACCGGAGCCGCGGCCGCCGTCGAGCAGGAGCTGCGGGCCACCGCCGACCCCCTGAGCGTCGAGACCGTCGACCTGGCGCTGCGCTCACTGGCGCAGGACTGCACGACGTCGGGGCGCCCGCTGCCCGCCGTCCGCGCGGCCCGGCTGACCGCCGACCAGTTCGACCTCTACCTCGCCGAGCCCGCCGACCTACCCGCTCCGTGGGCCGGGACGCTGGACGCCAGCGTGTGGTCCCTGCCCGTGGAGGCAGCCAGCACCCTCGCCCCCGAGCTCGTCACCGGCGTCCCGGCGCCCTACCCCTCGCTAGTCACCGTGGGCCACGACGAGGACGGCGGCCACGTGCTGCTGGACCTGGAGTTCCTGGGGGCCTTGGGCATAAGCGGCGATGACACCGCGACCAGGGAGGTCCTCGCCGCGATCGCCATCGAGCTGGCCACCAGCCGCTGGGCCGACGACCTGCAGGTCACCGTGGTCGGGGCCTACCCCGAGCTGGAGGACACCTTCCAGACCGGGCGGATTCGCTACCTGCCCGCCGCCGGCCGCATCTTCGACGAGCTCACCGACCGTGCCGCTCACGACCGCGCGGTCCTGCTTGCCGGCTCCGGCGACCTGGCCACGGCGCGTGTGGCCGCCGACGACGCTGACCTGTGGGCCCCGGAGATCGTCCTGCTCACCGGTCAGGTCACCGCCACCCAGCGTGCCCAGCTCGAGCAGTTGATCGACCAGCTGCCCCGCGTCGCCATCGCCGCGGTGACCGCCGGGCCGGCCGTGCACGGCGGCTGGGGCCTGCGGCTCCAGGACGACACCGCCGTCCTGGAGCCGATCGGCCTGCAGCTGACCCCGCAGCGCCTGGACGACAACACCTACCGGCAGCTGCTCGACGTCGTCTCCCTCACCGACGAGGCACCCGAGGGTCAGCCCGATGCCGCTCCCGAGCCCACGCTGCAGAACTTGCCGGCATCCGCCGACCCCAGCGACGTCGACGACATGATCGCCGACCTGGACTGGCCCACGCCCGGGCAGCTGTCCCCGACCACGATCAGCTCCATCGACACCGTGCAGCGGGCCGACTCCTTCGTGATCGTCGTCCCCGCCGGCGACGTGCCCGACAGCCAGGCAGCTGCCGACGAGCAGCCCACCGAGAAGTTCGCGGCCGCCCACGCTGATGTTCAGCCCGCCGACGTCGACGAGGTCATCGCGGCCGACGAGAACGACCAGGAGGCGCACCACAGCCACGGCGCGACCGCCTGGAGCACCGAGCCCGGGCCGCTCGAGGAGCAGGAGACCGACACCTCGGTCACCTCGGTCACCTCGACCTCCGGCGAGCTCGTCGAGGACCAGGCCGACGTCGAGCTCGTCGAGGACCAGGCCGCCGGCGACGTCGCCGACGAGCCGGCCGCGGCCGCCGGGGTCGACGTCGAGCTGCCCGAGCACGCAGGGACCGCCGAGCCGGCGCAGCTGGCCGACGCGATCGCGCTCCACCCGCGCATGGGTCCGCGGATCCTCTTCCTGGGCCCGGTGGACATCGAGCAGACCTCCGGTCCGGTCGAGCCGAGCAAGCGGACCAGCCTCACCGAGCTGGCCGCCTACCTCGCGCTCAACCCCGGGCGCAGCCACGAGGCCATCGACGCCGCCATCTGGCCGGGCAAGCCCGTCTCCCTCGCCGCCCGCAACACCGCGGTGAGCAAGCTGCGCCGCTGGCTGGGGAAGACCTCGACCGGTGAGGACCACCTGCCCCGCTACCAGGCCGCCGTCGGCTACACCCTCGCCGACACCGTCACCAGCGACTGGCAGCAGTGGCAGCAGCTGCTCCTCGACGGCCCCGTCGGCGCCCCCACGGCCGCCCTGGAGGCCGCGCTGGGTCTCGTGCGCGGCACTCCCATCGGCGGGGGCAAAGCCCGCCGCTACGCCTGGGCCGAGCAGACCCGCCAGGACATGATCGCGGCCATCGTCGACGCCTCCTACGAGCTCGCCCGCCGCCGGCTCATGGAGGGCCGGTGGCGCGACGCCACCCAAGCCGCGGTCGTCGGACTCACCGTCGAGCCCGGCCTGGAGCGCCTGGCCCGGATCCGCATCCTCGCCGCCCACTCCGCCGGCAACCAGGCCGAGGAGGAGAAGGCGATCGCCCAGCTGCTCGCCGTCGCCGAGGACCTCGGCGGCGACCTCGAAGAGCAGACCGAGAGGCTCCTGGCCGACCTCGCCGACCCCGACCGCGCCAACCACCTGACCGCGAGCGCGCTGTGATGGCCGCCCGCGCGCGGTCCAGCCGCCGGCTCACTCTGGCCGCCGGCGCAATGCTCAGCCTGCTGCTGTGCAGTTGCAGCGGCCAGGACGACCCAGTCGCCGAGCAGACGCCTTCGGCGACGACGTCCGCGGCACCGTCAGCTGCGGCGACCAGCGCGCCAACGACGTCGAGCGCCGTCCCGCTCAATGCCGAGGACCAGGCGGTCCTGGAAGCCACCGAGGCGGTGCGCGAGTTCCGCGCGACCGTCGACCGCATCAACGCCGACCCGAACTCGGACGCAGACACCCTGCACGACGTGACCACCGGCGACGCCTACCTGGAGCAGGTGCGGATGGCAGTGCAGTCGAAGGCCCGCGGTCTCATCCAGACCGGAAGCGTGCGCGTCGTCGATGCGACCCCGGTCAGCATCGACCTCACGACCGATACCGCCATCAAGCCGCCGAAGTTCCCGACCGTCGTCCTGGACACCTGCATCGACGTGAGTGGCACTCAGGTGGTCGACGCGGAAGGGAAGTCCGCCGTGGTGGCCACCCGGCAGGACCAGGTCAGCGAACGCCTGCACGTCGTGCACTTCGACTTCGGATGGCGCGTGCACCAGATCGAGTCGAAGGGGGAGCCGTGCAGACCCTGACCCCCAGGCTCGCCAGCCACCTGTCCGCGAGTGCACTGTGAAGACGACCGCGATGAGCGACCAACGAAGCAGCCACCTGGTACCGGAGGACTCCCGATGACCACCCGCCCCGCACGCCGGCTCACCGCCGTGGCCGGCATCGCAGCCCTCGCCCTGCTCACCAGCAGCTGCGGTGGCCAAGACGACCCGGTCGCCCAGCCGACGCCGACCTCCGCGGCACCCTCGACGAGTGCGCCGACTTCCTCGAGCGTCGTCCCGGTCAGCGCGGAGGACCAGGCCCTGGCCGACGCCACCGAGATCGTCAACCAGTACTACGTGCTGCTCGACCAGATCGGTGAAGACCCCAAGGCCGATGCCAACGTCCTCCGGGACGTGGCCACCGGCGAGGCGCTCCAGAACGCGATTCGTGCTGATGTGCGCTCGAAGGCCTTGGGCCGAGTTCAGATCGGTAAGACGAAGGTCGTTGAGGCTGAGCCTTTCAGCATCGACCTGACTTCAGACCCGGCGGCAGAACCGCGAAAGTACGAGACCATCGTCATGGACACCTGCGTGGATGTCACGGACGTCAATGTGGTGGATGCCGAGGGGAAGTCGGTGGTCCTGCCCACCCGTCTTCCGCAGTCCGCGGATCGTTTCGACGTCGTGCGCTACGACTTCGGGTGGCGGATCACCACGGTCCAGTACGCGGGACAGCCATGCGCATGATCCGTCTGGCACCGCTCACCATCCTGGCCGGCCTGACAGCCATCCTTGTGGCGCCTCAGCCAGCGTTGGCCGACACCGAGTGTAAGGAGTTCGACAACCAGACCGGCGAGTGCCTGATCTACATCGAGATCCCCGGCAGCCCGGTCACGCCAGGAGACCCGGCACCCGGCGACCCTGCGCCGGGTGGAGGGACTGGCGGAGGGACTGGCGGAGGGACTGGCGGAGGCACTGGCGGGGGTGAGCCGGCTGCTGCTCAGTGCATCGACGACCTGCTCCACGTGCCGCCGGCCGCCGTGGAGTGCACGTCGACGTTCGGCTACTGGTCCAACGAGATGGACGCCTACATCCAGGCGTACGACCCCCCGCCTCCTCTCGACAGCCCCCTCTGGGAGGGCCACACCGACGGGGCCGTCTACCGGTACACCTACTCCGCCGGCGGCACACTGCCCGCGACGGGCGGAGGGACGTTCTGGGCGGCCACTCCGCCCGCCGGCCCGGCAGCGCCTCCAGACCCCGCTGACCTTGCTTTGCAGGCGTTAGCGGCGATGCAGCTGCAGGCCATCGAGATCGGCATCGTCCCCGAGGCGACACCCGGCAGCATGGGCCTGGTCGGCCTGCCGACCTGGATGTGGGTCGACCAGCCCACCGAGAACACCTACGGGCCGATCAGCCGCACCGTCGCCGCTGGCTTGGTCAGCGTCACGGCCACCGCTGAGGTGGACAGCATCGTCTGGTCCATGGGCGATGGGCGCAACGTCACCTGCACGACGACGGGCACCCCGTACGCCGACTCCTACGGCCGGCAGAGCTCGCCGGACTGCGGGTACACCTACAGCCGCACCAGCGCCGGCCAGCCGGGCGGTGCGTACACCGTCGCAGCGACCTCAAGCTGGACCATCACCTGGGCCGGCGGAGGACAGACCGGGACGATCGACGACATCTCCTTCACCCAGGAGGCCCAGGTCCAGATCGGTGAGCTGCAGGTAATCCAGACCAAGTAGTCGGGACGCGTCGCTCCCTCTTCGGAAACGATCTTTTATGCTGCCTCTAAGGTGATCGGAAATAGTCCGAAGAGGGAGCATTCATGGCGCGCAAGACCCAGATCGTTCTGGAAGACGACCTCAGCGGTGAGGTCTTGGAAGACGGTGCCGGTGAGACCGTCAGCTTCAGCCTTGACGGGCAGGCTTTCGAGATCGACCTGTCTCGGGAGAACGCCAAGAAGCTGCGTGACGATTTCGCGCTCTACGTCGGACACGCTCGAAAGACCGCCTCGAGCGGCGCGAGTGGACGGCCGTCAGCGAGCCGTGGTCGACCGAGCTCAGAAGGTAAGCGGGACCTCGCGCCGGTGCGCGAGTGGGCTCGGCAGAATGGCCACGACGTCTCCGAGCGCGGCCGCGTCAAGAGCAGCGTGATTGAGGCCTACGACGCCGCCCACTGACCGTGTAGGTCGCTGGCGGAGTGCGGCCGATGAGACCGCACTTCGCCGTCCGGCACCGCGGGGAGGTTGACCGCTAGCGGCTGGCGGTCGTTTCCGACGTTGCGGCCGGTGCCTGGGCAGGGGCTGAATCGGGGAACTGGGGCGGATACCGCCGGGGGTCTCCTGGGCCGCCCCGAACGGCGTAAGCCCGCTGGATGCGTCGTTCCATGCGCTCGACCGTGCCGCTTCCGGAGGCCGCCGCCAGCACCTCGTCGGGCCGCTGGCCGCGAAGCTCGCCGATCAGGTCGACGGTGAGGTCCTCGAAGATGTCGGCCGCGGTCTGGTACATGCGGGACAGCTGCAGGAGCTCCCACGCCTCGATGATCGGGTTGCGGAAGGGCTGCCGGCCCACCACCCGCAGGACGCGGGTGATCTGGGGGTGGGACCAGCCTTCGGGGCCGGCGTTGCTGGCGCCGGACCAGATGACCATGACGCGGATGTCGGACATGGTCAGTCCCAGCTCGGCGCCGATCGTGTCGTAGGAGCCAATCGTCAGGTAGGCGTCGGCCAGGCGCTGGCCGATCGCACCGTGGAACTGGTCGACGACATCGCGGACTGAGTCGCGGTGCTTGGGGAGCAGCTGCAGGTGGGCGATGGTGGAGAAGTCCAGCCGGCCGCCGGTGGTCTTGGTGCAGATGTCCACCAGGTGCTCGGGCCACCAGCGAAAGCGGGCCGGCCGGTACATCCGCTTGTGCCACGTCAGGTCATCGAGCCAGCGGGCGGCGCGCTCGAGCCGCTCGTTGCCGGCTGGGGTGCCTGCCGGCGCCGGCTGCGGGGAGTCCGGCTGCAGGCCGGGGAAGCGGGCTTCGTTCTCCCGCCCCATCTCCTCGCACAGCCGCTGAGTCTCGGCAAGGACCCCAGGAGGCAGGCCGCCGCCGGCGCCACGGGCACCGCCACCTTGCCGGCGATCTGCTGGCACCGCGTCCTCCCGGGCTCGACGTCTGTCGTCAGTCTGGGGCATAGAGCGCGCCACAGCAGGTAGATCGCGCTACAGGCGCGTCTTCCCACTTGCTCCCCACCATGCTCCCCACCATGCTCCCCACCCCCGTGGGGAGCATTTTTACACCTCTGAGCTGGTCTTATGCCTTGCTCCCCATGCTCCCCACACCGCATCGACTAGGTCATGCGTGGATGTGCGCGCGCGGACAGCCTCGATCGGCTGAAGTCCGGGTCTGCAACTTCCTGTAATTCCGGTGTCACAGCCGTAGACCACCGGATCCCTTCCCTGCTCGTGAAGGGCCTGAGGAGTCGATGTGTCGACACGCCGAAGGTGTCAAGACCTACGTTTCCGATTCGATCTGCTGGTAGGACTACGGCATGGCGAACAGGCGAGGAGTCCAGCCGACCGGGGGACGCCGGAAGCTGGGGGAGCGCAAGGCGCAGACAGTGCGCATGCCCATGGACCACTTCGGGCTGTATGACGCAGAGGCAGAGCGCGAAGGCCTCGAGATCGGTGACTACCTCACCAAGTCACTGGCTGAGGCTCATGGCCTGCCCGTGCCGAGCTACATCGAGGAGCGCCAGCGCAAGGCGCTGGCCGCACGGGACGCGGAGCAGCAGGAGATGCGCATCAGCGCTTAAAACGTGCCCTGAACAGCGAGAAGCCCCCCAGTGCTGGCCGGCGGAGGGGGGCAACTCGATTCGTAGCAATCCTCAAGCAGGAGGACTGGCGCCATCATACCCAGGAATCTGGGCTTCACGAGGCTGCGCAAGCAGCACTGTGACCCGTGTCGTACGAGCTGGTGCCCGTGAGTGAGTCCCTCGCGGGCGATGTCGCTCGCGGCCCTCGTACGTCGCTGCGCCGCGTCGTCGAGGCACTGGAGTCCCCGCGCCTGCGCCCGCTTCGCGGCTACCACGGGCAGGACGTGTTCCAGGCGTGCTGCCCGGTGCACGACGACGCAAGCCCGTCGCTGGCGGTGCGGTGGGTCTCTGGCGGCGGCCGCGGCCAGGTGCTGCTGCGCTGCCACGGCTGCAATGCCAGCTTCGATGACCTAGCAGCTGCCCTATCGTTGACCTCCTCGGACTTCTTCGACGAGGCCGCGCAGCAGTCTCACGCCGACCGGATCGGGGTCCGGGCAGGACGCTCCCCGCAGCAGCGCCGCGCCGGTCAGCGCCGGGGCCGGCTGGGCCCCTTGCCCCGGTCGATCGCCAAGCCGGTGCGCACCGGGGAGCTCACCGAGGAGCCTGCGCACAGCTGGGTCACCGTCGAGACCTACCCATACACCGACGCCGCCGGCCAGCTGGTGCAGGAGGTCATCCGGGAGCGGTGCACCTCCTGCCCGAAGTTGCACAAGGCGTTCCGGCAGGTCTTCGTCGTCGGCGACCGGCGGGTCAAGCGCAAGCCTGAGGGCTTCACTGCAGTGCTGTACCGGTTGCCGCAGGTGGTGGCTGGCGTCGCCGCAGGGACCCCGGTGTGGCTGCTGGAGGGTGAGAAGGACGTCGCCACCGCAGAGACCCTGGGTCTGCTGGCGACCACCAACGCCCAGGGCGGACGGAGCTTCAGCGCCGAGCTCGCCGAGGCTCTGCGCGGGGCCGACGTGCGGGTCGTTCTGGACCGGGATGACACCGGCTGGGACCGCGGCGTCGCCGCCCACCGTGAGCTGAGCGCGGTCGGGGCCACGGTGCAGCTGCTGCTGCCGGCCCCGACGGCCACCAAGAGCGACTTCAGCGACCACGTCCAGGCCGGGCACGCCCTCGACGAGCTGGTGTCGGTGCACGTGGAGGAGGTGGCGGCCTGGGCCGCCCTCGCCCTGGTCCGATCCAAGGCCGCCGGTGTGGAGCAGACCCTGGCCGAGACCCAGGCGCAGCTGGCCGTGGCCGGGCAATCCGGCGGGGCCGAGGGCGAGGAGGCCCTGCGCTTCGCCCGCCGCTGGGCGCAGGAGGCCGAGATCCGGCACGAGGCGCTGGACAGCGCCCTGGACGCCGTCCGGTCCCACACCGCGCACACCGGGACCGTGTGGGCCGAGGAGGCCCTGACCACCGCCGGTGACCTGCGCCGCCAGGCCACCACCGCGGCCCGGGCAGCCCTGCAGATGGTCGGGCAGCCCATGCCCCCGGCGCTGCAGCTGACCTCGTCGGTCGACCCCGCCGCCGGCGAGCCCGCCACGGCGACGGTCACGGCGACGAACCTCGCCGCAGCGTCAGCGGCGCAGCCGGAGTCGGCGACCGCGCAGGCCGCAGAGCGGTTCACCCGACCCGAAGCCGGACTGACCGTCGACGGCGCGGCGATCGCCCAGCCGCTGTTTAGGATCGTCAACCGCCAGATCGTGCAGGTCGACCGCGAGAAGCGCCGCGGCAAGGACGCCGACGAGGACGGCGAGGAGGGTCTCAAGCTCGTCCTGGGCCTGGACGTGCAGATCCTGGAGATGGAGTACCTCGAGGACGCCGTCGCCATCGACGTCGACGTCCCCCAGCTGCGGGGACGGGACTCCCGCCTGACCCAGACGATCCTCAACCCCCCGGCCCCCGCGGAGCTCTCGGGCCTGGTGCTGTCGTTCACCCACCCGACGTCGGGGGAGGTGATGCAGCTGCGCATCAGCGCCGACCAGTGGCGCGACGCCAGCTGGATGGAGGCCCTGCCCGGGCAGCCGGACTACGACGGCAAGCCCGCCGGCCTGGCCACGGTGCGCCGGGCGATCAAGGCCGTGAGCCCCGACATCCGCATGACCACCCGCTACCGCTCGACCGGCTGGCGGGAGCTCCCCGACGTCGGCTGGTGCTTCATCCACGCCGGCGGCGGGATCAGCAGCACCGGCGCCCAGGAGATGCCGGTGCTGCTCACCGGCCCGCTGGCCCGCTACGACCTGCCAGACCCCACCGTGGACGCCGCGGCGCTGCGCGCGGCGTTCGTCGAGCACTCCGCCGGCATGCTCACCCGCCTCCCGGCCCGGGTCACCGCCCCGATGCTGGGCCAGGTTTACCGGTCAGCACTGGGCCCCAACCCGTGGGTGCTGGCGCTGATCGGCTCCCCGGGGTCCTACAAGACCTCGATCGCCTCCCTGGGCATGCACCACTGGGGCGAGCTGTGGGACCGGCGCAAGCCGGCCAGCTCGATGTCGGGCAACGGCGACACCCTCAACGCGCTGCGCATCAAGCTCAACGCCGCCAAGGACGCCCTGTACTGGGCCGACGACGTCGCCCCGACCAAGGACTGGCTGGCGGCGCAGAAGTTGCTGGAGGAGTTCGCCCGCCTGGTGCACAACGGCGAGCAGCGCTCCCGGTCCACCCGCGACGGCCTGGGCGTCCTGGACGGCACCCCGCCGCGCTCCAGCGCGATGGTGACCAGCGAGGTCATGCCCCGCCCGGGCTCCGGTGCCCAGCGCATGCTGGTCGTGCCGCTGCAGGCCGAGGAGATCTCCCTCGACGCCCTCATCGCCCTCGACGGTGAGACCTCCCGGCACGGCCGGGCGCTGCTGATGGCCTCCATGCTGCAGTGGCTGGCCGCCGACCTGACCCGGCACAAGACCCGCTACGCCGAGGAGGCCCTGCGCTACGCCGAGCAGCTGCGCGCCGAGGGCGAGGCCGTCCGTCAGGCCGAGGCCGTCGGGTCGATGTGGTCGGGGTGGTGCGCGATGACCGATTTCCTCGTCCACGTCCAGGCCATCACCGCCGACGAGCAGACCCAGCTGCTGGCCCGAGTCGATGAGGCCCTCGGGCAGGCCGTTGCAGCCACCGCCGACCCCGACATGCCCTCGCGCACCGGCGCGCGCGTGCGGGAGTTGCTGTGCCACGCGCTGCGCTCGGGCCTGGCCTACGTCGAGGACGTCCGGACCGGCGACACCCCGCCATGGCCGCTGGCCGGCCGGCTGGGCTGGCGCCGGGTCGCGGTCGGCTTCGACGACATGGGCCTCACTCGGTACAAGCTGGAGGCTCGCGGCACCCGGTTCGGCTACGTCCTGCACGACCCCGACGGCCGAGACGGTGGCGCGCAGCTGCTGGTGGACTCCACCGCGCTGGAGCAGGTCCTGAAGGCCACCGCCGGGACGATGGCCGACGCCGTGCAGCTGGACCGGGGCACGGCGATCCGGGCGCTCTACGACGAGGGCGTGCTGATCGCGGAGGAGCGGGCCGGGACCACGCCCCGGTTCACCGTCCAGCGCACCCTGCACTGCGAGGACCGCCGGCAGCGGGTCACCGCGCTGCGGCTGTGGGAGCTGCTGGGTGAGGAGGGCGAGGACGAGGGCACGCTGACCTTCCCCGAGGGCCCCGACCCCGACGGCGACGGGGATGACCAGCTGCCCGTCGACGCCGTCGACCAGACCGCGCACGCCGGGGTGGAGGCTGCGGCCGCGGCCTTGTTCGGTCCCATCGAAGTTGACGGTTCGCAGCAGACGGGGCTAGCGTCGTCGGCACCAACCCAGGGCCTGACCAGCCCCGCGGACGAGCAGGAGCATCACGCCATGGCACAGCCCTACAGCGACGCCGAGGGGACCGAGGCCGTCGCCGAGATCCTCGAAGAGTCCCAGCCCTGCCAGGCCTGCGGCCGCTCGTGCGCTGCCCGCTTCGCCGGCGTCGTGCTGCACATCCCGTGCTGGATGCGCAGCACCAAGGCCAGCCGCGCCACCCGGCCCGACACCACCGCCACCGTCGAGGAGCGCCCGACTCCGGAGACGCCCGCCCCGATCCAGACCCCCGCGCCGACCGCGGCGCCGACCGCGGCGCCGACCGCGGCGCCGACCGAGGCTGCGGCCGCACCGACTGCGCCGACCACCGCGACGCCGGCTCCCGCCCCGACGCGACCGGCGTCGACCCGCGGCCGCCGCACCGCCCCGGCCGCAGCCGCGGCGTTCACCGCGCCGGCCGCGGTCGCCCACACCAACGGCATCTGGCTGCCCGACGGCACCTGCCACGACCTGCCCGCCGACCTGACCCACATCGGACACCTGGCCGAGCTCGTGCACGACCTGCAGCTGGGCACCCAGGTGACCAGCTGGCGCAGCGAGCCCGGACAGCTGTGGCTGACCGGTGAGCTGCTGGGCGCCCTGGGCATCGACGTCGCCACCCTGCCCGAGGAGCCCACCGAGCGGGTCGAGGCGATCTACCAGCTCACCCAGGGCGCCCCGCTGGTGGAGCTCGCCCGCGCCGAAGGCTGGGAGCTCGGCGGCAGCGGCGACGGGCTGCGCGGCTGGACCCGGGTCTGGCGAGGTGAGCGCCGCGGCGTGTGGATCGCACTGATCCCGGCGATGAACGACGACGCCCTGGAGACCCCGGTCCTGGCCGACGCTCCCGCCCCGGCCACCCTGGCCCGGCGGCTGGCGCTCTTCGCCGAGCAGCTGAAGGCCCCGTGGGCGATGGGCCCCTCGGCCACCGGCATCGACCTGATGATCAACCTGCGCTGGAAGGACCGGGAGCGGTTCTTCGCCCCCCGCGAGCCGGTGCCCCCGGCCCAGGTCTCCACCCTCGAGCAGGACATCAACTGGTCCCGCGTGCCCACCGAGGACGAGCAGTCGGCGCGGTTCATCCACGCCTACGACCGCGGTGGCTCCTACGCCGCCGGCGTCGCCGGCCTCGAGCTGGGCGTCGGGGAAGCAGAGCACCACCCCGAGGGCCGCGCGTTCGACCCCAAGCTGCCCGGCTACTGGAAGATCGAGGTCCCCGAGGGCGCCGGTGACTGGCGCTTCCCACACCCCCTCATCCCGCGCGGCTCGGCTCCGGCCCAGCCGATCTGGCTGACCACCCCGGGCCTGCAGCTGGCCTGGGAGCTCGGCTACGAGCCCGACGTGCTGGCCGCCTACGTGTGGCCCGAGCACGCCCGGGTGCTCGACCCCTGGTACGAGCGGATCCGCGACGCCCGCGCCGGACTGGACACCGACGACGTCGACGCCCAGCGCGCCCGGGACCTGCTCAAGACCGTCTACACCCGCACCATCGGGATGCTGGGCAGCGAGACGTTCATGGCCGGGCGGATGGGCTACGACCCCGCGCGCCGGCACCACATCGTGGCCAAGGCGCGGGCGAACATCCTGCGCCGCGTCGTGCAGATCGGCCGCGACACCGACCGCTGGCCGGTCGCGGTCACCGCCGACACCGTCCTGTACCTGTCCAACGACCCTGACCCGGTCACCGCCTGGCCGGGCAAGCCGGCGCAGCTGGGCCGCGGCCTGGGCCAGTTCAAGCCCGAGGCCAGCGGCCTGCTGGTCGACCAGCTGCCGCACCTGACCGGCAAGGGCTACAAGGGCAAGGAGCTGCTCGGGGAGCCCGGCGCCCTCGAGCCGGGCACCGCGCAGGCCTCCGGTGAGCGCTGATGGACAAGCAGGGCTTCACCCCGCAGCTGAGGGGGACGTTGTTCAGCGCGCTGACCGGCCGCGGCGGGGACGTCAGCGGGCGCTCTGACGCCGACGTGCACGGCATGCTGCTGGCCATCGGTGGGCCGGCGAACACCAAGTCCGGCATCAACCTCACCGCCGTCGCCGCCGAGCTCGGCGTCTCCCGCCGTACCGCCGAGCGGTGGGTGACCAACGCCAGCCAGAAGATCCGGCTGCGCGGCAACAACCTGGCCAAGGTGGTGGCACGCTCCCGGCAGGCCGCGACCACCAAGGCCGGCCGGCGCAACGCGCTGGCCGCGGTCCGGCAGGGCTCCCGCACGCGGTATGGGTCGAAGCTGTCGGTGACCGGGCAGCAGGGGCCGCTGCGCAGCGGGACCGCCTACCGTCGCCGCCGCAAGATCACCCTCGACCTCAGCCCGGAGTCCACCGAGCAGATGCTGAGCGCCTACGAGGACGGCGGGGACAAGGGCTACATGGCCTGGCTGGAGGGCTACGCCAGCGAGAACTACCTCGACGACTGGGGCTTCGACTCCATCACCGACGTCGCGGTCGACGACCCCCGCAGCGGGCTGTGACCAGGCCGGGCGCCGGCGAGAGCGAGGACGCCGGCGACGCACCGCCGGCCTGGACGCGTGACCAGCTGGCGGTCGCGCTGCTCCTGCTCTTCGGGCCCGCCCGCCGTGGTGGGCCCGACACCGGGGCCGCGGCCGCCGAGCTCGAGGTCAGCCGGCGCACCGTGCAGCGCTGGCTGCGCGGTCCAGCCGGTGCCCGCGCCCCGATGTCGGCAGCCCACGCGGCAGCCGTCCAGGCGCTGGCCGGCGTCGACGAGCAGGTGCGCCGCGACGAGCAGCGCACCGCCGGCTACGCCCGAGACGCCCTGGAGCGCATCGCGCTGCCCAAGGGCCGCGGAGTGCTGCCGGCGTGGCGGGAGCAACAGTGGCTCGACCAGCACCTGGTCACCATCACCGAGCTCGACCACGGCGTGCTGCAGGCGTCCCTGACCCGGGTGACCAGCCGGAGCCGGCCCCGCGACGGCCAGGTGGTCGCCTTCCGCGTGGTGCCCACCCGCTTCCACGCCCAGCTGCTCGTTCACGAGGTCCTCACCACAGTGTCCCCGTGGCGGGTCCGGGGCCGGGCGCTGGCGCCCAAGCAGGGCAGCACCCGCACCTGGCTGCCCGGGGCCCCCGTCGTCGACCTCGACGAGCTCGCCGCCACCCATGGGCTGCGCTGAGCACATGCCCCACGACGAGCACTCACAGACGCGCCAGGACCTGCTTCCGGTGCACACTTGCGCCAATGAGGCAGGCCACAGAAAGCACGGCGGCGACGCCCAGAACGACGATCGTCGGATTCAGCCACGCCGGCACCATGTCGTAGTCGGCATTGCAGGTGTTCTTGAACGGGAAGTTGGCGGACAACTCGGCGATCGCCGGCTCATACCTCTGGTCGCGGAAGATTTCGCACTTCTCGAAGGTGTCCCAGTTCCAGGTGACGAACCAGCCCAAGAAGTAGACGCCGCCGAACGCCAGAAAGGACAGCAGGGTCCAGCGCCACGCCCATCGAACCACTCGATCGTGCCGCGTCGACATGCCACTCCTCTCCGGCTCCGTGCTCACAATTGCTGCTTCGCCGGCCGCCGCGGATGGCACGCTGACGCCTGGAGCCGTTGTCACACTCCCACGCTCCCGGTCACCTTCCGCGGATGTGAGCGCAGAAGAAGTGCAGGTCAGCTATGACCCGGGGACGAACAGCAGCACCGTCGATGACCGCTGGAGGGCGCGAGGCGGTGAGCTGCGGGGCGGGGTCAGCCGCCACCGGGAGCCCTTCGGGCAGGCCGGGGCCGAGGCGACCGCGCGGCTCTACGCCGCGGCGGGTCACCCGGTGCGCTTCGACGTCGGCGGGGACCTGGTCGACCTCGAGCAGACGGGCCGGTGACCCTGCGATGGGGCGTAGCCGGAGCGCCAACCCCGACGGGTACGTGGTGGATGCCGACCGAGGTTCCTCGAGCACGGCGACCAAGCAGGCTCAGTCCATCGGCGCTGCAGCTGCTGGGGCCCGATCCGAGTCCCGCGACGGTGCCCGCGATCTGGACGTCGCTGTGGAGTCGATGCCGGGGCTGACCCGTCAGCAGCGCGACCGGGAGCGCGCGATGCCCCGGGCGACGTCCGCCGAGGTGCCCCACCCGGCCATGGAGCGGACGTTGCCCGAGCCCGACGCCATCCGGACGCCGCTGAGCTCCAGGCAGCGCAAGGCCCGGTCAGTGAACAAGCGAGCAGCTCAAGAACGGCTGCCCGCCGCGCAGTACGCCGCCACCGGAGCGTTGATCAGCCGGCCGGAGCGGTGGTCTGAGCTCAACGACGCACTGTCCGATGCTGCCGGCGACGTCCAAGCCCTCGACGACGGCCAGCGCCGGGACATCCAGCGCGTCGACCGGGCCGTGCAGGCCTTCGAGCGGGCCAACGACCGCGGGCACGTCGTCTACAGCAACGTCCGCATGCCCCCGGTGATCAACCGGTCCAACCTCGAGGGCTTCGTGCGCAACAGCTTCCCGACCGGGATGGTCGTCCACTTCGACCGGTTCACCGCCGGCGCGCACACCATGCACGAGATCGAGACCGACGCCGCTCCCGAGGACCGGTCGGTGGTCTTCGAGATGCAGACCCGGCGTGGTGCCTACCTGGGCTACTCCGACAGCGTCGATGACACCAGCCATCTGCTGCCCCGGGGGATGCGGCTCCAGGTCGCCGGCGCGCACCGGGCCACCTACCGCCGTCCCGACGGCACCCTCGGCAGCCGCCACGTCGTCCAGCTCGTCGACCTCGACGAGCCCTCCACCACAACCTGAAGGAGAACCTCATGGGCTGGACCGATTCGCATGGCCGTCCCGAGCTTCGGATGCACCCCGACATCAAGCGCGGGGTGGCCTCCTACCGGCGCGAGACGCCGGTCGAGCAGACGGCACCGGCCACCGCCGACCAGGCCGCCGCCGGCAGCAAGGTTCCGCGGCCGGCGACGCCGACCGCGGGGTAGCCACGCCCTACGGGGCGATCAGCGCCGTGCGCGGCTGGGCAGACCACAGTTGGTGGTGGACCTACCGTGGCGGTTGTGGAGCTGGCCTATGACGACGTTCGGAATCTGCCGCTACCCGATCTGGCCCTGCAGTTGCTGCGCTCACTCGATGAGGAACCGAACTTCAACACCCTTATCCAGGTGTTCAAGCAACGAGGCCCGTACGGGACTGAACCGCCGCCCGACCTGAAGTCGATGCTGTCCCGCATCTCCGATGCCTGGGCCTGGCTGGAGGCGCGGGCACTTATCGGACCATCGGTGAGAACAACAACGGGTGGCTTCTACCGCGTCACCGCGGCCGGCGCCGAGGTCGTCGACGACCCCAACGCCTTGGCGAAGGTGTGGGCCGGCGACCGACTCGCCGGTGACCTGAACCCCGCGCTTTCCTCGGCTCGGTCCAATTTCGCACTGGGGGACTACGAGACGGCTTCTTTTGCGGCCATGAAAGCCGTTGAGGTGGAGGTGCGGAGGATCGCTGGGCTGCCGAATGAGTTGGTGGGGGTATCCCTCATGCGCAAGGCCTTCAGTCCGAAGGAGGGGGTTCTTCGTGACCCCGAGGCGGAGGGTGGTGAGCAGCAAGCGACAGGTGACCTCTTCGCTGGCGCCATCGGCGCCTACAAGAATCCCGCCAGTCACCGAGCCGTCCAGTTTGATGACCCGCTGGAGGCCGCGGAAGTGATCCAGCTGGCCGACTTGCTGCTGCGGATCGTGCAGCGGGCCGCCGCTCGCCTGCAGACCTGACCAACTGGACTGACCGACGCTCCGTGGACGGTCGGTCCTGGCGGCCACGGGGGTAGCCGCCAGGACCTTGCGCACGTTAGCGCGGTGGGTCAGAAGGGCGGGGCGTCGTCGGCGGCGCGTTCGATGTTCCAGGCCGGTGTCCAGCGGCCGACGGCGAAGCCGAAGCCGGGTGCGATCTCGCGGTGGTACTCGACGCAGCCGAGCCACCCGTCGCCCCGGTCCTCGCTATGCTGCCAGCCGTGCAGCAGAGCGGGTGAGTGCCACTCCCCGTTCCAGCGGACACGCACCGGGACCGGCGGGTCCAGCCTCCGATCAGCGTCCTCAAGAGCAAGGGCGAGGTCGTCTGAGGAGGTGACGAGGAGGTGGTCGGGCACCGGTAGTTGCCGGGGTGGCGGACCGGGAGAGCGAGATGACACCACCCCACTATCGGCCTCGACCGATCACCGTCCCAGCGCCAAGGAGCAGCCGGTGGGCGTCAGTCGGGTAGGTAGGCGGGAACGACCAGGGTGTCGGGTCCGACGGGGGCGTGACTGACGCTGCGGGGGAGCCAGGCCAGTAGCGCGACCCAGCCGCCGACGTCGTGGCGTTCGAGCCGGTATCCGGTGGACTTCGCGGTCGGGATCGTGGCGGATCTCGCTCGGCCCTCCCGCTCGGCGGCGTGATCATCGGCTGCGTCGAACTCCTGCATCGCATCCCCGTGGTCACCGATCAGCCGGTAGCTCAGCACGGCGCTGACGCTACGGGCGCGGAGACGACCCGGCCTGACGTCGGAGGACGTCCGTGGCGGTGCAGCACCACAGCGGCGGCCCGGTTCGGTCTGGCCATGTCAGGGTGGCCGCATGAGCTGCCCGGGCCGGCGACGGTGACCGCCCTGGCTGCGCTGGTCGTCGGGGCGCTCGGAGCCGCGGTAGGTGGCCTCATCCGCTTCCGGGCGGGCGACCTGGTGCCCGTCGAAGCCGCGACCGCGCACGCTGGGCAACAGGTCACCCGGCGCGTGCCTCCGGTGGTGCTCGAGGTGGTCACCGGCCTCCTGTTCGCCCTGGCGGTGGTCTGCGCCGGCGTCTCAGCGGCCCTGCCGGCCTACCTGTGGTTCCTGGCCGCCGCGGTGGCCCTCACCGTCGTCGACGTGCAGCACCAACTGCTGCCGCGGCGCATCGTCTGGCCGGCCCTCGCCGGCGGTGGACTGCTGCTGCTCGTTGCCGCGGCCGCCACCTCTTCCTGGGACGCACTGCTGCGCGCCGCGCTGGCCAGCGCGCTCCTGCTGGCCCTGCACCTGCTGCTGGCGCTGATCTCACCGCGGGGCGTGGGAATGGGCGACGTCCGGCTGGCCAGCGTCACCGGGCTGTACCTGGGCTGGGTGAGCTGGCAGGCCGTGGCGATCGGCGCGGTGGGTGCCTTCGTCCTGCAAGCGGTCCTGGCCGTGCCCCTGCTGTTGGCCCACCGCGCGGACCGGCACGCCCAGCTGCCGTTCGGGCCGGCGATGTTGGCCGCGGCCGCCCTGACGGTGGGGATCAGCTCGCTGGTGACTCGGTGACCGCGTCGCCGGCCAGCTGCGAGGTCCGGCCGGCGCCGTAGAGCTGCTGGGCCCACTGGCGGGTGCGGGTGGTGCCCTCGGCGCCGGCGATCGCGTCGGCGACCTCGGCCCAGCTGAGTCCGGAGGCGCGGGCCTGGTCGACCGCGGCCTGCCGGTCTTCTGGCGCTGCGGCGGCCAGGGCGGCGCGAGCACGGCGGACGGCACGGGCGGGGTGGTTGGCCAGCCAGGTGTCGATCGCCGTGGCGTCGAAGAGGACCTGGCGGTCCACGCGGCCCTGCTGGGGCCGCGGCATGCCGGCGGTGACCCGGACCCGCTGGTTGGTGCCGCGGGTGCGGTCGGCGGTAGCCGCGGCCGCGCGCAGGGTGGACAGCGCCGGGCGAGGGACGTCGAGCTCGGCGGCGATGCGGTCGGCGACCTGGTCGTAGGTGTAGTTCCCGGCCACTCGCTCACCTCCAACCCGTTTGACAGTCCGCAGCGGTAGTGGGGATCATCGCAGACGCGTCGCCCCGACCCGGTGACGCCGGCCTGACCAGCCAGCGACCAAGGAGCACCCATGAACGCCTTGATGCACCGACCCACTCGGAACTACGCTGCCGGCACTACGAGCATGCAGGTTGTTCCGGAGGCACTCCACCGTGGTGGGGTCGCCTCCGGTTCACGTTCTGGGGGTCCCGTGGCCTGCGCCGGCCGGGCGGACTTGGACTGGGTCCCCGACCGTGAGGCCGACGTCGTGCCCCGCCTGCAGCGCCGGCTGTGCCGTTCCTGCCCCACGCGGTCCTCCTGCCTGACCAGGGCGCTGGAGACACGATCGGTCGGCTACTGGGCCGGCACCACCACCGCCGACCGCCGGGCTCTTGCCGGCGAGGCCGGCCCGTCGCTGACCGAGCTCGACGCCCACCAGGACGACCTGGCGCGGTCCCTGGCCGCTGCTGCGGCCGCGGACCGGGCACAGGCGCTGCACCCGACGGGGGAGGGGGACCTGAGCTGGTACCGCCGGCGTGGTTGCCGGTGCTCGGAGTGCCGGGCAGCCAACAGCGCTCACCGGGCCGCTGAGCGTGCCCGGGCAGCGTCGCGGGCACAGGTAGCGGCATGACGATCCCGTCGCCCCTCGCTGCCGCTGCCGATTTGCCTGAGGCCGCGCTGCAGTCGCCCTGGGCGCGGGTGAAGAACCCGACGCCGATCCCCGACCCACTCGAGCTCGACCAGCTCCGGGCGCTGCCGAAGCAGCAGCTGCAGGTGCTGCTGCGGGACAACCTGCTGTCCCGGGACGCCGAGATCGACGGGCGGGCCCGATGGACGGCGCTGTGGGCGGCCCTGGCCGATGACCCTGAGCTCACCGAGATGGCCTTCGACGCCCTCGAGGAGCTCATGGACATCACCGAGGACGCGATCGAGGACGACGTCCTGGACGAGGCGGCCGGCAAGCGGGCGCGGAAGTTCCTGCGCGTGCTGGAGGAGGCCTGGGCGCGGCTGCAGGTCGACGAGCAGCGGCCGCTGGGCTGGGCCGGCCGAACCGCGACGACGTGGGACCCGCCGAGCCGCCGGGTGATCGAGCAGCTGGTGCTGGCCATAGCCGGGCACCGCCACCAGCTCACCGGCCACGGCGACGCCCACCAGGTCGATGAGCACCTGTGGGCGGTGCTCGCCGACGTCGATCTCGATCCGGCCGGCTACCGGCGCGGCCCACTGCCGCCCTATCCCAGCCAGGCCGCCAGCACCCCACGACCGGGCTCCGTGCGCCGCCGGAGGATGGCGCTGCCCGTGGTCGACCCGCAGCAGCCCCTGGGGTGGGCCGGGGCCGTGATGGCCGGGTTCAGGCCCTCCTCAGCGTTCCCCGTGCTCGAGCAGCTGGTGCTGGCCATCGCCGAGCACCGCAAGGCCACCACCGAGCTCGGCGCCGTGCGCCCGGCCATCGACGAACCGCTGTGGGCCGCGCTGCGCGACGTCGGGCTGGATCCCCTCGACCTGGTCGACCGGGCGTGAGCCGAGACAGGACGACGCCGGCGCCGGCGTCGCTGGTGCGCGAGGTCGAGGAACTCATCGCCCGAGGTGAGCGCCTCGGGTACCCGGTCCTGTCGCAGCCCGAGATTCGCCTCGGCACCAGGAGTAGCGCCCGGTCGGCTCGAGGTGGTCAGCCGGCCCGCATCACCCTCGACGCCCGGCTGCTGGAGCGGTCGGCCGCCGACCGGCACTGGGTTCTCGGCCACGAGCTCGGCCATCTTCTGCCCGGCACGCTGCGGGTCGGGTCGGTGCTGCAGCGCGCACTCCTGGCGGGTGGCCTGGCGATCATGGCGGTCACCGTCCTCGTCGTCGTGCTCGTGGCCGTTCCTCGCGGCTGGGCCGCAATCCCCGACGGGCCGGCGTGGAACTGGGGCCTGTTCGGGATCGTCACCGGCCTCGTCATCGGCCTCGCCGGCCTGATGGGTCACTCCCGGGACACCGAGGCCGCCTGCGACCGGGCCTCCGCCCTGATCTACGGGCAGACGCTGAGCAAGGAGCACGTCGCCTACCTCCTGCGCCACGAAGGCCTGCTCAACCGCCTGACGCCGACAGTGCTCCGCAGTCACCCGCGGCCTGGCTGGCGACGCGAGCAGGTCCTAACCGCACACGGCGACCCCGGTACTGGCGCGCCGGTCTGAGACCCGGCCGACTGGGCTCCGGAGACCTCCGGGACGGTCACCCGATCGGGTGGTTGCCGCGCTCTGAGGCCCTGAGCTGGCCTTTCCCCGTCACAGGTGGTGCGCTGTCCCCACCTTTCTCGGGCGTCAAGGTCTGATCAGCTCGAGAACGAGGTCCCCATGAACACCCGATCCCGCACCAGCGCCACCGCCCGCCGGCTCACCCTCGGCGCGACCGCCGCCGCCCTGTTGGTGCTCACCGCCTGCTCGGGGGACTCCGACACCTCCACCACGGTGGCCGCCCCGGCACCGTCGTCCTCCGCCGCCGAGACGTCCGCGGCGCAGCCGTCGGCCAGCACCGGTGGCGCCGCGGCCACTTCCGCCAGGCCGTCCTCGGCCAGCCCGTCCTCGAGCGGCTCGGCCGGCATCGGCGCGCAGCCCGAGTGGGCCAACCCGGTCACCACCCCGGGAACGGCGATCGCCAGGATCGCCGCCGGCGACCTGACGGTCGAGGTCTTCCAGGTGGGTACCACCGCGGCGACCGACACGGGCAGCTTCGCCGACCCGGGCACGGGTCAGCCGCTGGTGGCCATCGGCGACCCGCTGGTGTTCGTCAACTACGTCGTGACCAACAACGGGGACCCGGTCGACCTCAGCGCCAGCCTGGTCACCATCGACGCGACCTACGACAACTGGCCCTACCTGACGGGCATGGACGGAGTGTCGGACCGCGACCTGTTCACCGCCCAGGGCGTGAACGCCGACGGGCTGGCCGCCGGGGCGTTCCGAGAGCCGTCGGTCTACACCTTCGGCACCGGGCAGACGTACTCGTTCGGCGAGAACTTCGAGTACCAGCCGGGCGGGGCGATCAGCTTCGACGTCAGCTACACCCCGGTCGACGCCACCGGCGACCTGCTGCACGCCCAACGCGTCGAGGCCACCGGCAGCACCTTCACCGCCTGACCAAGACCTGCGGGTCGACCCGCAGGAGCTCGCCCAGCTGGCCCCGCCCGCCCGGTACGTCACGGGCAGGCGGGGCCAGCTCGCGTGAGGACGGGACGCTAACCGCGATCCTGAGGATCGTGCTGGTCCATGCAGACGAACGCGAGCACTACAGCGTCCACGACCATCGTCGACGAGCCCTACGAGGTCGTGCTGGCGGCGGCAGGCCGCTTCGGCGACGACACGATCAAGGTCCACCAGCACGCTGTCCTCGGCGATCGCCTCGTCGTCGCATCAGCCAGCCGTGAGGGCTACTGGTGGATCCCCACCGACCCCGAGCTGACCCGAGGCCGCACCGTGCCCCGGGCGGTGTTCCAGCTCGACCCCGCCGCGTCGTTCACCTACGTCCGCACCCGCTGACGACCACCTCGCCGCGGCCGCCGGCCCGAGCCGGCGGCCGCGGCCTGACCCATCGCAGAACATGCCAGCGAGCCTCTGAGCTGGCCGTTTGTGTCACAAGATCACCCCAGCCGGCACCTTCCTCGAGCGTCACTGTCTGATCAGCTTGAGAACGAGGTCCGATGAACACCCGCACCCAGCCCCGCGCCACCGTCCGCGGCATCACGCTCGGCCTCACCACCGCTGCCGTGCTCGCGCTCACCGCCTGCTCCGGTGGTCTGCAGACGGGCGACCTGACCGGCGACGCGAGCGACATGGTGGAGCCGGCGTGGGCCGGCCCGGTGACCACTCCGGGGTCGAAGATCGCCACGATCCCGCTCGGCGACATCTCGGTCGACGTCTTTCAGGTCGGCACCGTCGCAGCACCCACACATGGCCGCTACTTCGACAGGACCAGCGGCAAGCCGTACATCGCCGAAGGTGACGAGCTGGTGTTCTTCAACTACGTGGTCACCAACCACGGAGCCCCGGTCGACCTGGACTACAGCCTCATCTTGATCGAGGCCTTCTACGACGACGGGTCCTATGAGTCCTCAAAGATGGACACCGTCGACGACGAGGCGCTCTACGCCGACCAGGGCGTGAATTGGACCGGCATGCCCGGCCCGTTCGAGGGCCGGAAGCCCTACACGCTCGGGACGGGAGAGAGCTACTCCCTCGGGCGCAACCTCGAGTACCAGCCCGGGCAGGACATCACGTTCAGGGCCAGGTACTACCCGGTCGACGCCTACGGAGAGACGCGGTTGTTCGACAAGGTGGAAGGCGAGGCCTCAGCGGTCACCCACTGAGGTGAGCGACGCGACCCGGACAATGGCGCTGTGGTGGATCTCGACGGCGCACAGCAGACACCTGCCCGACGTCGTCCGGGTCGACCGATCTCAACACAGCTCTCAGACCAGCTGTTGACCGCCGCACTCAGGATCCTGGCCAAGGACGGCTGGGAAGGGCTGAACGCTGACCGGATCGCCGCCAGCGCCAAGGCAGGCAAGGCCGGGATCTACCGCCGCTGGCCGAACATGGGCGCACTGGCTCGGCAGGCGCTGGGCAAGGTAACGCTCATCGACGTGCCGGCGGACTCCGGCTCGCTGGCCGGTGACTTGCAGGGCCTCCTCGTTCGCTGGCCGCAGCCGCTCAACCGTGGCGAGCGCGCCGCGGCCAGCCTGGTCGGCGCCGCCCGACATCAGGACGACGTCCGCCTGGGGCTCGAGGAGGCGCTGGTGCGCCCACTCAGGCGCGCCGTCGGCGAGCTCGCTGCCCGCGAGGCCGCGCGAGGGCGGGTGCTGTCCCCGGCTGGTGTCGCACTGCTGCAGTCGACGCTCGAGGCCTTGTGGTGGCAGCGGTTCACGTCGCTGATGGCGAGGCCGTACAGCCCCCACCAGGTCCAGCAGCTGGTCGACCTGGTCCTGCTCCCGATCGTCGGCCAGCAGCCGGCTGTGGCTGCACCCGCGTCAGCCGGCCATCTCTCTGGCCGCTGAGTTCTGCGGGCTGACCGTGGTCGGCAGAGTCAGCCCGAACAGCGCCATGCCCACCTGGTCGGCGTACTCGATGGCCTGGGCGGTGTAGCCAGCTTGGGAGAAGAACGCGGTGACCCGGCCGCCGGCTGCTCCCACCAGCTGCTGCAGCACTGGGCGCCCCACCGGCCTGACCGTGTACTTCACCTGGCACGCGATGAAGCGGCCGGCGACGTCCAGGCCAGCATCGGTGCCGCTCCCGGTGGGGAGCGCGTCGTCGAAGCCGAACTTGCGGAGGGCGGCCGCGGCAAGCCGCTCTGCTTGCACCCACGCCAGGTCACCCTCGGGGTCGGCCAGGGGTGTGCTCTGCAGCTGTCCCCGAAGGCCGGCTACACGTCGGTCCGCTCGCTCCTCGCCCGAGGCGTTCATGGCGATGAGCAACCGCTCGGTCGTCTCCTGGACACGGAAGCAGGTCCGGGTGAAGTCACTGCCGCGGAAGTCCGTTCCCTCGGTCAGCAAGAGCGTCTTGAGGTCTGTGCACGCTGCCGCCTGCGCGGCTCCCGCCGCCTCCAGGGCGGCCTGCAGGGCGTCGCGGCGGCTGAAGTCCGTGATCCCGAAGACCAGCTCGGGGTCGGGCGCCTCGGGTGCCACCCAGCGCGAGGTGGACGCCAGGACAGCGTCCATCTCCTTGACCATCCGGCTGCGGCCAGCCTCGTCCTGCGCGCGTTCGATCCGCGTCGCGGCTGCGTCCGCGACCTTCTGAGCCAGTTGCACCTCGTCGACGCCCAGGCGCTCAGGCGCGCTGCTCTCAACAGCTGAGGACCGCCAGAACACCCAGCCCTCAGGTGCGGCCGGCCACTGAGCCTCGGGGGCCCATCCAGCCTCCGGCGCCCATCCCTCGGGGGGCTGTGGCCAGGTGTCCGGGGCGCTCCACGTCAGAGTCGAGCGTTCGCCAGGGGCGACGTCGGCCACCTGCCCGGCAGCGATCAGTCGGTCTCGATGCGCGAAGGACCAGCGGTCTCGCCAACTCACAGTGCGGTCCGCCCTTCCGCAGATGCCGCGATCGGGACCGTCCGGGAGCCCCTCGTGGGGGATGCGGCGTCGCTCAGGAAAGCGCTCAACGGGCCAAGATTTCGTGAGTCAACTCGAATGCTGCCTGCGTGGTGTCTTCGATGTTCTGCTGCGCGGCGGTCATCCAGCCGGGCGCAGCCTTGGTCGGTAGCCAGGTTTCCTTATTGGTTCGCGGATGATGTTGCAACCAGTGGTCCGGGGTCAGTCCATCTGATTCTTCCCACTGCAGCTGGGCGTGGACGATCCTATTTCGGTCGTTCAGCGCCCGCCAGAATGGGTCTACGAGGCGATCGAAGGCGGCGTCCTTCTTCTTCGCGGCCTGCTTGACCACCTTGGCGATCTCGCGGTTGTCCTTGATCAGCTCGTTGGGGTCTTGCTGCGTGCCGAGGAGTGCAACTGCGGCGCGGGTCATGCAGAGCTCCAGCGTGGCTGTCTTGGAGGCCACCTCACCGACCAGTGGGTAGAACCAGTCCGGCGGGCGGAGGTCCTCCAGCCAGGCCTCGTACAGGGCCTTGGCTTCAGCGTCGGCCTCAGGACCTTGCTCGAACGGATCGAAGTCGGGCTCCACCGGCTCATGGTGGCGCACTGGATGTGGTCTCGCCGTCGGCTCAGACGAACTCGCGCAGCCGGGGCAGGACGGTGGCGAGCTCCTCGAAGAGCTGGGGCCAGCCGCGGCGCAGCCAGGTCGCGCGTCCCTGCTCGAGCTGGCTGCCATCGAGCATGTGGGAGACCCGCTGGGCGTGCTCGGGGGCGCCGAGGGCCCGCAGCTTGGCGTAGACGGGGTTGACGGGCAGCTGGTGGCGGGCGAGGTAGGCCCAGACGTCGGGGGTCCGCCAGTCCCAGATCGGGCCGAAGGCCACGGTGCCGTCGATGCGCCGGACGATGCCGCCGTGGCGGGCGCGGCGGGCTGCCTCGTGGGTGTCTCCGGGCCGGCAGTCGTCGGTGCAGTGCTGGGCGAGCTCGGTGCGTAGGGCGTTGGCGTAGAGGGCGGCGCGGCCGCGGGACTCCTGGGCGCGCACGCCCCACAGCTCGCCGGGCCCGTGGTCGCGGTGGGCGCGGCTGGCCGGCTCGGTGATGAGGATCTGGTGGAGGTCGGTGCGCTGGGCCGGGGCGGGGGCGTCGTGGTCCCAGGCGCCGCTGGCGGCGAGCACCTGGAGGGTGGTCTGGCGGGCGGAGTACCAGTGCAGGTCCAGGTGCAGCTGGTCGGTGATCTGCTCGAGGTAGCGGTAGGTCTCGGGGAACTCGAAGCCGGAGTCGAAGAAGGCGACCGGGACGTTGGGCTCGACGGCGAGGACCTGGTGGAGGACGGCGAGGGAGTCCTTGCCGCCGGAGAAGGCGACGTAGCCGTCGTGGGCGTCCAGGTGGGCGGTGATGCGCTCGGCGAGGCCGGCGGCGGCCGCGCGGGGGCGCTGGAGGGCGCGCAGGGCGTGGACGTCGAGGCCGGGGCCGGGCTGGGTCATCGGGGTCAGCCGTCTAGGAGCGCGGGCAGGTGGAGCAGCTGCTGGCGGGCTGGGTGCATGTAGGGCGGGCGGAGGCCGGCGGTGCCGCGGCCGCCGTCGGGGACGGGCGGGTGGTC
>Ga0210040_10000371_pt1 | contig 76416 bp, 64 predicted proteins | sample CryGeyCG12114_NA_FD_185462 | JGI IMG/M metagenome (GOLD analysis project Ga0210040, IMG submission 185462) | Groundwater microbial communities from aquifer - Crystal Geyser CG19_WC_8/21/14_NA (SPAdes) (version 2) | ecosystem: Environmental > Aquatic > Deep subsurface > Groundwater | place: USA...
GGAATACGCAAAGCGGTCGGTGATACCCACCACGGCGGCAATGGACGCCAGGTTCAGGATGGCTCCGCTGCCTTGCGCTTTCATCAGGGGTAGGGCGGCGTAGAGGCAGTTGTAGGCCCCCTTCACGTTCACCTGATACACACGCTCAAAGTCGGCCTCGGTGGTGTTTTCCACATTGCCGACGTGGGCAATGCCGGCGTTATTCACCAAAATATCAATCTTTCCTATCTCCTGAAACACCCGTACTACCTCCGCCTGCTGGCTGATATTGAGGTGGTGCGCCTGGGCCTGTCCACCGGCTTGCGCGATGGTGGCTACGGTTTGGCGGGCAGCCTCTTCGTTCAACTCAATGATGTGTACGGTGGCTCCCTGCTGGGCAAAGAGCGTGGCCATTGCCTGACCAATACCACTGCCGCCGCCCGTAATCACGGCGCTTTTTCCTTGTAAGCTAAACATGAAATCTACTGCTGTTTTGAATCGTTTGAGCGCCTCGCAAAACGCAAAGCCGTTTAGAAGATGTAGAGACGCATATTTGCGTCTCATCGTTGAACGATTTCGGCCACCCGGCGCAGACGACGAGACGCAAGTATGCGTCTCTACATCGTGCAACAAATAACTCAAAATAGATTCTTAGAACTTCATACCCGTACTGTTCTGCACGGCCACGGGTTCTTGGTCCTCGGCCTTAATATCGAGGTTTTTGATGTTCCAACTCTTTGCGAAGTCAATTTTACCGGCCGTTTCGGCGGTGATGGTCACGTTTTCCAGCGTGAAGTTTTCGAGTAGGGATGCCGCCAGCCCCTCGGCCGATACAGCCGTTTTGGCACCGGTGGCGCGCACGTTGCTGATGCGCACGTTGCGGAAGTGCGGGGTGCCCCGTTCGGGCTCTACCTTGGCCAGCATCTTCTTCCAGTGCTCGGGTAGGGTAGCCTCGGTGTAGCCGGCGGGCAGCGTGGAGTAGCTGTAGGTGGGATTCCAGTTCATGGTCATGATGATGGGCACGTGCACGGCGTCCATCTTAATGTCTTCCACAATGATATCCTCCACCACGCCGCCGCGGTTGGTGGCCGATTTCAACCGAATACCACACTTGGTGCCCTTGGCCGTGAGGTTGCGGGCCAGCACGTGCCGGATGCCGCCAGAAGTTTCAGAACCACACGTAAATAACCCACCGCCGGCCCCGGCCACGCAGTCCCGAATCACGATGTACTCGGTGGGGCGATTCACGCGCAGACCGTCCCAGTCGCGGCCGGCTTTCAGGCAAAAGTTGTCGTCGTTGCAGTCGATGTCGCAGTTTTGCACCAGCACATAACTGCTGGAGTCGATGTCGATGCCGTCGGTGCTGGGGCCGTGGCCGCCAATGTTGTTGCGCACCACCAGGCCGTCGGCCGTCACGTTTTTGGAGTACAGGATGTGTACCGTCCAGAAGCCGGCGCGCTGCAAGTTGATGCCTTTCAGGGTGATGTTGGACGAATTAGACACCAGCAACGTACGCGGGCGCTTGGCGTCGTAATCCACAATCCAGCGCAGGCCTTTGGCGTCGTATTCCTTGCGCATGGCCCAGTACTTGTCCCAGAAGGGCTTGCCCTGCCCATCTACGGTGCCCTGGCCGGTGATGGCCACATTTTGCTGATCGAGAATGTTGATAAGGGCGGCGGGCCAGGTCATTTCCACGCCCGCAATGCGGGAGGGCATTTCGGGGTAGTCCTTGATATCCTGGCTGCCGAGCAGCGTCACGCCCTTGGGAATGTTCAGCGTCACGCCTTTTTTAAGGAAAATGGAGCCCGTGAGGTACTCGCCCGGCGCAAACGTGACTACGCCGCCTTTCTTGGCTGCGGCGTCAATGGCTTTCTGAATGGCTTGGGTGTTCAGGGTTTTGCCATCGGCCACAGCGCCGTATTTCGTTACCAGGAAGGTGGTTTTAGCCGTTGGTTGCGTTTTGGCACCTACCTCCTGCACCCAGGCGGGGTCGCTGGGGAGAGAGGGTGTGGGGACGGTCTGCCAGGCAAGCAGCGGCAGCAGCAACGAGAGCAGCAGCTTCATAGAGTGGGAGCGTTGGGAAGCAAGAAGGTAGGCAACAAAATGCGTGGCCAGGAAAGTGGCACTACGGATTCCCACGGCCGCAGCACCGGCATCCAGCCACGCGTTTGTTTAAGTAGCCTACTTCAAAGCTGCAAATTATCTCCTACCCTACCCTCCCGCACTCTCCTGTTGCTTAGGCTTCCATCCGAAATACGCACGACAAGGGTGTGACCACCGGCGAGTTGTCGGGGTTGGTTTCCATCAGATCAGCCATGTAGGCCCACCACTTTTGCATGATGGGTAGGCTGGGCAGGCCATCGGTGGTGTGCCCGGGCAAGCGCTTTTGCACGGCAAACAGCAGCCCGCTCGCCCGGTGCAGGTAAATTGCATAGTCGCGGATACCGGCCGCCTCCAGGGCCTCCGAAAGTTCGGGCCAGATGGCATCGTGGCGGCGCTGGTACTCGGCCTCCACGCCGGGTTTCAACTGCATCGTAAAGGCTATTTCGTCCATGTGGGGCAGGGATTGAGGTAGTGGAAAGCGTAGGTGGTTCGAATCAGGTGAAATAAGCAAGTATCAGATTATGAAAATCTTAGTCAAATTATTTTAAACACGAACCCCGAAGCCGTCAAGTACTGGCCGCCCTGCGAGGCGCAAAACATATACTCGGGCTTGCCGTCGCGCATGAGCAGTTGGGGCCGTTCCAGGCGGCCGTAGCGCTTGAGCTTGGGCGGCGCGGGCGGCTCCTGCACACCGTAGTCGCGCAGGGGTAGGAAGGCAATTTTGGGGTAGGTCCACGTCTTGCCGTCTTTCGATTCGAGGTAGAGGCCCACCTCGTGGCTGTATACGCCCATGTCGCGGGCCAGCAGGTTGAATTTGCCGTGCTGGCGCCACACAAAGGCATCCTCAAACTGCTTGTTGTTGCCTTGCTTCGAGAAGTCGATGACGGGGTTGCCGGCATACTTCACGTAGGGACCATGCAGCTGGTCGGCTACAGCTAGGCCGTACTTGCGGTTGCCCCGGATGGTAGGGTCTTTTGAGGTTTCGTACTCCTGCGTGTTCCACGATTTGTAGTAGAGCCAGTAGTTGCCCTCGTGCTGCACAAAGGCCGGGTTGGTGGTGCAGTGGTCGTCCCAGGCACCGGCGGGGCCGGGCAGCAGCAGGGGCGCATCGGGACGGGTCCAGGGGCCGGCCAGGGTAGGCGCGGTAGCCAGCCCAATGCGCTTGGTGTTGGTTTTGCCGTTGCTGTTGCCCATGAAAAACAGGCAATACTGCCCATCCACGTAGTGAATGGCGGGGTTGTGGCAGGTGGTGGCATCCCAGAAGCCAGGGCCGCGCGGGGCCAGCACAGTTTCCTGGTACACAAACGGCCCCTCGGGCGAGTCGGCCACGGCACGGGCTATTTCTGAGCCATTGATCCAGCCGCTCATACCCTTTTTAGCATCCCAGCGCGAGAAAAAGACGTGCACTTTGCCATCCGGCCCATATATCGGGCTATTGCACCACACGTAGTAGCCGTCCATTTCCAACGCCCTACCCACGGGCCGCAGGTGCTTGCTGAACTTGGCAAACGCGCTTTTCGGATACGGGGGCGTATCGAGCAGACGGCCCGCAAAGCCTGCGGCGGCCCGCGCCAATGGCGTGAGAGCAAGCGTGGTCAGGAAGTGGCGGCGGGTAGGCATGGTTTGGTTGTTCTGGCGTGGGGACCTCACCCCCTAGCCCCCTCTCCGAAAAGGAGAGGGGGAACTAGTTTTTTAGTTTTATTCCAAAGACTAAAGAAGAGCAGAAACTAGATTTAGAGCTAGTTCCCCTTCTCCTTTTCGGAGAGGGGGCTAGGGGGTGAGGCGAATCACAGAAGGGCTAGGGCTCAGGTCACTGCACCGCTGGTGCCTGATTTGACACCGGCGTGAGCGTAACAGGACCCAGCAACCCGGAGGCCTTGGGCTGCCAGCCGTTGGTGGTGAACAGGCCGTTGGGGCCGCGGTTTTCCTTGAGCTTAGCCGGGAAGTTGGTGTTGTAGAAAATGCGGTATTGCTGGCCAGCCTGGTCCATGCTGATGATGCGGTTGGCCATCCCATTGCTGACGTTGACGGTGAGCGTGTTGCTGCTCCCGAGTTTTTCCTTCGGAATAAACAGCTGATACGTAGGCCCAATGAGCGTACCCAACGGCTGCCCGTTAAGCTGCACGCTCGCGCTTTCGCCTACCTTACCCAGGTCGAGCAGCCAGCCGTCGGTGGCTGATGCGGTGGGGGCCGTGAAGGTGGTGGTGTAAGCCGCTGTGCCCGAAAACTGCCGGCCGGCCTCCCCGCCGAAATCCGTCCAGGAAGTCAGCTCGCGGATCTGCTGCGGGGCGGGCAGCGTGGGGCCGCCCGCTGTGAAGCGCACCTGCCAGGGGCCAGCCAACGGCTGGGCCGGGCCGGTGGGCTGGCGGTAGGCGTAGGCGGGGCCGGTAGTAGTGCCCTCATGCGTTTCCAAAATGCACGACTCGCCGGGCGCCAGCTGGAGGTATACCTCGGGCGTGTTGGGGGTAGGTGTGCGCGTGGCGGCCAGACCCAGTTGCTCGGTCATGGGGTTGTAGAGGGCCACGGATTGGGCGGTCGTGTGCAGCGGCACCCAACCCGCTACGGCCTTCTCGCCCCAGTTCGTCACGAAGTAGTAGTGCCCGGTGGCGTGGCGGCGGCGCACGAACTCCAGGCCCTGGTCCACCATCGTTTCGCGGCGCACGCCGGCCGCCGTTAGCAGCTGGTCTACATCGGTGCCCACCAGCACGGCGCCTTTGCCGAGGGTAGCGCGTTGCCCGCCGGATGTGGCTTGCAGCTTCAGCGCTTTCAGTTGCTTCTGAAACGCTTTGCGGCGCTTGGTCAGGGCATGCAGGCCGTTGACATCGGTAGGCAGCTGGCCTTGGAACACCACGGTAGCGCCCTCGTGGGCCAGCTTCAGGAGTTGCGCCAGCGTGGCCTCGGGCATAGTGTGGGCCTCGGGCACCAGAATAGTCTGGTAGGTGGTGCCGCCGGTTTGCAGGGTGCGCCCGGCCGTTTTCACGCCCAGCAACTGCTTGTCGGAAATGAAGTCGAAGCCGTAGCCGCGCTTCAGCAGCTCCTCACCCGTTGCGCCTACCGGCATGCCTTTGAAGCCGTGTTCGATGCCGTCGAAGTGCTGAAGCAGCACCTTGCCGGGGCGCTGGTAGGCATCGTAGATGGGCAGGTACACCAGCACGTCGTTGGCGGCCTCACCGGCTTGCAGGAAGCTCTGGCAATGCGCGGCGTAGCGGTTCAGCTGCCCGAAATCGGGCCAGAATGAGTTGTTGGGGTTGAAGTGCACGGCCGCGTAGAACATCCAGCCGGGCCACGCGGCGGCCTGGGGCGAGTAGTTGGTGCCGTGGTAGAAAATGTGGTTGACGCCGCCGAGCAGCATCCGGTCCACGGCCTTTTTCACGTCCGAGAGCTTCGACAGAAAATGGTCGTTTTCCCAGGTAGCAGTTTCGGCCGAGGCCAGGGGCTTGCCCGCCACGTGCGCCGCCGACGAAGCAAACTTGATGCGCAGCAGATCTTCGCCCTCGGTTTCGGGAATATCGGTGGCGGCGTACAGGTCGAGGATGTTGGCCGGCGAGCCGTGCGCCTGGTTGCGAATGAGCGCGCCGTGCGTTTTGGCCCAGTCGTGCCAGGTTTGGGTGTAGTTTTCGAGCAGCAGCTCCGATACGGTTTCGCGGAAGTCGCTGAGCACGCGCCGGTGCTGGTCGTTGTCGGCCTCCTGGCTGAACAGGGCCGGCAGGTGCTGGCGCAGGTCGTAGCCACGGCGCTTCTGGAACTCCTGAAACATGCGCGGCGTCCAGTTGGCCTCGCCTTGGGCGTCGTCTACCTCGTAGGAATCGTTGAAGAAGGCGCGCAAATAGCTGATGTCGCGGCCTTTGAAGGCGGCGTCAAACGGCTTGAGGTAGTCTTCTGTGGCCTGCTTTGAGAGGTGGTCTACCACGTCGCCCTCGCCACCGGGACCAGCGCGCTCCACCTGCTTGCCGTGCCAGCCCTCAAAGACGGCGTAGAGTGTCCAGGCGCTGCCGGTAGGCGCGGTCCAGCTCAGTTGACCATCGGCCCCTACCTTATTGGTGAGGTCCAGCACCTTGCCTTTGTCGGAATACGCCATGAGCGCCTGCAAGGGTAGCGGCTTCTCGAAGCGCACCTGGTCGAAGGCGTGAAGCTGCAAATCGGGGTTTTTCGCTACTGGCTGGGCCATTTGCTTGAGGTCCATGGGCTGGCCCACGGCGCGCATAATGGGCTTCTGCACGTAGCTCACCTTCTCCGAGAGCTGCCCGCCACCGGGCACCGTGTAGGTCTGGTGGGCCACGTACTTGCAGGCGTCGTCGGGCGTCACCCACGGCCCGCCAAACGGCCACCCTGAGGCCTGCGCCATGTCGATACCCAACCCCAGGCGCTTGGCTTCGCCCAGCGTGTACGTCAGCCGGTCTACCCACTGCGGCGACAGGAAATCAATAAACTGCTTTTCTGCGCCCTTCACGCCATAAATAGGCGTGATTTCCATACCGCCCAGCCCCGCCTGCTGGTACTGCGTGAGCAGGCGCGTGAGGTCCTGCTCGTTCACGGCGCTTCCCTCCCACCACCAGCGCGTCCAGGGTTTGTGCTGCTGGGTGATGTCGGGCCATTTCGGGGCTTGGGCGTGGGTAGGCAGCTGGCTTAGCGAGGCAGCGGCAAGCAGAAAGGAAAAGGCGTAGGTGGGTTTCATACGGTAGGGTTAGGCGCTAGCGAGCTAGCTCCCCTCCTTTTTTCAAGGAGGGGTTGGGGGTGGTTTGGCTAGCACTAGAAAATTAGGATCAAAATCGTTCAACGACTTTTACCACCCCGCCCTTCGGGCACCCCTCCTTGAAAAAAGGAGGGGAACTAGTCTAGTCTCTAGCGCTGCTTTCTACTTCATCTTATATATCTCGCTGCCTGCCAGTAGGAAGCAGCCCAGGCCGTAATCCTCAAAATCGGGGGTGCTGGTGTAGTTCACGGGCTGGCCGTCTTTGGGCTCTTTGCCGGTGCCCTGCACATAGCCCAGCTTGCCATCGGCGTGCACGGCTTCCTTACTCATGGCGTTCCAGGCTTTCGTGATGATGGGGCGGTACTTCTGCTCATCCAGCAGGCCGTGGTTGATACCCCAGGCCATGCCATAGATAAACAACGACGTGCCCGACACCTCTTTGCCGCCGAAGTGGGTAGGGTCGTGCAGGCTCACGTTCCAGTAGCCGTCGGGGCGCTGCAAGGGGGGTAGGGCCTGCATCATGTTCTGGTACATCTGCTCGTACTCCTGGCGGTGCGGGGCGTCTTTGGGTAGGATATCGAGCACGCGCACCATGGCCGCCACCACCCAGCCGTTGCCGCGGCTCCAGTAGCAATCCTCGCCGTTGGGCTCCTGGTAGGGCGGCACAAAGTCCTTGTCGCGCCACCAAAGCTGGTCCTGCGGGTTGTAGAGGCCCGAGCCGCCCTCCACCGTTTTCGAGTAGTTGTACATCTGGTACATCCGCTCGAAATAGCGGTTGTCCTTGGTCAGCACGCCCAGCTTGGCAAACACGGGCATAGCCATCTGTAGCGCGTCAATCCAGTTCCAATCGTCAATTTTATCGGTTTGCAGCATCAAATCCACGCTGGCTTTGATGTCGTGAATGCGCTCGGGCTTCGGATCTATCCGATACAACTCGATGTAGGTCTGACCAGCGCACTGGTTGTCGGCGTTGCGGGTTTCTATCCCGCCGCGCAAGCCCCAGTCGTGCCGCTGTCCCCAGTCCACGGCATAGTCGTAGTAGCGTTTTTGCTTATCCACATCGTACAAGGCCAGCAAGCCCTCGTAGTACACGGCGCGGGTCCAGATATGGCTGGGGCGAGTTTTATTGGTCACGATTTCCTTGCCGGTGTCGGGCCACTTCTGCATGAAGTAGTCGTTGGCGCGAGTCATCGTCTTGAGGATGGCCTTTTTCTTGGGCAGCTTCTGCGCTTGGGTAGGGAAAGTGAGCAGGGCCAGCAAAGCAGCCGTGAGGATGGGTTTGAACATAGGGTAGGCAAGAAGCGGTTGGTATTGGGCGGAGGAACGAGTGGCGGTTTGTTCAGGAACGGGCTTTGGCGATTTCCACGGCGTACACCTGGCTTTCTCCCTCGAAATTAGCCCGAAAAATCAGCCATTTGCCATCGGGGGTGAAGTGCACGTTGGGTTCCAGCTTGTAGTCGTGCTTGGCCATGTTCACTAGCTTTTCCGCCTCCAATTTGCCATCGCGTGGCCGAAACAGGTAGATCCACTGAGCGTTCGGCGCCTTGGCTACCTGCCCAGGGTCGCCGCCATCGCCGGCAAACAGCTGCTGATCGGGTGAAATGGTGAAGTGAATCGACCACTCGTTGCGGTCCATCTGGTAGCGTTTTTCCTGACCAGTTTGCAGGTTGGCACCCGTTAGGTAGAAGGTAGCACCGCGCGGCAGTTGGTTATCGAACCAAATGGTTTTGCCGTCGGGGCTGAAGAATTCGTGGCCGGCAATTTCCATGTCCATCGTGCGCTTGTGCACCAGCTTCACCTGTTTGGTCTGGGTGTCTATGGTCCAGATGCGGTCCACTTTGTGCCAGGGTCCTTCGTGGCAGAACATGAGCAGACGCGGATTGGTAGGCGAAAACTGCACGTGGTTTAGCCAGGCCGTGTCGGTAAAGAGCTTGTTGAGCTGCCCAACCTGGGTGCTCACCGTAAACAACGTGCGCGGCAGCTTCGACTCGTAGATGCGCGTGAAGTAATCTTTCTTCTCCGGAAACTGGCGCGAAATCTCCTTTTCCGCATCGCTGGACCAGGCGCCGCCCAGTTGGGTTTCGTCGGCGTTGAGGGTGGTGATGCTGGCCCGGAAATCGTTCGGAAACACGTACACTAGGCGCGTCTTGCGGGTGTCCACGCGGGTAGCGTACACCGAGTCGCCGGTTTGGTAGAATACCTCCCCGCGCTTGGGAGCCACAATTTCGCCGCTTACTTGCTTGAAGTAGCGCGTGAGGGGCGTTACCTGCTGAGTTTTCAGGTCAAGGACGCGCAGTTGCTTGCCCTGGGCATCGGTGTGGTAGAACACCATGCGCGGCCCGCCGCCCTTGAGCGCCGGTAGAAACGGGTTGTTATGAAAATAGAAGCTCTGGTTGCTACCGTCGCGGGGCGTGAGGCGCACCACGCGGTGGCCGGTGTCCTGGTCAATCCACTCGGCGGCAGGCATGGGCGTTTGGGCGCCGGTGGCAAGCCGGGCCTGGGCCAGCGTGCCCACAGCCATAAGCATCGACACGCTTAGGGCAGGCAGGAAACAAGATGTTTTCATGGGCAGGAAGGTGAGGCAGGACAGCGGTACAGTGAAGCGCAGGTAGGACCACCAGCGCCTGCGCAAGAAAACCGCTATCGAGTGCTACACCCTCCTGTACTGTTCGGTCCCGGGCAAGACGTGGCCTACCAGTGCCTACCCCACGAAAAAGCGCCGCCTGCATATATGCAGGCGGCGCGCTAAAATTGGCCGTTTTTATGGTGGTATGATACTATACGTACCCTCTTGGCTACTGATGAAAAGGACAACCAGCCGCAGTCGCAGCCGCCGCAACGGTTGGCGAAGTGGCAATAGGCGCTACTGCGGTGGCGGTGGCGCGCACGTTGCGGATGAGGAAGCCGCTGGCGGGTAGGGTCGGCATGCGGGTCATGTCTACGCTGAGGTCTTGCTCGGGCACCTCGTAGGTCATGCTGGATGCCAGCAGTACCGCGGCGGTTTTCATGGTTTCGATGGTGAGCCACTCGCCGGCGCAGCGGTGGTTGTGGGCGTGGTCGCCGCCGCCCTGGGGGATGAAGTTGAACGGGCTGCCGTTCCAGTCGCGGAACCGCTCGGGGCGGAACAGGTGCGGGTGCTCCCACTGGCGCTCGTCGTGGTTGATGCCGTGCACATCCAGCAGCGTGAGCGTACCCTTGCGGAAACGGTAGCCGTGCCACTCAAAATCGGCGCGCACGCGGGCACCCAGTAGTGGCGTAAAAGGGTAGAAGCGGCGCACTTCCTGCGCAAACCACTCGGGGTACTGGGCGGGTCCGGTGCGCAGCATTTCGGCGCAGCGCGGGTGCTCGTGCAGGGCCAGCGCCTCAAATACCACGTAGTGCCCAATGGCTACAATGGGCCGCAACAGATTCAGCAATTCCACGCTAGCCACGTGCGTAGACAACAGCTTGCCATCCAACTCACGGTGCCAGGAAATAGCGTAGAGCGCCTTGCCTTCCACGGCGTATTGCTTGCCGGCGCGCACGTTGTCAATCATCTTGCCTACCCACTTTTCGGCGCGGTGGCGGGCCAGCTTGCCCTTGGCGTGGCGCGGCCCTACCCCGCCAAAGGCGTCAATCATGGCGCTCAGGTCGCGGGCCAGGGGCTTGATATCCTTTTCCTCGAAGGGCACGCCCGCCCACGCGCACGCCGCTCGGCACAGCACTTCCTCTACCTCCGGAAACAGTTCTACCTGCTCCAGCTGCTCCCAGCGGCGCAGGTAGGCACGCCAGTTTTCGGCCACCAGCGTGCTGTATTGGTGCAGACTACCGGGAGTCATTAGCGCCATAAACATGGCTTTGCGGTGTTGGTGGGCGGCATCGTCCAGCGTCTGCACGCCGTCCTGGCCCATGAGGGTAGTGAGGATGCGCCGGGGTAGGGCGCCCTCACGCTGGAAATGCTCCTGGTTGTAGAACAAGGCGGCACCTTCTTCACCGCTCAGGCACACAGCCTTTTCGCCCAGCAGGCGCATCTGAAAAATATCGGAGTGATAGCGCTTCCGCCGCTGCGGCAGGAAGTGGTAGCCTTCGCGCAGCAAACTCAGCGTGCTGTCGAGGGCTTTGTCTTTAGGAATAGCAGTCATTGGCTGATTGGTTGTGGTAGGGAAGAATAGATATGTTCCAGAACGTCATGCTGAGCGGAGCCGAAGCATCTCACGTGCTGACGACAGATACGCATGCGAGATGCTTCGACAAACTCAGCATAACCAACGCCCTTACGAGAAGCCCAGCACCGGGTGCGTCTGGTAGGGCTCTTCCAGGCGCTTGATTTCGTCAGCAGAGAGCGTTACGCTCACGGCAGCCACGGCATCGTCGAGGTGGCCGGGCTTGCTGGCGCCCACGATGGGCGCGGTAATGACCGACTTCGACAGCAGCCACGCCAGGGCAATTTGCGCGGCGGGTAGGCCGCGCTCCTCGGCAATTTCCGTTACGCGGTCGGCTACGGCAAAATCGTCGTCGCGGCCATACAGGCTCTTGCCGAAGGCATCGGTTTTGGCGCGCTCGGTTTCGTTGCGCTCCTTGCTGCGGCCGCCCGTGAGCAGCCCCCGCGCCAGCGGCGACCACGGAATCACGCCTATTTTCTGGTCTTCGCACAGGGGCAGCATTTCGCGCTCCTCCTCGCGGTACACCAGGTTGTAGTGCGGCTGCATGCTCACAAAGCGCGTCCAGCCGTGCAAATCGGCCAGGTAGAGTGCCTGCGCAAACTGCCACGCATACATGCTCGACGCTCCAATGTAGCGCGCTTTGCCGGCCTTCACCACGTCGTGCAGCGCTTCCAACGTTTCTTCAATGGGCGTGTTGTAGTCCCAGCGGTGAATCTGGTAGAGGTCCACATAGTCGGTGCCCAGGCGCTTCAGGCTGGCGTCGATAGCGCTCATGATATGCTTGCGCGACAGGCCTTTATTGTTCGGCCCCGGCCCCATGGGGTTGAATACTTTGGTGGCCAGCACTACCTCGTCGCGTTTGGCAAAGTCGCGCAGGGCGCGGCCTACCACTTCCTCGCTGGCCCCGTCGGCATACACGTCGGCGGTATCGAAGAAGTTGATGCCTTTTTCTAGGGCCTGCTGGATGAAGGGGCGGCTTTGCTCTTCGTCCAGCGCCCAGGGCCAGCGCTCGGTCGGCTTGCCGTAGGTCATGGTGCCGAGGCAGATGCGGGAGACGTGCAGGCCGGTGTTGCCCAGTCGGATATAGTCCATAAAAGTAGTCGTAGATGTGAGGTTGCCCAGCCGGGCAACGCAATTGTTTCCTCTACTACGGCAATCTTTACGCCTTCGATTAGCCTCGCTACCCACTTTCCCCATGAAGCTGAACTGGACCCTCAAGCCCTACCCTACCCTCACCCTGGATGAGCTATACGCCCTGCTGCAACTCCGTAGCAAGGTATTTGTGGTAGAGCAAACCTGTGCTTTTCAGGACATCGACGGCCAAGACCAAACGGCCCTGCACTTACTGGGCCGCACCGAAACCGGCGCGCTAGCCGCCTACACCCGCCTCTTCGACGCGGGCAAATGTTATGAGCAAGTTAGTATCGGCCGCGTGGTGGTGTCGCCCGCTTACCGCCGCTACGGCCTGGGTAGGGAGTTGATGCGTGAGTCCATCAGCGCCTGCGAAAGGGCATTCGGGCCGCAGCCCATTAAAATTGGCGCTCAGCTCTATCTGAAAGCGTTTTATGAAAGCTTCGGCTTTGTGCAGCAGGGCGCCATGTATTTGGAGGATAATATTGAGCACATTTATATGCTGCGGCCGTAAAAGCAAGCAGTTTTCACCTGTGCTATTCTGCTTTGTATGTCCGTAGCGTCTCTTCCCAAAGCCCTTTTATTCGATGTGTTTGGCACGTGCGTCGACTGGCGCACCAGCATCACGCGGGCCGGCGAGGCGCTGGCCCAGCGCCTTGGCCTACCGGACACCGACTGGGTAGCGTTTGCCGATGCTTGGCGGGCTCAGTATCAACCCCAACTCACAAGTGTGCGCAGCGGTGCGCGCGCCTGGACGCGGCTGGAAATCCTCAACCGTGAATCGCTGGATACCGTGCTGGCCGACTTCGGCTTGCAGCAGGTGCCTGCGACCGAGCGCGATGCTTTCAACCTGGCCTGGCGCCACCTCCTACCCTGGCCCGACACCGTCGCCGGCCTGCATCGCCTGAAAACGCGCTTCATTATTGCCCCTAACTCCAACGCCGACATTGCGCTGGCGGTACACATGGCGAAGTTCGCCAATCTACCGTGGGATGTTATTCTGGGCGCCGAGGTAGCGCAGCACTACAAGCCGCAGCCCGAAGCCTACCTTCGCAGCGTTGCAGCACTGGGCCTCACGCCACACGATGTGCTCATGGTGGCAGCCCATAACGAAGACTTGGTGGCTGCTGAGGCACAGGGTCTACAAACGGCTTTCGTTGCGCGCCCGTTGGAGCACGGCCCCGGCCAAACCACAGACCTGCACCCGGAGCACGCTTTCACCTACGTAGCCCACAACCTGCACGACTTAGCAACACAGCTAGGGGCCTAAAACCCAACTATTCTTTCTGTCAGCCCCACTTTTCTTTCTTAACCGTCGGTAGCGCTGGTATTTCCACCGGCGGGTTGGCCTTCTGGTGGTATCATAGGCAGTGGAAAGCGGTGGTACAACAGCGTCCTATTCAGCCATAAGTGCTGCTTACTTCGTGTCGCCGGAGTACGCGACAAAGATAGCGCCGGCGCCCATCAGCGTGACGCCTACTGCCAGTTGCCAGTTCAGTTTCTCTTTCAGGAATACAATCGCCAGAACAACGGAGAAAACCAGCGAGATTTTATCGAACGAGCTGGTGCGGGAGGCTTCACCCATCTTGAGCGCCTGAAACGAAAACAGCGAAGACATACACGTAATAACGCCTGCTGCTACCAGAAACATCCAGGAGCGACGGTCAATGCGCTCCACCTCACTTAGGTGCCCCTGAAAGAACACCACACTCCAGGCTACTATAACAATGAGTATCGATTGAATGGCAAAGCCTACGCTTGACTCGATATTTTTAATTCCAATTTTTGACAACGTTACTACCGCCGCCGCCGACAAGGCTGCCAGCAAAGAAAAAACAATCCACATAAGGTTATCGGGTAGAAACCATCCGGTGAGGTTACCGGATAGGAGACGTTGGGCACCGGCTACAGTTGCTTCCTCTGACGCAGGTTCAGAGGATAAGGTTATTTTCTAAGGATGAGTTTCCTGACTGCTTTCTACTGTTGGAAACGATCAAGACCTACATGGCTGATAGACCACGTCGCCCTTCGACCGGTGAACCTGTGTGTTCCTAACGCAAAAAAGTCTGCCAGCGCTCAGCCAGCAGACTTTTTTTGTTCTCGCTTTCAAGAAAGCGGTAGCACAACCACTAAATAATGGTGCTCATCCCCACGGCAATATTTTCTTTGTACATCTGACAATCAATGCCGCCGGCTACCTGGTAGGCAATGAAGTTGCCTACCTGCTCGGTGCTGCACGGCGTGAGCGGGTTCAGCTCCGGCGTCAGAATATTGCTGTCGAGGGCGGCTTGCACGGCGGCTTTCACCGCATCGGCCTCTTCCTGCAACCCAAAGTGCTCCAGCAACATGGCACCCGACAGAATAGTAGCAATGGGGTTGGCAATGCCCCTACCCTTGGCCTGCGGGTAGGAACCATGGATGGGCTCGAACAGCGCCACCTGGTCGCCTACCGACGCGGAGGGTAGCAGGCCCAGCGAGCCAGCAATAACGGAGGCTTCATCGGAAATGATGTCGCCAAACATATTCTCGGTCAGAATCACGTCGAACTGCTTGGGGTTCAGAATCACCTGCATAGCCGCGTTGTCAACAAACAAGTAATCGACGCGTACCTCGGGGTACTGCGGGGCAATCTGCTGCACCACTTCGCGCCACAGGCGCGAGGTTTCCAGCACGTTGGCCTTATCCACCAGCGTGAGCTTGCCGCGGCGCGTTTCGGCGGCCTGGAAGGCGCGGTGCGCAATGCGCGCCACCTCCTCGCGGGAGTAGGTGCAGTGGTCGTAGGCGCCTTCGCCGTCGGCGGTGCGGCCTTTGTCGCCGAAGTAAATACCGCCGGTCAGCTCCCGGAAGATCAGCATATCGGTGCCGCTGATGCGCTCCGGCTTCAGGGGCGAATGCGCCAGCAGGGCGTCGTAGGCCGTTACGGGCCGGATGTTGGCATACAGGCCCAGCGACTTGCGCAGGCGCAGCAGACCCTGCTCGGGGCGCACCTTGGCGGTGGGGTCGTTGTCGTACTTGGGGTCGCCGATGGCGCCGAGCAGCACCGCATCGGCCGCGAAACAGGCATCCAGGGTTTGCTCGGGCAGCGGGTCGCCGGTGGCATCAATGGCGCAGGCGCCCATCAGCTGCTGGTCGAAGGTGAACTGGTGGCCGAAGCGTTCGGCTACGGCCTCCAGCACCTTAATGGCCTCGCGGCACACTTCTGGTCCAATACCATCACCGGCCAGCACGGCTATTTTCTTCTTTAATATGTCCATGGTCGGGAGGTTTCATAGGCCGCAATGGCCTCTTTTTGGCTTACTAAGAAATCAATGTCGTCGTACCCGTTCAGCAGGCACTCTTTTTTATACGGGTCGATGGCGAAAGGTATGCTTTCCTCCCACGCGGGTACGCTGAAGGTTTGCGCCGCCAGGTCTACCAGCAGCTCCGTCTGCGGGTCCTGCTCCACCTGCGCCAGCAGGCGCTGCAACACCTCTTCCGACACCTGCAAGGGCAGCAGGCCGTTGTTCAGCGCGTTGCCCCGAAAGATATCGGCGAAGTAGCTGGAAATAACCACCTTAAAGCCCGCATCGAAAATAGCCCAGGCGGCGTGCTCCCGGCTGGAACCACACCCAAAGTTCTGTCCTGCCACCAAAACCCGGCCAGAATAGCGCGGGTTGTTGAGCACAAAGTCGGGCTTGGGCTGCTCATCGGCCGTGTAGCGCCAGTCGCGGAACAGGTTCTGGCCGAATCCCTCGCGGGTGGTGGCCTTTAGAAAGCGCGCTGGTATGATCTGGTCTGTATCTACGTTTTCGTTGGGTAGGGGTACCGCGGTGGAACGTAGGACTTGAAATTTTTCCATTATGAAGTCGTGCAACGATTCGCCTCACCCCCTAGCCCCCTCTCCTAGGGGAGAGGGGGAACTAGTTTTTAGCTTTTTAGAGCTAGTTTCTAGTTTAACTCCCCTCCTCAGATGAGGAGGGGATGTTTTGGCTTTAGCCAAAACTGGGGTGGTTGACTCGTTGCTGATGTTGTTTTGATTGAACTTGTTTTGGGTAGTCGTTCTGGCGGCTTCAACCACCCCTAACCCCTCCTTAACCAAGGAGGGGAAATAGCTTTTAATCAGCTAGCTCCAACTCCGCATAAGCAGGCACAGCGCTGATTTTTCCTTCTACAGCCGCAATGGCCGCTACCAGCGGCGAGGCCAGCAACGTGCGGGCGCCAGGTCCCTGGCGGCCTTCGAAGTTGCGGTTGGAGGTAGACACGCAGTAGGCGCCAGCCGGAATCTTGTCCTCGTTCATGGCAAGGCAGGCGCTGCACCCCGGCTCGCGCAGCTCAAAACCGGCTGCGGCCAGGATTTTATCCAAGCCTTCCTCTTTTGCCTGCTTCTCTACCTGCTTCGAGCCGGGCACAATGATGGCCTCCACGTGGGGCGCCTTGTGCTTGCCTTGCACGTAGGCCGCCACGATGCGCAAATCCTCGATGCGGGAATTAGTGCAGCTGCCAATAAACACATAGTCAATAGGTTTACCCAGCAGCGATTCGCCCGGCGTCAGGCCCATATATTCCAGCGACTTACTGAAACCAGCGGCTTCGCTCGGCACTACGCTCAGCGGGATGGTGCCACCCAGTGGGATGCCCATGCCGGGGTTGGTGCCGTAGGTAATCATGGGCGTGATGTCGGCGGCGTCGAAGTGGTGCTCGGCTTCGAACTCGGCACTGTCCTCGGAGTAGAGCGTTTCCCAGTAGGCTACAGCCTGCTCCCACTGCTCGCCTTGCGGCGCGTAGGGGCGGCCTTGCAGGTAGTCGAAAGTGGTCTGGTCGGGGGCAATCATGCCGCCGCGGGCACCCATTTCGATGCTCATGTTGCAGACGGTCATGCGGCCTTCCATACTCAGGCTGCGCACGGCGCTGCCGGCATACTCCACAAAGTAGCCCGTGCCGCCGCCGGTGCCCAGCTGCGCAATCACGTAGAGAATCAGGTCTTTGGCGCCTACCCCTGGCCGCAGGTCGCCCTCCACAGAGATGCGCATGCGCTTGGGCCGGTCGATGAGCAGGCACTGCGAGGCCATCACCTGCGCTACCTGGCTGGTGCCAATGCCAAAGGCAATGGCACCAAACGCGCCGTGGGTAGACGTGTGGCTGTCGCCGCACACGATGGTCATGCCCGGTTGGGTGAGGCCCAGTTCCGGCCCAATGACGTGCACAATGCCCTGGCGCTCATGGCCCAGGCCGTACAGCTCCACGCCGTATTTCTGGCAATTTTCCGTCAGCTTATCCACCTGCGAGCGGCTGAGTGGCTCCTGAATGGGTAGGTGCTGGTTGAGGGTAGGCACGTTGTGGTCGGCGGTGGCAATGATCTGCTGTTGCCGGAAAAGTGGCAGCCCGCGCGCCTCGATTTCGTCGAAAGCCTGCGGGCTGGTTACTTCGTGAATCAGGTGACGATCGATGTAAAACACCGACAAATCGCCCACGGTCTTGACAACGTGGGCCTCCCAGATTTTATCAAATAAGGACTTGGGCATGGGGTGGGATTGTCATTCCGAGCGCAGCGAGGAATCTGAGTACGATTCGTTGCGGATGCACACTCAGATTCCTCGCTGCGCTCGGAATGACATTTTGTTCAAACATTAAAAAACACTTACTCAACGGCTACCAACTTCTCCTGCTCTACCAAGGTGTGCAAATCATGGTCTTCCACTTCCTTCTGGCAATCGGCTAGCACCAGGAAGGAGGCGTAGGCTTTGTTGAGCGACTGGCCGCCGAAGGCGTAGCCCAGCTTCTGCAAACGGTAGGCCAGGGCAGCGCGGCCCGAGCGGGCTGTGAGCACAATGGCCGAATCGGGGGCGCCTACCTCCAGCGGGTCAATGATTTCGTAGGTGGCGCGGTGCTTGATCACGCCGTCCTGGTGGATGCCGCTGGAGTGGGCAAAGGCGTTGGCGCCCACAATGGCCTTGTTGGCCTGCACGGGCATCTGCATCAGGTGCGACACCATAGCCGACGTTTCGGTGAGCAGCTTGGCGTTTACGCCGGTGGTCAGGTCGAGGTCGGGGTGCTGGCGCAGCACCATCACCACTTCTTCCAGGGCCGTATTGCCGGCGCGCTCCCCTACCCCGTTGATGGTGCACTCAATCTGCCGGGCACCGTTGATGACGCCGGCAATGGAGTTGGCCGTGGCCATGCCCAAATCGTTGTGGCAGTGCGTAGACAGCGTTACGTTCTCGATACCGCACACGTTATCAGCCAGGTACTTGATCTTGGCGCCGTACTCGGAGGGTAGGCAATAGCCGGTGGTATCGGGGATGTTGAGGACGGTGGCGCCGGCTTTGATAGCCGCCTCGCACACACGGGCCAGAAATTCGTTGTCGGTGCGACCGGCGTCTTCGGCGTAAAATTCCACGTCCTCTACAAAGGATTTGGCCAGCTTCACGGCTGCCACGGCACGCGCCAGCACGTCTTCCTGCGTGGTGCGCAGCTTATGCAGCACGTGCAGCTCGGAGGTGCCAATGCCGGTATGAATGCGGGGGTAGCGCGCCTTGCGCAGGGCATCGGCGGCTACGCGAATATCGTTTTCTACGGCGCGGGTGAGGCCGCACACGGTAGCCTCGCGGGTTTGGGCGGCAATGGCCTCCACGGCGGCAAAATCACCGGGACTTGACACCGGGAATCCCGCTTCAATCACGTCGACGCCCAGTAGTTCCAGCTGCCGGGCAATAACAAGTTTCTCTTCCTTGTTTAGCTTGCAGCCCGGTACTTGTTCGCCGTCGCGCAGCGTGGTGTCAAATATCTGGATGTTGTGCCCTCCCATAGTAGATGCGAAAAGTGTGAGCAGATTTCAGTCTACTAACTACGGCGAGAAAGTCGGGCTTCGGAAACAGACCGCTGATATCGTTACTATTTCTAACGTTGGCAACATTTCCAAAATTAACTGATTACCATACTATTACCTTCTGAGTTCTTACAATGCCAAACGAAGCAGGCGAATCGGTATTTCAGCTCATCAAGTCGCTCACGCGCTCCGAGAAAAGGCACTTCCGGCTATCGGCCGACCGCCCCGGCGCGGCCGAGGAGCTGAAGTTTTTGCAGCTTTTCGACGCCCTCGATCAGCTCCCACACTACGACGAAGAACGTATTCTGACGCTGGCTCCAGCCATCAAAAAGGTGCAGCTGGCCAATCTAAAGGCCAATCTTTACCGCCAGCTCCTCTCCGATTTACGTCTTTATCACGCCGGCCAGAATCTGGATATTCAGTTGCACGAGCAGCTGGGCTACGCCCGCGTGCTCTACAACAAAGGCTTCTACCAGCAAAGCCTGAAAATGCTGGATAAGGTGAAGAACATTGCCTACCAGCAGCAGCTCTCCCACATTGCTTTGCTGGCGCTGGATTTTGAGAAGCTGATTGAGTCGCAGTTTATTACACGCAGTCTGGAGGGTAGGGCCGAGGAGCTGGCGAGCCAATCGGCCAGCACGGCGGAGCAGGTGAGCCAGCTGCACACGCTGTCGAACGCGGCGTTGCAGATGTATGGGCTCTACCTGAAAACCGGCCACGCCCGCAACCAACAGGACTACGAGCAGGTAACGGCGTTTTTCCGCGGGATTTTGCCCCAAACCAACGTGCAGCAAAACGGCTTTTTCGAGCAGCTTTACTACTACCAAGCGCACGTGTGGTACTACACCATTGTGCAGGATTTCAGGGCGGGCTACCGCTACGCCTACAAGTGGGTGGAGCTGTTTGAGCACGCGCCGGACATGAAAAACCAGCAGACCATGCTCTACATCAAGGGCTTACACAACCTGTTGGCGTATTTGTTTAATACCCTGTACTACAGCCGCTTCCGAGAGGTACTGGCGACGTTGAAGGCATTTGCCGACGACCCCAACCGGCGCTCTACCCCCAACATTGAGGCGCTCTTGTTTCAATACATTGCCACCAACGAAATCAACCTGCACTTCCTGGAAGGCCGCTTCACGGAAGGTCTGGCGCTGATTCCGGGCCTGCTGGGGCAGCTGGAGGAGTACCGCCTGCAACTCGATGTGCACCGCCGCCTGGTGTTTTACTACAAGATTGCCAGTCTCTACTTCGGCAGCGGCGATAACGAAAAAGCCATCGAATACCTCACCAAAATCATTCAATTCAAGGAGGTTAGCCTACGCGAGGACATCCAGTGCTTCGCCCGCATCCTGAACCTGATTGCCCACTACGAAGCCGGGCAGGATGAGGCCCTGGACTATCAGATCAAGTCGGTGTACCGCTTCCTAGGCAAGATGAACGAGCAGCAGCAAATGCAAGTCGCCATCTTCCGCTTCCTGCGCACCGTAGGCGACCTCACGCCCGGCGAGCTAAAGGGCGCGTTCACCAACCTCAAAAACCAGCTCATCGCCATTGCCGTGAACCCACTGGAACGCCGGCCGTTTCTCTACCTCGACATCATTTCCTGGCTGGAAAGCAAGATTGAAAACGTGCCGGTGCAGGAGATTATGCAGCGGAAGTTTAAGATGATGAAGTAGAGGGTGAAGTTGTGAGTTTGTGAAGTTGTGAATGAATGCGTCTTCGCACTCGCTCGGCTGTGCCGAGTGAGGACTACGCCTGAGGGGCTCTGCCCCGAATCCGTCCGCGCCGTTTGGGCAAGGTTGCGCTAACGTTGGGCAGGCGCGCGCAGCAGAGCTGCTAGAACGTAGTCCTCACTCGGCATAGCCGAGCGAGTGCGGAAGTAAAAGAAGACCGTCATGCTGAGCTTGTCGAAGCATCTCTACCGTAAGTAATTACTAGCAGTAGAGATGCTTCGACAAGCTCAGCATGACGGTTTTGATATCATTCTTTCCTGCCCTACCGTTTCACCGATTTAAACTCCGAGCCTTCTTTCCACTGCGGAAACGTGGTTTCGCCCGCTAGCTTTTTCCCTACCTCAAAGTAGAGCTGCGCATCCTGGGCAATGCCGGAGAGGTCCCAGGTAGGGTCGAACTGGTCGGCGGGCTTGTGGTAGTAGTTGGTGGTGTACTCCTGGCGCTTTTCGGCGATGTAATCTTTGCCTTTATCCCGACTTTCGTAGCCGCCGCTGGCGTAGAGCGAGGGCACGCCCACGTGGGCAAAGCTGAAGTGGTCGGAGCGGTAGAACATGCCGGTTTCGGGCTGCTGATCGGGTAGGATGTAGCGGCCCTGCGCCTGCGCCGCCGCCTGCGCGTACCCTTCCAGCTCCGACTGGCCGTAGCCGATAACCGTCAAATCCTTCATCTTGCCGAACGGCCAGAGCATGTCCATGTTTAGGTCGGCCACGGTTTTATTGAGCGGGAACGGTGGGTGCTGGGCGTAGTAGGCCGAGCCGAGCAAGCCTTGCTCCTCCCCTGTTACGGCCAGAAACACAATGCTGCGGGCGGGCTTTTGCGGGACTTCCGTGAAAGCTTTGGCAATGCTGAGCAGCGCGGCCAGGCCGGTGCCGTCGTCCACGGCGCCGTTGTAGATGGAGTCGCCGGCAATGGCTTTCCCTACCCCAAAGTGGTCCCAATGGGCCGAGTAGATGATGTACTCATCGGCGCGGGTGGTGCCGGGTAGCACGGCCAACACGTTTTTGCTGGTTTGGCGGCGGAGCTGGTTTTGCAGGCTGGTGCTGAAGGTGAGGCCGCCCAGCGGCCGGGCCCGGAAGCCTTTGGTATTGGCGGCGGTGTAGAGCTGATCGTAGTTTTGGCCGGCGGCCGTGAAGAGGCGCTTGGCCGCGTCGAGCGTCAGCCAGCCTTCTATGGCACATTTATCAGCGCCTTTGTTGTCGGTTTGGGGGCGCAGCTTGGGGCCTACCGCCCCGCTCAGCACCACCGACCATGGGTAGGCGGCCGGCTTGGTGTCGTGCACGATGAGCAGGCCGGCGGCGCCGTGGCGGGCGGCTTCCTCGTATTTATAGGTCCAGCGGCCGTAATAGGTCATGGCCTTGCCCTTGAAGAAGGTAGTGTCGTTTTCGGCGTTGCCGGGGTCGTTTACGAGCACTACTACCGTCTTGCCTTTCACATTGAGGCCGGCGTAGTCATCCCAGCCGTACTCGGGCGCTACCACGCCGTAGCCGGCGAATATCAGCGGCGAGTTCTGCACCGATACGGTGGGCTGCTCGCGCTGGCTGAACACCACGTAATCGTCTTTATAATTCAACGTCAGCTGTTTACCATTGCCCGCAATTTGGGCCGTGGGCGCGGGCGTTACGCTGATTTCCACCATCGGCACGGGCTGAAAGTAACTACCTGAAGGCGCGGGCTGTAGGCCCAGTTCTTTGAACTGCGCGGCCAGGTAGGCGGTGGCCTTTTCCTCACCAGCGGTGAAGGGCTTGCGGCCCAGCATCTCATCCGACGATACTTCCTGGAGGTAGTGACTAATAGTGGCGGTGGTGATGCTATCGGCTCCTGCGGCGGCAGTTTCGGCCGTAGCCGTGGTAGCCGGTTGACTGTTGCAGGCGGCCAGCAGTGCCAACGCGGGCAACAGGCAGGAAGGGTAGAGAAATTTCATTGGCGAAGAATAGCGTGAGAAAAATCAGCGTGACCAACCAGCCGGCCGATCCGCAATAGTAAGCAAAGAACGTAGTCCCGCCATTCTTCGCAGCTCCACAGTACCGGCCTACGGGCATAACCTTCGCACCGCGAAGGCAGTAATTATTCACGCAAGTTGCAGATTGCTAAGCATCGGTACATAGGAGTAGAGACACAACATCTTGTGTCTCATCGTTGAACGACTGGTGCTACGCAGACCAAACAACCTCAGCAACGACGAGACAGAAAATGTTGTGTCTCTACATCACCTCGCTATCCTTTCCATATGAAAACCACTGATTTTCTTACCCGCCGCCGGCAGTTTGTACAACGTTTGTCGCTGGGCCTGGGGGCTACTTTGCTGGGCCTACCCTTGTTGTCGGAGGCGCGGCCGCAGGGCCGCAAGCTAGGCATAGCGCTGGTAGGGCTGGGCGGCTACAGCAAAGGCCAGCTGGCGCCGGCCTTGCAGGAAACCACGAATTGCTACCTGGCCGGCATCGTGACGGGCTCGCCGGACAAGGTGCCCGAGTGGCGTCAGAAGTACAACATTCCGGAGAAGAACGTCTACTCTTATGACACGTTCGATCAGATCAAAGACAACCCCGCCATTGATATTGTGTACGTGGTGCTGCCTAACGCCTTGCACGCCGAGTACGTGGTGCGGGCGGCTAAAGCCGGCAAGCACGTCATCTGTGAGAAGCCCATGGCTACCTCCGCCGCCGATTGCCGCCGCATGATTGAGGCGTGCCGCACGGCCGGCAAAAAGCTCAGCATTGGCTACCGTCTGCACTTCGAGCCGCACAATCTGGAAATGATGCGCCTGGGCCAGCAGAAGGTATTTGGCCCCATCAAGAAGCTGGAATCGGACAATGGCTTTACGATGGGTAAGAACGAGCGGCCGTGGCGCATTCAGAAGAAGCTCTCGGGCGGCGGACCGCTGATGGATATGGGCATCTACTCGGTGCAGGGTGTGATTTATACCAAGGGCGCGCTGCCGGTGTCGGTCACGGCCAACTACCCTAAGGAAACGCGGCCCGAGCAGTTCAACGAGGTGGAGGAGTCCATCAACTGGCAGTTCAAATTTGCTGATGGCTCTACGGCCGACTGCCGCACCAGCTACACCGAAAGCATGAGCCGCTTGCGCGCCGAGGCCGCCAACGGCTGGTTTGAGCTGCAACCAGCTTTCGGCTACGGCGGCCTGAAGGGCGATACCAGCAAGGGCAAAATGGACAAGCAGAACGTGAACCAGCAGGCCCGACAGATGGACGATTTTGCTACTTGCATTCTGCAAAACAAGCCTACCCGCGTGCCCGGCGAAATGGGCCTGCGCGACGTGCAGCTGCTGGAAGCTATTTACCGCGCCGCCGATACGGGCAAAGCCGTGTCTACGAAGGACATAGCGCAGGTGCTCGACCACGTGAACAAGTAGCGCGTTGCCGGCTGTGCCAGCAGCCAATATCGCTCCTGCTTTTTCTGTTGTGCTTGGTGCACTGCCTTCCTGTATCTTTACCGGATTATACTGCGTATTCGCCCTGTTTACGTTATTTCGTGCGCTTCATGCCTACCTCCCCGCTACCCATCGATTACCACAAGCTTTTCCATTCGCTTCCCAATAATTTGCTGCTGATTGCGCCAAATGAGGATGCTACTATTTTGGATAATACCGATAGCCACGTAGCGGTGTCCCTGAAAAACCGGGATCAGGTAGTAGGAAAGCCTTTTTTTGAAGCATACCCTGTTACCAGCCAGCGCGAAGCCAACATCATTGCCGAGTCGCACGCGCACGTACGGCAGCAGCATGAGGCACATACCATGCCCCTGATTCGGTATGATCTGGAGCGCCCCACCGAGCAGGGCGGCGGTTATGAGGAGCGCTACTGGCAGGCTACCCACTACCCTATTCTGGATGAAGCCGGCCAGCTGCTCTATATCTTGCAGAACACCAAGGATGTAACCGAGAAGCATCTGACGGACCTACGCAACCAGCAGATGCAGCGCGAGCTGGCCGAGCAGCAGGAGCGTACCCAGTTTATCCTGGAGTCGTTGCCCATTATGATCTGGACTACCCGCCCGGATGGCACTCCCGAAAGCTTCAACGCCCGCTGGCTGGAGTTTACGGGTGCTTCACAGCAGGAGTCCACGGGCCGCGGCTGGTTGAAGCTGCTACACCCCGACGATGTGCAGCGCGTGGCGCAGCAGTGGCAGCAAACCGTTGACAACCCAGCGCTGTTCCAGATCGAATACCGCTTGCGCCGCCACGACGGGCAGTATTGCTGGCTGCTGGTGCAGGCCCTACCCCGCTTCACTCCCGAAGGCGAGGTGAGCATGTGGATTGGCTGCGGCATCGACATTCAGGCCCAGAAGCAAATGGTGGAGGAGCTACTGGAAACCAACGAGCAACAGGCCACCCTTTCAGATCAAGCCTATCAAGCCTATCAACAGGCTGAAAGCCAACGAAATAGCCTTAATAGCCTACTTCTGAACGCGCCGGCCGTTATTTGTATTCTGCGTGGCCCCGAGCATCGCTATGATTTTGTGAACCCAGAGTATCAGCGCCTGTTTTCGGGCCGGCAGCTGGTGGGCAAAACGGTGCTGGAGGCCCTACCCGAGCTAGCCGATCAGGGCATTCAGCAGTTGTTGGATCAGGTGTACACAACCGGGGAGCCTTTTGTTGGCAATGAAATAGAGATAGTGCTGGCACAGGATGGCACTACTATGCTTCAAAAGCATTACTTTAACTTCACATATCAGCTTTTCGAAGAAAACGGGCAAAAGGCCGGTATCACCGTCTTTGCTTTTGAGGTAACTGATCTGGTAAGAGCCCGTCAGCAGCAGGACGACACCACAAACAATACCCCTACCCTTCGTTAAATCCAGTTTAGTCGGTGGCATTTTTGCTGCTTCTCCCCTACATGGACATCAGTACGCTGGATTTTCAACAAGCTCGTATCAAACAGGTGCTTTTCAAATCGCGCCTGCGCTCCGTGCTCTATGGAGTACGCGAAGCAGAGGACAGCCTGTTTGTATTGCGCGAGAATCCGTTGGGCCAGTGGCTCTATACCGTTGTGAAACCAAAATACAGCGAGTTTGCGGAGGTACGGGCCATCGAGCAGACCCTGCAAGCCATGCTCGATACAGGCCGCGACTTAGTGCGCCAGTACCAACGCGACCAAATTGAGCAGGCCCGCGCCGGCCTGGAAAAGATTGAGCAATATGCGGCTCAAATTGAGACGCTTTTGCTCAAGCTGGAACAACACACCCGCACCGCCGTGTAAGGTTTACCGTCTTTTTACAACTTGCACACCCCAAATCATCCGGTTTGGGGTTATTTTTTCGCCTATGCTTACCCGCTATTCTCTTGCTGTTCTCGGCGGTTTTCTGTTCGCTACGTCGGCTGTTTCGGCACAATCTCTTGCCGTGCGTAAGCCAGTAGCGCGTGCCCTGCGCACGGTGCAGCCCACCGACATCAAGAAGCATATTTGGTATCTGGCTGACGACAAACTGCGTGGCCGCCAGCCCGGCACGCCCGGCTACCAACTGGCCGTCGACTACGTAGTAGGGCACTTGAAAGGTCTGGGAGTGCAGCCCGGCGGCGACAACGGCACCTACACCCAAACCGTGCGCCTGCGTCGGGCCACTACCCTACCCGGCGCTACCCTGAAAATAAACGGTCGGCAGCTCCTCTATGGCCCCGATTTCACCCTCAACCCCGGCGCACCCAGCAGCTCCGTAACGGCCCCACTGGCCTTTGCTGGCTACGGCATCAGCGCCCCCGAGCTAGGCTACGACGACTATGCCGGCCTCGACGTGCAGGGCAAAGTAGTGGTGGTGGTACGCGGCGCTCCGCACAGTTTCCCTAGCACCGTGGCCTCGGCCAGCCAGGATTTGCTGGTGGTGATGCAAACGGCTTTGCAGCACGGCGCGGTGGGTGTGCTGGTGGGTAGCACCAATCCCAAAGCGCCTACCCCCTCGCCCACCGCAAAGCGCCAGACCTACAACGTGCTGGACGCCAGCGGCCAGGTAGCCAACTCGCGTACGTTTCTGGCCGGCATGCAGGTAGTAGGCAACCTGAACGCCCCCATTTTTCAGCAGATGCTACTCGCTTCGGGCTTAGACACGACGCAGATTCTACCGGCACTACGGGACGGCAAGCCTGCTTCGGCTGCACTCAAGGGCACGCTGCAAGCCACGTATCAATCGGCCTACCAAGACTTTGAGAGCTACAACGTGGTAGGCAAGCTAACCGGCACCGACGCGCAATTGCGCGACCAGTACGTGGTGCATAGTGCCCACCTCGACCACTTGGGGGTAGGCGCCCCCGTCCGCGGCGACTCCATTTACAACGGTGCCCACGACAACGCTTCGGGCGTGGCTTCGGTGCTGGAAATTGCCAAGCTGTACAGCCAGTTGAAGGGCCAGGACCGCCCCAAACGCTCGGTGCTGTTTGTGTTGCAAACCGGCGAGGAGCTGGGCCTGCTGGGCTCAGCCTACTTCGCCAGCCACCCCACCGTGCCCAAACAAAATATTGTGGCCGATATCAACACCGACATGCCCACGATTATTGCGCCGCTGCTGTCGGTGGTGGCGGTGGTGGCGCAGCACTCGTCGCTGATGGGCCGGTGGAACGGGCCACCGCTTATCTGGGCCTTGGTTTGGAGCAGGACCCCGAGCCAGAGCAAAACCGCTTCATTGGCTCCGATCAGTATAGTTTCGTGATGCAGGGCATCCCGGCTTTGCACATCAAATACGGCAACAAAACTGCCGACGGCCAGAACAACCTCAGCCAGCAGGTGCAAACGTGGCGTGCCGCCACCTACCACAAGCCCCAGGACGATACCACGGGCTCCTTCGATTTTGAGGCAGGCAGGAAATATGCCCAACTCAACTTCCTCATAGGCTATCAGGTAGCACAGGACCCGCAGCGCCCTACCTGGAGTCAGGGTGACTTCTTCGGCACACGGTTCGGCATGAGGTAGGCATGACAGCTACCGCGCTACATGATGGGCTTTTCAGTTGCCGTGAATGTCTAAACAACTTGTTCTTTACTCGTCCAGCTTTGCTATGCGCAGATAATCCAGCATGGCCTGATTGACTTCGCCGTTCATGTTTTCGTTGGCAGGTTCTAAGCTGATCGTCAGCGTGATAGTACCTTTGGGTAGGTGCACCAACAGCGGATTGGTGTAGCCCCAGTTCGACCACTCGCCGGTGCCACGTTGGGGTAGCACCACAGTGCCCAGCAACTTGGCGCCGCGCCGCAGTGTACGGATGGCGCACTTGTTTTCGGTGTTGATGGGACCGTTGCCGTTGGCGTACCGAAAATCCACGGCGTACACGCCTTCCTCGGCCACGGTTACGGGGATGGTGAGCGTAGTGTTTTTTGTCTTGCTGATTTCGATGAAGCCCTTACCTGAGAAGCCTTTGTAGGGTAGGGCCGACTTCGTAGCCACTGTTTCCAGCTGCACCTGTTGAGACTGGCTACCCACCGGGAGCGGCTCGCTGGCAAACGACTCCAGCCCCGCCGTACCCACCGCTACCACCTGATATTCTGCATACTCACCAGCCGACACAGCAAAATGCGGCTCGGTGATGCGGCCAGCCAGTTGCCCGTTTTTCAGGAGTTGGTAGGCCGTGGCGCCCGGCACGGCCGGCCACGTCAGCTGGTTGTTGGCGTAGGCAACCATGGGTGTTTCGGGCGAAAACCGGTTGGCAACCCGCGCCACGGCCGCGGCTGCGGGCGCTTGGCTGGTGAGGACAATGCGGAGCTGGTGGCGGCCAGTGAGGGTAGCCGGCACGGCGGCACCGGCCAGCGGCTGACCATCGAGGGTAATGCTTTGCACCTGATTGCCGAAACCGCTCATCTCCACGTCCAGCAGCGCCTGGCGGTAGCGAAAGCCTGTGAGCGCGCGCGTGCCCTGCAACGCCCGCGGCACGAAGGGCTTGAATACCAGCCGATCAGCCTCAAACTGCATTCCAAACAGCACTTTATACACCAAGCTCAGGCTACCCGATAGGCTCCAGAGCATGTTGCTGCTGTTGATCTGCGTGCCGGCGAAGTCGCCGTTTTCGGCCACGTAGTTTTCCTTGTTGGTCAGGAACAGGGCAGCGGGACGGTAGATGGCGGCTATGCTTTCCATTACCGATGCTTCGTTGCCAGCCTTGGCGGCGGCCAATGCCCAGTAACTCTGCACAAAGGGCCACACCGCATTATTATGGTAAGGCGGAATGCCCGGAATCTGCGGGTAGATGCACGGAACCCCAAAAGGAACAGTCGGCGTTTTGCTGACTACCTGCTGCGCCTGCTCTCCCTCGGCCACGTCAAACAACACGCTCAGCGCCTCGCCCAGCGCCTCAGCTTTGGGCGAAAGTGTCAGGAAATTGCGCCCGTACAGAAACTGACCGTAGTAGCCTTTGTCGGGCTGCCATAGGTGCTGGTTGAGGCCTTGTCTGATGCGGACAGCCAGTTGCTGGTGGCGGGTAGCGGCGGCGGCATCACCTAGTTGGCGGGCCATGTGGGCAGCTACTACATTGGCCTGGTAGTGCACGGCGTTGGTGCCCAGGTTTTCGCTCTGGTAAATGTCCACGGGCTGCATCCAGCGCGGGTAGGTTTGCTCGCGCCAGTCCAGAAACGACGACTCGCCGCGCACCAGCCCGGTGGCCGGGTCGTAGGCGTTGTGCACATCGTCTTCAATGGACTTCGTGATGATGGGGTAGACCTTGCGTAGCCAGCCTTCGTCGCCGGTCACCTTATAGATTTCCCAGGCGGCCACGGCCCACACCATCCGGTCGGTGGAGCAGGGGTAGGCGCCGCCCGTGCCCGTATCCTGAATGATGCGGCCCTCGGGCGTGACTTTGCGCAGGAGGCTGTTCATAGCCACTTGCGGCTGCAACGTGGCTTGCGCCAGGATGATGCTGTAGCTGATATCACGCGTCCAGACGCCGGCCCATTCTTTGCCGGTGCGGAAGGTGCTGTCAGGTTCCACGGCGCGGCGGGCTTCTTCCAGGGCTAGGTTGTAGAGCGCGTCCGAGAGGGGGTAGTCGGAGTGGTACTGCGGAAAGTCGGCGGTATTGATGGTTTGCTGCCAGCGGCCGGCCGTGGTTTTGGCCGTGGCGGGCGTGTTCAGTGTGAGCATTACCTCGTAGATGCCATCGCCGTCGGGATCCTTCAGTTCCAGCTCCGGCTTATTCACCAGGTTATCAAAATCCCAACTCAGCGGCGCCACACTACCGGCCACAAACACGTGCTTGAAATCGGCCTGGTAGAGCTTATCGCCTTTGGCGGTGGTGTAGTAGCCTTGCTGCTTGAACGCCGCCAGCACCGGCCGCATGTCCAGCCGAATCTTCAGCGCGGTATTGGGTGCCAGGTAGGTGTTGGCCGGCACCGGGGTAGGGTCTGCGAAATGATGCTTTCCGAAGGGAATCAGCGGCGTTTCCAGCGGGCCGTTTTGCCCCGCTTTCGGTAATGCCACAAGCATGTGGTTCTGCCCAACCGGCAGCTCGTTGTCTTTGCCATTGATGCTGAACTTGAACTCGATGCGCGGATCGACAAACGCGTTGGCCGGGCTTTGGTAATTCGATACCAGCTCGGTGCGCGACAACGCCTTGGCCACGTACTTTCCTTGCACCACGCTGTCGCGGTAGAGCGAGTAGGCCTCCGACTGCCACACAACTGGCGTAGCAGCGGGTGCTTCGGCGGTAGCAGCGGTAGTAGACGCAACGGGTTTCTGCATGTGACAAGCCGATAGGAAAGAACACGCCAACAGTACGCCCGCCGGTTTGTTGAGCATATGTTTCATGAAAATAGAAATACAGGGAAGGGCGCTAAGTGGAAACGCAGACTACGATACACCGCCGAAGGTACGCACACCACCACGATGCCCCTACCCCAACGGTGCCGGCGGCCTCGACGCCAGCAGCCCCGTTGGCACGTTCAGCTCGCCAGTGTGCGGGTCGATCAGACCATTGCGCTCATCTTCGATGTTGGTAGCTTGGGTATACACGTCGCCGGCAATGGAGCGGGCGCGCAACTCCTGCTTGAACACACGGATACGGTCGGCTCGCTCGGCATCGTCCTGGGGACCACCGTAGTCGGGAAAGCCGAAACCGCCCCACTCGCTTACTAAGAGCGGCACTTGGCGACGGTAGAAAAATGGGTCGCCTACCACCAGCGGGAAAGCGGCTGTTCCCTCCAGCTCGCCGCCTACCAATCGGTCAAGCAGCTCGCGCCAGCGGTTAGCATCGGGCGTATAAAGGTGAGCCGTCAGCAGGTCCGATTTCAGCTTGCCCAGGTAGGAAATGTGGTGCCAACCGTCGTTATCAACCACCAGAAACTGCGGGTGCGCCAGCTGCATGTAGTGATACATTTCTACAATATACTGCCGGGTTTTGGTGTTGGTGGCAATATCCTGAGCGCCCCAGTCCTCATTGTATAAGCTCCAGATGACGATGGAAGGGTGCGTTTCCATGAGCGCTACCATGCGCAGCAGCTCGGCGCGGTGGTTGCGCCGGCTGCGAGTGGTAGAGCTGTGCGGGCTGGGCACTTCCACCCATAGCAGCAGCCCCAGCTCGTCGGCCAGATTGTAAATGCGTGGGTCAACGCCAGCAATATGCACGCGCACCAGGTTGCAGCCCAGCTCCTTCATGGCGTAGAAATGGCGCTGCATCTCGGCATAAGTAGCAGTGCCGGGCTGGTAGAGAATCCCGTCGAGGTAGATGCGCTCATTGTTCAGATACACGTAGCAGCCGCGTGCCTCTATCTTGCGCAGGCCAAAAAATGCCTCTATCTGGGCGGCATAGCCGTTGGCATCGATGAGCTGGGCCACCAACCGATACAGCCGGGGTGAGGCCGGCGACCATAGCTCGGCGCCGGGCACCTCCATCACCACGCGTTGCTCGCGCTGACCGGCTTCCAGAAGCATCGGAAAATCGGAGGTAGCCAGCGGTTCCGCCATGCCCGATTCCTGCCCAAACACCTGCAAGCGCACCACATACTGCCCAGGATCATGGATACGCAATGCCAGGTTGAAGCGTACCAGCTGGTCTTCTACCACGCTCACTACTCCCACGCGGGAGCGAAGGCGGTTGCGCTCCACCATCTCCAGCCACACTGAGCGCACAGCGCCCGTGTAGGTCTGATACCAGATACCACCACGCTTGTACACGTGCGACTCCTGCTTGCCGCGGGGCGTCTCGGCATCCATAGTATCGGCAATGCGCACCGTGAGGCGGTTGTTGAGATGCAAAATTTCTTCGGGCAGCTCGTAGGAAAACGACGTGTATTCGCCGTAGTGAATCTCTTCGCCCTCGATGGTTTGCAGTAGGTGCCCGTTCAGCCACACGCGGGTTTCGTAGCCGCAGGCGCCAAAGGTGAGCTGAAGCATGGACCGCGCCTCCTCTTCATCGCGCTCGGGGAGTATAAACTCGCGCTCGTACCACACCACTACCTTGTCTTTCCAAGCAATGGGGCTAGGTTCTCCCTTTGCGGCGGCCATGTGCATCTCCACCGAGCCCGGCCACTGCGCCGTGTGCTGGTAGGCGTGGCCCAGGTGCCAGCCGTCGCGCAGGCCATCGTCGTTGGTATCCACGGCAAATTTCCATTCACCGTCAAGCAATTGGTAGTTGTTGAGGCGCAGCACGGCGCGGGGCAAGGGGTTGCCGCCGTCTTCGTCGGGGTAGACGATAGGCGCTTTTTCGCCGGCGACAGCCGTATATTCTTCTTCTTCTTTGCTGGCCGACAGGCCGTAGTTGGAGTGAGTCAGGTCCATGCGGAGGCGAGATAGATGACAGTAAGCAACGACGTATGCATACATACTACGCCGAGCAGCATCAGATAGTACGACAGCAACGGCGTTTTGGCTACGTAATGCGCTTGTAGCCCCACGCTATCTATTTATTTCACCTGCCGCTTAAACCCTACCCTGCTCCCTGCGTCTAACCGGTACATACACCCCATCCGCCCTAACCCCCGCTTCTGCTTGGAAGATCAGGAGATACTCACCAAGTTTGCCGACCCGGCCTCCCGCAATCTGGCCTTCAACCAACTGGTGCGCAAGTATCAGCAGCGGGTGTACTGGCACGTGCGCAAGATGGTAGTAGACCACCAGGATGCCGACGACCTCACGCAGGACACTTTTGTGAAGGTGTGGAAGCACCTAGAGAATTTTCGGCAGGATGCCAGCCTCTACACCTGGATTTATCGCATTGCCACCAATGAGTGCCTGAATTTTTTGTCGGCCAAGCGCCGTAAATTTTTCCTACCCCTCAACGACGTAGGGGCCGAGCTGCTGGCCAAAGTAGAGGCCGACCCCGGCGTACTGTCCGGCGATGAGGTAGAGCAGAAACTCCAGAAAGCCATTCTGCGCCTACCCGACAAGCAGCGCCTGGTGTTCAACCTGAAATACTACGAGGACATGACCTACGAGCAGATGGCCGACGTTACGGGCACGTCGGTGGGGGCGCTGAAGGCCTCCTACCACCACGCCGTGAAGAAAATTGAGCAGTACGTCAACAACCAGTCCGCCAACGATTAAACCCTGCGGCCCGCGCCGCTTCTAACCCACATGAACACGCCTTTTCGTCTGGATGACCATCCGCGCCGGCTGCACTCATTGGCCCCGCCACCAGCCGGGTATTTTGAGCAGTTGCCGCGCCGCGTGATGGACCGCGTGCAACCCACCCCCACCGAGGCACCGGCCCTGAGCTGGCTGGCACGCCTGCCCCTACCCCTGCGCACGGCCCTGGCCTCCACGCTGCTGCTGGGCGGCTTTGCGGCGTCGCTGATACTCAGCGTTACGCCTACCTCGGCATCGGCTACCCTAGCCGCCGTGCCCCAGGAGCAACTAGTCCAATACCTATTGGCCAACGATGCCCGCGTGACCCTTGCTGACCTAGCCGACCTACCTGCCAGTGCTCCTACCACTGCTGCCGCCTACCTGCACGCCTCCCCCGAGGAGCTGCAACGCGCCCTCGACGCCCAGCCCACCGATGACTCGTATCTATAAGCCTGATTTCTACGCCATGCACCTGTTGTCTGCCTTCTTTCGCCGCACCATTCGCCCAATACTTTTTCTGCTGCCCTTGCTGGCTATAAGCCTGCACGGCGTTGCGCAGAGTGCTCCTAGTGGCCGCCTCAACCAGCTTGAAAATGCCCGCATTGCGTATATCACCGAGAAAATTTCGCTGACGCAGGAGCAGGCCCAACAGTTTTGGCCCGTCTACAATGAGTATACCACCAAGCGCCGTGCCCTCAACCAACGCTCGCGCCAGCTGCGTACTACCCGCCCCGAAACTCTCAGCGACCAGCAGCTTAAAGACAACCTGAATCAGACGCTCGCCCTGCGCCAGCAAGAAATAGACCTCGACAAAGTCTACCTCCTTCAGTTTCAGAAAGTCTTGAGCGTCCGGCAAGTAAGCCAGCTCTATACGGCTGAGCGCCAGTTTACCCGCGAAGTACTACAGCGCGTAGCCGGCGGCCGCAGGAGGTAAGTGGTGAAGTTGTGAGTAAATAATACGGCCCAGCACTCGCTCGGCTGTGCCGAGTGAGCACTACGCCCAAGCAGCTCTGCTGCGTGCGCCTGCATATCGTTCAATCAACGTTGGGCAGATGTCGCGGGCAGGTTCAGGGAATAGTCCCTCAAACGTAGGGCTCACTTGGCACAGCCAAGCGAGTGCTGGGAGTGCGGGGTCGTTGTTTCGCTAGTTGTTCTCGCGTGATAAAGTTCGTCGCCGACGCTTGATGCGCTTACTACTCAGGATGACAGCCATATCGTTTACGCACAACTTCACAAACTCACAACTTCACCATTTCATCAGCGCGTATCTTTGCGGGATGCTTACCCCCCGCCAGCTTTTCCTGCGTCATCAGGCGCAAACCTCCGATTTTCCGCTGCTGCTGGAGATAGAACGGGCTGAAGGCGTGTATATGTACGCGCCCGATGGTCGCCGCTACCTCGACCTGATTGCCGGCATCGGCGTCAGCAACGTGGGGCACCGCCACCCGCGCGTAGTGCAGGCCATTAAGGATCAGACCGACAAATTTCTGCACCTGATGGTGTATGGCGAGCTGGTATCGACGCCACCGGCGCTGCTGGCCGAGGCCTTGCACCAGACCCTACCTCCGCAACTCGATACGGTGTACTTCACCAACTCTGGCGCCGAGGCCGTGGAAGGCGCCCTTAAGCTAGCCAAGCGTCATACCGGCCGGACCGGGCTCATTAGCTGCCACCGCGCCTACCACGGCTCTACCCAGGGCGCACTGTCAGTTACAGGGTCGGAGGAGTTTAAGCGCAGCTACCGCCCCCTCCTACCCGACGTGCGCCACATCGAGCACAACGATTTTGCTGATCTGGAACAAATTACCGAGCGCACGGCCGCCGTTATCATCGAAACAGTGGCGGGCGAGGCAGGCGTGCGCGTGCCCGCGCCGGGCTACCTGCCAGCCCTGCGCCAGCGCTGCACGGAGGTAGGCGCCCTGCTCATTCTGGATGAGATTCAGTGCGGCTTTGGGCGCACCGGCACCTTCTGGGCCTTCGAGCAATTTGCTATCGAGCCTGATATCTTACTCTGTGCCAAAGGCATGGGCGGTGGCATGCCCATCGGCGCCTTCATCTCTACCACCGAGATTATGGCGGGCTTCAAGACCAATCCTATTCTGGGGCATTGCACTACGTTTGGCGGGCACCCGGTATCGTGCGCAGCCTCGCTGGCTACCCTGCGCGTCATTCAGGAAGAAAACCTATTGGCGGGCGTAGCCGAAAAAGCGGCGCGGTTTCGGGCGCGGCTCCGGCACCCTGCTATTTGGGAGGTGCGCGGCTGCGGCCTGCTGATGGCCGTAGAGTTCGAATCGTTCGACGTACTCAAGCCCATCATCGACCGCGCCCTGTTTCACGAAGGCATCCTCACCGACTGGTTCCTGTTCTGCGACAACTCCCTGCGCATCGCCCCACCCCTCACCATTTCCGACGAGCAAATTGACGAAGCCTGTACCGCGCTGCTGCGGGCTGTGGACTTTGTGGCAGGGTAGGCAAAAAGGCCATCTGCACAGCGCAGACGGCCTTTTGACTGGTCACAAAAAACGTCATTTCGACCATGTTGCTTGAATCACAACATGGTCGAAATGACGTTCTGGTGATCTTCTGACTGCGCTTAGTTTGCTTGGCTATTGTAATTCAGAAAACTCTGGGTGTCTTCTTTGATCTGTTCGCGGGGTAGGCCGTCGCGCACGCCCATCGAGATTTTGCGCACCAGCACACCCACAATAGCCTGCCGGAAGCCCAGCTTACCGGCCATACCGATACAAAAATCCATTTCGCTTTCGTCTACCACACCGTCGGCCAGCATCATATCCACGAGGTCGAAAATCTGGTCGAAGCGCTCCGAATCATTGTCGGGAATGATCATCTGACTGGAGTTGGAGCTGGCCACGATATCACGTACCTCGCCGGCTCGCATCCCGTTTTTGCGCCCTACCGATACGATAAAGTTCATTTCCCGTTCGTCGATGTGCCCGTCTGCTTTGGCTAGCGCGGCTAGGTTCAGCAGGTGACTTTTCACTTTTTTGGTCTGCTCGTTTTCAAAAAAACCAAACATACTGGGCGGGGTTTTAGGGATGGCAAAAGAGTGGGCGCACCAACAAGCGTGTTTGGTGCGCCAAAGCCAGCTTGTGTAGTAGTAAGTTGTGAAAGTTAAAAGAATACTCGGATTCTTCCAATAGCTCCCCTTACGTAGTTCAGGAAAAAAAGCTGGTATAGAAAACCTGATTTTGTCTTTCCGCTATCAAACGCTGTACTTTCCGCGCAGATTCACCAACTTTGCTGCCTCACTGCCGCCCCTGCGGGTAGCACAGAAGGAACATAATGATGAAACGTATTGCAGTTTTCACCAGCGGCGGTGACGCGCCCGGCATGAACGCCTGCATTCGGGCCGTGGTGCGCACGGCCGTTTACCACGGCATTGAAGTATACGGGATTATGCGCGGCTACTCGGGCATGATCAAAGGTGAGTTTGTAAAGCTCGACTCCGCTTCCGTTTCCAATACGGTACAGCGGGGCGGCACCATTCTCAAATCGGCCCGCAGCCAGAAATTCATGACCAAGGAAGGACGGCAGCAGGCCTACGACCAGCTCATGAACAACGGCATTGAGGGCTTGATTGCTATTGGCGGCAACGGCACCTTCACGGGCGCTACCCTCTTTGAGCAGGAATTCGGTATTCCAACGGTAGGCGCGCCCGGCACCATCGATAACGACTTGTTTGGCACCGACTACACCATCGGCTACGATACGGCCGTGAATACGGCCCTGGAGGCCATCGACAAAATTCGCGATACGGCCGACTCGCACGACCGGTGCTTCTTTATTGAGGTGATGGGCCGCGACTCGGGTTACATTGCCATTCCGTGCGCCATTGGCGGCGGCGCCGAAATTGTGATGGTGCCGGAAACGCAGATGTCGACGGAAGCCGTGATTGAAACGCTGCGCGAAGGGTGGAAACGCTCCAAAACTTCGTTTATCGTGATTGTGGCTGAAGGCGAGATAGAGGGCAATGTGCACGAGGTAGCCAAGCGCGTGAAAGCTGCTATTCCCCAACTCGACACCCGCGTGACCATCGTGGGGCACATCCAGCGCGGGGGCGCCCCCACTGCCGCCGACCGCCTGCTTAGCTCCCAGATTGGTATTGCTGCCGTAGAAGGCCTTGCCAACGGCATGCGCAACGTAATGGCCGGCATCATCGACAAGAAGCTGGTGTACACTCCTTTTGCCGACACCATCAGCAAGAAGAAGCTCATCAACCAAAGCTTCATGCGCATGGTAGAGATTCTGAACTCCTAGGAATAAAATCCGCTTTTGCGGCTCCTACGCAAAGCAGCGCCCCTAGACCGGGGCGCTGCTTTTTTTGTTGGGCGCGAAGAAATATGGCCGGCCTCCTCTATCTTGACCGCTATTCTTACTTACTATACTCTTCGTTCTCCATTATGTGTACTTCTTACAAATTAGCTGGCCTCGTGGCTGTGCTGAGCGCCACGTCGTTTTCTGCCATTGCCCAACGCCCCGCCAGCATCCAACTGGGGGTAGGCTCCGCTGGTATGGGCACCGGCGATTACGTGGGAGTGAAAGCGCACTTGGAATATGCCCCACTTTTTGGCCGCCACTTGGGCACAGGCACTCGCTTGGCCTTTATAGGCGGTAGCCGGGAGTCTTTTACAACAGTGTATGACCCGATTCCGCAGCCTGGCAACAACGGAGTGAAAGTGCCATACGCGATGAGCTATCAGGCCGTGAATGTGGAACACGAGTTCTACCTCTACCCTTTCGGCAACGATCAGCAAATACTTTTTGCGATAGGCGGCGGCGGTTACGGCGGCTACTCCAACCGCTATGGTGCCCCCCAAACCCGTTGGGATGCAGGCTTAGGAGGTACCGTCAATACCCTGGAGCACGAACACGGCCTGCACGCCGGCTATACCTTCTCGCTGAACCTGGACGTAGCCCTGGACACCAACCGCCAGTGGCTGGCAGGCGGCAAGGCTTCTTTTCAGAACGACACTTTCGGCAATAGCTTGTCCGTGTTGCAGTTGAAGGTAAGCCGACGCTTCTAACCCTGATAATGGGCTACGCTGTGCTGACAACATGAGGCTCAGACCCATGTTATCAGCACAGCGTAGCCCATTGCCCTAGCGAGGTATTACCTCGGCCGGGTGTAGCCACTGATACTGCGGGTCGCGGCGCAGCCAGGTTAGTTGGCGCTTGGCATAGTGGCGGGTGTTGCGCTTGAGCAGGCGCACGGCCTCTTCCCAAGGGTAGGCCCCATCCAGATAGCCAAAGATTTCCTGGTAGCCTACCGTTTGCAGAGCGTTATGATGACGGTAGGGCAGCACGCTTTCTACCTCGGCCAACAGGCCGGCAGCCAGCATCTCATCTACACGCTGGTCGATGCGCTGGTACAGTTCCTCCCGCTCGCGGGTGAGGGCTATTTTCACTACCTCAAAGGGCCGTGCTGCCTTGGTATGCTGGCCATGGAAGCTGGAAAACGGCTGCCCCGTGCCCCGCGTTACTTCCAGGGCCCGCACCACGCGCTGCGGATTCTGTGGGTCGATGCGGGCGTGGGCCACGGGGTCGAGGCGCGCCAGCTCAGCCACCAAGGATGCCAGGCCGTGCGCCGCCAACTCCTCCTGAATCCCCGCCCGCACTGCCGGATCAATGGTAGGTAGCGCATCGAAGCCATCCGTTACGGCTTGCAGATACAGTCCTGAGCCCCCGGTAAGAATCACGACGCGGTGCCGCTGGAATAGCTGGTCGAGCAAGGCCAGGCAGTCGGTTTCGTAGCGGCCGGCGTTGTAGTCTTGCGTAATACTATGCGAATCAATGAAATGGTGCGGCACGCCTTGCATCTCGGCCGGGGTAGGCTTGGCCGTGCCAATGCTCATCTCCCGGAAAAACTGCCGCGAGTCGGCCGATACAATTTCGGTGCCTAGCAACTGGGCCAGCCGCACGCACAAGGCCGTTTTGCCTACCGCCGTAGGGCCGGCAATAACCAGTAAGGTAGGGCGGCTGGCGACGGCCAGGGAAGTAAGATCAAGCATAAATACGAAACGCCTACCTTCCCACAACAGAGGAGTATAGGCACGATGAGTCTACAAAAATAGGACGTTTTAGGCCTACCCTACTGCCGGTGTCGAAGTAGACGGGCTCCATAGGCCCGCGTAGAGTTGAAGAAGATGCTGCTCCTCCTGCTGCCAGTTGAGCACTTGCCGCGCCTGTAAGCAGTTTTGCACCAGCTGATGGTAGCGGGCTGGCGCGTAGTGCAGCAGCTGGTTGAGCGCAGCCGCAATGGCTTCGGGCGTGAGGGCCACTACCTCGGCCACGTCATACACATCGTTCAGGGCGCGGTACTCCGGAAAATCGACGATGAGCTGCGGCACGCCCGCGTGCAGGTAATCGAAGAACTTGTTAGCCAGGGAGTAGTAGTAGCTTAAGCCCTGCTTTTCGAGCAGCATAATGCCCACTGCCGCACCCCGCGTTACGGTGCGTAGCTCGTTGGGCAGCACATACCCCCGAAACGTCACCTGCCCCGAAGCCAGCAGTCCTAGTTGCTCAGCCCGCGCCCGTAGTCCCGCCGATAGGTCGCCTTCGCCACAGAGTACCAGTTGCCCCTGCACGTGGGGCATGGCATCTAGCAGCGCCTCCAGGCCGCGCCCTACATTTAGCGTTCCTTGGTACAGAATATAGCCACCAGGGGTAGGCGCGGGTTCAACGGTATCAGCCGTCATCAGCCGGCTGATATTGCGAATGACGGCGAAGGGCCGGCCATAACGCGTTTCAAATACGCCAGCCAGCGCTGGCCCTACCGTGTAGGCCAGTGCCGTGCGCGGCACAATAAACCGCTCTACCCACCGCCAGGCGCGCTGCACCAGCGGGCGGGCTACTACCTCCGGCACCTCCGTAAATAGCTCGTGGGCGTCGTATACAAAGGGCTGGCCACCCAGCCACGCCCGCAGCCACACGGGCAGCGCCGTATCTAGGTCGATGGCGCACCAGGCGCTGGCCCGTTGGCCTACTAGGTAGAGCAGCAGCCGCACGCTAAACTCCAGATAAAACAGCTTGCCTTTTGTGAACCAGCACTGTAGCCGGTGTTGTTTGTACGGTTGTGCTTGCAACGGCTCCGATTGCCGCCATGCCCGTCCTACCAGCGTTACGCGGTAGCCATGCTGCGCCAGACTGCCGCAGATACGCTGCATACGCTGGTCATAGTTCAAATCAGTAGTAACGGCGAAGAGCAAGGAGCGCATGCTCGAAAGGGCGCCAGCTGCGCTTGTAGGATAAATTCCTGAGGAAGAAGCTCAAAAATTGAGTTATTTTTGACAAATTTAGGAAATTAGCCTATTTCTCTGCGTCAACCTATTTACAGCTACGTTACCCTCCGCTCGGATTTCATTTTTCTAATGTCTACTCGCCCCTTGCCCGCTGCTTCAGGTACCGCCGCTTCTGATACGTTGTATCGGGCTTTATTTGATGATGCTTACGATGCCTTGCTGCTTTATGATGAGCGAGGCAAGCTGCTTGACTGTAACCGGACGGCTGTGCAGCTATTGAATACTACACATAGCCGCCTGCTCACGGCGGGCCTGATGAGCTTTGCACGGCCGCACGGCGGGGCCAACGGCGAAGATTTCTGGCAGTCGGAGATAATGCTGCGCGAGGCCATCCTCGACACAGCCCGCACCGGACAGACCTACGCCAAAAGCTGGTATGGTATGGGGCCCGACCGCGCCCGTCTCGATGGCTGGCTGACGCTGCACCGCGTGCCTACCCCCCTGGGTGCCCGCGTGCAGCTCACGCTGCGCGACATCACGCAGGCGCCCCGGCCAGCCCAGCGCCCTTCTGAGCAGTCCGGCTTGCTCGACCGCACGCGCCGCGAGCTGCGCGACGTACTCAGCCGGACAGATCAGGCCTATATTCTCATTGACCAACAGGCTACTATCCAAGATGTCAATGAGTTTTTTTTAGACTTTACGGGATATACCCGCGACCAGATTCTAGGCAAGAACTACCACGATCTATTTGTGCCGGCGGCCGAGCGCGATGCCCGGCGGCGGTTATTTGAGGTAGTGATACGGGGTGAGCAGGAAGTGGAGGACATGGAGCGCGTGATTCTGACGCGCTCGGGCAAAAGCCGACAGGTGTTGTGGCACACTGAATTGGCCCGCGACCTGAACGGCAACCTGACGGGCCTGTACTTCATCGGGCGCGACCGCACGGACCGCCACGTAACGGCTCGCGCCCTCAACGACAACCGCAACCGCCTCCAGGACTTTTTTGACAATGCCCACGACCTGATTCAGAACCTGAGCATCGACAACCGGTTCTTGTCGGTGAACAGGGCGTGGCGCGAAAAGCTGGGCTATACCGAGGAAGACCTGCCTCAGCTCACGCTCAACGACGTGGTGCATCCCTACTACAAGGCCAAGCTGCTCTACCAGCTGCGCAACCTGTACAAGGGGGAGAAAGTCAATAAGTTGGAAACCGTTTTTCTAACTAAAAGCGGCAAGCCGGTGCACCTGATTGGCTCCATCTCCTGCGCCTGGCAGGAAGACGAGCCCGTGAGCACCCGCGCTATCCTGCACGACATCACCGACCGCATTAAGGCCGAGCGGCTGCAAAAGGTGTATTACAGCATTGCCAACCTGGCCATTAGCTCCAAGGATTTGCACGCGCTGTATGGCGCCATCCACCGGGAGCTGAGTAAAATCATTGAAACCAACAACTTTTACATTGCCCTCTGCGACGACGCACGCACGCAGTTGCAGTTTGTGTACTACATCGACCAAAGCTCGCCCAATGAGCAGCCCAGCAAGTCGCGGCCTTTTTCGTCGGGTATATCGGAGTACATTATCCGCACGGGGCGGCCGCAGTTTATGTTGCGGCCTGAGTTGGAGGAGCTGATCGGCAACGGTGCCGTTACGGCCTACGGCGTGATGCCGGAGGTGATTCTGTGTTCGCCCCTCAGCATTGGGGAGCGGATTATCGGCGTCATTGCTGTGCAGGACTACCACAAGGCCGATGCCTATGCAGTGGGCGACATTGAGATTCTGCACTTTATCTCCAACCAGGTAGCCCTGGCCATTGAGCGCAAGCGCAATGAGGTGCAGATCAACAAGCAGAACGCACGCCTGAATGCCATCTTCGAGAGTGGCTCCCACCTGATGTGGTCGGTGGACATGCATTCGCGCCTCACATCCTTTAACCGCAACTACGCCGCTTATTTCCTGCGCAACAACGGGGTGTACCCTACCCTGAACGTGAACCTGTGGCAGGCCGACCTGGCCATGGTGGCTGAAGAAGCCCGCGAACTGTTTGTAGAGAACTATAAGCTAGCGTTTGAGGGGCACCCACAGCGCTTTGAGGTGCGCCTGCGCGACCCTCGCGGCCACGACACGTGGCGCGAAATCTACCTCAACCCAATTTACCTCGACGACGGCTCGTTCGAGGAAATATCGGGTATGGCCCACGACATCACCGAAACCAAAGCCTCGCAGCTGGAGCTAGCGGCTCAGGAGGAGAAGTTCCGTGCCATCTTCGAATCGTTCCAGGACATTTACTACCGCACCGACGAGCACGGCTACGTGACGCTGGTGAGCCCCTCTGTGTTTGAGGCGCTGGGCTACAAACCCGAGGAGGCGCTCGGCCAGCATCTACCTTCGCACTACGCTGATCCGGCCGACTACGAACGATTACAGCAGGAAATCAAGGAAAAAGGAGTCCTGCGCAACTTTGCGACGTCTATTCGCCATAAAGACGGGCATTATGTAAGTATGCTCATCAATGCCCGGCCCGCACCGGGGCAAGCGGGCGGCACCGAAGGCATCGGGCGCGACATCACGGAGTTGAAGCAAACGCAGGATAAGCTGAAAGAGGCCAAAGAAGAGGCCGAAACCGCGCTGGAGGCCAAAACGCAATTCTTGGCCAACATGAGCCACGAGCTGCGCACGCCCATGAACGGCATCATTGGCATGATTGACCTGCTGCACCAGACCGTGACCTCGGAGGAGCAGGAGGACTATGTGGATACGCTGCGCAAATCGTCGGAGGCGCTGCTGGCTATCCTGAATGATATTCTGGACTTGTCGAAGATTCAGGCGGGCAAGCTGCAACTGCACGCCCACGGCCTGGATTTGTACTACACGCTAGACAAGATTCATTCGCTGTTTGCCAACCGCGCCAGCCAGAAGGATCTGCAGTTCACCTACCACATTACGCCGCAAACGCCGCGTTTCATCCTCACCGACGAAACCCGGTTGCTGCAAATTCTATCCAATCTCACCTCCAACGCCATCAAGTTCACCAACCAGGGCACGGTTAGCATTGAGGTGTCGTCTATTGCCATCGATGAGGAGGTGCACACGCTGCGCTTCGCAGTGCATGACTCTGGAATTGGCATTTCGGAAGGAGATGCCAAGCTGCTGTTCACCAACTTCACCCAGTTGGACACCACGCCTACCAAGGCCTTTGGCGGCACTGGCCTAGGCTTGGCCATCAGCAAGCAGCTGTCTGAGCTGCTGGGCGGGGAGATTGGCGTGACCTCGCATGTGAAAGAAGGCAGCACGTTTTGGTTTACCATTGAGTGCCGCATCGCCCACAACGAGGAGGAGATTTTGCACCAGCGCACGGCCGCCCGCGAGCGCACCCAGGAAGTGGTACGTTTCGAGTCGGTGCCGCGCGTGCTCCTCGTCGACGATAACCCCATCAACCAGAAGGTAGCCTCCCGCCTGCTCGACAAGCTAGGCTGCCACGTGGAAATGGCGTCCGACGGCTTTGAGGCCATCAGCAAGGCCGACTCACCCAAGAATCGCTACGACATCATCTTCATGGACATTCAGATGCCCGAGATGGATGGCGTGACGGCTATGCACGAAATCCGGCGGCGCCTGGGCAAGCAGTGTCCCCCCGTGGTAGCCATGACGGCTTACTCCATGAAGGAGGATGCTGAGCGCTTCGTGCAGGAAGGCATGGACGACTACGTGTCGAAGCCCGTGAAAACACAGGACCTGTACACCGTATTGCGCCGCTGGAGTAGCACAACCGAGCGAGCCGTGCTACCCACCCGTGACATGGGAACGGCCCTACCCGCTGCGCCTGCTTCTGAGCCTGCCGCCACCGCAGCAGCTCCCGTACTCGTAGCACCCGAGGAACTGGCACCCGAGGAACTGGTGGGCTGCATTGACACCGAAGTGGTGGACCAATTGCGCCAGCTAGGCGGTGATGATTTCGCAGCCAGCCTCTACACTGATTTTGAGGCGGAGGCCGAGCAACTGCTCACCGAAGCCAGCGATTTAGTGGGCACTGGGCACTTCGAGGCCATCCTACCTCACCTGCATCAGCTGAAAGGCACCGGCTTCACACTGGGCATAAATCGCCTCGCCGAAGGAGCCAAAGAGATGGAGCACGACCTCAAGAAAGGTGAGACCACCAATGTTGTTCAGGATTTTCAGCGCCTACTGCGTTACTTTGCACAGTTTAAGGCCGTTTATCAGCAGGTCACGCAGGCTTCATAGTCGGCTACACTGTTTATATTTCCCCATTTACCCCAACCTACATCTTCAACACAACTACCCTCATGGCTGATTCGAAAACCATTTTGATTGCGGAGGATAGCTCCGTCATCCTGAATCTTACCAAGAAGATCCTCGAGCTACAGAAATACCGCATTATATCGGCGAAAAATGGGGGAGAAGTCATCAAGCAGGTGGAAAGCCAGCCCATTGACTGCATTCTGATGGATATCAACATTCCGGTGAAGGATGGCATGGAGTGCACCCGCGAAATCCGCCGCAACCCCGATCAGCGCATTGCTCAGATTCCGGTTATTGCCATCACCGGCAACGCCAACAACTACTCGATGGAGCAGTTCCGCGAGGCCGGCGTGACCGATTACCTACCCAAACCTCTCGATTTCGACGCCCTGGTGCGCGTAGTGAAGCAGCATGTGGGGTAACGGGTTGAATGGTTAGATGGCTGAATGGCTATACGGATGAATGGTTGACCGCTTACAGTATTAATACGGACGACACTATTCAGCATTTAACCGTTTAGCCATTCAACCATGTAGCTATTCAACACTTAACCATGCAGATTACCTTTCTCGGCACGGGCACGTCGCAGGGGGTGCCCATTATTGGGTGCCACTGCCGCGTGTGCCAGTCTGTGGACTACCGCGACAAGCGTTTGCGGGTGGCGGTGCACGTGCAGGTGGCGGGCAAAAGTATCGTGATTGACTCGGGGCCAGACTTCCGGCAGCAAATGCTGCGCGAGCGGATTGAGCAGTTGGATGCCCTGGTATTCACCCACGAGCACAAAGACCACACCGCCGGCCTCGACGACATCCGGGCATACAACTTCCGGCAGCAGCGCGACATGCCGATCTACGCCGAGCCGCGCGTGCTCCGGCAGTTACAGCAGGAGTTTTCCTACATCTTCGCGGAGGAGAAATACCCCGGTGTACCCCGCGTCACCACCATTCCCATCACCAGCGATACCGACGCCTTTCTGGTGGAAGGAGTGCCGTTTCAGCCCATTCGGGCTTTGCACTACCGTCTGCCGGTACTGGGCTACCGCATCGGCGACTTCACCTACATCACCGACGCCAACTACCTATCGGAGGAGGCCTTGGCGCAAGTGCGCGGCTCGCGGGTGATTGTGCTGAACGCTCTGCGCCACGAGCCGCATATTTCGCACTTCTCGCTTTCCGAAGCGCTGGCGCTACTAGAAGACTTAGCGCCGGAGCAGGCCTACCTCACCCACATCAGCCACCAATTGGGCCTGCACCGGGAGGTAGAAGCAACGCTACCGGGTTTTGTGCGGCTGGCGTACGATGGGCTGCGGGTAATGCTAGACTAAGACTGTTTTAGGTTATCTACCAAAGCATCAACAGATCATTCTCACGAGTACATTTACCTATTATAGCAGTACAATTCCACCGTTCTATGAAAGTCATTAAGCTAGAAGATAAATTTGCGCAATTCACCGATCAATGGAATCCGCGCATTGTTGGAGAGTTGAACGACCAACATATTAAAATCGCACGAGTACAAGGCGAATTCATCTGGCATAATCATGCCCAGGAGGACGAACTGTTCATGGTTGTGAAAGGCCGATTATATATTGATTTCCGCGATGGTCAAACCGCCGAAATCAACCCTGGTGAGTTATTGGTAGTGCCTCGTGGTACAGATCATCGTCCTCATAGTGAAGGGGAAACTTGGATCATGATGATTGAGCCACAGTCAACGGTAAATACTGGTGATGTAGAGAGTGAGCGGACTCGCCATACGCTAGAACAGATTTAAAGGCAATTCTATTGCACACCAATTACTACTTCCTGCGCCTGCTTACACCTGCCCTAACCCAAGCATTAGCGGGCTATCGGGTAACCACGTGCTTCTCGCAGGAGAAAGATGAATTGGTGATTGGCCTGACCAACGGCACGGCGGAGTTTTGGCTGAAAGCGCAGCTGTCGGCCGCGTTTGTGGCGCTAGCGCTGCCCGAGACGTTCCACCGCGCCCGGCAGAACTCCGTGGATTTGCTACCTGGTTTGCTAGGGCTTGAGGTTGGTGAGGTGCGTGCGTTTCCGCAGGACCGCGTGCTGCAATTCACCTTCACCAACGGCGCTACCCTGCTGCTGAAGCTGTTTGGGCCGCGGCCCAATGCCATCTTCCGCCCTACCCCGACAAGTCCGGCTGAGTTGTTTCACCAGCGCTACACCGCTGATGCCGACCTCCAACCCCTACCCTCGGCAACAGATCCGGCAGCAGGCACCCGCTCAACGGAGGCCGATCCGCTCCGGCGCTACCCTGCCCTCACCGACCTACCAGCCCGCTACCTACGCGCCCACGGCTACGACGACGCCAGCCTACCCCAACGCGAACAATTGGTGCAAGACGTGGTGCAACAGCTACTGCAACCTACGCAGCTCTATATTACGCAGTTGGACGGCCGCACGCGCCTGAGCCTACTACCGATAGGCGAGGTACAGCAGATTCTACCTGCCACCGACCCCATTGCAGCCCTACGTGAGTTTGTGCCCCGATTCCTCGGCCGGCGGGCCTACGAAACGGAACTGCACCAAGTACGTCAGACACTGGAAAAGCGCGCCGAGGAAGCTAGCACCAGCGCCCAGATGGCCCGCACACGACGGCATGCGCTGGAGCACACCGCCGGTTACCGTCAAACCGCCGACCTGATTATGGCCCACCTCAGCCAGATTCCGGCCGGTGCGGCACAGGTGGAAGTGGTGGATTTTTACCAGGACAATCAGCCGCGACTCATCAAGCTAAAGCCCACCGAAACGCCCCAGCGTACCGCCCAAAACCTATACCGCAAGGCCAAAAATCAGCAAATTGAGCTGCAACAGCTCACCCAGCGCATCGAGCAGCGCGAAACGGAAGCGCTGTGGTGCCTGGAGCGCCTGGAGGAACTGGCTATCCTACCCGATCTGCGCACACTCCGCACGTGGCGCAAACAGCACGGGCTGGACCCGGCCACACAGGCCAAGGCCAGCACGGAGCTTCCATTCAAGGTATTCTCGGACAGCGGCTTCACGATTTTGGTGGGCCGCAACGCTCAAAATAATGACCTGCTCACGCAAAAATATGCGCACAAAGACGACCTCTGGCTGCACGCCAAGGACGTTAGCGGCTCGCACGTAGTGATTCGGCACCGCGCCGGGCAGCCAGTACCCGAACCGGTAGTAGAGCACGCTGCTCAGTTGGCCGCGTGGTACTCGCGCCGCCAGCACGACTCGCTGTGCCCTGTTACGGTGACGCCCAAAAAATTTGTACGCAAGCCCAAAGACGCGGCTCCCGGCGCCGTAGTAGTGGAGCGCGAACGAGTAGTGTTGGTCGTGCCCGGCAATCCGTTTGAGCGGGTAGGCACGTAGCCGTAAGTCCGCCCACCGCGAGGACTCTGAGTATCCAGGTCCTGTCGTTCAGATTCTCTTTGCTCTTGGAGCAATAAAAAAGCCCGGCCTAAAAAGACCGGGCTTTTATGCGTGCGCGCGGGGAGATTCGAACTCCCACACCCGAAGGCACCACCCCCTCAAGATGGCGTGTCTACCAGTTTCACCACGTGCGCAGATAGATGGAAAAACGCTTCTTCGTTCCGAAAGTCCTGCTTTCGGCTTCGCTGAGGCGGCGAAGTGGGCACAAAAGTAGGGGTCTACTATCGGCTATGCAAGACCTTATCGTATTTTTTCCATTCACTAGCTCTCTTCTATCACGTTTGCAACTCAGTGTCAGGCTACAACCAGCCGTACTTTTTCTTTCGCAAACTATTTTACAGCCTTTGGCATGGCCAACAAAAAACCCGGAACAGTGAAACTGGTCCGGGTTTCTATCAGAGAAGCAAAGACTATTCGGCTTGCGTGAGCGGAGCTTCTACTAAGTGTTCCGACACAAACCATACTTGTAATTCGTTAGCGCGCAACACGTCGCTAATCACCATGTCGTTGGTACCGTCGTCGCCAGAGTCGTCTGCCTTCTTGGCAATGTCGTGGCACTGCTGCAAAATGATTTGGTGAGCTTCCAGCAGACGCGAAATCTGTACGGGTACTTCCTCCCGGTCGCGGGGCGGACGTGGAATGCTGGTTAGTTCGGCTACGTCGGCAGCCATTGCTACTGCCACGCCGCCCAGAATCTGGATGCGCTCAGCAATAGTGTCTACCAGCTCGCTTTGCTCCTCGTAATGCTTATCAAACAGCAAATGCAGCTGATAGAAGGTAGGACCTACTACCTGCCAATGGTGCTTTTTGTACATGTCGCGGATAGAGCAGGTATCAGCCAATAATTGGTTGAGCAGTTCTACACTTTCGAGACGGGTTTGTTCGCTCAGCCCAATGGGCAGGCGCTGCGACACGGTACCATATTTTTGGATGGGTGCCGGTGCGTTTTTTTGTTGGTTCAGCATAGGCTGCACGTTGACGGCCGGATTGGGTGCGGCCACGGCAGTTTTGCTCTCTTTTGCTTTGGCAGGAGCAGATTTGGCGGCTACGGGAGCCTTTTTATTCGCGGTTGGAAGAGCCATGATAGGACAAGAAATAAACAGTGGGAAAGGCTGAAGACGTGCCCGGCAACTGGGTTGCGCGGTAAGCGACCAGCCTGAGCTTGTGTACGCACATTAGCGGTCGGGGTTAACGTAAAGTTGTTTTGCTGCTTTATTCTGCCGCTATTTTACACGTGATGTCATGCGCATAGCGGTAGCGCGTCGTGTATCTTGCCGGCTGCTGCCTTTTTCACGCTCACTTTCACCTCCCATGGCTTTCCCTTTCGTTGGCGATGACAAATCGACCATTGCCCGCCTTCTCTCTACCCTACCACAGGTAGGCCGCTTGGAGTGGATTGGTATTCGGCCGGTACGTCGTGCGCCTATGGTAGCCATGCAGGAAGCCACTGTAGAGACGGACCGTCATCTCTCCGGCGACCATGCCCGGCCCAAGCCCGGCGGCAAGCGCCAGATTACGTTGATTCAGGCCGAGCATTTGCCCGCCGTAGCCAGCTATCTAGGCCTACCCACGGCCGTAGATCCGGCCCGCCTACGCCGCAACTTGGTAGTAAGCGGCCTAAACTTGCTGGCGCTGAAAAACCGCCGGGTACAGATTGGTGAGGAAGTGCTGCTGGAAATTACTGGCGAGTGCCACCCCTGCTCGCGCATGGAAGAGGAGCTGGGGCCGGGCGGCTACAACGCTATGCGCGGCCACGGCGGCCTCACAGCCCGCATTCTGCAAGGCGGCACCGTTAAGCTAGGCGATACCGTGCGCGTGGCAGAGTAGGCTGCGGGCTTTGCGTGTCGGCACTGATTCGTACTAATCATCTGCGGGCTTCTGGGTAGCAGGTAGTGCCGATCAGGCAAAAGCTGAGCAATTTTACCGGCTATTTTCCTCCTACCAATCACCTGTTGTATGCCTGATGCGCCACTTCCTACCCGCTACGTACTATTCGACCACGATGGCGGGGTAGACGATTTCCTTTCCTTGCTGCTGCTGCTGCACATGCCGCACATTGAGTTGCTTGGCATCTCCGTTACGCCCGCCGACTGCTACCTGGAAACGGCGCTAACGACTACGCACAAGCTGCTGGCGCTGGCACACCGCACAGATATTGAGGTGAGTGGCGGCAGCTACCACGGCATCAATGCTTTTCCGTCGGACTGGCGGGCCAAGCCGAAGATTCTGAACGCGCTGCCGGACATGATTAATGTGGAGACGCCTGGCGCGGCTCACTACGACGACAGCGCAGCCTTTATCCGGCGCAAGCTGGCTGCCGCGCCCGGCCCGGTTACGGTGCTGCTGACGGGGCCGTGCTCCAATCTGGTGCATGCGCTGGAGCAAGATCCTACCCTCGCCACCCAGATTGGGGAGGTAGTGTGGATGGGTGGGGCCGTGGATGTGATTGGCAACGTGAAAACCTACAACCACAATGGCACCGCCGAGTGGAACGTGTTCTGGGACCCGATTTCGGCGCACAAGCTGTTCCGCACCGGTTTACCCATCACCATTGTGCCGCTGGATGCCACCAACCGCGTACCCGTCAGCTTCGATTTTCTACGGCAGCTGGCCCGGCAATCGGACTATTTCTTCTCCAATCTGGCCGGGCAGTTCTGGGCTACCACCATCGACACAATTCCGGCCTACGAGTACACCTATTTTATGTGGGACGTGCTCACAACCGCCTACCTAGCTGTTCCGGAGGTGTTCGAGTTTGAGCAGGTAGAGTTGGAGGTAACGCCCACGGGCGCCAGCGCCGGCAACACGCACCGCGCCCCTGGCTCGGGACAGTGGGTAAAAATGGCTGTAGACGTACAAACAGAAGGGTTTTATGCCTACCTCTTTCAGCAGCTACAGCAACCGCTATAGCCTGAAACAAAATCGAAGCTAAAATTAAAGGCCAGAGAGATAAAGTAGTACATTTTTTACGTACGTACTAAATGGCGTGAATATGGCTAACCACCCGTATCCACTTATGCGGTTAGTAAACCCCTCTTTTCTCATTTGCGGCATCTGTACTTATCTCTATGCAGAATATAGCACTTTTCTATTTCTAAAGTATTTTTTTAATTTTAAGCTTCTACTGTTCAGCTTCGCTTCGCCCGTTTTGCCTCTTTCTTACTGCTATCTAGCTTGAGGCTCCGCTCTTTTACTGCCTATGAATTCAAATACGTCCTCCCTCACGCTCACGGCGCTAGCTCTGCTGCTGATGTCTAGCGGTCTTTTTCTCACAGCATCTGTTGCCAAAAACCATAATAGTTGCCGCTCCTCTGCCTGTGCCAAACGGATGCTACGCTTCCGGTGGCGGCGGCTGACAGCATAACCCAAAAAGAGGCGGACCAGACTTGGCCCGCCTCTTTCATTAGTAGCCCCAAGGCGCTACACCCCGCCTTCCATGCGCACAATGCGCGGTGTAAACGTACCCAGCACATCTACCAGCTCCTGCTGGCTGGCCATTACGGCGTGGATGTCCTTATACGCCTGGGGCGCCTCATCTATGCCGCCGCCCACCAACTCGATGTCGTGCTGTTGCAGGTAGCGGCGCACTTCGGCCTCCCCTAGCTCCTGCTTGGCCCGGGTACGTGACATGGCCCGGCCGGCCCCGTGTGAGGCCGATGCCAGTGAGGTAGCCTCGCCCCTACCCCGCACAATAAAGCCGGGAGCAGTCATGGAGCCGGGGATGACGCCCAACACACCCGCGCCGGCCGGCGTGGCGCCCTTGCGGTGCACCACTACCTCTTGGCCATTGGCTAAGCGCTCTTTCCAGGCAAAGTTGTGGTGATTTTCCACTTTCGCCAAGGGTCGTTCGCCCAGGGCTTTGGCCAGGCGCTGGTGAATCTGGTGGTGACACGCCGAGGCGTAGTCACCGGCCAGGTTCATGGCGGCCCAGTATTCCTGCCCAGCCTCGCTTTCCAGCGAGAGCCAAGCCAAGTGTTGCGCCTCGGTAGGCAGCTGACACACGTCTTTAGCAAGCTTGGTGTAGTGGTTGGCAATGCCCGCGCCCAGCCCCCGCGAGCCGGAGTGCGAGAGCAGGCCCAGGTACTGCCCTACCGGCACGCCCAGCTCATTGGTCGGATCGAGGATATCGACCACACCCCACTCCACAAAGTGGTTGCCCCCGCCCGACGAGCCGATCTGCGTGGCAGCCGTGTCGAGCTTGTTGCGTAGAAAGCCGATTTCGCGGAATTCGGGACGGTCGAGTACGTCGTGGCCGAGCTGCTGGCCGTGGCGGAATACGTCGCGGCTGCCAAATCGGGTGTTGTCGACCAGCAGCTTGCGCAGTTCCGGCACCCGTTGGGCTAAGTACTTGGGCGGCAGCGCGAACACCGACAGTGCCATTCGGCAGCCTATGTCCACGCCCACGGCGTAGGGAATCACGGCGTTATCAGTAGCCAGCACGCCCCCGATGGGTAGGCCGTAGCCATGGTGAGCATCCGGCATAAGGGCGCCGGCTACCGTCACGGGTAGCTTCATGGCCGTTTCCATCTGGTGAATAGCGCCTTGCTCGATGTGTTCGGCCCCAAACAAGGCGTAGGGCTTGCGCTCGGCCAGGGCAATATGGCGCGAGGGCGGGGGCAGCAAGGCCGCCGCCGTGTGGCTCCAGTCGAGGTGGGTGAGGTAGTCGTTGGGATTAGCCAACAGGTGCTGCAAAAGCGTCAGCTGTTCGGTATGGGAGAGTTTTTTGAGGTGCTTGCGCTGCAATTGGGCTAGCGCAAGTCCAATGGCCCGACCTTCCGGGAACCCCAGTTGGCGCAGGTCGTTGCCACGTAATTGTTGTGCCATGAGAACGATGAAATAGTGAGATTGTAAAGGAGTGAGTAAGCTATTGCTTACTCAGCGCCGGAGTAGCCGGCAGTTCGCGCGCAATGTTGGTAGTGCCAGCACTGCCAAGCTTCTCGGGAGATACGGTAGAAATAGGCGCCGTAGCAGTGGCGCAAGACAGTAGTATTCTAAAGCTTTCGTACATAATTAAATTAGAAAAGAGACAAACAATTTTATTCAGTATTTTCAATAATTACACTTATTCATATTAAACTAATATTAAATAAAAATAAAGGCAATATTCTTCCATTCAGCTATTTTTAGCTGTTAGTTATTTTTAAATTTATTGAATAAACCTTCGGCTACTTAACTAGTAGCTCAGTGTAAAGCAACGTTGCTGAGGGCGCAGTAAAACCTCATCACGCATCGGCACCAGGCAGTTGTTGTAGCTGGCCGTAGCATACGGCACGCCCGGCAAGCAGGTAGAAAAGAGATGGGTAAGGAGCATAACCGTATGGGATTGGGAATAGTGAATAGAAAGCAAAACGCCCGAATCTGGTTGGATTCGGGCGTTTGCTAGGAGAAGTTGGTATCAGTGAACTTCATCGTATGGCACACGCGCCGAATCCTGACTGGAGTTTATCCTTCAGTGAGTTGATTGGCATCTGATCAAAAATAAAGTGGCGGTGCATGACGAGTGAAGTCGTTATATCGTTGGTAATTGGGGCTTTTAACGCGTCAAAGGTAAGAAATTTATTTTTCACAGAGCAACATTTTATTAATTTATTTTATATATTTTTTCGTGTTGTGTTATGGCACATTATTCTACCTGTATTTATTATTTACAAAGCACTTATACCTAATAAAATTATTTTTCGCAAATCACTTAGCAATTCACTACATACAAACTCAATAAAGGGATAATGATTTTGCAAACAGTGTTTGAGCACCACTTTGTTCTGATAGCCCTACCTGCTAACTCTTGCCTACGCGTAGCGTAGAGTGGTAGCCATGCCCCGCCTCGCTACCTCCGACCGCTATACGCTTTCCCTACCCCCTACCCACCGCTTTCCCATTGCGAAGTATGCCCTCATTCGGGAGCAGCTGCTATGGCAGGGCATTGCGCCGCCCGAAGATTTCTACGACCCTGGTTTGTGTGCCGAGGAAGATGTGCTGCGGGTGCATACGCTTGAATACTGGCAAAAAGTGCGCGACCAGCAACTATCCCCGGCGGAAGTGCGGCGGCTAGGCCTACCCCAAACGCCGCAGTTGGTTCTTCGCTCCCTCAGCAGCTCGGCGGGTACGCTGCAAGCGGCGCGCTATGCCCTGCGCAATGGTGTGGCCCTGAATCTGGCCGGCGGCACCCATCACGCCTTTGCCGACCGGGGCGAAGGTTTCTGCGTGCTCAACGACCAAGCCATTGCCGCCGCCTACCTACTGCATCATCAGCTGGTCCGGCAGGTGCTCATTGTGGATCTGGACGTGCACCAAGGCGATGGGACGGCCAGCATTTTCCGGCACGAGCCGCGCGTATTCACCTTCTCGATGCACGCCGGGGCCAACTACCCGCTGCGTAAGGAGCACTCAGACCTGGACCTGCCGCTGCCGCTGGGCACTACGGATGCCGCCTACCTCCACCTACTCGGCCAGACCCTGCCTCGCCTACTCACGGAAGTAGCCCCCGATTTTGTATTCTATCAGGCTGGCGTAGATGTGCTGGCCACCGATAAGCTGGGCAAGCTGGCCCTCACCAAAGCCGGCTGCCAGCAGCGCGACGAGTTGGTGCTGGGCCTGTGCCAGCAGCGTGGCCTACCCGTGGCTGTGTGCATGGGCGGTGGCTACTCCGAGCGCCTCGCCGACATCGTAGATGCGCACTGCAACACGTTTCGGGTGGCGTATGCGTTGTGGGGGTAGGCGCTAATGCTTGTTGAGCTATCTAAAAAACATCTGGTGCGTTATAAAGCCCACAACCGCTCCATCTGGTCGAACCATCCGGCCGTGTTGCGGCTTTATAAGGCAGTCTTCTTATCGTTTTTCACTACCCGCGTATGTCGGTTCCGCTTTCCTATACGCCTTCCTCTGGTCCGTTCACGGCCAATATGTTCACCCAGCAGGCCTTTCAGCGCGCGCTGGTGGAAGTAGAAAACCTGCGCGAGCAGCTCCGGAAGGCCGAAACCACCCAAGCTGAAGCCCGCCGCCGCTACTGGCAGCAGGTAGGCCCCCTGGCCGATGCCGTGGTGGCAGCCCGCCAAGCACTATTTGCCCCGCTGGAAGATTCCCTGCTGTGGGGCTATTTCAGCCGGGCCGAGGAAGGCCAAGTGATGGAACTGCTGGTAGCCAACGCGCAGGAGTTGCAGGAGCGCTTTGGGATAGAAGCAGTGGAGATTTTGCTGAAATACGCCCCACCCCGCCCACCCGAGCCCGTGGTGGCCGCCGCCGCTGCCGAGCCCGAGCGCCCTCGGCGGCGCCAAACCAAGGCCGAGCGCACCGCTGCCGCCGATGCGCTGCAAGCCCAACAGGACCAGCAAAGCCTCTTGGTGAACGCCAAAACGGTGTACCGCCGCCTGGCCCGCGCCAACCACCCCGACCTAGAGCGCGACCCGGCACGAGCAGCCGAAAAAACGACTCGTATGCAGCGCATCACGCAAGCCTACGAGGCCCACGACCTCTACACGCTGCTGCACCTGCTGGCCGAAGACGAAACCGAGCCCACCGACGACTCCCTGCTTATCCGCTACACCGAAGCCCTCCGCCGCCAGCTCCACGACCTGCGCCAGCAACTCCAGGAAGTGAAGTCGGGACCGTGGGGCTTTCTGGGGAGCACGCCCAAAAAACAGGAAGCCGGTCTGCGCCAGCTCAAACGCCAGCTGCGTGCCGAGGCCGACCAGCTGGCCCTGGTAGCCCGTCAGCTTCACTCCCCCACCGACCTGCGTAGGCTACTGCGCGAGCTGGCCGCTGCTCACGCCACCATCTGACCTATTCGCCCGTTGGTGCTTACCTTGGCACTTTGCACTGCTTCTCTCCTATGTTTTCTTCCCATCTACAAGACATTCTGGCGCACCCACTCCCCTCGCTGGTTATTGTGGGCAATCTGGTCATTATCGAAAGCCTGCTTTCTATTGATAATGCCGCCGTGCTGGCTACCATGGTGAACGACCTACCCCGCGACCAGCGCGTGAAGGCCCTACGCTACGGCATATTTGGGGCCTACGCATTCCGGGCACTGTGCATTGTGTTTGCGTCCTTTCTGATCCAGTTCTGGTTCCTGAAGCCCTTAGGTGGCCTTTACCTGCTTTACCTCGTCTACGACCATTTCCGCGCCCGGCCTACCGGCGCGACAGGTGAAGAGGAAAGCGTGGAAAAAGAGAAAAGCTGGGTGTATTGTCGCACCAAAGGCATGTTTGGCAAGTTTTGGGCTACCGTGGCTCTCATCGAGTTGATGGACCTGGCCTTCTCCATCGATAACGTGTTTGCCGTAGTAGCCTTCACCAACAACTTGATTTTAATCTGCGCGGGCGTGTTCATTGGGATTCTGGCCATGCGACTAGTTGCGCAGTCTTTTGTGTTGCTCATGGGCAAATATCCTTTTCTCGAAACAGCCGCTTTCATTATTATCGCTATTCTGGGCCTGAAGCTGCTGCTCTCTTTATTTGAGCATTTCCTACCTCAGCATCCCGTGAGCGAGTTTCTGAGCAGCACCGCCGCCGAGGTAGGTCTCACCGTGCTGACGGTAGCTATTTTCCTGGTGCCTATTCTCACCTCCTGGCTGTTTGGCTACCCCCATCACCAGAAGCAGGCGCAAAACGCGGAGTAGTACACTGGTGCCGTTTCGCACGGAGCCAAAGAAGTTAGAGAAAGGGCGTTAAAAGGAGTTTTTTCATACTGTTGAACTCCTTTTAACGCCCTTTCTCTAACTTCTCTGACTCCGCATGGAAATCGATTACGGCGTATCGGTGCGGCCCAGCAGCTCTTCTACTTGGCGCTCTAATGTCTGTACCCGGTCTTCTAGCAGGGTAGGCGCATGCAGATGCGTGGTGAACTGCGCTTTGATTTCCCAGATTTCCAGGGCCTGATCAAACACGAAATCCTGGGCGGGGTAGTCGCGATTGTCAGCTCGTAGTTTGAGCACGTTGTCGGGGAGGCGCTCCGCGAGGCGACGCACCAGCAGGCGGCTTTGCGTCACGAAGGCGTAGAGGCGGCCCACGTGCAGCACCGGCACAGCCTTATCTACACGACAGCACAGCACCACGTCTTGGTGGCGCAAGGTAGGCTGCATATCGGCCCCACTGATTTCGAAAGCCCGCGTTATGGGTCCCAGATTGTGCGGAAACGTTAGGGCCTGCAACCCATCGATAAAGCTCTTATCGTGGTAGTTGACAATGTATTCCAGTATGCGCCGGGCGGGCACCAGCGGTGTTAGCAGCGCTTGGCGGTCGGCCTCAGAAGCTTCTTCGGTAAGTAGCGCATCTTTTAGCCCTTCCTGAAAGATGTCAAAATTGTACAGCTCATTTACGGTCAACTCTTTTGTCAGTAGCAAGTCTACCGATAAGCCAAAATGTTGAGCAATCTGAATAAGCGTCTCCATTTTTGGCTCTGAACGACCTTCTTCATAAGCCCCCACACTGGGGCGCGCCAAGCCAAAAAGATCCGCAAAAGCCGCTTGGCTCAGCTTTTTAACCGTCCTGATCTTACGGATATTCTTACCGATGTATGTCATGTGAGAAAATATTTTGTGCTCAAAGTTTGAGCTTATCTCCAACTTTTAGTATTCTTGTATCGTAAATCTACCACAATCCTACCAGAAGCATTTTTACTACTGCTATTTTTTTGAGCGCGAACCGCTACCGGAGAAGTGTTCCGGTTTCCGGTGGTGGTTCTATCTGGTTAAGTTGCCGGCGCGGTTGGTTCCCTCTCCACTTGTATACCCATGAAAAACTGCTACTTCCCTATCATCAAAAGCCACTTATTGGAGCTGGGCTTCGACATTCGCCGCGCCGTGGAAGCCGACGGTATTCTGGTGGTCGATAAGCCGGAGTTGGGTATCCGAAACCTGGTTATTGGCTGCGCCGATCCGCTTTTGCTGCTAGAGCAATATCTGTTGGAACTGCCCGCGCCCTCGTGCGAGGTATACCAGCAGCTACTCCAAAAAAACCGCGACATCATCCACGGTGCGTTTGCGCTGGATGAGTCGGGCCGCAAGGTGATTTTCCGCGACACGCTGCAAATCGAAACCCTTGGCCGACAAGAGTTGGAAGCGGTACTTAACTCCCTGGGCTTGCTGCTAAGCGAGTACGCCGAGGAGCTGATTGGCTTTGCAAAGGGCTAAAAAGAACCACAACATTACTCAACCTATTTACCATCAACAGTATGAACATTCTATCCCGCCTCTTCAAAATTGGGCAGTCTGAAGCCCACGCCGCCGTCGACCAGCTCGAAAACCCGATTCACCTCACCGAGCAGGGCCTGCGCGACCTGCGCCAGGACCTCGACAAAAGCCTGCAAGCGCTGGCCGAAGTGAAGGCTATGGCCATTCGGGCACGCAACGAAGGCGAAAACTTCCGCTCCAAGGCGCTCGACTACGAAAACAAGGCGGTTCTGCTCCTGCAACGCGCCCACAAGGGTGATTTGGACAGTGCAGAAGCCGACCGGCTAGCCGGTGAAGCATTGCTCAAAAAAGGAGAAAACGAAGCCCAAACCACCCGCGCCACTCAAGATCAGGAGCAGTTTGAGAAATCGGCGGCGCAGTTGAGCGAGAACGTGCAGCAGCTCAAGAAGACCATTTCGCAGTGGGAAAACGAGCTGAAGACGCTAAAGGCCCGCCAGACCGTGAGCACCGCCACCAAGACCATCAACAAACAGCTGGCCCAACTCGATTCGTCGGGCACGGTGGCGCTGTTGGAGCGCATGAAGGAGAAGGTAGCCGTGGAGGAAGCCCTGGCCGAATCGTACGGCCAGATCGCCAACGAGAGCAAGAGCATCGACGGCGAGATTGACAAAGCCCTGGCTGGCAGCAGCACCAACCAAGCCGCCGCCGATGTGCAGGCACTGAAAGCGAAGCTGGGGCTCACGGAGTAAACTCTTCGTGATGTCCCTACCCGACCGGTTTCTTTACTACGGCGCAGCGCTGCTCATTATTGGGCTGGTAGGGCTGCGTTTGTTCCACCTCATCGACCCCGCTTGGGGCATGAACGGCGTGCTACTCGGGACGCTGCTGCTGAGCCGGGTATACACCCGGCAAATCCAGCGGCTTACCAAGCGCAACGAGGAATTGGAAGAACAATTAGCTCAGCAAATCGCGCCGCCCCACGACTCCTAACCATCCATATCCATGACTGAGCTACTGCAAGCTGCCGTTTCGCCGCCCAATCTAGTGCCCACGGGCCTGCTGGTGTTCGTGCTGCTTTACTGGCTCACGGTGATTGTGGGGCTGGTGCACATTGATACGCTGGACGTGGACGTGGCCACCGACGCAGATTTTGACCTCGACACGCACGCGGGCCCACACCTGCACCACGGCGAGGTAGGCGTGGATTGGCTGAACAACGCCCTGGCCTTTTTCAACCTTGGGCGCGTGCCGCTGATGGTGTTTCTGAGCTTCGTGGCCCTACCCTTGTGGGCTGGCAGCATCCTGCTCAATTACTATACTCACAATAGCTATTGGTTATTAGGTATAGCTTTTCTGCTTCCATTGCTTGTAAGCAGCCTTTTCCTGGCGAAGGTGCTCACCACACCTTTTGTTAGCCTCTTCGCCGCTCTGGAAAAAGACCACGACGCGGGTGGGCAACCGCTCGGCAAGATATGCACCGTGCTCCTACCCACCACGCAGGAGCGCATGGGCCAGGTGGCGGTGCAGCAAACCAGCGGTGCGCCGCTGGTGCTCAACGTGCGCGCCGCCTCGGCCACTGAGCTGCGCAAAGGCGACTCGGCCCTGGTTATCGATTTTGACGCTCATCGGCGCTGCTACCTCATCGAACCCTACGAAGCGGTTTAGCCACCACTGCCATGCCTCCTACCCTACCCCGCGTGTTCGTTTCCAAAATCAGCTGGTGGTTGTTTGCGTCTATCCTGCTAATACTGGTGGTCACCAGCATGATGGCCATAACCGACGGGGCATACATCGTTCTGATTTTCATGCTGCCTTCTTTAGGTTTCATCGTATGGCTGTTGCGGTCTACCTACTATGAAGTACAGCCGCAAGCGCAGTTGCTACGCGTTGTATCCGGACCACTAACATGGCAGATACCTGTTGCCAGCATCAAACGCATCAAGAACTCGCATAATGTGCTTTCCTCGCCCGCGCTTTCACTAGACCGCCTGAAGATCTATTACAATCGCTACGATGAAATCCTGGTGTCGCCCCGCGATAAAGCAAATTTTATTGAAGCCCTGCGGCAGTTGAACCCGCAGATACAGGTAGGCTAGCCCTATGCTTCGGCGGCTCAAACGCTCTTGGCAATGGCTCAGCGAGTCCGTGGCCGAATCTTTGGTAGAGGGCCTGTTGAATGCCCTCTTTGATTAATCTTTTCCCCGAATTTATTTCCCTACTCTTACTCCCTACTTCTATGGTTGCTCAATTATCGTGGGCGGTGCTGCTCATTGTCGGCTTTGTGCTGCTGGGCCTGTTTGCGCTGCTCGTCAAAATGTACCAAAAGGCTGTGCAGGGCGAAGCCCTCGTGCGCACCGGCCTCGGCGACACGAAAGTATCGTTCTCCGGCATCTTCATCGTGCCGGTGCTACACAAGCTGGAGGTGATGGATATTACGCTGAAAACCATTGTCATTCAGCGCGCTGGCTCCGAAGGATTAGTGTGCAAAGACAACCTACGGGCTGATTTGAAGGTCAATTTCTACGTGCGTGTCAACAAGACGCACGACGACGTAGTGCAGGTAGCCCAGAGCATTGGCACGCGCCGCGCCTCCGACCCGGCGGCCCTGGAAAACCTGTTCGACGCCAAGTTTTCGGAAGCCCTGAAAACGGTAGGCAAGCAGTTCGACTTCATCGAATTATACAACTCCCGCGAACAGTTCAAACTGGAAATTCTGCGCATCATCGGCACCGACCTCAACGGCTACGTGCTCGACGACTGCGCCATCGACTACTTGGAGCAAACGCCGCTGTCCTCGCTCAACCAGGATAACATTTTGGACGCCGAGGGTATCAAGAAGATTGTGGCCCTCACCTCGGAGCAGAAGATTCAGGCCAACTCCATTGCCCGCGAGATGCAGAAAACCATCAAGAAGCAGGACGTGGAGGCCCAGGAAACCATTCTGCAGCTTGACAAGCAACTCATTGAGAACCAGGAAAAGCAGAAACGCGAAATTGCCAACATCAAGGCCCGCGAGCTGGCCGAGACAGAGAAGGTGCAGCAGGAAGAGAAGCTGAAGTCGGAGCGCGCCCGCATTGCCACGGAGGAAGAGGTAGGCATTGCCCAGCAAAACCGCGACCGGCAAGTGCTGGTAGCCGAGCGCAACAAACAGCGCACCGACGCCGTGGAAACCGAGCGCGTGGCCCAGGCTAAAGCCCTGGAAGCCAACGAGCGGGAGCGGATTGTAGCCCTGGCCCAGATTGAAAAAGAAAAGGCGCTGGAAGAAGAGAAAAAGAACATCCAGACCATTATTCGGGAGCGAATTGTAGTGGAAAAAGCTACCGTTCAGGAAGAAGAAAAGATCAAGGACACCCGCGCCCAGGCCCAGGCCGAGCGCGAAAAGCTGGTAGCCACCACCGCTGCCCAGCAGGAAACCGACACGGCTACCATCAACTTTGTGGGCACCGCCGACATGGAGCGCCAGGCCGCCGAGTTCCGCGCCAAGCAGACGATGATTGATGCCGAGGCCGAGAAAGCATCGGCTGAGTTCCGCGCCCAGGCCATACGGACGCTGGCCGAGGCCGAAGCCAGCAAAGCCGCCGCCGTTGGTTTGGCCGAAGCGCAGGTGATGCAGGCCAAAGCCACTGCCCGCCAGAAAGAAGGCGAAACCGAAGCCACGGTACTCCAGCTCACCGCCGCCGCCGAGGCGCAAGCCATCCAGTCGAAAGCCGGTGCCCAGGCCGAAGCCGACGAGAAGCTGGGCCTGGTAGCGGCCAAAATCAGCCGCGAAAAAGGTCTCGCCGACGCCGATATCATCCAGGCCCGCGCCGATGCCGACCAGAAGAAAGGCCTGGCCGAAGCCGCCGTATCGGAGCAGAAATTTGCGGTGGAAGCCAAGGGCATCGAAGCCAAGGCCGACGCCATGAAGAAGCTCGACGGGGTAGGCAAAGACCACGAGGAGTTCAAGCTGCGCCTCGACAAGGAGAAGTCGGTGGAGCTGGCCCAGATCAGCATCCAGAAGGACATTGCCGCCTCCCAGGCCGATGTGATTGGCGAGGCCCTCAAAGCCGCCAAAATCGACATCGTGGGCGGCGAAACGATGTTTTTCGACCAGATCATCGGCTCCATCACGAAGGGCAAAATGGTAGACCGCGCCGTGCACAACAGCGAAGTGCTGGGCACCGTGAAAGACGCCTTCTTCTCTGTCGACGGCAACGGCGGTGGCGACTTCAAAACCAACCTGCGCCGCTTTGTGGATCAGTTTGGCCTCAGCAGTGAGGACATGAAGAACCTGAGCGTCTCGGCCCTGCTGCTGAAGATGATGAACCAGGCCGGCGACGATGCGACGCGGGCAACAATTACGCAGCTGGCGGGCACGGCCACAGCGCTGGGCATTAGCGATAAGCCAGCGAAGATGCTGGAGCTGAGGTAAGGAAAAGCACACCTAGTATCTAAGCTAGTGCTAGAAAGCTAGCTCCCCTCCTCAGATGAGGAGGGGTTGGGGGTGGTTGACCTACGCGTCTGAACGACAGACTAGCTCTAATTTATAATTCTAGCTTTTTTAACCACCCCTAACCCCTCCTTATCTAAGGAGGGGAACTAGCTCTAGCCTTGTATCCAAACTATGCCTGATACAAACCATATCCATAATTTACCTTATCAAAAATCTATTCGCCGCACGCTCCGCAGCAACCTTACCCCTGCCGAAGCGCTACTCTGGAAAGGTCTTCAACGCAGCCAGTTAGCCGGCCGCAAGTTCCACCGCCAGCATGGCATCGGGCCCTATGTTGTGGACTTCTACTGCCCGGCTGAAAAACTGGTGGTAGAACTGGATGGCGCCGGGCATTTCACGGCTAGCGGAGAGGCGCAGGACATGGAGCGGGATGCTTATTTAGGCAATCTAGGTCTAAAGGTGCTGCGGTTTGAGAATAAGCTGGTTGTGCAACATATCGAAAGTGTATTGGCGGCTATTGAAGCAGTTTTTTAGAGTATTGTTCTACCATTATCAACCACCCCTAGCCCCTCCTCATCTGAGGAGGGGAACTAGTTTTTAGCCTTAGCTCTAGCTCTGCCTAGCGCTACTCCTATGCAACAGACTACCCAACTCGAAACCGGCACCTACGAAATCCTGCGCAACCGCCTGCAAAAAAGCAGCACCGACTTGCGCCAGCGCCTCGAACAACTGAACACTGAGCGCAAGCAGGTGTTCGGGGCCGTGGATACGCGCCTGCTGGGCACCGGCCGCATCACCACCGAAAACAACTGTGTGGCCTGGGACATGGTGCCGGTGGGTAGGCAGTTCATCTTTGGCTATAACGTGGTGCTGGGGCTGAAGGCCGAGCCGGATTTGGCCGACGTGTTTGGGGTGTACGAGTACCAGGACCACGATTTCCGGCCGCTGGGGCTGGAGCTGCTGCAACAGCCCCAGTTTTTGGAAGAGTTTCGCAACCTGTACCGATACTACAAGAACACCCAGTTCGTGAAGTTCGCCGTCATTGGCGTGCACCTGTTTATGGTGTTTCGGGTGGGCAAGAGCGCTTCGGATGTGAAGACGTTTAAGTGGCTGGTGCAAGGCGATACGCTCACCTACATCGACAACCGCTCCGACCACGAGTACACCTTCCCGCCCCAGCACGAGTTCCAGTGGAAGCGCGCTACCCGCGACATGCAGCGCGGCGGCAAGCACCCGCACGTCAGCATCGAGGACAAGGCATTCGTGGAAACCATTGGTGGCGATTTGACCATCAAAGTCGAGGATAACACGACCACGGGACACGGGATTCTGAGCGAGCCGGTGGACGACAAAGACCAGACGCTGGACGACTCGGAAATCTACTTTGCGGTGGTAGGGAATTTGATTCTGCTCAAGATCCGGCCCTACCAGGAGCAGCAGTACCGCTACTTCATCTTCAACCACAAGCTCCAGACCGCCCAGCGCCTCGATGCCCTGGCCGATGCCTGCGTGCTGCTGCCCGATGGGCAGGGCCTTATTTTTCCGCACGGCTTCTACCTGCAAACCGGCGACAATAAGCTGTTCGACAACGGGCTGCGCGAGATGCTGTTTGAGAAGCGCGTGGTGTCGCCAAACGGGGAGGATTTCCTGTACGTGTTCTACAACAAAGACCAGGGCACCTACCTGCTGCTGAGCTACAACCGCATTGCCCAGCGCGTGGATAACCCGATTGTGTGCCACGGCTATGCCCTGTTTGAGAACGGGGAGCTGTGCTACTTCCGCGCCGACGACGAGCCCAAGAAGCACCACGCGGTGCAGATCTGGCAGACGCCCTACACGGCCCCGAATTTCGAGCTACCCGTCACCTCCGACTCCTACCTCTACAAGCTGGGCAACAAGGAGATAGTGCGGGCCATGAGTGAGGTGCAGGAGGTCCTGACCCTTACCGGCAAGGATGACTCCTACGCGGGCCTATACCTCGACCTGATTCGCCAAACGACCAGCCTCACCGACGCCTACCACTGGCTGCGCGAGCCCGCCGCCCAGGCCCTGGCCGAGCCTTTGGGTGAAATCCGGCAGACGGCCACGGCGGCCGTGGAGGAGTTTGAGAAGGTGCAGAGCATCCGCAAGAACACCGCCCAGCAAACAGCCGCCGTGTTCCAGAAAGCCGACGAGCTGACCGGCCGTATCCGCCGCTCTGCGCCCGACACCGTCACGGAGTTCGTGCAGCTGCTGGGCGAGCTGCGCGGGGTGCGGGGCGAGGTAATTTCCCTGAAAGAACTGCGCTATGTGGAGCTGCCGGCGGTAGAGCAGCACGCTACTGGCCTAGAGGAATTGAGCAAGGAAGTAGCTACCCAAACTGTGGATTTCCTGCTCAAGCCCGACGCTCTCCTGCCCTACTCCCAGCGCGTACAGGCCATTGCCGATGGCGTGGAGCAGATCCAGAAAACCATCGAGGCTGACCAGCGCGAGCAGGAAACGGCCGCCGTGGCCCAGGAGCTGGAGCTGCTGATTGAGGTAGTGAGCAACCTGCCCATCCCCGACCCTACCCAGACCACGGCCATCATCGACAACATCTCGACGGTGTATGCCCGCTTCAACCAGATTCGGGCTGCCCTTAAAAGAAGGCGGCAGGCGCTGGCTGGCACCGAGGCCCAGGCCGAGTTTACCGCCCAGCTCAAGCTGCTGGAACAAGCCCTGACCAACTACCTCGACCTGGCCGACACACCCGCCAAGTGCGACGAGTACCTCACCAAGCTCATGGTGCAGCTCGAAGAGCTGGAAGGCCGTTTCCCCGATTTCGACCAGTTTATCGAGCAGCTCACTACTCGCCGTGAACAGGTAGTAGAAGCCTTTGAATCGAAGAAAACCGCCTTGGTAGCCGCCCGCAACCAGCGCGCCTCGGCCCTGCTGCAAAGCGCCGAGCGGCTGCTGAAAGCGGTGCAAAGCCGCCTCACCCGCCTGGAATCGGTGGCGGATATCAACGGGTACTTTGCCGCCGACGTGATGGTGGAGAAGGTGCGCCAGACGGCCCAGGACCTGCTCAACCTCGGAGACTCGGTGAAGGCCGACGACGTGCAGAGCCGGCTGAAAACCCTGCGCGAAGATGCCGTGCGCCAGCTCCGCGACCGGGCAGACCTCTTCGCCGACGGCGGCCAGACCCTCAAGTTCGGTCCCCACGCCTTCACCGTGAACACCCAGCCCCTGGAGCTGACCGTGGTGCTGCGCGACGGCGACCTGCACTACCACCTCACCGGCACCAACTTCTTCCAGAAGATAACTGACCCTACCCTGCTGGCCTCGCGCCCGGTGTGGGAGCAAACTGTGGTGTCGGAAAACCAGGACGTGTACCGGGCCGAGTTTCTGGCCTGGCGCATCCTGCAAGCCGCTCAAAGCCCTACCCCCACCAACCCCGAAGCCGGGCGCGCCGCCGTGCTATCCGTGACCGACCTCGCGCACCTGAGCGCCGCCGAGCTACTGGCCTACGTGCAGCAGTTTATGGCCCCGCGCTACGCCGAGGGCTACCTCAAAGGCGTGCACGACCACGACGCCGCCCTGCTGCTCACGGCCCTGGTGCGCCTCACCCGCACGGCCAACCTGTTGCGCTACCCGGCCGATACCCGCGCCGCCGCGGCCCTCTACTGGCTCCGCTTCGCCGACCCCGACCAGCGCGCCCACTGGGAGCGGCAGCTCCAGGGCATCGGGGTGCTGCTGCAAGTCTTCCCCGATTCGCAGGAGTTCGACGCGCTCAAAACCGAGCTACAAATGGCCGTGGAAGGTTTTGCCCGGCAAACCGGCTTGTTCACGCCAGCCCAGGTAGCGGAGGCCGGCGACTACCTCTTCTATGAGCTGACTAATAATTCCCGTACATCAGAACTACCCAACAACCAAAAACCAGAAACCAAAAACCACTTCATCATCTCCGCCGAAGCCGCTGAGCTGTACCAGCAGTTCCAGAAGCAGTTGCAGGAGCGGCAGGCCACGGAGCTGTTTCAGCAGTCCGTGGATAAGCTACAGGACCAGCCGGTGGCGCAGTTCCAGCTAGTGCGGCAGTGGGTGCAGGCGGCGCAGCCGAAGCGCCTCACCCCCCGGCCCCCTCTCCTAGGGGAGAGGGGGAGCCAGACGTCGGAAAATGGTATAACACCAATAAGTACGGACCATAATCGTCAGGCTCCCCCCTCTCCCCTAGGAGAGGGGGGCCGGGGGGGTGAGGCGCCGTCTGGGGCTCTCGAGGTTGCCGTCCTCCTGCTCACCCAAACCTACGACTCCGCCCGCGTGATGCACACGCCTACCCTCGAAACCCTCGGAGGCTTCCAGGGTACCCACTCGCGCCTCACCGACGACCGCACCTACGACCTCAACTTCCCCAATTTCCGCCGCCGCCTGCTGCACTACGACCGCGCCACGGTGGCCCAGTACGAGGCGTTTCAGGAGGTGAAGAAGCAGCTGCTGGCCCGGGCGGCCGAGGATATGCGCCTAGAAGATTTCCGGCCCCGCGTGCTCACATCCTTCGTGCGCAACCGCCTGATTGATCAGGTGTATTTGCCCATCATCGGGGCCAACCTGGCCAAGCAGATCGGGACGGCGGGCGAGGGCAAGCGCACCGACCTTATGGGCCTGCTCCTGCTGATTTCGCCGCCCGGCTACGGCAAAACCACGCTCATGGAGTACGTGGCCAACCGGCTAGGCCTCATCTTCATGAAGATCAACGGGCCGGCCATTGGGCACGCCGTGACCAGCGTAGACCCCACCCAGGCCCCCAACGCCGGGGCGCGGCAGGAGCTGGAGAAGCTGAACCTGGCCTTCGAGATGGGCGACAACGTGATGATTTACGTGGATGACATCCAGCACTGCAACCCCGAGTTTCTGCAGAAGTTCATCTCGCTCTGCGACGCCCAGCGCAAGATTGAGGGCGTGTACCAGGGCCGCCCCCGCACCTACGACTTCCGCGGCCGCAAGGTGTGCGTGGTGATGGCCGGCAACCCCTACACCGAAAGCGGCGACGTGTTTCAGCTGCCCGACATGCTGGCCAACCGCGCCGATATCTACAACCTCGGCGACATTCTCACGGCGGGCTCCGAAGACGCCTTCCGCCTCTCCTACCTCGAAAACGCCCTCACCAGCAACGCGGCCCTGGCCCACCTCGCCACCCAAAGCCCCCAAGACGTGCTCGCCCTCATCCGCCTCGCCGAAACCGGGCAGCAGGACGGCCTCAGCTTCGAGGGCAACCACACGCCCGAGGAGTTGAACGAGTACGTGGCGGTGCTGCAAAAGCTGCTGCGCCTGCGCGACGTGGTGGCCAAGGTAAATGCCGCCTACATTGCCAGCGCCGCCCAGGCCGACGCCTACCGCACCGAGCCGCCGTTTAAGCTACAAGGCTCCTACCGCAACATGAACAAGCTGGCCGAGAAAGTGCGCCCCGTGATGAACAACCAGGAAATTGAACAGCTCCTGGCCGCCCACTACGAAAGCGAAGCCCAAACCCTGACCAGCGCCACCGAAGCCAACCTGCTCAAGCTGCGCGAACTACTCAACTGGCAAACGCCCGAACAAGCTGCCCGCTGGCAGCAAATCAAGCAAACCTACTGCGACAACCTCCGCAACTCCGGCGCCGGCCAGCTCCTGCAGATGCTGGATAAGCTGGAAAGCATTGCCGGTGGGTTGAGTGGGATTCGGGAGGTGTTGAAACGGGAGTAGAATGAATATAACCCAGAACGTTTGCTGAGTTTGCCGAAGCTTCTCTATCGACTCAACTAACAGTTATTGGAGGCTCAGCCTCCATATTAAGGCTGGTCACGAGTTACACTGCGTTAAGTTTGCGCTAGTTGAGGAGCTTTCTTGGTCCTTAAATTTAAAGGTCATCAGATTGTAGATAAAGTACCGAGCAAGCTTGCATACCTTTCATATTCTGTTTACAATGACCGACGAAAAGTTAAATAATTTGTTTTATGAGCCTAATTGTAGCCAGAAAGGAAAATAATAATATAATGCTAGTTAGTGACACAAAATTGTCGTTACCTAACGAAAAGAATTCTTCTGCTGACAGGCAGAAAAGGACACCATCTGCGGGAGTTATCAAAGTTACTATAATCAATAGTAAAACGTGCGTAGCTTTTGCTGGTGGAGAGTACTTTGCGGAAGAAGCAATTAGAAAATTAGATTTTAATATTTCCCTCGATGATATATTGGCAGAATTACTAGAAGCGCATCTCGCTTCTAATGATGTCACAGACTTTATAATTGCCAGTGGAGAAAGCGAAGCAAGGCTATTTGAGATAAAAAAACAGCAATGTAATGAAGTTGAATCCGCTTGGATAGGTTCTTCTGGTGCATTTTCAGTTTTTCAAGCATCTATGCAAAGCCTGATTAAGCGACAAAAGATTGGATTCTTTATAGAGCTTATTGATCCGGGTACAACGACAGACTTATTCAAGAAGATGTCCGATGCAATGGATGATGTAATAGATGATGAAAAGATTCCAGAGGTAGATGGATTTAGAGTGAATACAGTGTTTGTTGGTGATGCATTTCACTATCGTGGTTATACACACAGCTACCGTGAACGGCCAATAAATGTAGAGCTACCTCTAGGAGTTACATCCATGGAATTTGCAATTGGCCATCCAACAGCTGAGGAAGGAGGTTATAATATCAATTTTTTTTATTCCCCAAATCCGCAATACGCAGGACTTCATATTTTGCAAGCTAATTTGGCTATTGTATATAAGAGGGAAAACAATGGCTTGCTTAGACCAACAATTATTACTGATATAGATGAAGTTGATTTTATAGATTATGCTGAGGATAATTATAATATGGGCCCGTCAATGATGACGCAAGATCGAAAACACAAGTGCCTAACTGCCGGTGACGTCGCAGCAAACAAAAAAGATTTCGTATCAGCGCTACAGTGGTATGACAAGGCACTTCGTAAATGCTGGGGTAAAGACAGAGCAATATTCTATCACCGCCGCGCAGTTACACTTGCTAATCTTAATAGAATGCAAGAGGTACCTAAAGCACTCCAAAATGCCATAAACAGTGATTTTAGCTACCAAAAGCTAGCATATGAGCTAATTGATCAAATCACTCGCAGATACAGTAAATAGGATGTCTTTAAACCTTAGCAACTTCAGCTGGCTCACCTTACCTAGCCCTCGTGTCCGGTTATAATGTGGAGGTTGTACCTCCACTGGCGTACTGCGCCGCTTGGAGAACTCTAAGCGGCGTACTCATTCTGATGGGGAGGCTAGCTACGAGTTACACCGCGCTACCCTCCTATCCCAACCGCAGCAGCAACAACCCAAACTCCGTCTGCTGCTCCTCTAAAAACTCCTGCAACTGCGGCAGCCGGGCCAGCAGGAACTCGACCAGCTTTGCTACCGGCACTTACGCATTTTGTACGGCTATCACGCGGGGTGGGAAGCCTTCGGTGATAACCAACCGTAGAAAGTCCTCGTCTTTGGTAAGCAAGTCGTAGCCATGCTGCTTGGCATACCGCCAGATACTCGTATCCGGGCTGTTATCCAAACCTATGTCGCGAACATGCAACACTGCTGTGCAGTGCGGGCGCAGAAACGCGGTTAAGCGCCACGAAATATTTTCATCTAGCAGCAGACGCACGGCCACTTACGCTACTGAGAGTAGCACCACGCTTTCCTTATAGGCCGCATACAGCAAACACGCCCGCACCTGCTCCAAACCAATAGCCGGAAAGTCTTCTGTTATGTCGGCGGCGCTCATGCCATTGGCTAACATTTCCAGCACTTCCGCTACTGTTGTGCGGGTGCCCTTTACTATCGGCTTGCCAAAGCGTACCTGTGGCTTGAGTTCGATGTAGGTTGTAATAGTAGTAGTATTCATAGTAGCAGGCAGAATAAAAGGTATACTTCAAAAGTAGCAAAAACGCCCAACTGATGCGCACTTGTAGCACATGGCCAGAGCATGTGAACCATCAGCCTAAAAGGCAGCCCAGAAATAGTAACGCGAAGCAGGGCTTCGCGTTACTATTTCTACTTGTTCACAAGCTCTAGCGGAGAGGCTAACACGCTCTTTAGCCAAACGTAAAAAGCCAGCTATATTTGATTCTTACAGCTACTCATTATGAAACCCACCCGGCTCGAAGAGTTTTACGCGAAGTTCCCGACGATGGCAGGGGCAGCTTCCGGCACGGGGCTGTCGGCGGGGAGGCCGCGCGAAGTGGGGCACTTCAACATCTTCACGATAGAGGAGTTGATGCGCAGCTACCCCAGCCGGCCGGCCATGTCCTTTCAGCGGCAGGACTACTACAAACTGTGCCTGCTGAGCGGGCGCAGCCAGATAGCGTACGCCGACAAAGTGGTGGAGGTGGAACACCAGGCCCTGTGGTTTGCCACCTCCCGGGTGCCCTACCGCTGGCTCCCCCACGACCTGAACCAGACCGGCTACTTCTGCCTCTTCACCGAGGAGTTTGTGCTTCCCTCCCGCAGCGGCGTAACGCTGGAGGAGCTCCCGATTTTTCAGCCGGGCAGTTGCCCCCTGTTGGAGGTAAGCAGCGCCGACTACGCGGCCATTGAGGTCATTTTCCAGAAGATGGCCCAGGAAATCACCTCTGACTACGCCTTTAAGTACGACCTGCTGCGCGCCTACCTCTGGGAGCTGATTCATCGGGGGCAGAAGCTGCAGCCCGTCGCGGCCCAGGCGCCCGCGCACAACGCGTCGGCCAGGGTAACGGCCTTGTTTAGCGAGCTGCTGGAACGGCAGTTTCCGCTGGCCACTCCGCAACAGCAGCTGCGCCTGCGCACCGCCAAAGACTACGCCGATCAGCTGGCCGTGCACGTCAACCACCTCAACCGGGTGCTCAAGGAAACCACCGGCCACACCACCACCGAGCTCCTTGGCGGCCGGGTAGCCCAGGAAGCCAAGGTGCTGCTCAAGCAAACCACCTGGACCGTCTCGGAAATAGCCGACAGCCTGGGCTTCGCCGACGTAGCGCACTTCTGCAACTTCTTCAAGCGCCAGACCAGCCTTACGCCAGGAGATTTTCGGGGGTAGGGACGTTCTGATGGGCGCCTCACCCCCCGGCCCCCTCTCCAAAAAGGAGAGGGGGAGCCAGACGACTGAGCTATCCTACTGGCTGATAGTACGGGTTGATTTTGTGGCAGTCTTGTTCCAAAAAGCCAGCTACCATCAGCTAAAAGCCGGCCGCGGCGGAGAAGGCTCCCCCTCTCCTTTTTCGGAGAGGGGGCCGGGGGGTGAGGCGAAATACCAGAACAGTCTCTTATTGTTTGAATTATGCAGTAGATGGTTTGCCCGGCGCAAAGCCGTAACACCTAGCTCACCGGACCTTTGTGGAGTAATCAATAACACACCACTTTAGGACCACACACATGCGCATTTTCGTTACCGGCGCTTCGGGCTTTGTTGGCTCGGCCGTCGTACAGGAACTACTCGGCGCGGGCCATCAGGTGCTCGGCCTTGCCCGCTCAGAAGAAGCCGCCCAGACGCTAACCGCCGCCGGGGCCGAGGTGCACCGCGGCTCCCTCGATGACCTCGACAGCTTGCGCCGCGGCGCGGAAGCGGCGGATGGCGTCATTCACTGCGCGTTTATTCATGATTTCACGCAGTACGCCGCGGCGGCCGAAGCCGACCGTCGCGCTATCGAGGCCATGGGCGCGGCGCTGGCGGGTTCCAACCGCCCCTTACTCGCCACTTCCGGTTTTGCCAGCCTCACGCGGCAAGGCGAATTTATGACGGAAGAAGATACCCTCGACCCCAACGTGCCTGCCATGCGCCATTCAGAAGGGGCGGCGCTGGCCCTGGTCGACCAAGGCGTGCGCGCCATGGTAATACGTCTGGCGGCCTCGGTGCACGATACCGGCGACCACGGCTTTGTGCCTACCCTCATTGGCATTGCGCGGGACAAGGGCGAATCAGCCTACATCGGCGACGGCGGCAACCGCTGGCCCGCCGTGCACCGCCTCGACGCGGCCCGGCTCTACCGGTTGGCCCTGGAAAAAGGCGTGGCGGGCGCCCGCTACCACGGCGTGGCCGACGAGGGCGTGACCATGCACGAAATTGCCGAGGTCATTGGCCGTCACCTACACGTGCCGGTTGCGTCGAAAGCCCCCGAAGAAGCGGGCGCGCATTTCGGCTGGATGGCCGGCTTCGCGGGCCTCGACCTTGCCGCTTCCAGCACCCTCACGCAGCAGCGCCTGGGTTGGCAGCCTACCCACAAAGCCCTCCTACCCGACTTGGAGGAAGGCGATTATTTCGAAAAGTAGAAGACCGATAATCCACTTGTATTGTAACAAAAATACCCCGGCAATTGCCGGGGTATTTTTGTTTTCTGACTGCAACAATAGCCGCTATGGCAACCCGCTGCCGCCGGCCGAACCGTAGATCTGGCCGTTGGCGTAGCTAGCCAGCGGGTCGGCGAGCAGCACATAGATGCCGGCCAGCTCGGCTGGTTGGCCGGGGCGGCCCAGGGGCGTGCCTTCGCCAAAGGTTTTCTGTTTTTCTGGGGTAGAACCCCCTTCAGCAACCTGCAAGGGCGTCCAGATGGGGCCGGGCGCTACCCCGTTCACGCGGATACCTTTCGGGCCGAGCTGCTTGGCCAGCGAACGGACGAAGTTGGTGGTAGCCGCTTTCGTCAGAGCGTAGTCGAAGAGGTTGGCCGATGGATCGGTGGCCTGCACCGACGTGGTGCCGATGATGGAGGCACCGGGTTTGAGGTGCGGCAGGGCGGCCTTCATCAGCCAAAACGGCGCGTAGATATTCGTTTTAATAGTCCAGTCGAACTGCTCGGTGCTGATGTCGGCAATGGACTCGTGCGACTGTTGCCGGGCCGCGTTGCTGACCAGGATGTCCAGCCCGCCAAGCTGGCGCACGGCGTCATCCACCAGCTTTTTGCAGAAGGCTTCGTCGCGCAGGTCGCCGGGGATGGCCACAGCTTTTTGGCCGGCTTTCTTAATCAGGTCAATCACTTCCTTGGCATCGGCTTCCTCAGCAGGCAGGTAGTTGATGGCCACGTCGGCCCCCTCACGGGCGTAGGCAATGGCGGCGGCGCGGCCCATGCCGGAGTCGCCGCCCGTAATCAAGGCCTTCAGGCCTTTCAGGCGGCCCGAGCCTTTGTAGCTGGCTTCGCCGTGGTCGGGGCGCGGCTCCATTTTGCTGGCCAGCGCCGGCCAGGGCTGCTCCTGTACTTTGAAAGGTGGCTTGGGGTAGGCGCTGGTAGGGTCTTTGAGTGGTATGGGAGCAGCGTTGGAGGAAGCGGCGGCCCCTTCGGCCGACAGCACCGGCCCAACGGCGGCCACGGCCAGGCTGGCACCTAAGCCACTGATTATCTGACGGCGGCTGAGCTTATTTTCTTCGTTCATAGCATTTCAAACGCGCACCGGTGCATTTGGGTTAGGCAATGGCGAGTGTAACTTTTCGACTTTTTCAACCTTGCTGAGCAGTTTGCCTAAGAACCTGTTTGAGTTAGTATGAACGGGGTAGAGACGCATACTTGCGTCTCATCGTTGAACGATTTCGCCCACACAGCGCGGGCGATGAGACGCAAATATGCGTCTCTACATCGTCCACTAGTTAATGCAAACAGATTGTTCAAATAATACACAACAGAAAGACGTGCCAGTACACTTTTACGGCGACACGTAGGCCTACCTGTATTTATAGCTTCTATTTCTGGCTCCTTTTGTGACCGTCATTCCGTATTCTTGCGGCTCTACCCTACCCTCTCTATGGCCCATACCCTCCTGATTCATTGCCCGGACGCGCCGGGATTGGTGTATAAGATAACTGGCGTGCTGTTTGGGCACGGCCTTAACATCCTGCGCAACGGCGAGTTTGTGGAGCGCCACGACAACCATTTCTTCATGCGGACGGAGTTTACTGGCCCTTTTGAAGCCGACGCGCTGCAACAAGAGCTGCGGGCCGTGCTGCCGCCCACGGCGGTGTTGCGCCTTTCCGATAATCGTCCCAAACGCATTGTGCTGCTGGCTACCCGCGAGTATCATTGCCTGGGCGAGTTGCTGGTGCGCCACGCCTTCGGCGAGCTGAACGCCGAGATTCTGGCCGTCGTGAGCAACCACAAGGTGCTGGGCACCCTCACGCAGCAGTTCGGCATTCCCTTTCACTACCTACCCCACACCGACCGCCCCCGCGAAACGCACGAGGCCGAGGTGCTGGCCGTGCTGGCCGGCTACCAGCCCGATTTTGTGGTGCTGGCCAAGTACATGCGCATTCTGTCGCCGGCTTTCGTGGCGGCCTACCCCAACCGTCTCATCAATATTCACCACTCCTTTTTGCCCGCCTTTGTAGGGGCCAGCCCCTATGCGCAGGCCTACGAGCGGGGCGTGAAAATCATTGGGGCCACGGCGCACTTCGTCAACGAGCAGCTCGATCAGGGTCCCATCATTGCCCAGAGCGTCATCCCCATCGACCACACTCGCAGCGCCCAGGACATGGCCCAGGCCGGCCGCGACGTGGAGAAAATCGTGTTGGCCCGCTCTCTACAGCTCGTCTTCAACGAGCACGTATTCGTGCACCGCAACAAGACCATTATCTTCGATTAGGCTGTTATTCGAATAGAAGAACATGAAAAAGAACGTCATTTCGACCAGCGGGAGAAATCTCGCGTGCTGATGGCAGATACTATCTTTCGTCAGCACGCGAGATTTCTCCCGCTGGTCGAAATGACGGCCTAGTCAAATAAGTTCGGCCGGTAATACGGGCTTCATATGGCCGCGTATTCCATAACAATCACTTAACAATCGGGACAAAATAGGGCAATGTAACCGGGGGAGCTTTGCAGCATAATTCAACCCTATGCGGCACCGCCTTACTCCTCTACTCTTTTTTCTGCTGTTCAGCCTGAGCAGCCTCGCGTCTTTGGCCCAAACCGGTACCATTCGGGGCACCGTGAAAGACGCTACCACCCAAGAGCCCTTGATTGGGGCAAGCGTAGGAGTGGTAGGCACTAGCCTGGGTGCCTCCACTGACCTCGACGGGGCTTTTACTGTAAGCAACGTACCAGAAGGCGCATATTCACTGGCAGTTAGCTCTGTTTCCTACGAAAAGAAAATTATTCCCGGCCTCACCGTAGCGGTAGGCAAAGTAGTGGTGGTGAATACGGCTTTAGCCAGTTCCTCCTCTACGTTAGGTGAAGTAGTGGTAACGGCCCAGCGCCGCACCAACACTGAAGTAGCCGTGATTTCGGAAGTTCGCAACTCCCAATTAGTAGCAGTGGGTATCTCGGCCGAGCAGATTGTGAAGTCTCAGGACCGTGATGCGGCCCAGATTGCGCGCCGCGTACCGGGCGTATCTATTCAAGACAACCGCTTTGTGCTGGTGCGCGGCCTCACGCAGCGCTACAACGCGGTGATGCTCAATGATGTGCTCACGCCCAGTTCGGAGGTAGACACCCGCGCCTTTGCGTTCGACATGATTCCAAGCAGCGTAATTGACCGCATGCTGATTTTCAAGTCGGGTTCGGCGGAGCTGCCGGGCGACTTCGCTGGCGGCGTAATTAAAGTATACACCAAGCGCGCTCCCGAAGAGAACTTCACCAACCTAAGTATACTGGGTGGCTACCGCGCCAGTACTACCCTTCAGGACGCTATGAAGTATGAAGGTGGCAAATACGACTGGCTGGGGTTTGATAGTGGCAAGCGCACTATTCCGAACAACTGGCCTAATCCATTAAATGATAATATTAGCAGTACGCTGCGCGCTGCCTATGGCCGCCAGCTACCCAACCGCTGGGGCGTAAAGCAGATCAATGTAGCTCCCGACCTGCGCCTGTCGTTTAACATGGGGCGTCGCTTCGAGATTGGCGACAAGCAGGTAGGCACGCTCA
>Ga0210040_10000372_pt1 | contig 76216 bp, 116 predicted proteins | sample CryGeyCG12114_NA_FD_185462 | JGI IMG/M metagenome (GOLD analysis project Ga0210040, IMG submission 185462) | Groundwater microbial communities from aquifer - Crystal Geyser CG19_WC_8/21/14_NA (SPAdes) (version 2) | ecosystem: Environmental > Aquatic > Deep subsurface > Groundwater | place...
GCGGGACCGTGTACGTGTTCCCGGCCACGACACCGGCCTGGGTCCACTCGGTGACGGCCACGTCCTGCCAGAACGCGTCGGGGAGCGTGAGGAGCACCTGGAAGCGGGCCGCGCCGCCCGCGATGATCGTCGGGGTCACCGGGTCCTCGGCCAGCTTGCACCAGGCCTGGCGGATCGTCCCGTCCCCGATGTCCTCGCGCACGTCCATCAGGCCGTGCTTCTTCGAGAACAGGAACAGCAGGTCGTCGAGGTTCTGGCGGCACTGGGCGATCGCGTTGGTGTTCGCGGGGACGACACCGTTCTGGTCGGTCCCCCGCAGGAACATCCCCAGCGTCAGCAGCGAGCCCTGGTAGTCGTCGTTGAGGGAGGCCGCGACCCCGTCGACGCCGGCCATCGGCATGTCCGCTCCCCGCGACCCGGGCATGGTCTTCGTCTTCGACTCCACGGCCCACGCGAGGCTGTCGAGCAGCGTCCCGTCGACCGTGATCGGCGTAGCGGTGAAGACGGCCATCAGTCGACCCACCCGAGCACGGACGCCTTCTGGAGCACCCGGTTGACGGTGACCGAGTTCGTCTCGGGCAGCGGGTTGTTCGTCGTGATGTGGATGTCCGGGGCGACCTTGGCCGTCGCGCTTGTGATCAGACCCGCGAGCCGGTCGAGGTCGACCGCGTCACGGCGGGGAGTGACGGCCGACGCCGGCGCGGAGCGGGACACGTTCAGCGCGGGCATCGGGAACGCCATCATCGAGGCCAGCGACTGGGTGGCCCGCTTGATCGCGGCCTCCTCCGACGCGATACCAGCGGCCAGGTCCTGGGAGAAGTGCTGGCCGCGGATCTTGGTGTACCCCTGACCCGACAGCGGCCCCTCCTCAGCGGGAGAGCCGGGGAGCAGACCGGCGATGGTGCGGACAGCCGACCGGGCCGCGTCGATGGCTTGACGGGCAGCTGAGCGGACACCGGCCGCGAACGCGGACATCAGCGCCGCACCGGCCGACCGGAACGCCCCGCTCTGGTGAGTCGCGGACAGCATCCCCGAGATGGCCGCGCGGACCGCCGAGATCGCCGCCGAGCCGCCCGAGCGGACAGCGGAGAGGAACGCGGACATCCCAGCGGCGACAGCCGCGACCATCGACGACATCCCCGCCGCGGTGACCGCGACCTGAGCAGCCATCCCCGCCCGGGTCACCGCGACCTGCGCAGTCATCCCAGCGGCGATGACAGCGGTCGCGGCCGCCATTCCAACGGTGACGGCCGCGACGACCCCAGCCATCCCCACCACGGTGACAGCGGTGGCCGAACCCATCCCAGCGACGAACACCGCGACGACGGCCGCGAACCCTCCGGTCACGACCGCAGCGAAGCCGACCATCCCAGCAGCAGCAGCGGCGTCGACGAGGACGAACCCGGCGCTCACCGCGAGCGCGAACGACGCCATCCCCGCGAGGACGGCCGCGTTCACCGCGATGAACCCGGCTCTCACCGCGAGCGCGAACGTCGTCATCCCGAGCAGCGCGGCGGCGTTGACGAGGACGAACCCAGCGGTCACGGTCAGGGCCATCGAAGCGAAGCCGGCCAGGAACGCAGCCTGGACCACGACGAACCCAGCGGTCACGGCCAGCGCGAACGTGGCCATCCCCAGCGTCGCCGCAGCTACCACCGCGACGAACCCGGTGGTGACCGTGAGGGCCATGCTGAGCATCCCGAGGGTGACCGCCGCGTTGACCAGGACGAACCCGGCCGTCACGGCCAGAGCCATCGACGTCATCCCGAGCACGGTCGCAGCGGCCACGGCCAGGAACCCGGCCGTCACCGCGAGGGTCAGGCCCGTCATCCCGAGCGCGAACGCAGCCGCGACAGCGACGAACCCAACGGTCACCGCCGCCCCGACCGCGAGCATCCCCAGCGCGACCGCCCCGGCGACGAGGACCATCCCAGCGGTGACGGTGAGGACGATGCCGGCGAACGCGGCGGCCACGGTCAGCGCGACCCCAGCGAACCCGGTGGTGAAGGCCAGGCCCACAGCGACGAACCCCAGGGTCACCGCAGCGGCCACAGCCGCCATCTGGGTCGTGACGGCCGCGACGACCGCGACGAACACCGCCGTGACCGTGGTGACGAACCCGGTCAGCGCAGCCGCGACGAGCCCGGTCAGCGTCCCGAAGATCCGCACGATCTCAGCGATCAGGTCGGGGATGATCGAGTGGCCCACGAGCACGTCGTAGAGCCACTGGAACGGCCTGACGAACAGCTGCACGGCGGCCACGATGATCCCGGCCACGACCTCGAGGCCGGCCTGGACCTTCGGCCCGAGGCTGTCCCAGAAGGTGTTCCACGACGAGCGGATCAGGTCGAAGTTGCCGGTGAGCACCCCGATGAGGGTGTCGAACATGGCCCCGGCGAGGGTCCCGATCGCCGCGAACGAGGTCCGGATGTCGGACGGCAGAGCGTTCCAGAACTCGAACCACACCGTCTTGAGCGCCCCGAGCGAGGCCGCCATCAGACCCCCGAGGATCTGGAGGGCCCCGATCACGATCCCGTTGAGGGCCTTCGACCACCCGTCGACGATCATGTTCAGGCCCTCCCACACGGCCGACCAGTCCCCGGTGATCAGGCCGGCGAACAGGGTGATGTAGCCGCGCATGGACTCCAGCGCCCCGGAGACGATCCCCTTGATGATCGTCCACACGCCCTTGACCACGGCCTCGAGCCCAGGCCAGATCCCGTTCCACATGGCCAGGAACGCGTCCTTGAAGGCGCTCACCTCAGCCACGATCCCGTCGAACACGGCCGACAGCATCGTCTTGATGTTGTTCCACGCGCCCACCAGCAGGTCGGTGTTGTCGTAGGCCCAGAGGACCATCTTGTTCCACTCGTCGATGACAAACTTGGTCACCGCCTCGACGGCCGGCCCGAACGTCGCCTGGAGCCAGTCGACGAACTGGCCGAACCCGGTCTGGATCGCCGAGCCGACCTGCTTGGCGAAGTCGACGATGGCCCCCGCCGCCCGGTTCACGATGTTGCGGAACTTCTCCGACTTGTTGTAGGCGATGACGAACGCAGCAGCGAGGGCCAGCACGATCCCGACCACGATCGCCACGGTCCCGGCGCTGAGCCCGATGGCCCCGAAGACGGCCGCGACGACCCCCTTCAAGAGCTTGACCGCCGACACCACGGCCGAGATGGGACCGGCCAGCTGGATCATGGCCAGCACGAGGCCCCCCGCAGCCACAGCGAGGGTCGCGAGCCACGGGTGAGCGTTCTGGAACTCGGCGAACTTGTTCATCAGGTCCGTCAGCATGGGCAGGATCACGGCCCCGATGGGAGCCAGGGCCTCGACGAGGGCCCAGAAGCCGCGGGCGATCCCACCGATCGCGCCGAGGACGATGGGGGCGTTCGACCGGACCATGTCGACAAAGTTCTGGAACGCCTGGTTGTTCTCCAGGTTGTTCGCCCAGTCCGCGAACCGGCGCGTCATCCTGACCATGCCGTCGTCGAACGCGGTCACCGTGGGCTCGAAGGCCTGGATGAGGCCGAACAGCCCCTCGACCACGTTCCCCACCGAGGTGACGATGGCGTCGAAGGCCGGCCCAGCCATCCGAGCGAACATGCGGAAGAACCCCCGCCAGCGCGGCGTGTCGAGCGTCTTCCCCATCCGGGTCCCGAGGTCGTCCATCGCGTCGGCCACCGACTGCACGATGGGACGCAGCACCGGCAGGAGGCTGGTGAACTTGTTCAGACCCCGCGTGGCGAGGTCGAAGATCTGCGGCTGGAACGAGTCAGCGAAGCCCTTCCAGGCCGTCTGGAACTCGTTGAGCGACTTCACCACCGGGCGGATCGACGGGTCGAGCAGTTCGTAGGCCCTCTTGAGGCGCGCGAGCGCAGCCTCCTTCTGCTTGTCGGTGATGGCCTTGTTCACGGCCTCCTGAGCGGCTGTGACGTCGGCCATCCCAGCGGCGACGGGAGCGAACACCGACACCGCGACCGCTCCGAACCCGACCGCGCCGACACCAGCCGTGACCAGGGCCCCGGCCAGGGCCAGCGCACCACCCGTCGCGACGAGGAGCGCGGGAGCGATCAGCGTGGCCGTGCCAGCGATCAGACGGACCGTGCGGTCCATCCCCCGCGACGTGTCGACGAGCGAGTTCGCCAGCTTCGTCAGTTCCCGCTCCACGGCCCGGAACCCGTTCGCCTCCGCGTGGACCCGGACCCGCTGCCCGTCGATCTTGCGGATCACGGCGGCCAGCGCGACGAGCTGGGCGATGACCTTCGCGGCCCCGTCCTGGTCGACGCGGACGTTGGCCGTCATGTGGGCCAGCTGCTGGACCTGCTTGCGCAGCGCGACGAGTTCGGCCGACGCCTCCCCCGTGTCGGCGTCGACCTCGATGTCAGCGGTCGACGCCTCCAGGTCGGAGACCGTCTTGCGCAGGGCCAGGAGCTTCGCCTCGGCCAGGGCCGTGTCCACGTCGACCTCGACCTCGGCCGACTCGTCCTCGATCCCCCGCACCTGCTTCTGGAGGGCCTCCAGTTCGATCATCGCCTCACGGGTGTCGGCGGTGATCACGAGCTCGCCGTCCTTCATGGACAGCGCGAGGAGGTCGGCCGCGACCTTCTCGATCTCCCGCTCGGCCTGACGTGCGTCCGCGTCGACGGTGACCTCGCCGTGCTCGGTGTCGAGCGCGGCCAGCTGCGCGGCCAGGTCGCGGAGTTCGGCCTGGGCCGCGGCGGTGTCGGCCGCGATCTTGACGTCGGAGTCCTGGCCGTCGAGGGCGTCGATCATCCCCTGGACCTCGCCCAGCTTCCGCTCGGCCTTGTCGATGTCGGCGTCGACGTCGATCTGGAGTTCAGCCACCGTGGGCACGGCTCACCCCCCTCCGTCTGTTGCTGCGCGCGTCCTCGTGGGCCTGCGCGCCGGCCTCCGCTGATTCAGCGGCCAGCGCGATCTCCATCCACCACACGGGCTTGTCGGCCAGGTCCCACGGCGGGACGCCGAGGTACTTCGCCGCCCGGAGCAGGCGGTACCAGTCGGGGACTTCCCCGAAGGAACCTTTGGACCTCAGCCAGCGGCGGAGGTCCCGGCCGCTTCCCCCGGCATCTGGTCCTTCCCGACGGCCTCCATGACCTTGCGGAGGATGCCGACGCCGACGTTGTCCCCGATCCCCTCGGTGGTCAGCGGGATGGGCTGCTCGGCGTCGTCGGTGAGGTCCCACTTCTCGACGACCTTCAAGATCATGGCGATGATCCGGGTCGGGTCGGGGTTGGACGTGTCGACCAGCTTCGCCATCTCGAACGGCGTGTACTCGGGGGTCCGGTACTCGATGTGGAGCACGGCCCCGGAGTCGAACGTCACCGCCAGGGGCTTGCGGTCGGACTTGGCCTCGGACAACTTCACGGTGCGGGGTTCCTGTCTGGTTCAGGGAAGGTGGGCTCGGTGTCGCCGATGAACCGGAGGCGGCTCACCTGCTGGGTGGGCTGGGCTGAGACGGTGACGATGTTGGCGTGGAACGCGCGGTGGACCCGCTCGTTCAGGACAGGAACGCCGCAGTCACGGCACTCCTTCGCCTCCTTCGAGCGGGCCACCGGACTACAGCGCCGACGTGGTGGTGATGACCTCGACCTGGGTGGCCCGGCCCCACGCCGCGTCGTGGACGGCACCGAACGTCCACTCGATCCCGTAGATCCCGTCCTCGTCGTCGAACTGGCCCACGTCGGAGATCTGGCCGGCCGTGGTGATCGTCATCTGGTGGTTGACGACCAGCGGCGTCCCACCGGTGCCGGTGTAGATGTTCGGGCCCACGGCCTTGATCTGGAGGAACCGGGTCCCGCCCGCGCGCATCGCGACGAGGTTCGCCATCCCCTGAGCGTCGGCCATCTGGGTGATGGTGAACTCGAAGTCGGGCTCGCCCTCGACGACGGCCACGAACGACGGCTGCGCGGCGTCGACGACCCACACCGGCTGGAACCGGTCGCCGCCCAGCGACCACTCCCCGGAGACGACGCGGAGCATCTTCGTGGTCCCGGCCCCGGCCCCGGTGTTGTCGAGGTAGATCGAGATCTCCGTGGGCCGCACGGGGACCTGGGGCAGCTGCGTGACGCCGGCCGACGTCATCGTGATCCCGTCCTCGAGCGCGCGGGCGATCAGCGAGCCCTCGATCCCGACCTCCTCCCGGTCGTAGGAGAAGGAGAGTTCGGAGATGAGGCCGTGGGTGACCCGGTGCGCGCGGGACGCGTCGCCCTGCTCGATCGTGTACGTCTTGAAGGCGTCCGCGCCGAACGAGTTGGTGTTGAAGGTCCACCGCGTGGCCCCCGTCGGGGTGGCCCCGTCGGTGATCGCGGCGACGGTCGGGGCTCCGAGGATCGACGCGAACAGGTACGGCAGCTCGGTGTAGACCGGGGAGCCCTCCAGGTCGGCCTCAGCCCACTCCTTGCCCAGGATCTGGAGCGAGGGGTACTTCTGGCCGATGGGCCGCATCGCGTTGGTCTCGATGGACGGCCCGAGCGAGATCCCGAGCGACCCGAGCCTCTTCGTGGCCGCGACCGCCGTCCCCGGCGTCGCTTCGACCCCGATCTGGGCGGTCTGGGTGATGGTGCTGCGTTCGACCATGATGGCCTTCCTTCGGGGTGATGTCGGTCAGGAGTGGGCGCGGATCCGGTAGACCCCGCCGAGGTGGCGAAACTGGGTACCGGCGTCGATCTCGGCGTACTGGATGAGCGTCTCGCGGCGGCAGCTGAGCGCCCCGTTGACGGTGGTGACGTCCTTCCCGTGGAGGAGGGCGTCGACGCGCTTGGCGATCGGGTCGACGACGGCCCAGGTGGCTCCCTCACCGACGACCTTCACCGTGTACATGGCCTCCACGTCGACCCTGACCCCGCCGACCGCGTTGATGTCGCGGGGGGACGAGCAGAAGAACGCCACGTACGGGGCAGGGACGCCGGCCACGGCCAGCGTCGAGATGATCGACCGCGTCTTGTCCGTGCCCGGGAGCATCCCGAGCAGGGCCGCGTCGGTGGACAGCGTCGTCCACAGCCACGGGTCGATGATGTCGACGGTCTCGATCCCGCTGCTCACCGGCACGCTCTCTTGACCGAGGCCGACAGGTTCCTCACGAACAGCGGCTCGCCCGTGTGGGCAGCCGGGATCATGTACGGCTGTGCCCGACCTCCGGGCTGGTTGGCCCCGAACTCGACGAACCCCGCGTAGAAGCCGTGGCCCAGGTAGACACCGGACCGGATCTCCCCGTGGAGCCCGTCGTGGTGGGGCTTCGTGTTCCGGGCCAGGATCGTCTTGTCGACCGGGACGTTCTTCACGGCGACCGCGCAGATCTGCTTGGTCGTCTTCCCCACACCTTCCTCGCACTCCGGGCGGAGTCGGGAGATGACCTTCGGGAGCCGGTTGTACTTCACCCGGACCGGCATCAGACCTCCCGCAGCTGGGCGCGGAGAGCGTCGTCCAACTCGCGGAGCATGACGCGGGTCGACACGGCCCGCTCCGAGTCGAGCGTCAGCGACGCCTGGGTCCGCCACAACTTCCCCACGGTGACGACCCAGTCGCCCTCGTTGATCGGGAAGCCGCGCGGAAGGGTCAGGACCACGACCGACGTGTTCTCCACCTGGAGGGCGACGTCGGCCGCTTCACGGTCGGCCATACCGCCAGCCGCACGACGCGCGGACGGGGCCGCGACCCACCCGCGCGCCGGTCGCCCGGGCCGTCTGACGTGGACGGTCGTCGACCCCCCGGTGGCGTCGCGGACGAGAGTCTCGTCGTAGACGACCACCTCCTCCTGCAGGAACCGCTCCGCGGCTGCGGACGCCTGCTCGAAGCCCATAGGGGTCGACACCGGTCAGCCCTTCGGCAGCTGTCCGGCGTCCTCGAGGACCTTGCGGTGCTCGGGGGTGATCGCGTCGGCGTACGGCCGCGCCGGGTAGTCGTCGATCGGGGCGGCCACGTCGTTGCTGGTGTCGCCGTCGGCCAGGGCCTTCGCGGCGACCTGACCCTCCTTCGGGTTGCTGTGGGCCATGAGGTGCTCCTTCTACGGCCAGTCGCCCGTGAACCCGTAAAACGGGTCAGGGGTGCCGGTGAGGTTGAGGTTCTGGTGCTCGGCCGGGGTGGTGAGGGTGACCGACACCAGACCGGGGGTGGTGGCCACCTTCCGAGCCGCTCGGCAGGTGGCCCGCTCCGAGTCGGTGAGGTAGACCCCACCGGCCGGGATGCCGGAGCGGGTGTACGTCTCGAAGAGTTCGTGGTTGACCCCGGAGGGGTTGATGTAGGCCCTGGCCGCCGCGTCGAGCTGCACGCCCTTGAGGCGCGGCGGCCAGGTCCCTCCGTTCTCGCCGAGGTCGCCGGCCTCGGCCTTGATGAGGTCCTCAGCGATGTCCAGCAGCAACGTCGCCGTCGCGGTGTCCACGTCCTGCTGGACGCGGACGGCGAGCTCGGTCGCTGTGGCGATCACCGAGACCTCCTAGTGGGCCGACAGCGGGTGCTGGACGAGCGGGTTCGTCGCCTCGGCCTGCGCGGTCACCTTGTTGGCCTGGGCCTCCGGGACGGGGAGCCCCTTCGACACCCCGGCCACGGTGTAGTTCTCGTTCGGGGTCATGTCGACCTCCGTGCCGCGGAACCCCTGGCCCTGCTCCTCGTCGAGCGCGCCCTGGACCTGCTTGAGGGCGTCGACGTCCTCCTCCGAGAGGCCGTCCGGGACCTGGTCGGAGGCCCCGGCCTTGGCCGACCCCTTCGGGTCGGTCGTGTCCTTGCCGTCGTTGCGTGCGGCCATGATCAGCCCTCCACTCGTGGGGTGAGGTACGGGGCCTCGGTGTTCGGGCTCATCACCCGGTCCGGGGTCACCGTCCCTGCGTTGACAGCGGCCACCGAGTACGAGTCGGCCTCCGCATCGGACTCCGGGGAGAACCCGAAGAACCCGTTCCGCTGGGCAGCGTTGAACTGCTCCGTCGCGGCTGCGCTCCCGGGGGCGAGCGTGCCGATGGTGGCCGCGCTCGTCGAGGTCGCGGTCGCGTTGGCCGACGCGGTCGCAGCGGTGGCCGAGGCCACAGCCGTGATCGTCGTCCCGGCCGCGAACCCGGCCCCGGAGATGGCCTTCCCCACGTCGCCGCGCTGGAAGGTCCCTGCGGCCCCGGTGAGCGCGGTGGAACCGGAGGTCCGGCCCACCGTCGCCGTACGGGGCTTGCTCGTGCGTCCTGGCATGTCTGCTCCTCAGTCCGTGATGGTCAGGTGGACGGGGATCAGGCGGCCGGACGCAGGACGCCGACCGGGTAGCGGTTGGCCTCGACCGGCTGGTCCTGGTTGAGCAGGTTCGCGACCTGCCAGCCCACCCGGAAGGTGATCCGCAGGAACGTGAGGTCCTGCTGGAACGAGTTGTAGACGATCGCCCCGGTGTTGTCCTGGATGACGGCCTCGTTGCTCACCTTGAGGGTGATGTCCTGACGGACGCCGAGGACGAACTGGGACCAGTCGCCGGCCAGGAGCCGGACGCCCGTGCCAGCTCCGGTCGGCCACATGCCCCGCATGGGGTAGGTGATCGGGAAGCCGTCGAGGTCGGTGAGCGACCCGTTGGTGCGGCCCGGGTCGGTCCGCTCGCCGTTGACGGTCCGGGCCTGGCGGAAGCGGGCCTTCGCGCCGGTCGAGGCGACGAACCCGTTCACGTCGAAGCCGTCGGCCTCGGGGAGCGCGAGCAGGTTGTCGATGTCGCCGTAGAACCCACCCTGAGCAGCGGTGGAGCCCTCGTTGACGGTGTTCCCGGCCGCGACCGCCGCCGCGACGACGTTCGTCGGGAAGCTGGCTGGAGCGTTCGAGCCGAAGAAGACGGCCGCGTCGAGGACCCGACCGATCGCCTCTCCGAGCAGCGGGACGGCCTCGTCCCAGATGTTCGCGTCCACGTCGGCCATCACGTTGTCGGGGACCGGCACGATGGCCGCGATCTCCTCGATGTTCATGAACTTGTTGGCCCAGTTGACCTCGGTGGTCTGCTTGAGCCCCGTGTCGCCGGTCACCCAGTACGCCGTGGGCAGCGCGCTCAGGACCGGGAACCGGACCTGGGCCCGACCCACCGGGATGCGGCGGAACAGGGCCATCGCCGCCGACTGGCCGGCGGTGTACTTGAGCATGTCCCGGGAGACTTCCTCGGGGATGAGGGCACCGACGTCGGTACGGCTCACCAGGTTGTTGAAGGGCACGACAGGTCCTTTCTAGGACTCGGGGTGAAGGGGTGCAGGACCCGGCGCGCCAGGGAGCCTGCGGTCTAGCGGTGGATACCGACCGCGCCGCGGATCATGTCGTCCATCGACTGGCCGGCCGACGCTGTCTGGCGCGGGCCACCGTCGAACGACTGACGCTGCGGCGGGGCGGCGAGCGCGGACCAGGTCTTGACCTTGGCCGCGATCTTCTTGACGTCGGCCTCGCCGTCGTCGGTGACGAACCGGTCCACGGCCAGGTCGTCCAGCAACGCCGGCAGCTGCTCGGCGCTGATCCCGGACGCGAGGGCCTGGGAGCGGATCTCCGAAGTGGCCAGGCGGGTCGCGTACTCCTTGCGGACGGTCGCGGCCCCCTCCTCGCGGGCTTCGTGGGCGAGGCGCTCGGCCTCGCTCATCCCGTTCTTGAGGGCGTCGTCGGCCTTCTTCTGGAGGGTCTTGTTCGCGGCCCGAGCGGCGGCGGCCTCACGGCGTAGCTGCTCGACGTACTCGCGGCCGAACGTCTCCGGCTCACCGTTCTCGCCCACCTGGGGCGTGACGACGACCGGGGCCGTGGTGACCACGGGGACTGTCCCTGCGGTCTGGGTGGTGGCTCCCTGGAGAGCCTGGGGGTCGGTCTCAGCACCTGGCTGCGACATGGGGTGTCCTCCTGGGACGGGATCGGGTTACTGCAAACCCCGCCACCTGGACGGGGAAAATGTTGGGAACTGTCGGCGCTGGGCCGTAACCTGTTCCTGGGTGGGCCGCTGATCGCCACGGATGGGAGTTGGGCCCCGGGGTTCAGCGGCACCCACCACCCTCCCCAGCGGGGGGCCGGGATAGCGGGACGCCGCCATGACCCCGGCCCCTTGGGGGAAAGATCTATCTATCGCTCCCGGCGCTCCCACGCTCGGCGGAACGCGCGCATCTTGTCCTTGCCCCGGTGGCCCTTCGTCGAGGCCGTGTAGATCTTCCCGGCCTCGAGCACGACGGGCTGGAACTCGATGTCGCGGGAGTAGGCCGGGGCAGCTGAGCACCCACAGTGGTCGTGGGGGTGGAACGACGCGGTGGCCTCGGTCTTGTACCAGACCCCTCGCGAGGCGATCATCGCGCAGAAGTAGCACGGGTCGCCGTCGGTCACCCGGTACCAGCCGACAGCGGCCTGGTCGGTCTGGACGGAGTCGAGGACCGCGTCCCGGCCCCCGTTGAGGGCCTCCTTCGTGGCCAGGCCAGCGGACGCGACGAACGCGCGGTCGACGGCTTCGCGCTCGACGTTCAGCGCGGCCTGCTTCTTGGCGATCGCCTTCTTGAGGTTGGTGATCGCGGTCCGGTACATCTCCAACTCGATGCGCCGCGCGTCGAGGGTCCGCTCCACGGGCGGGGTCCACGCGTCGGTGACACCGGACGCGGCGCGGACCTCGTCGACGTAACGCTGGGCCACGACCGTCGAGTAGCCGTGGTGGTCGGTGATGACCCGCAGGGCCAGCGGGAACCACTCGGGGAACGACTGGTCGAGGCGCTTGGTGTTCAGCGCCGGCCACACGCGCAGCAACTCCCGCAGCATCACCGACCGCAACGAGAGTTGCTGGCGGCGGTGCTCCTCAGCTGCTTGGAGGCTCACTGTCGCTGCTGTCGCCGCTCACCAGCTGCCGAGCGGACAGCGTCGGCCGGGACTGGGCGTCGAGCCGGTCGGCCATCTGGAGGAGCAGCGAGTTCCCGCGCATCGAGTTGTCGTCGCGGGTCCGCTGCGGGCCGGTCATGCCGAGGTAGAGCTCCTGGGCGGTCTGGCGGGAGATGACCTCCCCGGAGACCAACTTCACCGCCGCGTCGGCCTGCTGGGCGGCCGAGCGGATCTCCGGGTCGACCCAGATCGTCTCGGCCGTCGTCGCATTGGCCCGGCCGTCCCCGGCCAGCTTGAACGCGGCGCGGAGCGCGGCCTCGGGGGCCTGGTCCATGTAGCGCGTCTTGCGCTTCACCTTCTGCACCAGGCCCGCCACGGACAGCGCGAGGGCCTCAGCGGAGACGTTGACCATCCCCCCGAGGAGCATCGCCACCGGGGTCCTGGAGACCGCGGCCATGTGCTTCACGCGAGACTCGTACAGCGCGATGTACGGGTCGAGGGCGGTGGCCTCGAAGTCCCCGAACTTGGCGTTCTCGTTCTCGGAGACCAGCATCCGGTTCACGGCCACGTCGAACGGCTCGATCGCCTGGCCGGTCTGCGGGTCGCGGGGGATCGACAGCCCCGTCATCCACTTCTGCTTGAAGGCTCCGTACTCGGCCGCGATGAGCGCGTTCAGGGCGATGTGGTTGCACGCGTCCTGGTCGACGATGACGTCTGCGATCTCCGACTCGACCTGGCCGATCTGCAACTTGGGCCGGTTCGGGACCTCCCACACGGGGACCTCGCCCAGCGGGTTGCGCTCGTACTCGGTGCGCTCGTCGCGGAGCGTCCAGTACAGCGGCTGCTGGACGTCGACGACGCCCAGCGGCCGGCGCGCCTGGAGCTTGTAGATCTCGGCGGGGAGGTAGAGCGTCCCGAACGTCTTCCCGGTCCACTCGTCGATCCACTCCTTCCACGCCGCCAGCCGCTCGCGCCTGTTCCCCGGCGCGTACGCGATGATCATCTGGGTGGCGTCCTCGGCGTACAGCGACGGCCACTTGGCTCCCGGAGCGGTCGGCTCCACGAGAATGAACGCACGGCCGGCCGTGAGGGCCTCGTTGATCACCAACTCGAAGTCGGCGTCGAAGTCGGACTGTTGCCAGATGGCCCACGCGTCCTTGTCGGCGTCCGGGGCGTCGCCGAAGCGGAACCCGGACACGGCCATGCGCTCGGCCGCCGCGTCGATGATCAGGCCGGACAGGTTCGTCTTCGACAGGCCCATGATGCGGCGGAACGCGCGCGACGCCCGGGCCTCGATCGACGGGTTGTCGTGGTCGCCGCCCGCGTAGCGCCGCATCTTCGTGATCTCGGCCTGACGGGCCACCAGCTGGTTGTGGAGGCGGGTGGCCCACCAGCCGGGGGTGAGCGGCTCGAACTTGGTGACCATCTGCGGGGGCAGGGTCTCCAGGGTCGTCAGGGTCACGACTTGACGCTCCGCGCGCGGGTCATGTCGCCGTACGACTGAGCGGCCAGGCAGCAGGCCACCCCGCCGAACCACGCGAGGAAGCACAGCGCGATGTTCTGCCACGACGGCTGGAGCACCAGGACGAGGACGAGCATGAGCGCCGCGAGCGCGAGCGCCGCGAGGATGAAGCGCCAGCGGTGGAGCCAGAGTCCGAAGGTCGTCACGGCGTCTCCTCTCGTGTGACCGGAGTCACTGGGGGGTGGGAAGTGATCGGGCACCTACGACGACTTACGACGGATCGCCAAGTCCTGGAGCAAGTTGGCGATCGCTTGGCGCTAGAACCCGAACGCCCCGGTCTTCTTCTCGGGGACGGCCTCAGCCCGCCGCCATGCGGCCGCGGCCATCGCGGCAGCTGGGACGGCGTCGACGCGGGTCCCGGTCGACTCCCGCTCAGGCTTGTGGACGCGGATCTGCTCAGGGTCGAACGGGGCCTTGCGGACTTCGGACGAGTCGAAGCAGATCTCGGCCACCGGGTTCCCGTGGTGGCGGAACCGGTTCTTCTTCACCAGGGCCATGACCTCGTTCAGCCCCGGCGTCATCCGGGCGTACGTGTTCGCGTAGGCCAGGATCTCGGGGACCCCGACGCGCTTCTCGACCTCCTGGATCACGGGGGCCATCGACCACTGGTCCGCGTCGCCGGCCTTCAAGTGGTAGCGGGTCGCGTCGGCGGCGATGTCGTCGTAGATCCGGTTGTAGTCGACGACGTTGCCCTCGGTGACGGTCAGCCACCCCTCCATCGACCAGTCCGTCCACTGGCGTCCGGTGGCCGAGTGCTTGTCCAGCTGGGGCAGCGCGTCCTCAGGGAGCCAGAACCGCCAGATGGCGTGGACCGGCGCGGTCGGGTCGTCGATGTGACCCTCCGGGATCAGCAGGCACCACGCGGTCAGGTCGAACTTGGCCGCGAGGTCCATCCCGAAGTAGGCCGTCTTCTTCTCCAGCCGACGCGGGTACCAGGCGGGGTTCGGCCAGATGTCGCCGGCGTTGGCCCGGTAAAGGTGCATCGGCATCCACCGGAACGACTGGCGGACCCACTGCGCGAGTCGGTACTGACGGAACGCGTTCTCCTTGGCCGGGTCGTTCTTGGCCTCCAGCGCCTCCTGGCGCAGGGCCTCGAGCGACAGGAAGTCGCCGAGCGCGGGGTTCGCGTGAGCCCACAGCGACTCGTCGAACGGGTCGGCGTCCATCGGCGTGTTCCGCAGGTAGACGAGGACGTGGGGGGCCCGCTCCGGCTCCTCGTCGATCTTGACGTACTCGTCGTGCTGCTTCCCGCACCATGACGACGGGTCGTCGCCGGGGGTCGTCGCGGCGATCATCAGCGGCTGCGCGCGGGTACCCATCGCGGTGCGGAGCGCGTCCCACAGGTCGCCGTTCGGCTGGGTCAGGACCTCGTCGAACACGATCCCGTGGGGGTTGTGGCCCAGGTTCCCGGCCGCGTCGGCCGCGATCACCTCGTAGTAGGAGGCGGTCGTCGGGTCGACGATCCGCTTGGCCGCGTTGTAGATCACGAGCCGCTTCGACAGGACGGGCGACAGCTCGACCATCCGCTTCGCCACGTCGTACACCTTGCGGGCCTGGTCGCGGTCCTTCGCGGCCCCGTAGATCTCCGCGCCTTCCTCGTCGTCAGCGCACAGCAGGTACAGCGCGACCCCGGCCAGGATCTCGCTCTTGCCCTGCTTGCGGGCGAGCTCGATCCACACGATCCGGTAGTCGCGGGCGTAGACCCCGAACTCCGTCGACCAGTGGACCCAGCCGAAGATCGGCCGGATCAGGTCCTCGCGCTGCCACTCCGACAGCACGAACCGCTTCCTGGCCCACGTCCCCTTCGTGTGGACGAGCACGTCCTCGAAGAAGCCGACAGCGTGGTCAGCGCGGGGGTGGCAGAAGTGGTCCCCGGTCTCCCCGCACTCGTAGTCGTCGAAGACGCGGGTGCAGGGAGGAGGGCTACCCGCTGAGGTAGCGTTCGGCCCCTGCTCCTGCACTCGGCTTCTCCTTCGTGGACAGGCCCACCCGCGCGGCCGGGGAGAACCCGAACTCGTTCCCGAGGACCCGCAGCTGGGCTCCGAAGTCGCGGACGAACTGAACGGCGGGGTTCTTCACGATGTTCCCGTCGCGGCCCCGCATCACCAAGCCCGCGCTGTTGACGAGCCGGACGGCGTCGCGGTACTTCACGACCGTCACGCAGTACGCGTAGATCATGTCCTCGTCCGCGCCGGCCAGCATGTGCATGATCCGGAGGTCCTCGACGACCCGGTCCCACACGGCCTGGATCTCGGGGGTGACGTCGGTCGGCGGAAGCGGCTGGCGGTTCGCGGGGACGGGCTCGTTCTGGTTGATCCTCGACGGCCGCGACTCCCCGCGCAGGAGCCGCAGGTTCGTCGGGGTCGGGGTCGGTCCGCGCTTACCCATGAAGGGTCTCCTCTCGATGAGGTGCGGGGCACCCTCCCGCTCCCGGACTACCCGCCTTGGATACCGGCCCGATCTTGCGTGTGGTGTGGGGGTTGGGACGTACTTCCGCACGCTCACCCATTGCGCCTCGGGGTACGCGCGGGCGTCGTACGCAGTGGTGTCCCAACCCCCGGTCTGGGGGCTGCTGTCAGCCGTGGTGGAGGGCCAGGAACTCCGCTCGGAGGTCGCGCTCCAGGAACCGGCCGACGAGGTGGGAGGTGACCATCTCGCCGGGGGTCCGGACCCCGCGCATCTCCATGCACAGGTGCGACCCGGCCCCGATCACTCCGACGTGGTCGGTCTCGGCCACCTGAGCGATCCGGTCACCGATGTTCGCCACCAGCCGCTCTTGCAGCTGGAGGCGGTGGGCGTACAGGTGAGCGATCCGGGCCAGCTTCGACAGGCCGACGACCTTGTTCTCGGTGAGGTAGCCCATCGTCAGGGTCGTCTTGAACGGGACCAGGTGGTGCTCGCACAGCGACCAGACGGTGACGCCGCGGACGACGACGAGTTGGTTGGCCGTGACCCCGTCGAACACCGTCGAGATCGTGCCCGGGTTGTAGTCGACGAACTCGGCCCACATCCGAGCCCACCTCGCGGGGGTGTCGCGCAGACCCTCACGGTCGGGGTCCTCACCGATGGCCACGAGGAGCTCTCGCCCGATCCGCTCGAGCGCGCCGGTGTCGACCGTGCCGACCTGATCGAGGAACGCCTCCCAACCTTCGACCGCTGCTGCGGGCATGGCGGGGCGCACCCCCATTGTCTTCACGGGCTCGCCGATTTCCAAGTCCGGGGTGTCCTCGTCGGCGTGTCGCGGGGGTGGGATGTCCCCCGGCTGTGGTGGGCGACAGACCCAGCAGCGCGCGCCGGGGACCGCGCGGTGAGGTTCGTCCCCGAGCGCGTTACAGGCCACGTCGAGGGTGTTGTGCTCGCCGTGGCCTGCGAGTTCGCGCTCGGACGACGCGATGAACGGGTCGCGCGAGACCGGGGCCGCGTCGGGGTACGGGTCGACCCCGGCCATCCACTTCGGGGTGAGGTCGTCGGGGGTGATCTCAGGCTCAGGTGCCACGCTGGTCTCCGTGGAGTAGGACCTGCTGGCGCAGGGACAGGTTGTAGCCCCGGGCCTCGACGGCCGGGGCGATCGCGCGGGCGTGGGTGAGGGTCTCCTCGACGCTCGTCCCCCCGGGCATGACCCACACGTTCGTCAGGTCGTGGGCCTCCACCATCGCGTCGACCTCGTCGAGGTCGGACGGGGCCGTGGCGACGAACTTGAACGCGGTCGGGTAGTCGGCCAGGTCGTCCAGGTGGGCCTCAGACAGTTCACGGAGGGTGTCCGCGACGAGCCGCTTGCTCGGGGTGACCCCGGAGTTCGCCAGCTTCGGGGAGCACACGTAGCGCCTGATCCGGACCGACAGAGGGCTGCGGGTCCCGTTCGTCTCGATGTCGACGTTCACGCCGGAGGGGTAGGTGACGCTGTCGACGAGCGCGGCCAGCGCGGTGCGTTGGAGCAGCGGCTCCCCCCCGGAGATCACGAGGAGGCGGGTGTGGAGCCCGAGCACCTCGCGGACCTCAGCCAGGGCGTCCTCGACGGACATCGAGTGGACCTCGCGTCGACGGTCGTGGGTGTCCCAGTCCCAGGTGTACGGGGTGTCGCAGTGCCAGGTGGCCCCCTCCCCCTTCCCGCAGTTCAGGTTGCAGTTCGCGAGCCGGAGGAACGCGCACCGCTCCCCGGTGGCCGGCCCCTCCCCCTGCCACACCGGGCCGAAGATCTCGTTGACGTTGAGCGCCGGGACCCGCGTCCGCCCGTAGACGTCGAGGTTCCCCGTGATCGTCACGGTCTCGCCCCGTGGGCCTCGGCCTCGGCCAGGAGGCGGGCGACCTTCTGCTCGACGGTCTCCTCGATCTTCCCGATCCCGGCCGACGAGGTGTAGAGCGCCCACGTCGCGGGGGTCTCCGACCAGCCGACTGACGCGACGGGCCACCCGAACTCGCGGACGGCGTGCTCGTAGACGTACTTCGCCATGAGCTCGGCGCTCGGCTGGAAGTCGACTCGCTCGTTCAGGTGGCGGTGGTCGAACCTGTCCCACAGCCAGTCCTTCAACGGGGCCAGATCGCCGTAGTCGACGACGAACCCGTGGTCGTCGAGGTCGGGGGAGACGAGGACCACCCGGACGGCCACGTTGTGGCCGTGGAGCCTCATGCACTTGTGGCCCTCCTCCAGCCCGAGCAGCTGGTGGCTGAGGCACAGCGGCCCGAACTCCTTCGTGATCGTGTTCATGGGTCAGTCCTTCCAGGGGATGTCGGTGGCCTCGCCGAAGATCGGGGCGATGAGGAACTGGTCGTTGACGGCTGGGTGTCGGGTCACCGTGTAGCGGGTGACGCCGTTGTCGTGACCGATCTTGTCGTGGTTGGAGTGGACGTCGAGGTCGACGCCCAGCAGCTGGTAGTCCCCACCCCACTCGGCCCACGGCTCCTGGGTGGCCCAGTCGATGCTGTCGATCCAGGCGAAGAGGCGACGGGCCACGTCCTCGTTCGTCGCGTTGGTGAACAGGCCCTTCCCGGTGAGCGCGAGGACGTGCTTGCGGAGGGCGTCGTTCGTCGTCTCGAACGACGGGTAGCCGTGGCCCCCGTTCAGCGTCGAGAAGGCGACGGTCACCTCGCCGTGGTGGGAGTGGGACTTGAGCCCCATCGCCAGGTTCTGGTTGGAGAAGAAGATCGGGATCGGGCCGATCTCGACCGTCTCCATCACCTCGACCTTCAGCGCAGGGATGTCCGGGTCGCCGTGGTCGATCATCGGGGCCACACCTCCCGCCGTGGCCGACGGGTCTTCCCCTCACGCCAGTGCCACCAGCGGGTCAGGTGGTGGGTGTGGTCGAAGGCCTGGGGACACCGGCACTCCCGGTAGTTCAGCCGGTTCCGCAGCGCGGCCATCGGGCGCGCGGTCAAGTCGCGGAGACGCTGGGCCAAGCCGCGCTTCACTGGACCTCTCCCGTGTCGGGGTCGACCCGGGGCTCGCGTCGGAGCATCACGATGTGGCGCTCGTAGATGTTCGTCGGCCGGGGGTCGCCGTCGATGAGGACGTGGAGCAGGCCGTCGGTGTCGGCCGCCCCGGAGTACACCGCGACCAGCTGCCCCGTGACCCACAGGCCGTTCGCGCCGGCGTCGAGCAGGATCCCCACCCGGTCTCCGACCGCCGCGACCTCCTCGACCTCCTCGACCTCGGTGGTGTCGTCCAGGCCCAAGTGGGCGAGGAGCTCGTCGGCGATCTTCTTGGCCCGGTCGGAGTCGAACACGCCCTGGTGCTCGGTCATCCTCGACCAGCACACCGAGGCCGCCCCAATGGCTTCCTGTACAGCGGTCCTCGGGGACTGATCGGTGAACCCCATCACTTCGTCTGGCTTCACAGCCGGTGTCCTTCCAGGTAGGTCGTCTCGATCGCCTTCGACGCGAGACGGAACTGGCGGATCACGGTGTCCGCCACGTAGGAGTGGAGCCCGGGCCCGGACCGGTTGGTCTCGTCGCCCGGGATCATGATCGGACCATGACGCAGCCGGAGCCAATGCTCGGCCCGCTTGTGGGCGACCGCGGCCAGCATCACCGCGTACTGGCGCTCGTACTTTGCCGGGTCAAGGAAGATCAGCGGGTCTGCGCCGTGCTCACGGATCAGGGCCCGGTTGTCGATGATCGTCGAGTGGTCGCGGAGCGTGGCCGTCACCCACCGGCCGTTCTTGAACATCTTCAACTGCCCGTAGCGGAACCCCTGGCCCCACGACGACGAGTCCACCGAGTAGAACGGGAAGTCGCGCAGGGCCTGCCACACGTTCAGGCCGAACCCGTGGAACACCGCGCGGTCCCCCGCGATCCGGAACGCCTTCGCCAGCCACGGCTCGAGGATCTTCCACGAGTTCCCGAGCAGCTTGCCGAGCGCGATGTACGTGTGGCCGGCCTCGATGTACTTCTCCAGCCACTCCCACGGCTCCCCGGTGTGGAACACGGGCAGGACCTTCAACCCGTGGACCTCCTCCAAGATCCGCTGGTTCCGCCAGGTGTTCGCCGGCGCGCCGATCACGTCGAGGTTCGACACCACGTCGAGGTGGCGTCCCCACCGCTTCACCCATGCCGCGTACTCGTCCACACGCAGATCCACACCCTGTGTACGAGCCGAGTGAGCGCCGGAGTCCGCGAAGACGAGCGGCTTCTGGCCGGTGACCGCGCCGACGACCTCGTCCATGTCGTGGTCCTTGAAGTACCAGTACGAGCACAGCATCTTGAACCGGCCGTCGATCGGCACGCTCACCGCGACGCCCCCAGGCACGGGTTCGGACCGTCCGCGGGGCACGGGACGGCGGCCGGGTGCGCGAGGTGGCCGTACTCGACGTCGGCCGACTGGCACCGGTAGAGCCCCGGGCGGCCTTCACGCGTCAGGTGGACCCACCCGTCGTGGCCGTCGGTGATCACCCCGACGCCACAGTGGACGCACGAGTCAGCCATTGGGCGGCTTCGGAGTGGTGGCCGCGACTATCTGGCCGATGACGACCAGGGCCTGGGTCTCGGTGAACCCCTCGAGCGTCAGGGCGAGGAACAGCTGGCGCAGCGTCTTGGCGAACTTCCTCGACGTGGCGTCCGGTTCGACGGGCCCGTTGTCAGCCATGAGCGGACCTCTCGACCCCGCACGTCAAGCAGACCTCGATCTTCACGGGACCGCCCAGCGCCGGGTCCCCTCCGGTGGGGTCCGTCCATCCCCACGACGGCGTGTGGGGTCGGCTCTGCTGGAGCCACTCCAGCCACTTACCCACGGCCGGCCTCCGAGATCATGGCCGGGTCCGGTACGACCACGATGCGGGGGCCGACCTCCGCGATCCGGACGACGGCGTCGGTCAGCCGGTCGACGCGCTTCCGCTCGTCGTCGTAGTCGCGCCGCAGCGCGCGGGTGTCATGACCGGTCCCGCCGAAGTAGTCGGCCAGGGCCTCGTACAGCGCGCGGGCCTCCTCCTCGTTGAGCCGCAGGTACTCCGTCGACCCCTCGGGGACGACGGCCTGCTCACCCGGCTGGACGAACACCCGGCTCGGGCCTGTCTCCAAGGGCCAGACCCGTAGGCCCCCGGCAGCGCCGATGACGGCCCGGACCCCGAAGAACTGGGCGTCGTACTCGACGCGCGCGCGGACCGCGTCAGGCATGGTCGGCCCGGTCGCTCGCGTTGTGACGGCCGGCCTCGACCTCGGAGAGCAGCGCCAGCAGCTTCACGACGTCGTTCTCGCCCTGGTGGTGGTCGAGCGCGTCTCGCCAGCGGTCCATCGTGTCGGGGGTGACCTTGAGCCGGATCTCGGGCCAGAACAGTTCGTCGTCCGGGTCACCACCACCCGTCCCGCCCGGACCGCCACCGGACTGCGGCACGGACATCAGGAGTTCGAGGTCGGAGAGTTCCCGGTCGGTGTAGCCGGACCCTGCGAGGTCGGCCAGCTCCTTGAGCGATGCGAGCAGAGCCTCCTCGTCGGTCGTGCCCTTGGCCCCGTACGCGTTGTCCCCGAGGTTGATCCGTCGGGCGTGGTCGGGGTTGTCGGTCTTGACGAGGAACACCGGGATCGTGTCGGCGTCGTCGACCATCGCGGCCTTGTACCGGTGGTTCCCGGCCAGGATCTCCTTTGTCTCGCTGTCGACGACGATGGCCCCGTAGAAGCCGTTCTCGTCCAGCGACTCCCCGATCGCCTCCACGTCGCCGCGGCGGGGGTTCCCGGGGAACTCAGCCAGTTGCCCCATCGGGAACTCGGCCACGTACTCCTGCTCCAGCACTCGCACTGGGTGATGCTCCTTCGGTCATGGCCGTCAGGCCTTCGAGGTCGTAGCGCAGCGTCGTCCACCACATGTCGTCGGGGTCCTCGGCGTAGTGGACGGTCTCCACCCGGTACGGGGAGCCGCCACCGTTCGGCCCTTCGAGCACGAGGATGTCACCCACGGCGATCCCGCGTCCCCAGCCGACGGCCTCCCCGTGCTGTCCTGCGGTCCCTGGCGTGGGGGTCCACGTGTAGTCGTGGCCCCACCCGCGCCGGGTGTAGTCGTGGATCTCAGCCATGACCAGGAACCGGTTCACCCTCATGTGCCCCGGAGCCCGGGTTTCGGGGGGTCGGAGCGTGAACGGCTTCACGGTCGCCGCCCGCATCGCCCTCGTACAGCGCGACCATGCTCCTCAGCGCCTCCGAGATCCCTCGACAGCGGTCCTCAGCCTCGTACCGAGCGCGTCCCCGGAACTCCTCGCCCGTCCTCTCGACCTCGCTCGCAGCACGGAGGACGATCTCCACGGCCTCCTGCTGGACGGTCCACGTCACGACAGCACCGGCCCCTCCACCCGGAACACCCGCGAGCACGGAGCCCCGCCAGGTGGGACAGGCTTCGCTCGAGGCCGCAGCTCGACGACGTCAGGCTCGCCCAGGACCCGGCCGGCCGCGGCCGAGCGTCTCCACATCTCGACCGCGAGCGCGCGCTGCTCCGCGATCGCCTCGTCCGAGGTCACCGAGTCGAGGACCGGGTGCTCGTAGTTGTGGCGGGCCTGGTGGCCGAGCGTCCGGTACGACGGGACGCTCACGACTTCGGGGGGACCGCGATCGTCAGGTTCAGACCGATCGACCCTCCCTGGCCTCCGCTGATGTTGTCCCAGCCCATGACCGTGACGGTGGCCCCGATCTCGGTGGGGTGCTCACCGCTGTCCTCGACGATCTGAGACGCGGCGATGAGGCCGGCCTCCAGGAGTGCGAGGTGGGGCACGTCGAGCGTGCTCGTGTCCAGCTGCGTGGCTGCGTCGCGGACCGACTGACGCGGGGCGACGGTGAGCGTACGGGTGAAGGTCATGCCTCCGGAGCGTAGGGGAACCCCCTGGTCAGGGCCACCTCCTGGCACACAGAAACCGGAAAAACTCGTCCGCGACTGCGCGCGCTAAACCCAAGGTCGGGGTGCGCGGGTGCCCGGGGGGTCCCCCCCAGGGGGGCTGAGGGCGAGGGGCCGGGTGCGCGGGGCGAGGCGGGGGCATGCGGGGCCAGGCGATGGGGAGGCGTGAGGAGGTGTGCCGCACAGGGGGAGGCGCGCAGGGGGCGACGTGTGACCACGCACAGGCATGAGGAGTTGATGATCTTGGTGTGTGTGGGCGTGTGTGTGCTCAGGCATGAGTGAGGGGGACGCACATGCACCACGGGGAGGCATGAGCGGAGGGGGCGCAGGGCACAGGGATGAGCGGAGCGCACGCACATGCACCACCACCACCACCACGGGGTGGGGGGCAGGCACCACGGGGGACGCACGCACCACGCACCACCACGGGGACGCGTCGCACCACGGGGACGCACGCGCATGTGTGTGTGCGCGGTCGCAGGCGGGGGCGTGCTGGCCTCAGGGGGGGCGTGTGGCGTGAGGGACGCACATAGGAGCTCCGCTGGCAGGACCCCCGTGCAGGGTCGCGCAGGGGTATGTCGACCAGGCCGCACAGGGGTAGGTGCGAAGGGGTAGGGGGCGAGCGCCAGGACCATGATCATTTGGGGCGCAGGGGTGGGTCTGGTCTCAGAGTGTGGGACGGATGATCATGGTTTCATCTCACCCCTTGGTACGGGAGGGGGTAGGGCCGGCACGAGTTTTCTGGACGTTCCTCCTAGTGGGAGCGTATTTCGGGGGGTCCGGCCAGATTGGTCTAGCGGGAAGGGTTGACAGGGGGGAGGGTGCGGACGCATGGTTTGACCAGTTCCACCGCAGCACCGCTCCACTTCTCCCCCCTCACGGGGGGAACGGGATCGGGTCAGTCTCGGTAGCGGACCCGGATCGTTGAAAACTTCACAGTGTGTTCCTCCTCCTGTCTCTCACAGGGGGAGCCGGTGACTTCGGTCCCCGGCTCCGCTTGTGTCCACTCGGAACCGTTCCGAGTGGCCTAACAGGAGGAACCATGTCCACCACCACCACCACCAAGGTCACCCCGTCGTCCACCAAGGTCACGGGGTCCAAGGTCCGGACCGCACCCGCGATCCCTGTCAACGCTGAGGGATTCTCGACCAAGGTCCGGGACGCGCTCGCTCTGAGCGTGTCCAAGGGTGTCGGAGAGGTCCGGGTCCGCGTCGCGGACGCTTCGGACCGCGCGGAGGTCCGGAAGGTCCAGAAGCGCGTCCAGGCGATCGGGTACAGCGCGGGTTTCAACGCGAACTTTCGCGTGACGCTCGCTGGCGACATCCTCACGGGGAAGGTCCAGGACCTCACCCGGGAGAGCGGTCGCCCCGGTCAGACGGACCCCACGGCCAAGACGCCGGGGACCCGCTCCACGTTCGAGGGTTGGACCCCCGCGCAGATCAGCGCGTGGAAGAAGGCCCACCCCGTCAACGCGAAGGGGGACGCGAAGGTCACCCCGAAGGGGACCAAGAGCGCGACCAAGAGCGCGACCAAGGTCCCCGCGAAGCGCGTCACGGTCCGGAAGGTCACCAAGAGCGCGAAGGTCGCTCAGACCGTCCCGCAGTCGCTCGCAGGGGTGACCAGCGCGACCCCCGTCGACACCGCGACGGTGACCACCACCAAGAAGTCCTGACCAGGAGGAACCGAGCAACGACCGGGATACCCGGACCCCACGGGGTCCGGGTGTCCCGGGGTCCGCTCGGACCGCTCACCACCACAGGAGGAACCGTGCCCACCACTATCCGGGCCGCGTACGTCACCCACGACCGTAGGGGCCGCCTGTTGCTGCCCGTCCGGATCATGGCCGACCCCCGCACCCGTACGGCCGTCGTCGCCCGTCCTGACCCTTGGGGCTACGGGTGCCTGACAGGCCCCGAGGTCCCCATGCCGGGACTCGTCTTCCCGCTCACCCGGCTCGACGCTCTCGGCCGACCTCACCCGTAGCCCGAACGCTCAGAGATGGGCCATCTCCCCACAGGAGGTGGCCCGTCGGGTCCGTTCGGACCGCCACCACCACAGGAGGAACCGTGACCACCACTGCCTACAGGGCCGACGAGTGGGATCGCTTCAACGCGATGCCCGCGCCGGCCGAGGTGTTCATCATGACGTGCCCCGAGGGCCACCAGTCCGAGTGGAGCCACCGTGAGTGGCACATGCTCGACACCGGTGCCTGTCCTCGTGAGTGCCCGGGTCGGATCGACTTCGCCCACGCCCGTCGCCACGTCGACTGCCCGTGTGACGAGGAGGTCCTAACCGCGCCTGGAGATCTCGATACCGCGCCTGCGGGAGAGACCCCTACCGCGCCTGCACTTCGGAATCCGCGGGCCGTCCGTCGCTTCCCCACCTTCATCCCGAGGGCCTAACCGCGCCTCGAGATCGAAACCGCGCCTGGACCGTCGAAGGTGAGGCCACACCGCGCCTGGTGTGACCGCGCCTGGTCTGTCCAGACCACCACCACCACAGGAGGAACCATGAAGATCACCCGTGCCGCTGCCGCGCTCGCGCTCGCCGCTGCCCTCGTCGTGGGGGTACCGGCCACCGCGTCCGAGGCCGCGTCCAGGCCGACGAGGGCCGACCGTCACGCGATGGTCGAGGCCAACCACGCCTGTACCGCCGCGCCTGACGAGTCGACGTACGAGAACTGCGTCGTCGGTGCCTTCGTCCAGGCCCGCCACCGCTACATCGACGAACGGTTCTACGTCGCCGACTACTCGGACGCCGACCCCACCGTCTACTCCGAGCCCGAGGGAACCGGTCCTGTGCCGTGTACCTGCGTCCGCCTCACCCGCGCCTCGAAGAAGATCTGACCGCGCCTGAGCTGCCTACCGTCCCCCAGGGCCACACCGTCCCTGGAGGGCCAGGACTGCTCAGTCCACCGCCACCCACAGGAGGAACCATGACCGCTGCCCACATCTACGGGGCGTGTGGCGTCGAGGACTGCCGGGACTGTCTCCCGACTTTCTCCGACGACAACCAGGTGTTGACCGAGGCCGAGACCTACGTCTCGGGCGAGCTCATCACGGGCGTCACGGCGGCCGGCTCCCACTTCACCGTGGACAGCCGCGTCGACCGGTACCACCGCGCCTCCAGCCACGTCATCACCGGCTACACCCCGAACGGGCGCTCCGACTACTACATGCGGAACGTGTCCTACCGCGACGCCATGATGAACCTCGCGAACGCCGAGCGTGCCGGGTGGACGAACCTGGCCCTTGGGATCGAGGGGTTCTGAACCGCGCCTGAGTGATCAGGGTGAGGCCCCCGTACGCGGGGACCGCGCCTGGACTACTCAGTCCGCCACCACCACAGGAGGAACCATGCCAGCAGCACTCACCGTCCAGCACGCGGTCGGCTCGGAGGTCCACATCGTCCCCGAGTACGCCTCCAGCTGGCCCGCGCGGTCGATGGCCGAGCACGGGACGTTCATCGTGGAAGCGGTGCCGGGGACCCGGGGCCGGACGACGTACGCCTTGCGCCACAAGACGTCCGAGCGGATCCGGTTGAAGGCCCACGCCTACATGCTCGCAGCCGGCCCTCACCCGTCGTTCGCCGGGATCGAGGCCGTGCCGCTGCCCGCGGTCCACCTCAACGGCACGGTCGTCGAGTTCAAGGACGGCTCCCAGCCGGGCCTGTGGGTCGTCACCGGCTACACCGAGCGCGGCCACAAGGTCTTCCGGCTCGGGGGTAGCGCCGACGGTCGCCGCAACGTGTCCGGAGCTCGCCTCGAGGTCGTCACGCTCGACGTGGGCGGGGACGAGACGGACGGGTCCTAACAGCGCCTGAGCGAAGGGATTGGCCCACGGGTGGAGACACCCCTGGGCTGGTCGGTCCGCTCAGGACCCTGCCGCTCCGCTAGAATGGAGTGTGACAGACCACCACCACCAGGAGGAACCATGACCCGCCTCACCCTCAGCCTCGACAGCGCCAGCGCCGACGAGGCCAGAGCGTTCCTGCTCGCGTACCAGCGCGCCCTCACCGAGGACGACAAGGTCGGCCTCCCGGACGGAGACATCGCCTGGGACCAGCCCACCGTCAAGGTGATGGGCCTCGGGTGGCACATCACCACGCCCTCGATCAGCGTCGAGACCGCTGCCGAGCTGATGCGCGACTTCGCGCCGGTCCCCGACACCACGGGCTCCACGTCGGGCTACTCCGACACCGACGAGTGCCTCACGTGTGGCGTCCACATCAGCGACCCCCACGACAAGTCGTGCGCCGCGCCGGCCGCGGTCGCCCAGCGGGAGGAGGACGAGCGCCACTGCCTCCTCGTCGGGAACCTCGGGGAGAACGCCGACGACTGCACCACCCACGGCCACGTCTTCCAGTAGCCGCGACACGCCGGGATAGTTATCCGGTCCAGGCGTAAATCGGTCCCCCACAACTGTTGTGGGGGACCGAGCCGCTATGTCATACTTGTTCTAGCGGGACCTCAGACAGGGGCCCGCGCCACCACCAGGAGGATCAGATCATGGCTCACGCACTCGAAGTCAACCCGGTCACCGGCCAGGCCTCGGCCATCTTCGGTCACGCGACCAGCGCCTGGCACCGCCTCGGGACGACGGTCCCGGGAGGGTTCACGGCCGAGGAGGGGATGAAGACGGCCGGCCTCGCCGGGTGGAACGTCCGGAAGCTGCCGATCTACCACATGGGCGACGACCCCGACAAGGGTGAGGCCCACGAGATCGACGGCCAGTACGTCACCGTCCGCGACAACCCGTTCGTCGAGGGCCAGGTCGACGCCCTCGGGATCGTCGGCGAGATCTACCACCCGTTCCAGAACGAGCAGGGAGCCGAGTTCCTCGACCTGCTCGCCGGTGAGGCCGGGGCCCACTGGGACACGATGGGCTCGATCCGGGGAGGGACCCAGACGTTCATGTCGATGTCGCTGCCCGCGCACCTGATGGTCGGCGGGGTCGACCGCCAGGACCTCAACCTGACGATCCTCAACTCCCACGACGGCTCGCTCAAGGTGACCCCGATGGTCACCGCCGTCCGGGTCGTCTGCGCGAACACGTTCGACTGGGCCATCCGGAACAACGTGGCCTTCGCGTCGCTGCGCCACACGTCGTCGACGTCGGCCAAGGTCGCTGAGGTCCGCGAGGCCCTCGGGGTCACGTTCTCGGCCAAGGACGAGTTCGCTGCGGAGGCCGAGCGGATGATCCAGGAGACCATGACCAAGGGTCAGTTCGAGAAGAAGATGTTCGGCCCGAGCGGTGTCTACGCCGCCATCGCTCCGAAGGTCACGGCCGGTCAGTCCGCGAAGAACAACTGGGCCGCGACCCGCGACGGCCTGTTCGACTACTTCCTCGGCGACATCGAGGGGGCCGAGTCGAAGATCGGGAAGACGGCGTGGGGTGCCTTCCAGGCCGTGACGTGGATGGAGGACCACAAGCGGAACATCCGGTCGGCCGAGACGGACGCCGAGGGTCGTCAGCGCGACCGGGCCGAGCGGGCCGTCAGCGGGACCGGGGTCAACCTCAAGAACCGGGCCTGGTCCGCCCTCCGCGTCCCGGAGAAGGGCCAGCTCGTCACCGTCTGACCAGACCGGGGGGAGGGGACCGCGACCCCTCCCCCCTCAGCGCGTCTGTGCGGTCCCGGACCCCCGGACCCATACCCGTACAAGGGTCCGGGGTCCGGGACCCCCGCAGATCGCTCCGCAGCGTCACCCGTGACCGGGGTCCCCTGGTCACGACACCACCACCACGGAGGAACCATGAAGGACCTGCACATCACGGCCGGGGAGCTTCGCCCCGAACACCTGGGCCACGACATCATCGTCACGATCCCCGACCTCGGACGTGAGGGCGTCTACCTGACGACCATCACGATCAAGGCCGCTCCGGGTCGTCGCCTGGACACCCGGGTCGTCGTGGCCGGCCCAGGACGCCATGAGGTGTTCGAGGTCGACCCGGACGCCCCCGTCGAGGTCTTGGGCTGGGACGAGTCGACCCTGTCCGACAGGGACGCGGTCGACGCTCTGGCGACGCTGCTCGGGACGGCTCCGGACTGGGACGGGGCCGCCGACTTCCTCAGCGACATCGCCACGATCCTGAGCCGGACCAGCCGGCCTTCGGTCGACACCGACCCGGACGACTTCCGCCGCGAGTTCCTCAAGGCCACGGGTCGCCCGGTCGTGAACGCGTTCGACGGGAGCCTGTGATGTTGCCCGACAAGATCGAGACGGGGCTCCACACGACGGCCGACGACCTGGCCCTCAACGTGATCCACGACGCCCTCGCGGCCGGGAAGATCGTCCGCTACACGGGCTCGGTCGAGAAGGCCCGTGGGTCTCAGGTGCTCGCGATGGAGCGGTGCGAGTTCCACGACGCCCGGGACCCGTTCAAGGACTGCTGCCACCGTCAGCAGGCCATCGTGTGGACCAAGGACGCCGAGCTCCGCCACGTCGCCGCGTTCAGCCTCACCGTCGAGGAGTGGGAGGTCGTGACGTGTGCCAGCTGCGGCGAGAGCGGGCCATGCACGCCGTGGTCGGACTACTACGTCACGCCGTTGCTCGAGGGCGGGGGTCGGGTGTGCGAGGGGTGCTTCGGACGGCTCGTCCGCGAGCACCTGTCGGGGGACGCCACTGCGTAGACCCGATCCCTGCCTCTCCGCTAGAATGGAACCTGACAGGTTCCACCACCACCATGAAAGGCCAGACCATGTGTCAGGACTGCCAGACGCTGTACGGCGTCTCCGGTCACCTCGACGAGCCGACCGCGAGCGAGGTGTCCGACCACCAGAACTCCCGCGAGTTCGCCCTGGTCGAGTTGACCGTCAGGACCCTCGCGCTCGCCCTCCGCCTCGAGTTCACCGAGGACCAGACCCGGAAGATCGTCGAGGCCCTCGTCATGGACGACCGCCGCTTCGACGGACACCACGACCTCACCACAGCTGCCCTCACCCCCGAGCGCGTGCTCGACCAGGTCCGCCTGTTCGGAGACCTCTCCGGGTAGTCGGGGTGGGTCAGGGACCTCCTGCCCTGGCCCGCCCGGTCCACCCGGACCACCACCACCACCAAGATCGGAGCAAGACGATGGCCACCAAGGTCACCAGCGTGAAGAAGGCCCCCACCAAGGCCACCCCCGTCAAGGCCCCCGGGAAGACGAACCCGGCCCGCGAGTTGAAGGTCCTCAAGGCCTTCACCGTGAGCCACGACCTCGAGTCGTCGGCGCTGATCACCGCGATCAGCCTCGCGTTCGACAAGCACGGGAAGGTCGCGGTCACGGCCCAGGGAGACAAGGCCCTGGACCGGAAGATGCAGCAGCGCGTCCAGTCGATCGGCTACCGGCGCGGGTACAACTTCAACCTGTCGACGGCCGTCACGGACACCCACGTCGTCGCGTGCCCGAAGAACCCCGAGGTGGCCAAGAGCGAGGTCCAGGCCCCGGCCACCCCCCGCGCTCCGAAGGCCGCGGCCGAGAAGAAGACCCCGGCCCGGAAGATCGCGGACGACATCGCCAAGAAGATCGTCGCGGACCCCAAGGCCCGGGCCGCGGTCGAGAAGGCCGCGAAGACGGTCAAGGGGTCGACGACGAGGAAGGCCACCGTGAAGCGTCGGACGCCGGCCCAGGACGCCTACGACCGGACGTTCGCCGCGAAGGACGCGGAGATCAAGGCCCAGGCCGAGGCCGACCAGAAGGCCCAGGAGTCCGCGATCGCCAAGCTCCGGGCCGACAAGGAGGCCGAGGCCGCGGAGAGCGGGACGACCCCGGCCGACCTGGAGGTCCCGGCCGACCTGGCCGCGAAGATGGCCGCGAACCTCGTGGCCGACCAGGAGCGGATCGCTCGGGAGGAGGCCGGCGCTCCGGCCGACATCGTGATCGGCGGGACCACGGTCCTCGCGGTGGTCGCCCCGGACCACGACGAGCAGGTCCGGGCCGGTGTCCTCGCGGTGGGGGAGGCCCTCGTGAAGAGCGACGTCGCGCCGACCGACGGCCTGCGGATCGGTGTGCGCGGGAAGGACCCGGTGATCGAGACGAACTACGGCCTCGCGCTGGGCCAGCCGTTCAAGGGTCGGGCAGTCGCGGACGACGTGCTCCGCGAGATCGACCGGCTCCGCGTGGAGGCCACCACCGAGGCCTGAGCGGTCAGGGTGGCGTCCGGGACCTTCCCCCCGGACGTCGCCTGGTCCGCTCAGACGTTGGACCCCGGTCTAGCCGTTCCGCTAGACTTGATCTGTCAGACCACCACCACCGAAGGGACCAGTCCATGCCTCACACCCCCGGGGATCTCCTCCCCCTGTCTGCCCTCGTCGACGTCACGGAGGCCGAGGGGTTCTTCGTCGGCCTCGACTTCCAGGCCGAGAACGCTCAGTGGCGCGTCTACCACAACCCGTGCGCGACCGACCTGTCCAGCCTCGACTACGACAACGACCTCGGGTCGGTGTTCCGGGCCATGATCGCCCACAGCTGCCCCCCGCCGCTGTCCCAGATCGAGGCCCTGAACTGGGCCATCTTCGCGGTCAACAACCACACCGACCCCGACGCCTCCGAGGAGGAGGACGTGGTCCGGATGGAAGACAAGGCCGAGGAGGTCCTCGCGGCCTTGACCCGTCTCCGCGACTACGTCGTGGCGTCCGGGGAGGACCTGCCCGACTGGGTCCTCACCGGCGACACCGCGAAGGACGACGACCCCGACGGGACGGTGGTCCACGACGCCGTGAGGCCGCTGTCGGACTTCGCCATCCACATCGGCCTGATCCCCGAGGCCGGCCAGGACGGGCCCGCGTACCTGTGGAACCGCGCGCCCGGTGTGGCCGCGTTCAAGGTCGACGGCTCCCAGGAGGACCAGAACCTCCACAGCCTCCCCGGCGCGTACATCAACGGTGACTGGCTCCAGTGGGGTGAGTACGCCGAGAACGGGACGACGCACGTCGTCTACGACATCCCGGCCAACCCGTGGACCGACAACATGAGCGACCTGCTCGCTGGCCTGCTCTCCTGGGTCAAGGGCCGGATGGTCGGCCGTCTCAGCGACGTCGCCTACATCACCGAGAAGGACAGCCACGACACCACGGTCGGATCGGTCTACGTCGGCGGGACGGACCCGAACCTCGACGTGGTGAACCCGAAGGACTGGCGGACCCGCTGAGGTAGCGAGGGAGGGGACCTCAGACCGGGGTCCCCTCCCTCGCTCCCTGGTCCGCTCCCTGACGAACGGACCCCGGACCTAGTACCTAGTACCCCCGGGACCTCCGGGTCCCGCAGATCGCAACGTCGTCCCCCGCAGGAGGGGGACGATTCCACCACCACGGAAGGAACCACCACGATGAGCACGAAAACGCGACGACGGGTCGCCAGCTTCACCACAAAGGCCCGAGCCCTCCTCGACGCAGCCGACTGGCCCGAGGGGGTCAAGGTCATCGTCGACAGCCAGACCGGCGGTGACGCCATCCACGTCTACCAGGAGGGCGGCGGTGGCCGGTGCTTCTGGTACCTCGACGCCCGGTACCTGGAGTCGGCCGACCCGGCCGAGGTCCGGGCCACCGCGATCCGTCGCCTCGAGTCTCAGGGCCGTGACCCGAAGTACAGCGAGAAGTCGCGGGCCGAGGACCTCGCGCTGGCCGCGCTCTTGAAGGGCCCGGTCCAGCCGGTGTTCACGACGCGGGCGACCGTGACGAGCGGCGAGGTCGACGGGATCGTGGTCATGGTCAACGGCCACGACCTCCTCGGCGTGTTCCCCAGCCTCGACGTCCCCGACTCCCCCTGGAGCCTCGGCTACTGGGACGCTTCCTCGGGAGAGTGGGTCGACGCCGACTACGACGGTGACTTCTGCGCCCAGCTGGTCAAGTACCTGGCGCTGGGTGAGGAGACGTTCACCGTGGGGGAGGGGCCGTCGTGACGAGCCTGCTGGACCTCCGCCCGGTCTACTCGCTGGCCGAGCTCGCCGAGGAACTTCGCTGGCGGGTCGAGGAGGCCGAACAGGAGATCGTCCGGCTCACGTTCCCGGGTGAGACCCTGCCGGGGATGAGCAAGCGGCCGACGCGGGGTCAGGTGGCCCGCTACACCGCCGTGCTGGAGACGAAGATCGACGCGTGGCGAGACGTCCTCGCCGCGATGGGACAGGAGACGTGATGGAGCGGACCCGTGAACAGCGCCTGGAGTTCCTGGCCCTGAGTCCGGAGCAGGTGCGGGTGAGGGACCAGGAGAACCGGGAACAGCGAGAGGCTCAGCGGGTCCTCACGCTGGACCAGGACGGGGCCGTGTGTCAGCGTCCGGGGTGTTCCCACAAGCGGGTCAGCCACGGTTCGTTCGACCCGGCCGGCCAGTTCGTCGGGATCGGCCTGGGTCGGTGCGGCGCGGACGGTCCTGACCACGACACCTGTCCGTGCCGCGAGTTCAGGACCCTGGCTCCGGTACCCGTAGCCTGACGCGGGTCCGGAAGGGGGCCACCGATCCTTGGGGGAGCGGTGGCTCCTTCTGGCTATCCGGACGCAGCAGCGCGGAGTTTGGCCAGGGCCCGGTGGTGAGCGACCCGGACAGCGTTCTCCTTCATCCCGAGCCGCTCCCCCACCTCGCTGGCGCTCAGTCCGTGGGCTCGGAGCATCACGATCCGACCGGCCTGCTCGGGGAGCGCCGCGACGAGGACCAGCGCGGCGTCGAGATCTTGGCGGACTTCTAACAGCGCCTCCGGAGACGGATCGTGGCTCGTCTGGTCGGGCAGCTGGTCGACGACGTGGAACGGGGTCCGCGAGTAGGCCCGTTGCGCGTCCCGGACCTTGTTCGAGGCGATCGCGTAGACGAACGCGCCGAACGGGGAGCCGCGGTCGTCCCAGTGGGGGAGCGCGGCTGCGACCGCGACGCACACCTCCTGGGTCACGTCCTCTGCCGCTTCTCCCCCGCCGGCGTACGTCGCCAGCCGGGTCCGGGCGTAGCGGTGGACGGCCCTCCTCACAGCGCCCAGCAGGTCGTCGAGGGCGGCGGTGTCTCCGTGTTGGGCGTCGTGGACGAGGGAGCCGTCGTCCATGCTGGCGGTCATAGGTCACCTCCGGGTCAGGACTGCGCGGCGACAGCCCCTCCGGGGGTGTCGTGGGCGGTCCACTTCATGTGGCACGACTGGCACAGGCCGCGGCCGTACTGGGGGTCGTTCGGGTCGAGCCCATCAGCGACGAGCTGCCTCCTCGTCTTCGGGTAGTGGTCAGCGTGTCGAGCGCGTTGCCCGCACACACACCACGGGGTCCGCAGGAGGACCGGACCCCGAAACCTGGACTCATGGTCGGACCCGTACCCGCGCGCGTCTGCGGACCCCCTGACGCGCTCCGCAGCAGACCGGTGTCGGGGACAGCGTCCCGCTATGGTCCCCACCTCCGTGCAGCCCGGTGTGGAGCACACCTTCCGCGACGTCGGCATCAGCGGCCGACCGGCCAGCCCATCATCCGGTACCAGGCCTCGGCCTGGTCGTTGAGGACCGCGCCGCATTCGCGGCACCACACGCGAGCGAGGTAGCGGCCGAGCGTCATGATCTCGTGGGACTCGTCGCGGATGCGGATGGTCTGGACCAGGAACGGCCACTTCGTGACGCCGCCGTGGGTGACGACCCACGACTGGACCCACGCTCGCGCGCCGTCGCGGGTCGGCCCGTCTTCCCGGTCGGGGGCGTGGACTCCCTCGAGGCGGAGGGACACGTCCTGCTTGGCCCGGTCGTGACGGTCCAGCTGGAGCCACAGGGTGTCGCCGTCGGTGACCGGCTCGGTGAAGTCGCGGCGGTCGGGGAGCCTCGCTGGTGCGATGAACAGGAACGGCTCAACCATCAGACCCTCGGAAGGTTCGGGGACAGCCACGCGGGGGGAGGTCCGGGGCGACCAACGTGGCTGTCCGGTGCCCAGTATCCACAGACCGGCCGGGGTGCGGCGGTGAGGTTCACGGTGTGTCCTCGTCGGGGACGCGGCGGTACTGGTCGCGTCTCATGGCCCACACGTCGCGGAGCCGGTAGTGCCACTGGTAGTTCGCGACGAGGACGCCGTCGCGCCAGCGGGGCCGGTTCAGCGACTCGCGGGGGAGACCGTCGCGGGCGATCAGGTTGTCGAAGGCGTGCTTCGACAGCGGCTCGCCGGCCACCATCAGCATCTTGGTGATCTCGGAGTACGTGTGCCACTCGTCTTGAGCGGCGAGGACCTGGGTCCGCTGGTGCTCGACCAGCTCGGCGCGGTACCCGCAGCGGCGGCACCGGACGTACTCCCCCGGCGACACGCGCTCCTGACGCAGCGGGACCCGGCACGGCTGGCCGTCTTCGGTCTTCCCCGGGCACGGCCCGTACTCGAACAGGGTCGGGGGCCGGTCGATCACCCGGTGGGCCCGTGATGCGGCCGCGGTGACGTCGGCCATCTTCACGACCACGTCGGGGTCGCGGACTAGGCGGGCCCAGTCGTCGAGCCAGAAGCGGGCCACGACGTGAGGGGTCCCTCCCAGCGCCTGGTGGAGAGCGACGAGCGCGGCCGACGCACCCTCGGACCAGTCGAGGGAGGCTTCGTCGGGGTCGGACTCCTTCGGCGCGCCCTGGTCGAGGAACTCGACCTGCTTGGTGAAGGCCACCTCGAGCTCGGCGACGAGGAGCGGCACGTCAGCGACGACGGCGCGGAACTCGCCCTCGCACACCGAGCAGATCCACCGGTCGTCGCTGTGGCCGTGGTCGCACACCAGGGTCCCGGCCGGGTCGATACGCCAGTCCGGGCTGAGCGGGTCCCTCGCCGTGTGGATCCGGCCGGGGTAGTCCATCGCCAGCGGAACAGTCGGTGGTGGTGGGGGTGGAGGTTCGGCCGGGTGAGACGCGGCGTAGTTGGCCGACGCTGGCCGGGGTGACGAGTCGCAGTGGAAGCACGTCGCCCGGGGGAGGTCGGTGATCGGACAGTACGAGAAGTCAGGCACCCGACACCGGACGCCCCTTTACGCTCGACACGCGGCGAGAGTAACCGGTGGGGCTGGAGTTGTCACAGGTCGAACGCATCCGTGGGCGAACTTCACCCGAACGGGTGACCCAGGGCTGGTCGACGCTCCTACCGCTGAGGATTATCCCTGGCCCTGGGTCGTGACGCCGTCCGTCTCTCCGCCCATCCCCGGTGCGGCTCCGGATCTTGTGGACTAGCGACGGCCGGCGTCGGCCGACACCCTAACAGCGCCTCGGTCGGGGAACCTTAGCGGCGGCGAGGGAAGTCCGGGGTGACCGGACCGATCCCGCCGATGGTCGGGTACGACGGCCTCGGGGTGAGGGGCATGGAGAACCCGCACGGGGCCGACAGGTCGATCTCTTCGGGGTCGTCGAGGGTGGCCCGGTAGTCGCGGTTCCCGACACACACCGCCACCCACCCGCTCAACGCGACACCAACGCCGTAGGTCACGGGGCCCGGGCCGGGGACGACGACCTCCACCTCGTACGGGTGGAGACGGCCGGCCTGGCACGCGGGACACAGCGGCTGGCCGGTGTCGTACCCGCCGTTCAGGGGACGCAGCGAGTCCAGCGGTACGGCTCTGGTCCCGTTCACTGTCCTGCCTCCCTCACCAGTCGCCGCACGTTGTCCGCTCCGATCCCCTGACCCTTCCAGTCCCCCGGTCCCCACCCCAGGTGGGCGAGCTCGGCCTGGACCGCGCTCGCGGCCTTCGGAGCGGACCCCATGCGCTGAGCGAGCCGGATCATCGCGGGGTCTCGAACCGTCTCGAGTTCGGCTTGCGCCCGTAGGTACCGGTCCATCGCCTGCGCGGCGATCATCGCGTCCCTCTGGGCGTCGTCATCCACGCCTCACAACCCTAGGGCGTTGAACAGTCCGAAGCCCCCGGTGAGGATGAAGACGACGAGGAGCACGGCCAGCTCGGACACGATGAACATCTGGCCCCAGATGATCCACAGCGGCTTCTCGTCGAAACTCATCGGCCGGGGAGACACGGGGAGCCCGCTCGGGTCGTACACCTGGACCTGCCCGCCGACGACGGCCTGGGACTGGCCGTACTGGTTGATCATCCCGTCGGGCCGGTGGGCGTACTTCAACGTGACCCTGGTGGCCACCCACATCGCGGCCAGTGTTCCCAGGCCGAGGAGGACCTGATAGAGCGTGTTCATCGTGCTCCTGTCAGCTGGGCCGTCTCGGGCCACAGCGTGGGGTGGGGGGCCGGGTCGTTGTTGTACCCCGACAGTCCGTTGCCGTGGTTCGGCCACGACCCCGTGATCTGCGGTGCGCTCTTGGTGCCCTCGTCAAGGAGAGACTCGCCGTGGACGTGGGACCCGGACCCGACGCTCGACCGTCCGGGGACGTTGCGGGCCCAAGCCGCGAACCCGGCCTGACGCATCGCCGTCTCCTTCGAGATGCAGTCGTCAGCGCCCGAGCAGGCGACGTCGACAGCACCCGGGTACTTGTGGGAGGTGCCCGACGCTCCGATGTGGCCGCCGCCGTACCCGCCTTGCATGAGGACCAGGTCCTTCCCGGTCTTCGACTCGACGAGGCGGATCTGGGCGGCGGTGATCGCGGACACGAACTTGCCGTCCATCGTCACCTTCTGCGACGGGACCGAGGGCGGGGCCACGACGCCGACCCCGATGGCCGCCTGGGCCGACGACGTCGCGATCTCGTGCCACACCGCTTGACGGGCGGTGTGGTCGGACCCGAACTTGCCGAGGTCGTGGACCTCGTCGGGCATCCGGCCGGTGGTGGCGATGACGTCGATGGTCCGCTTGCGCAGCGTCGGGGACAGGTCGGGCATGTGGAGACCGACCTGGGCGTACATCCCGTTCGGGTCGCCGTCGAAGTTCATGTCGCCCATGACGATGACCGGGCCGAGGGGGGCGTGCTGTCGGACGACCTCCTGCAACTTCTTCCACCCCCGGATGGCGACCGCGATCCGGTGGGGCTCGTCGGGGTTGAGGACGCCGTGGCTCTGAATGTGGGGCAGCTGGTGCTGGTTGACGTACGTCTCGACCTGGCCGGTCCGGATACCGTCGGGTCCCTTCTTGGCCAGGACCATGACGACGAGGTAGCGGTCGCCCTGGTCGGGACCCTCGACGTTGTCGCCGCGCTCGTAGTAGCCGATGGTGTCGTCGGCCACGAGGTCGTAGGTCTTGCGGTCGTAGAACATCTCGTGGCTGGTGTGCTTCCCGACGAACGCGAAGTCCTGGCCGTCCATAGCCGCGTTGACGGCCTCCTTCCGGTCGGGGTCGGACAACTCCTGGGTGGCGATCACCTTCGCCTGCTTGGTGAACCCGACGAGGGCCTTCACCACCCGCTGGTCGTTGCCGTGCTGCTCGCGGGGGTAGACGCTGCCGTGGTAGCCGTTCCAGGTGATGACGGAGGTCCCCGAGATCGGAGCCCCCGCCCCCGCCGTCGGCGAGCAGCCGGGCGTCGGGCCCGGGGTCGTCGGGACGGTCGGAGCCGGGGCCGGGGCCTCCTCGCCGGGGCCCACGCCGGACGTGTCGCCCGGGCCGGTCCCGTTCGTCTTCGGCTCGAGGAGCTTCCCGAGGCCCTTCCCGACCTGCGGGGCCAGGCCGCCGACCTCGCTGCCCGGGACCGGGCTCCCACCGTCGCCGCTGGGCGGGGCCGTGGAGATCGTGGCGTAGCGGGCGTACTGGCCGACGTGGGACTGGGCCGTCTTGTACGTCGACCAGTCACCGGCCCACGTTCCCCCGCGCCCCTTCCACAGCGCGTAGGCGTACTTCGCGTTGACGTACGGGTCGGTCCGGTCGCCCAGCTTCAAGTGGTCAGCGTTCGGGCCGGAGATCTGCCAGTAGCCGACGTGGTTGCTCGAGTTGGCGATGTCGTGGTCGTAGCCCGACTCGTACTTGGCGATCGACACACCGAGCGGGATCTGGCCGAGCCACTTCGCGTCGGTCGGGGCCGCCGCGCGGAGCGCAGCCGCGGCCAGGTCGGGGCCGTCCTCGCCGGCCGTCCCGCTGGTCCCAGCGGGCGACAGCGGAGCGTTGGGGCTGGAGGGGAGGGTGACGGCTGGCTGGCAGCACGACGCGAGCGCAGCGGCCCGACGCTTCTCGGTCTCGACCTGCCACCCCGTCTGCCAGGTGCTGTCCTCGCCGGTCTTCACGTTGGAGTCGAAGTTGTCGAACCAGCCCTCGATCGTCCCGATCCCGCCCATGACGTTGCGGTAGATGTCGAGCGCCGACGGGGCGTCACCCTCGGTGAAGTTGTGGACGACCTTCCCGAAGGAGCCGACCTTCTCCCCGACGGAGAACGCGGCCGGGGTCCCGACCTCCCCGCCGCACGTCACCTCGACCTCGTCCATGTTGAAGGCGACGATCCCGACGAGGAGCACGCCGACGGTCAGCGCGGCGGTCTTGCGTCCGAGGCTCACCGGCGGAACACCCGCATCACGGCAGCGACCAGGAGGAGGACCAGCCCGATGAGGCCGATGACACCTCCCGCGTTGGGGAGGCCCGCGGTGGCGAACTTTCCGCCGCCCATGAGCACCCCGACACCGGTCGCGGCGACCCAGGTGGAGCGCCGGTAGGTCTTCTTCGGCGGGGTGGCGGGGTCAGCGTCTCGCGCGTCCTGGGCCTGGAGGTCGCGGCCGCGGCGGGACACGGTGGACTCCCGGACGTGGACGGTCCTGCCGTTGACGGTGCGGACGTGAGCTCGCCGGGTGAAGGTGCTCATTCGCTGTCTCCGAAGCCTGGGATGTGGGTGAGGTGGTCGCCGCCGACGAGGACCGGTTCACGTCGGGGGACCGGCTTGCGCTTCCGGGTCCGCGGCTTGGCCTTCGGCTTCGGCTCTTCGACGACGTCGACGACCTCGCCCTCGAGCACGACGGGAGCCGTCGCGTGGGGGTAGCCGCGGTACGCGTGGAGGATGTCGATGGGGGCCTGGTCCTCGAACAGGTCGGGCTCGACCGGCTCGGGCGTCTTGCGCTTCCGCTTCGGCAGATCGAGGGGGGTGATCTCCCCGTCGCGGTCGAACTTCGGGCCCCGGTAGGTGAGGCGGGTCAGGTGGGTGGCCCGGTTGTTCCCCGCGCCGGCGATGTTGAACATCGGCTGGAGGGCGTGGATCTCCTTCGACTCCCAGGCGAGCGCGGTCGGCTCGCCTGGGAAGACGCCCGACTCGGTCCAACGGACGTGGGTGGCCCACCAGCGGCAGTCGACGTTGGAGCAGCCGGGGAACGGGCACCAGCCCTTCCACACGTCGTCGCGGCGGTGCTCGCCGTAGCGGCGGTCCCGCTTGTTCGTCTCCCCCGAGTAGATGTGGATGGCCCGTCCCTTCGGGGTGACGCCGAACGCGCGGTAGCCGTAGTGGGGACGCAGACCGTTGCGGAGTTCCCGGGCCAGGTCGCGGGTCATCATGTTCTCGGGCAGCTCGCCGGTCGTCATGAGGTGGCGGACGTGCTGCTTCCCGACGTCGGCGGTGCGGAACTTCATCCGCTCCCCCTCCTCGGTGACGTAGTAGCCGACGCCCCGCATCCCGAAAGGGATCTGGGAGCAGGGGACGCCTTCGTTCTCCCCGATTCCGAGGACAGCCTTCGTGTCCTCAGCCGACGTCTGACGCATCGAGGCCCGCAGCTGGAAAGCCTTTCGGATACCGCCGATCTCCTGGACGGTGGCGACCTGGACGCTCATCCACACAAAGTCGGCGGTGCTCCGACCCTGAGACATGTAGACGCCCATGTCGGTCTTCGCCATTCCGGCCTGGAATAGCGGGGCCACGTCGAGGCCTTCGTCGATGATCGTCAAGACGCCGGGAAAGTCGGGGTTAGGCCCGCCGATGTCGTTGAGGTCCATCGCCTCCTTTTCGGCCAGGATCTCTTGACGTTCGTGGAGTTCGGCGCGCATGGCCTTGAAGTGTTCGGTGGCCTCCTCCAGCGTGGTGAAGTAGCCGCGGATGCGGATGTTCCCGTGGCCGAAGGACTTGCCGACCCACCGCTGGAACCAGCGCAACTCGGTGCGCTTCGGGTCGACGATCCACACGTCGGTCGGCGTCTCGTCGCGGACGAGGTCGAACCACAGGTTCCAGGTGAACTTGCTCTTACCGGCCCCCGACGCGGCACCGACGAGGATGTTGAAGCCGTACGGGACCTGGGCCACCTTCCCGTCGTTCTGCCAGCCGAAGGAGATCGACGCCTTCCCCGACGGGGGGAGGTCGAGGATCGACCGGGTCGCCTCGAGCGGGCTCTTGTCCCAGAACGTCAACCACCCAGCGCCCTTCCCGGACGGGCTGATCGAGATCTCCTCGCACTTCATCGTCCCGGGGAGGACGGTGACGGCGTCAGCGGAGATGCGGGCCATGTCGCCACCGAGCGAGCCGGGACTGACGTAGGCCCGGACCTGCCCGGTCGGCGTCAACTTCTTGCGGAGGAGCTTCGGCTCGACCCCGTTCCACGACACCTTCTGGCCGGCCGTGTAGATGGCCCACCGGGCGTCGATGTCGCCGAACTTCTTCCCGCTGGTCAGGAAGTTGAACGGAAGCCGCCACCACGGGACCTCAACGCCTTCGTCGACGAGCTCGGCGCGACGGTCGATGATCTTCGTGACCACCAGCCACAGCAGGACGGCGGCGATGGTGAGGAGGACGACCTTCCCGCCGCTGAAGATGTCGCCGGTGAGGTCCCAGCACAGCCACCAGTAGAGGCCGAGGACGGTCAGCGCGACCGGGGGTGGGAAGTCCATCCACCGACGGTTCGGCGTGCCGATCCAGTTCCACAGATCCTTCATGGCCTTCACGGTGCGGGGGTCCTTCCGGGGGGTGGTGGTGGTAGACGAGGACGTCGGTACCCAGTGCAGGTACCGACGCCCTCAGGGGTGGCTCAGCCCTTCGACGGAGCCGAAGCGATGTCGAACGCCTTGTCGAACTTGTCGCCACCGCCGGAGAGGGAACCGGCGAGGACGCCGGCTCCCTGCTCACCGGTGTCGCGGACGGCGTTCGTCATGTTGGCCGCGGCCTGGACGTCTCGCATCTGCGCGATCCCTCCGATGGCGAACGACAGGATGATGAACGTGCCGAGGATCAGTCGGCTCAGGGATCCGCTCTTGAACATGAGGTGGGTGCCTCTCGGATGGGGGTCGGGGGGAGCGGTTGGCCTGACCCCCCGGAAGGGGGTCAGTGCTTGGTCCTGCCGCAGGTCACACTCGCTGGACCGGGGAGTCCGTCACTCCCCCGACGGGGTGGGACGTCTCGGTGCTGGAGTCCTGCTGGACGAGGGGACAGGGGCCTCGCGTTCCTTCCCTTGGTGGTGGTGTCGGGGCGGGGGTTCGGACCCTCCCCTGGCTGAGCAGCCCTCAGGATAGCGTGAACCGGTTCCACGGTGGTAGGCGGCGGCCCAGCGGGGCCTACGCCTACCACTCCAGCTGCCCTATCCACCGGTCGGGAACGGGCTGCTGTTGACGCCTGCTTGACATGGCGAATAGGATCGGCGTCGCACCACTCGCTCCGCTCCCCGCGCGGCGCCGGACCCCCCCACCTCGTCCGGCCAGGCCCCGCCTGCCGCCCTCCCCCAACCTGTTGCTCGGGCTGGCTGTCGAGGTACGGCTCAGGCCCCGCAGTGCCGCCTTCTCCCACCGTGGAACCGGTTCCCGCGATCCTGTCGGTCTGCCCAGCCCGGGTCGGGTCCTCTCCCCCGCCCCTCCCCCACCACCTCGGGAGAGGAACGCTCGTCCCCTGTCCCCGCGTCCGCAGGACTCCCGCACCTTGACGTCCCACCCCGGCAGGGGAGGGACACAGACTCCCCTGGTCCCGCGAGGGTGTCTGCGGGGGGACCACGACCCTCCTCGCGGGGGTCGTCCCCTAGGGGGGTGTGGGGGGGACAGCAAAGCGCCCGCCCCCCTGGGTGGGGACGGGCGCTCGGGTTGCGTCAGCGGGGGGTGGGGGGCCAGGTGGTGACGGCCAGGACCTTCGGTGCGCAGTTCTCGCACGCGATGGGGTGGGCGATGAGAACGACCCCATCCCGTAGGACGGCCTGCCACCGGGCCGTCATGACCCACACGCTGGCCAGGGAGTAGCGGGTGGTCTTGACCTGGCTACTCAGCATGGCTGGCTCGCCGTCGCGCTCCGGAGGATCGCTTCCCGGAGTCGCGGTGGCGCTGGTCGATCGCCGTCTCTCCCGTGGAGTGGCCCTTCCACCCGGAGAGGGCGTAGCCGGCCGCGGCTCCCCACTCCGGGTCGGGGACGATGTCCTGGCGGCCGTTGAGGGCAGCTGGGGTGTGCTCGGGACAGCGGGGTCCGGGCTGGTACATCCGGACCCCCTTCGTGGCCGCGCAGGACTTCGTCTGGAGCCAGTGTTCGCACATCATCCGACCACCTTGACAGGTCGGCCCGGGCAACGCGCGAACAGCGTCACGCCCTCCCCCTCCCCCGTGGTGTCCTCCACGGGGAAGGACCGGTGGCCCTGGGGGAAGGGGTGGGAGCGGAGCCACGGCTTCTTCGGCCAGGTGGTGAAGCACTGGGGGCAGATCCACCACCCGACCGGGTCGAAGACGCGCTTGGTCGGGATCGGCCAGGAGCCGGACGACGACGCGCCGACCTGGGGGTGGTCGGTGACGAGGTGGACGGTGGCCCGGTCGGGACACCACGGGTCCCCGCACACCGGGGCAGGGTGGGGTTCGGGCCGGAACAGCCAGGCCTCGAGGATGCGGGCCAGGGGGTGGATCACAGGCCACCTCCGCGACAGTTCGCGGTACACGTCCCGCCGTCGAGGATGTCGCACCACGGGAGGTGGAGGGCGAGCTCGGCCTCACGCTTTACCCAAGCGCGGCCAGCGAGCGGCGCGAACACCGTCTCGCCGGGAGTCACGTTGGCCAGGTCGTCCCGGATGAGGTTCAGGTAGGCCGGCCGAGCCGGGTCCTGCTCGGGGTAGAGCGGGACCACGTTCACGTCCAGGGGGGCGGGGTCGAGGTCCATCCAGTCGGCCATCAGCGCCACACCTTCGACTCGCGGTGGACGAGGTCGAACCAGCGCATCGTCTGCTCGACTTCGGCCAGCGACTTGATCGTGACGATGGCGTTGGTGTTGTAGGAGCTGCCTCCCAAGTTCGCGGAGCCGGTGATCACCTCGTTGACCTTCTTCGACCGGATCAGGATCACCTTGGCATGGTCCTTCACCTCGGCGAACGACGTGTCGCGGGTGTCGATGTCGTATTTCCGGATCGCCTTCAACACGTCGGGCTCGGTCTGCTCGGACGCGATGACGAGGCGGACGTAGCAGCCCTGCCGCTTCTTCTTCCCGGCCTCGATCGCCACTTCCTTGCGGGAGTCGTTCCAGATCATCATCACGACCTCGATGGTCGGGCGGACTTTCTTCCCGTGGAGGGTGTAGGCGTCGCAGTTGACGGCCGCGACTTCCTTGGCCCGGTTGTCCGGCCCGCCCGGGAGATAGTCGATTTTCCAGCTGCCGTCCTTCGACTTGATCGACTTCGGCGACTTCACCTTGCGGTCGTAGCCGAGCGCCTTCACCCAGGCGGTGGTGGTGGTGTAGATCTTCCGGTCGTACGTCGAGGACCAGGTGTTCCACTTCACCTCGCCGGTGTTGGTGACGTTCCCGGAGGCGAGGAGCGAGCGGCCGGTCGTCTCGTTCCCGAGGAACTTGAGGTGCTGGACGCCCTTCCCCTTCTTCGCGGACGCGGGGGACCCGTCGGCCTTGATCGCCCACGAGCTGGCCTTCGGGTTCGACCCGAGGCGGTGGACGAGGTCGTCCATCGCGTTGTAGTGGTCGCCCTTCCACGACAGGACGCGGACGTTGACGTGGCGGGCGATGGCGCGGACGAGCGCGGAGTGGACCTCCCAGTTCGACAGGCCGTACGTGGCGAGGGTGAGGTCGTCGCCGGCCTTGGCCCGGTCGATCTCCAGGCGCATCTGGTGGTTGAAGGAGTCGGCGGTGGTCTTGGTCCCACCGGCCGAGGAGGGGATGTTGAAGGAGATCGCCTGAGCGGGAATCGCCGGGGCGACGAGGAGAGCGGTGGTGGCCAGGCCGGCCAGGACGGGGCGGAGCTTCATGGGGTGGGTCCTTCTGTGGTGGTGGTGCGGGTGGTGGGTTGGTGGAGGCGTCAGAACGGGTCTCCTACTTGGGTGGTGGTGGGCTCGGGGTCGACCTTCTTGACCCACGGGAGGCGGACGGACGTGAACCCTCGGTCGATGCTGGCCCGGAGGTATCCGGGCTCGACCAGGCCGATCGAGACCATGACCGCGAGGAGCGCCCACAGCTGGTCGCCCGTCATGGGGGTGTCGAGGTAGAGGTGGCCGTGGCCTTCGGTCGTCGACGGCACATAGGTGACGGGGACGTCGAGGTCGATCACCGGGGCGTGGAGGGCCGTGGCGAGGTGCTCGGGGTCGATCGTCCCGTCCTTGCGGGTCTTGGGCCAGAACTCCTCCTGGATCAGCGAGGTGACGACGTCGGCCCGGGCGACACCGGTCGGGGCCACGCTCCCCTCGTAGGACGACCAGTCGGCCACGGTCCCTGTGACCCGCTTCACGGTGCCGGGGACCACCTTCGCGTCGTGCTCCGCGAGCACAGAGGCCGGGTAGTCCTCGCGGGGCATGATCCCGGGGCTGGTGGTCGCGTCTTGGAACTGCTCGGCCGTGACCTCGAGAGCCAGGTTCGTGAGGGTCGCGCTGACGGCCTCGGCCATCCGGTCCTCGGGGTCCTCGTCGGTCCGGGAGTCGAGGAACCGCACGAACGCGCCGAGCACGCCCGCGGCGGCGGCGTCGACCTCAGCTGCCGTGGTCGTCCGGGGGAGGGTCTCCTTGATCGCCGCGGCCACCTCCTCGCGGAGCGTGAGCGTGGTCATCACCACACCTGCCGTACGGGCTGCTCGTGGAAGGTGCAGGTCAGGACGTGCTCGACGCTGTGGAGGATCTGGCCCTCGCTGGCCTCGCAGTCGGAGCCGTCGTCCTCGTGCTCGTAGCGGGGGGCCAGGACGATCTCCTGGCCGTGGGTGGAGCAGACGTGGAACTCGCGCTCGCCGCCGCCGGGGGTGTCCTCGATCTCCAGGAGGCGCTGGTTCTGGCCGGCTCCGCACAGGACGCCGTCGGTGTGGCGGTAGATCCGGCCGTCGGGCCACGCGACGCGCTTGGCCGGCGCGTGGTTCGGGGTCGTGTGCGAGACGGGGAGGACGGAGACGGCGTACGCGCCTTCGGTGGGGATGTCGTTCATGGTGGAGCCCTTCTTCCTTGGTGGTGACCTCAGTCTAGCAGAAAGACTAGACAGTGGGGGAGGTGCGGGCACCCGATCCGAGGAAGTCGTCCGGCATCGGGTCGACACCCTCGGGAGGACGGAACGCCCAGTCGAGGGCCTGGCGCACGATCTCGGCCTCCCACCCGCGCAGGCGAGGACCCTGGGTCTTGGTCAGGGTCTCCTCGCGGATCTCCAGCTCGGCCTCGGTGAACTCGTCGACGCGGATCGACACCTGGTGGACGAGCGGCGACGACGTCGACGGGCGACGGACGGCCTGGCTGGGGGCGTACCCCAGGTCCTTGATCGCCGTCTCGACCTTCGTACGGACGGCCTCCGCGACGAGCGCGGGGTCGTTGACGACGCGGCCGACCGTACGGACGGACACGCCGGCCTTGGTGGCGACGTCCTGAGCGGTGGCGGTCATGAGGAGGCTCCGATTCTGAACTGGGCGAAGGCGCGAGCGACCGCGCGGACGGACTTGTTGAACTGGCGGAACGCGTGGTGAACACCACGCAACGCGAGACCGCGCCTCGCGGCCCTGACCCGTAGCCGACGCACCGCGAGGGTGTGACGGTCGCGGGACCTGCGGGCCACGGCCGACCGGCCGGTCCACGTCTTGCGGTCGGGGTAGTGGTCGGCGTACCGACGAGCGACGAGCATCCGCCGCTTGATCTTGGTGATGCTGGTCATCTGGGGATCTCCGTGAGGGTGAGGTAGTAGGTCCGGCCGTACCCGTCGGGCGCGGTCGGGTCTGCGGTGTCGACGAGGATGGCGGTGTCGTCCTCGGAGAGCGGGAACTCGGGGAACGCGTGGGCCACCTGGGCCAACGCCAGCTTGGCGTCGTCGCTGGTCGCGGTGAGGAAGCGACGCATCTCGCCGCGGACGTCGTCGAGGTCCTGAGCGGCCTTCTTCGGATCGTGGGTGGTCGCGGCCTTCTCGGCCAGGTGGGAGATCCCAGCGAGCGCACGGCGGGTGGCGATGTCGGTCATGGTCTGGCCCTTCGGTGGTGGTGGTCTGTCTGGTCTTAGTCTAGCGGGATTCCTGGTCTGTGGCTACCCCCTTCCGCACAAGACGGTCTGCGACCCTGACCGTCCGCGCTGACCGATGGTTGAGGTCCCGGACCCCGTGCTCCGCAGACGCTCGGAACGACGGGTGCAGCGGGACCGGGGACACGTAGTCCAGGACCGACCGAACGATCCGGCCGGTGGCGAGCGCGATCCGCAGCGCGAGGAGTTGGTGCGGTCCGGCCGCCGCGAGGCCGACGCCGACCCAGCCGGCGCACAGGTTCCCGTCCTTCTGGTGGCACATGAACAGTCGCGGCGGCTGGTTGAAGGTCTCTGCGTCGTAGGGGGGCAGCTTTGCGTACTCGCTGAGGGACCAGAGCCCCGAGGGGGCGTCCGCGCGCATCGGACAGGATCCGCACGGACGCCCCGCTACCGGGTGAGGGTCACTCAGCACCCGAGGTCACCGTTCCAGCGGGCCCGCTGGTAGGCGTACGGGTGGCCGGTGACGATCATGTCGGCCCCGGCCGCGATCCCGGCCTTCCAGGAGGTGAGGGTTTCCCCTCCGGTCCGGACCACACCCCCGGCCGCGTGGATGGCCTTGACGGCCTCCGGGGTCATCTGGGAGGCGGAGGTGAAGTTCTCCCCGGAGATCCCGGCCGGCATCGGGAGGAGCGGCGCGTCGACGTTGAGGCTGATGTTCAGCTTCGGGTTGTTGGCCTTCATCCGCTGCATCGAGGCGAGTTCCCAGCGGAACCCGGTCAGGTAGACGCGGCCCTCCAGGCCGACCAGCTGGGGCTCGAGGACGGCCTGCTCGGTGGGGGTGAGGTACCGCTTCAACTCCAGGAACAGGTGCGCGTTCGGGTCGGCCCGGACCAGGGCCAGGAGGCGGACCAGGGTGAGGATCTGCTCCCCGTCGTCGAGCCGGAGCGCGGCGATCTGGGTGGACGACTTCTCGATCACCAGGCCGTCGCCGTTCGACACCCGCTCCAGGGTGTTGTCGTGGAACATGACGCCCTTGTGGTCGGTGGTGAACCACAGGTCGGTCTCGGCCCAGTCGACCCCGTCGATCTTGTACGCGGCCAGGAAGGTGCGCTCGCCGTTCTCGGTCCCGCTCCCCTCGTAGGCCAGGCCGCGGTGAGCCGCGACGGGGGGACACCCGGCCGCCTGAGCGGTCGGAGCGACGAGGGTCAGGGGGACAGCGGCGAGGGTGAGGGTGGCCCCGAAAGCAGCGAGGCGGTGGCGGAGGTTCATCGGTGGGTTCCTTCGGTGGTGGAGGGGGTGGGGGTGTGGCCGTGGTTGTCCTTGGCGTCCTCGGTCCAGCACTCGTCGCACATGCTGTCGTGCTCGACGTCGGTCCCGCCCGGGACGTGCTTCGAGCACTCCGAGCACGCCCGGTTCCGGTGCTCCGAGCAGAAGAACAGGCCGTCGGTGGTCTCGGCCCAGTCGCTGTCGAGCGCCTCGTCACGAGCACCACCCGTGTCGGCCCAGGCGCTGTACTCGCTGTCCTCGGTGGACTTGACTCCGCACCCCGGCTCCTGGCAGACGATGAACCAGTAGGGCGCGGAGACGTAGCCGGTGGTCGGAGGGTCGGGTTCGGCCAGCCGAAGGATTGCCTCAGCGGGGAACAGCAAGTCGATGGTCTCGACGAGCCGCTCCCGCATCTGGGGGTCGAACACGATCTCGGCCCCGGCCTGCTCGTCCATCACGACGAGGAGATCGTCGACGCGCTGGACGACGAGCCGGTCACTGAGGCGGGTCACGGGAGCACCACGTCTCGGTCTTCGACGGGCTGGTAGTTCCCGCGCCGGGTCTTGACGATCGGGTCCCACCCGTTCCCGCGCATGTTCGCGGCGAGGGTGCGGAACTCGTTGCCCCACGACTCGACCTCGGCCAGGGTGTGGGTGGTGCCCCGGTAGATCCGGTGACGGTTGACCGGGGTGGCGACGGTCTCCTTACACGGCCGCCATTCGACGTCTCCCTCGTCGGTCGACCACCGCTGCCACCAGGCGTCGGTGACCTCCAGCGCGAACCATCCGGCCGGGTCGACCGCGTCGAGGGCCACGGCGGTACCGGGGTTGTCGATGCGGATGGCCTCTCCCTCCTCGGAGAAGAACGACCCGGGGTAGAGCGGCTTGACGTGGAACCTGCGTTCGATCACTTTTTCCGACCCTTCTCCTCGGCCTTGCGGTCGGCGATGATCCGCTTCTCGATGTCGGACAGGCCGTACCCCCACTTGCTGAGGATCTCGAGGTACGGGGCTGCGGTCGCCAGCTGCGAGCGCCACGCGTCGTCGGTGAGGTAGTCCTCGACCGACGCGACGACGATGCACAGCGTCAGGTGCGCGGCCCGCTTCGCGGAGGCCCGGTTGATCTCGGTGGACACCTTGTCGCGGTCCAGGCCGACGAGGGGGAGGTGGGTGGCCGACGTCGGAATCCACGTCGTCAGGTGGCCGGCGACGAACTTCTCGGACCCGGCCAGGGTCGCGGTCGACTTCCCCAGGGTGAGGAGCCACTTCGCGCGGACGTTCGTGGCCTCCTTCCACGCCTTGTTCGACTCGACGACGCGCTTCCGCTCGGCCTTCGCGGCCTCACGCGCCTCGTCGGACTGCTCGGAGGCCGGGACCTTCGCGGCCGGGGGCTGGGCGTACGACATCTTCTCGTGGCCGTTGGCCTTCCAGTCGGTGCAGACCTCGGTGGTGGTGACGTTCCACCCGGAGGTGCGCCAGTCCTGGTGGACGGTGAGGTAGACGGCCTTCCCGGGGCAGGTCGCGTGGTCGTTCGCGGAGACCTTGAGGTTGAGCAGCCGCTCCCACTCGGGAGCGAGCGGGCCGTGGTCGACGGGCCGCTCGACGACCTTGATCCCCTCGGCCTCCAGCGCGACGGTCGCGTCTTCAATGGCCTTCACCCGGGCCTTGTCCGACTCCCACTCGTTCCGGACGTGCTCGACGTCCTGGCCGGCCGCGGCGTCGTTGAAGACCTCGATCAGCATCTCCCCGTCCGCTCCGTCGGCCTCCATCTCCGCGACGAGCTCGGCGAACTCCAGAGACAGGCCCTCCTCGGCGTACGTCTTCGCGGTCGGGGACGCGACGATCTTCCGGGCCGCGTGGACCGTCTCGGGGTCGAGGTTCAGGCTCGACGCGAGCAGGTCGGCCGGGACACCGAACAGGGCCAGCTCGTCGACGGCTGCGACCTCGTCGGTCAGGTTCATCGCGGTGCGGTGGTGGTTCTCGGCCCACTGGTCGACGACCCGCTCGTACGTGGTGGGCTCGGAGGGGTGGACGTAGACGGGGACGGTGTCGCGCTCGGCCACGATCGCGGCCAGGGTCCGGCGCTGGCCGGCCTTGACGACGATGGCCCCGGTCGGGTCCCGCCAGGCGACGATGGGCTCGAGGACGCCCCGGTCGCGGATGGAGGCGATGAACTCGGGGTTGAGGTCGACGTGGTCGGCCGATCGGATGTTCAGGCCGATGGTCAGGGTCTTCGGGTCGAGGTGCTCCAGCGTGGGAGCGGTGGTGTCGGTCATGCGGGTGAGCCTTCCTTGGTGGGGGTGGAGACGGAGCCGTAGACGACGGGGACGTCGTCGGGCTCGGAGAGGCGGCGGTAGAACTCCTCGGGGAGACCCGGGGAGGCGGGGATCGTGATGTACCCGGGGGCGACTCGGACGGTCTCCCGCTCGGTGTTCATGGTCCCGCCGACGTACGCGATGATCACGCTCACGGCGTGTCCTTCCTGGTGGTGGTGGTGGTGGTGAGGGTGGCCCGTCCGCGCGCGGTGGGAGCGGGCGGGCCACCCGGTCAGTGGGTCAGTCGCGGTCTTTCTCGTCGCGGACGACTTTCGCGGCGGCGGCGAAGCCCCACAAGATGACGGCGACGACGAGGCCGACCACGCCGATCAGCGCCCAGATAGAGATCACGGGATCTCGTGTCCCTTCTGGATTAGGACGCCCTCCGTCATCGGCGCTGTCCAGGGACCGTTGTCGATGGCGACCTTGAAGGCGTCACCGTCGATGGCTAGGCGGAGCCTGTCGATGTAGGGGTCCACGTTGAGGTCGCCCAGGACGTGGCCGGTGAGGGTGACCATGAGGTCGAAGGGGGGCGGGTTCTTCCGGTCGGCCCACGCGACGAGGGCCTCACCGAGCGAGCGGGCCAGCTCGGGCGGGAGGTTGACCCCCTGGCCGGACCACAGCGACAGGCACGAGCCGAGGTCGACGAGGTCGACCTGACGGCGCTCACCGCCGTGGGTCTGGCCCACGATGCTGATGTGGTGGTTCTTCGGGTCGACGTGGATCCCCTCGGCGTCGTGGTCGACGAAGCCGTCCAGGATCTCGGACTGGGCGAGGTAGGCGTCGAAGACCTCGCGGGTCAGGCCGCCGACGACGGGGGCCGCGGTCATGTACTCGCGGACCCGCTCGGGGAGGGACTTCTGGTCGTTCATGGGTGGAGCCTTTCTTCGGGGTGGTGGTGGTGGTGGTCAGCGGGAAGCGCAGTCGGCCTTCTCAGCGTGGTAGTCGGGGGTCACGCCCCGGACCTTCTCGGAGAGCCGGTTGATCTTGGCCGTGTTCTCGGGGATGCGGTCGTAGTCGCTGTCCGCGATGGCCTGGAAGCTGTCGCCCGCGATCTTGGAGGCGTCGCTGGACCAGCCGATGATCTGGTCGCCGTGGTCGATCGCGTCGAGGCACGACTGGGGGGTCCTGGTGACCGTGACGGTCGCGGTCGGGGCCGGGGCGGGGGCGTCGGACTTCGCGGTCGCGCTTCCGATGGTCAGGCCCAGGATCAGGGTCGCGCCGGCGACGAGGGTGGGGACCAGGACCCGACGCTTCGGTGCGGGCGGGGTGGGTGTGCTCATGGGGTGGAACCTTTCGCTGGTGGTGGTGGTCTGTCGTGTCTCAGTCTAGCGGAAGGGCGGGGATAGGTCTAGCGGGACTCACAGACCGGGGAGCGCGCCGTCCGTCGACCCCTCCACGCCGTAGTCGGACTCGTCGAGGTCCCACCAGGTGTCATCGCGCCGGTCCCAGACCGTGTCCAGGTGGCAGCTGGGACAGCGCCAGACGTGGAGCCAGTACGTCGGAGTGGCCGGGATCTCCTGGGTCACCTCGTAGGTCCGTCCGGGCTGGTTCTTCGACCGCTTTAGCCGGGTCATGGTCACGGTCTCCCCCGCCAGCGGGTAGACCAGGCCGGTGTTCATCGCGGACTTGTCCCGGGATCCGCACTCGTTGCAGGTGACCGGCTTCATGTGCCAGTCGGCCGTCGTCCAGTAGGTCTCCCAGCCCTTCCACTCCACCCGGTGGCCGTCCCACAGCGGCGGGAGGTCGTGGAGCGTGGGGAGCGCCCGGACCATCAGTCCTTCACCACCGAGAGGTAGTCGCGGCTCGACTGGATCGGGGTGAGCCGTTCCGGCTGGGACAGGCGGGCGTACTCCCCGAACTTGATTAGGCTCCGGACTCCGGTCGGGCCGTTGCGCTGCTTGCCGAGGATGGCCTCGACGTCGTCGGACTTCTCCATCTTGCCGTTGATCTCGACCTCCTCCTCCCACAGCAGCCACACGTTGTCGGCGGTCTGCTCGAGGTCGCCGGACTCGCGCAGGTCCGACACCTGGGGGCGCTTGTCCTGTCGGCCCTCGGGGTTGCGGTTCAGCTGGGCGAGGACCAGGAGGTGGGTGTCGTACTGCTTGGCGAGGGCCTTCAACTCGACGATCACCTCCCCGATGTGCTGCTGGCGAGACAGTCGCGGGTTCACGGCCCGGACGAGGCCGATGTAGTCGATCGCTACGATCCCGAGCCGGTTCCCGGCGCGGTGGGCGCGGCGGTGAGCGGCGACGATCGCGCTCTTGATGTCGAGGATGGTCTGGCCGCCGTCGTCGACGACGGTCAGGTAGTCGCGGTCGGCCCGCATCTTCGGCAGGGCCCGGTTGATCCGGTCCCAGTCCTTCGGTCCGAGCGCGTCGCCTCCGGTGAGGATCGAGGTGAGGTTGACCCCGGCCGTGTGGGCGAGGGTCCGCTGGGTGATCTCCTGTTCGGTCATCTCCAGGCTCACGATCAGCGCGTGCTGCTGGTGGCGGCGGACGAGGTCGGTGACCGCGTTCTCGGCGAACAGCGACTTCCCCGCGCCGGGGCGGCCGGCGACGATGGTCACCCCTCCGGGGGTCCAGCCGCGGAACAGGTTGTCGAAGTCGGACCAGGCCGTCGTCGGGACCCGCTGGTTGCCGTTCTGGGCGATGTCGACGACAGCCTCGAGCGCGGACGGCTTCACGTCGTTGGTCTCGCGGCGCTCCCGGATGCGGTCGAGCCACTCCTGGGTGGAGGCGAGGAGCCGCTCCGGGTCGGAGCCGGGGGTCCGTACGGCCTGGACCATCCGGAGCCCGACTTCCCCGCTCTGGCGCAGGAGGGAGCACTCGCGCAGCTTTCGGGCGTAGTGCTCGGCCTGGAACGAGAGGATGGTCGTGTCGCCGTTGAGGTCGGTCAGGAACACCGGCCCGTCGGGGAGCCGGTGGACGTGGCCGCCCATCCGGGCGATGAACATCGCCACCGAGGGGACCTCACCGTCCGCGTCGAGGTCGACGGCCAGCTGCCACAGGTAGCCGTGCATCGGGTTCGCGAAGTCGTGACGGTCGACCAGCCGCTTGAGCCGGGGGATGTCGTTGTAGCCCTGGAGGACCGCGCCGACGACGGCCCGTTCCCACCACGCGTCTTCGGGGCCGTCGAGGGCGTCGACGGCCTCCACCTCGGTGCTCACCGTCTCGCTCATGCGATGTCCCAGTTAGGCTCGCGGGTCGGACGGCCCTCGGTGAACGAGTACGCGTCCCTGGTGGCGACCTTCGCGCGGAGCCCCACGATCTCCTCCTCCCAGCACCCGCCGTTCAGCCACGGGAGCGACGTCTTGCGGTAGCCGTCCGGGGTCTGCTCCTGCTCCCACCAGGCCACGCGGGCCTTGATCGCCTCGACGATCATCTGGGGGTCGACGCCGGCCTTGACGACGGTCCGGAACTTGGCGAGGTTCTTCGCCTTCGACCCCGCTCGACGGGTGCTCGGGTAGGTCGTCCAGAACTCCTCGAAGGCGACGAGGATCGGGTCAGGCGCTACGTCTACTTCCCTTCCATCGTTCCCTTCAATCGTTAGTAGGTCTGTGGGACACCCCTGGGGTGTCTCTGTGACAGGGGTGGGGTGTCTGTGTGACACCCCTTCCTCGGGGCCTCCGAGCGTGTAGATGTTCGGTGCCCGTCCGGGCCTTCCCTTCGGGTCCACGGTCCAGGTGACGAAGCCACGCTCGCGGAGCGAGTCGAGCGCGCGCCGAGCTGTCGACTCCGAGACGGACGCGTCCTTGGCGATCACAGCGAGCGACGGCCAGCACTGGAGTCGAGCGTTCGCCCTCGACGACAGCGCGAGGTAGACGATCTTCTCCTGCACAGAGATGTCGGGGTCGCGCTGGATCGCGCGGGGGATGGTGGCGAAACCTTCAAGGTCGCCGCTCATCGGACGGCCCCCTTGCCGGGTGCCGTCGGGGTCCTGTACCTTTGCTCACGCATCAGTCGTTCGCTTCCGCTGGTGCCCTTCCACTTGGTGGTGGAGAGCGGGCCTGGTCTTCGGACCGGGCCCGCTTGGGCGTTTAGGACGACCACCGGCTGGTGGCCGCTTCGCACTTCTTCGATCCCTTGGTGGTGGGGTGCTGCTGGAGCGGACCTTACCCCTTCCTATCGCCGCCGTGTCAACCCCCCGTCTCTGCCGCTGGTCGGTAGCGGGTCCTGGATCGGGAGCCCCATCAGGACGGCCCGGATCTCCCCCGAGATCAGGTCGTACGGCCGCCACACGTACACCTCGACCCCGCACGCGGCGAGGTCGTCGAGCCATTCCCGCTGCGCCGGCTCGGGATGCTGGGCCTGTTGCTTGAGCTCGGCGAACAGCAGACGCGGAGGATTGACCAGGGTGTTGTCGGGGAAGCCGGCCGTCACCTTCTCGTTCACCGCTCGTGGCGGGTGGTACCAACGCCAGCCGAGAGCTTCGGCCAACTCGTTGAACCTGACCTGGAGGCCACCCGGGCCCTTCTCCTTCATCGCGCGGGCCTGGAACATCCACGCCTCCTGCGGGGTCACCAACGCGTCCCCCCGTGGACGGGACAGGCCCGGACCCGGATGGGGATGGCGACTTCCCCGCCGAACATGGTCATCGTCTCGAACTCGCACTCACGGCACGGCGTGTGGAGGTCATAGGTCACCTTCGGCGTGGTCGCGGTGACGTGGGGGAGCGACACCGCGTCGTGGGCGCGGATCCGGTCGGCGTCCCGGCGGAAGACGCGGATCCGGTCGGCGTCCCGGTGGAACCGGTCGACCTCCAGGGCCACGATGCTGTTCACGGGAAGGTCCCCGGGGATCGCTTGGCCGAGGGGGACGTACGCGGCTACCTCCACCCCCGACATCGGTGGCCTGGCCGGACCCTTCGGGGGGTCGGGGCGCTGCTGCTCCTCGCGGGGGACCGACGCGTTGTGGAGGCGGTAGGCCAACAGCTCGGCCTCGACGATCACCTCGTCGAGGGGACGGTTCGCGGCCAGGGCCACGCGGACGCGGGGGTCGCACCCCTCGTACGGGTCCGGGAGTGCGGGTGGTGGCTTCGCCGGCCCGAACGCGATCCGGGTCCACGTCTTCTCCATCCCGGTCCCGAGGCCGCGCATCAGCCCGACCATCCCATGCTGGACGACCAGCACGATCAGGGTCGAGACCACGGCGGCCAGGAAGATGAGCAAGCCCACGTCGGTCACAGGGGTCTCCATTCCAGGTAGGCCGCGACGGCCTCACGCCAGCCGTCGGGCAGGTGCGGATGGTCGTCTTCGAGCCAGGACACCGTCAGGTCGGGCCACCACAAGCGCCACCCGTTCAGCGACCACCACGGACGTTCGAGCGGGTCCTGGGCGCGGTGGAGGACCCAGCCGAGCGCGTGTCCGAGGTCGGGGTGGTGCTCGACCCACCCGTGACAGCCCGTCGTCCCCGACCCGCACAGACACACCCCGTTCGTGGGGTGGCTGATCTTCGCCAGCTTCGTCCCGCCCATCCCCCGCGCGATCCGGTGCTGGGTCGTCAGCGGGGACGGCGCTCCGCACCCGACGCAGCGCCACAGCGCGGCCGTGATGATCGCGTCCCGCGCGGCCGGGGAGAACGACCCGTCCGGCGTCTCGAACGTCACCGGCCGTCCCGGACGATCTTGGCCTGGGTCTCCTCGACGGTTCGCTGGGCCCCGTCGCAGAACTCGGCACCCTTCCCGGGGTGCTGGTTGTGGTAGCGCATCACCCCAGCGTTCGACACTGACACCCTCCGGTAGCAGGATGGACACTCGACCTGCTTGGTACTCGCGGGGCGGTTGGTAGCTAGCCACAGTCGACCACCAGGAGATCGTCGACGAACGCGGCCGGGTACTTACCAGGGGCCAGGCCGATGTACCGGATGAACTCGGCCGCGCCGATCATCCCCGACCCCCCGGCGCGGAACGTGGTGTCGCTGGACCCCGCGCACGCGCGGATCGCGATCCTCTCGCACCACGGCCCTGACGCGGTCGTGACGAGCGGGGGCCCGTCGTAGAGCAGGTGGACGTACGTCGGCTGGTCGAGGGCCCGGTACGCGGCCATGTTGAGCCGCAGGACCCCGTTCTCCTGGACCGTGACCAGCATCGGACCGCGCGCGGCGCGCGGCCGGTGGAACACCTCGAACGTCACGGGGTCTCCACCTTCCACGCCTCCCACTTCTCGAACGGGCCGCAAGGGACCTTCCAGCCGCCTTCCCGGGTCTCGCCTTCCAGGCTCAGTTCGGGGAACACCCGCTGTGCGCCTGGAAGGACTTCGGCCAGGTCACTGTCGCGGATGAACCGCTCGTGGCTCGACGGCTTTCGCTTCGCGTGCGACCACTTCCTGCACTTCGAGCACCGCCACAACGTCTCCGAGATCGTCGGCTGGGTGGCCTTCGTGATCCTCGGGGGCGGGACGTACGGCTCGAGCGGAGCCACGCTCCCCTTCACGACGGCTCCAGGGCGTCGGGGTGGGTCTCCGCGAACGCGGGGTGCTGGCCCTTGATGTGGTTGCGGACGTTCTCGAACGACCGCTGGCAGCACGGACACACCCCGTTGGAGATCCGGTTCCGGAGTCGCGTCAGGTGACCCCGGACGGCGGCCGCGGACCGACGCTCGTGCGCGGCGCGCTCCCGGTGGAACTGCTCGTTCTCCCGCGCCGTCTTGGCCTGCGCGCGGAGCCGCTCGTTCTGGAACCGCAGATTCTCGGCCTCGGTCTCGTGGTCGTAGACATTCGAGTGGCCGTTCGGGCAGTAGAACGTCCCGTGGTCCTCCCGGCGGCGGCGCTCGAAGTCCTGGCCGATCCCGAAGTCGATCCCGCACCCAGCGCACTGGATGATGTCGATCGCCTTCTCGACGTAGACAGTGCGGGTCTGGGCTGTGATGGTGATGCTCATCGAGGTTCCTCCTGGTTGATGTCGGGGTCGTCGCCTTCCTGGATGAAGCGGACCCCGCGCAAAATGTGGGTGAACAGGGCCGCGAAGATCACCAAGGCCAGCAGGTACTCGAGGCGGTCGAACCACGGCCGGTCCTGGTGGAAGACGTTGCCGACCCACCCGACAGCGAGACCGAGTGGCACCCCCCACAGCACGAGACGACGCCGGCGCTCGGCGTCCTCGACGTCGCGGTAGACAGCGGTCGCCCAGTAGCGGCGCTCGCTCACGACGGCTCCTTCACCTGGAAGTAGTAGGTCCGGCCGTCTTTCTCCGCGCCGAGCTGGTGGTCGCCTCTCGGGACCCACGCGACGAGGTCGGCCTGCTCGATGAACTCGACCACGTCGGCCAGGTCCCAGTCGGCCCCGAACGAGCCTCCCCGCGAGTGGACGATCACGCGCTGCTCCCCGCAGGTGTGGTCGCAGTGGTCGCACCCCTGACGGATCGTGAACGCCTGGTCCTTCACCGCGGCGACAGCGGCCGGTCGCTCCTCGGGGGTGAGCATCCGGGCTACCCTGACCTGCTCGCTCATGCTCCGATCTCCTTCACGCCGACGAGCTTGGCGAACTGGGACACCTGGTCGAGGATCAGGCCAGCGGTCTCGGCCTTCTTCTCCTTGTCGAACCGGCCGGACCACGTCACCTTCTTCGGGACGGCGGTGGCCCACGGCCACTCCTCCCCCGTCTCGGAGTCGACGACGACGAGGCGAGACGACCGGTCACGGTCCGGATGCGTCTCATCCGGCCCCGGCTCCTCCCAGGTGACGATCTTGGCCCGCTCGGTGAGGTACGGGATCACCCACTCGGCGATCTTCTCCGGGACCGTCCGGGGAGGGAACGCAGCCCGGAGCGCAGCGAGAGCGATGGTCCTGGCAAACACCTTCTCGAACACGGGGGAAGACACCGACTCCACGGCGGTCACCGCGCGGCGCAGCTGGTGCTCGTCGAACGTGTCCTCGTCGTGCTCGGGGACGACCGACAGCACCTCCTCGCGGCCCTCGCGCGGGTCGTAGGGGAGGTTCTCCACCAGCCACGCGCGGAGGTCGGCCGACGACAGGATGTCGACGTGGGCCTCGCTGGTGGAGGTGTAGACCTTCCCGAACGGCGTGGTGAAGGTGCTCGTCCCGGTGGCCTCAGCGGTCGGGACGACGTTCTCCTCTAGGACCACGTCGGCCGCGGCCTTTGCGGCGTCAGCGATCACGCGGAGCGCGGCGTACGCGTCAGCGGGACGCACCGTCAGCGCGGTCACGACTGGACCTCGTCGGTGCGCTGCGCGTCCTCAGCGGAGGGTGCGTCGGGAAGCGCACCGTCCCGCTCTACCTCGAGTTCGGTGGCGAAGCTGTTGAGGTCCGCGAGGTCGGCCCCGTTGTACTTCCGGGCGATGAGCTCGGCGCGGACCGCGTCCATCCGGGCCGACGGAGACAGGTCCGGGTAGAGGTCGGTGTGGACCGCGAACACCCGGTCGCGGGCCTCCTGGAGGAGACGCTGCTCCCGGTTCTCCTCCGGGGCCTGCGACTCCCGCGAGGGCTGGGTGTTCCCCTCCGGCTCAGGGTCGGTGTGGAGGTTCGCGGCGTGGTCCGACTTGCTCCACAGGTAGGTCCCGATCCCGAACCGCATCCCCGCGTTGCGGAGAGCGTCGCCGATGGTCTCCTTCGTGGCGTTGTGGCCGGTCTTCCCCTGCGCGTCGCCGTAGCCCTTCTTCGTCACCCCGAGGATCGTCAGGGTGATCCACATCCCGCCGTCGATGATCCCGGGCGTCCCGGACGGGTGGTGGGCCATCGAGTCCCAGTCCCAGTTCTCCGGGCCGACGACGGTGTTGAGCCGCATCGTCAGACCGGCGTGGCCGACGTAGTCGAGGTGGACGGAGCGCGCGTGGCGCTTCCCGCAGAACACGCCGTCCGCGGAGTAGCGCGACCCCTGGACGCACTGGCCGTAGTCCTTGTCGTCCTTCGACACGGCCTTGGGCAGCTTCTCGATCTCGGCCTCGGGGAACGGAGCAGCGAGCGCAGCCCAGCGCGGGTCGCGGTGGGAGGCCAGGTAGTCGCGGACCTGCTCCTCGGTGATCTCGACCTTGGGGGCCGGAGCGGTGGGGCTCATCGGATGCCTTCCGTGTTGCTGGTCTGGTGGTGGGCGCGGGGAGGGACGACGCAGTAGTGGTACCGCGTGATCCGGGGGCCGGCTGGGGTGGCGACGACGTCGAAGCCGAGGACCCCGTACCCGTTGCACCCGACGGAGTGGCCGTCCTCGCGGACGGGAACCTCACTGGTGGTGGTGGACATGCCCCGAGCCTAGCCGCCCTGGTCATTTCGGTCAAGACACCCACGATGGTTGACAACGGACAATCTGCCCGCCAGGATGGAGCCATGCCACCACCCACCGAGCAGACCTGGGTCACCCCAGAGGAAGCCGCCAAGGACCAGGGGGTCGACGCGCGGACCGTCCGCCGCTGGGCCCGCACCGGGAGGATCGCCGCGAAGCGGACCCCGGGCAACCGCTGGCGGATCCTGTTCCCCGTCACCACCACCGAAGGAGACCAGCCGTGAAGTTCCGCAAGAAGCCCGTCGAGGTCGAGGCCGTCCTCTGGACCGGACACAACCTCGTCGAGGCCATCACGTTCGTGAACACCGAGGACGTGGTGGCGCGCGGCGACAAGTTCGAGATCGTCACTCTCGAAGGAACGATGACCGCCTCGCCGGGGGACTGGATCATCCGGGGAGTTCACGGCGAGTTCTACCCCTGCAAACCGGACATCTTCGACGAGACCTACGAGCCGGTCACCACCACCGAAGGAGACCAGCCGTGATGGAGTACCGGATCACGTTCGGCCAGCGGTACCCCCGGGAGCCCCACCCCACGTTCCCCCAGGCCCACAAGGACGGTTACCTGACCGTCGTCGCCAGAGACTCGGAGGACGCTCGGACCCAGACGAACGACGCCCTCGGACCCCGCTGGGCCGCGGCCTACCCCCCGGGATTCCTCGACGACCACTGGGTCCCGCTCGGCGAGCTCGGCCGCTTGGAGAACGGCGTCCTCACCCCCACCACCACCACCGAAGGAGCACAGGCATGACCGCGCCCGCGTACGGACCATCCCGAGCCGGCGGGACCGGCATCATCGAGATCGAGGACCTCCGTCGCCGCATCCAGGCCCTGGAGGACACCCTCAACACGATGATCCAGACGGCCTCCCGCGAACTCACCCGCCGCCTCGAGGACGAGCTCGCCACCTGGGGAGACGTCCCCGACCGGCTGGCCCGCGTCGAGGACCTCCTGTCCCCGCTCACCGTCGACCCGACCGGCCCCGACGTCGAGTGGTCCTACCGGCGCAGCGACGGCATCCTCCGACCCGTCCCGGCCGACCCGGAGGAGCGACTGGCCCTGATCACGGCCGGCGTCCCGCTGACCCCCGTCGTCCGCAACACCCGCGAGGACGGCCGGATGGTCGTCCTCCCCCTCCCCGAGATGGCGAAGGCTCCGTGACCCCCGGAGACGAGAAGCAGGTCGACCGGTTCGCCGCGTTCCTCCGAATCATGGCCGAGGCCGTCGTCGACCCGAACGGTGGACGCCTCGTCACCGACGAGACCAGGCGGTACGCGCTCGGTGAGGACGTGGAGCCCGTCCCCGTCGACGACACCCACCCGGCCACCTGGACGCTCCGAGGTCCGAGCCGAGCCACCAAGATCGGTGGAGACGTCGGTGAGCGGGTGCATCGTCCCGGTCCTTCGTGGCGGCCACCGGACGCGAACTCGACCCCAGGGGACCATCGCCTCTTCCCGCGCGAGCCCGAGGGGGACTGGTACTGCACCGGATGCGTGTGGGCGTTCGGGTACCGGGTCCCCGCAGACCGCGCCCGGGAGGTGTGGTGGAGCGACGAACGCCACCCTGACCCTGAACTAGGAGGCTCGTGATGATCACCGAGAAGGTCGCTGTCCTGTACCGGGGCGGTCCGGAGTCCGACGCCCGCCTCCACCTGGGAGTGGGGAACCATCCGACCCCTCCGGGGTGCGCGGGAGCGAAGCCGCAGCAGGTCCTGGCCCGGACGTACCCCTACCTGGTGTCGCTCCTCGCGCCGGCGTCGACCCCGCTCCTCGCGGCGCTGAACGAGGTCGCGGAGCAGCTGGCGATCCGGGCCCTGGGCCAGTCGCTCACCGACTCCCAGCGCGAGCGGCTGTGCCAGCGGTGCGCGACGGACCTCGCAGACGCAGAAAAGCCCCCCACCTCCGAAGAGGTGGGGGGCTGATCCGGCCTGGTCGCCAGGGGCGAACCTAGCGGGTGGTGGTCAGGCGCGACCGGACGCGCGGCCGGCCGCGCTCGCCGTCTCCGCGAGGACCGTGATCAGCGGGATGCTCACGGCGACGGCGGTGGCGATGCGGGTGCGGATCTTCATGGGGTTCCTCCTGGTGGGCCAGGCTCCAGAGCGGGGCCTGTTGAGGGAGAACCTATGGGCCGTCGTTACGGATCGGGCCGTCGTAGGAGCAGCAGGAACCGGACATGTCCGCTACTTGCCACCCGGTCAGCCTCGACGCAGCGGGTCCCGCTTGAGGTAGGACGAGATCGTCGTCGCGGCGCTGGTGAGGACCGCGAAGACGAGGACCCCGAGGATCGGGCTGTGGATCGGCAGCGAGTCCGGGTTCGCGATGATGTAGACGATCGTCGCCAGGATCGCGGGGGCCAGGAACGACGCGACAGCCGCGGCGATCACCTTCGGGCTCCACGTCGTCTCGGGGTTGACGTGGGCGGGGACGGTGGACATGGTGCTCCTTCGGTTGAGGGTCAGACCAGCCGGACCGGCCGGCCGTACAGGTTGAGGGTGGTGTGGCCGAGCTGCCCGACCGAGAACCCGACGATGACCCACGGCTCCCCGTCGATCTCCGCGACGGTGACACCTTCGGGCTCGTAGCGGCCACCGATCGGGTTCCCCTTCACGTCGCGGGCCACCGCGTCGAGGTCGATCCGCCCGACCTCCACGGTCCCGTCGATGACCTGGAGCCACGCGTTCTCCCCTGGGTGCCAGGCCGGGTCGGTCTTGATCGACCCACCGTGGAGCCGGACCCACCGGGTCCCGCCGAGGTGAGCGTCTCCCTGGGACCCGTTCGGGCGGGGGAGCGGACACGACGGCGGGGCCTTCGTCGGCTCGGTCGTGAACTCGGGGCCGAACGTGACCTTCGACCACACGCCGTTGATGCGGGTGACCATGTGGCCGTCGGCGTGGTCGGTCCGGTCCCCGTGACCGCCGCCGATGACCGTCCGCGTCTCCACGGCCAGGCCACCGCCCGCCTCGTAGCGGGACAGGACCAGGTCGTCGCCGGCGTTCGTCGGCTGGTCGGCCCGGTCGCGTCCCTGGGTCCCGCCCCACCCACCGGCGATCGGGACCCCGTACTGCGGGACGACGTCGGTGTCAGCGGGGACGAGGTTGACCAGGAACTTCCAGCCCGGGTCAGGCTCCGGGGGCAGGGGGAGCGGGGTCGGGAAACGGGGCGGCCCCAAGGGCCTCCACGGCCGCCGTCAGCGCGTCGACCTTGGCCTCGATCCGGTTCGACTTGTCGCCGAGCTGGTGGATCGCGGTCTTCGGGGCCACGTTCTCGTTGTCGGGGTTCGCGGTCAGCGCGCCCCCGTTCGGGACGTAGTCCTCGTCGAGGACGGCCTGGGCGATCTTGTGGAGCAGGTCGTCGTCGGCCTTCATCGCCGTGATCAGCGCGGGCACGACGGCCTTGACGACTTCGGATGTGGTGGTCATGGCGAACTGGTCCTCCTGGACTTCGGGTGGGTCGATCAGGGTGTAGCCGTTGCCCTCGACGAGGGCGTATCCGGCGTAGGTGAGCCCCCAGTGGACGCGGGGCATGGTGATGTCGCATTCCCCGATCCGGCCGTAGCGCGGACCGGAGTCGGTCATGTCGGTGGACACGATCCGACGCCCGCCCAGGCCGACAGCGGCGTGGCCGTGGTCAGACGACCCGCCCGTCCAGTAGTGGTAGACCCCGGGCGGGATCTGGTCGTACTTCACGTCGGCGGCCTTCACGACCCGACCGTTGGCGACGGCCTTCTTCCAGCCGTCCTCCGCGTCCGCGGCCGCGTCACCGTCGTAGTCGCCGACCGATCCGGTCTGGCCGCACTCGTTGGTGAACTTCTGGCACCACGCGATCCCGTACGAGTCACCGACCCGGCCGCGCGCGTACGCGGCCAGAGCCTTTCCGTGGCGGGGGGCGAGCTTCACAGGGACCTCCTCGGTTGTGGGGAGCAGGTCGTCCCCGATCTTGAGCCAGGCGTCGTACCAGGCCCGTCGTGCGCTGATCCCGTTCGGGGTGGCGCTTGAGGTCGGGTTCCCGAGGTTCACGGCCCGCTGGGTGGCGAGGAAGTCGCCGCGGTTCCCGTACGCCCAGATCCCGTTCTTGCGCCAGAACCAGACCCCGCCGAGCCAGGCCCACCGGATCTCGGCCAGCTTCTTCGGGGAGTCGACGAACGTGTCCGGGTCCGACAGCAGGCCCCGCTCGGAGCACCACTTCCCGAACGCGGCGTAGTTGTCCTTCCACGTCACCATCTCGAACGTCCGCCCGATGAACGGTGCGTAGCGGCCGTTCTTCGCGTACTCCTCGGTGACGCGGAACGACGCGGACTCCTGGGCCATCGTGGCCAGGAACGCAGCCGCTCCCTTCACCGTCAGGCCCTCCGGGGCCGTCGACAGGGCCGCGTCCGCTCCCGACGCGAGCACCGCCAGACTCGTCACCTGGCGGCCGTACGCGCCGGGGATGGCCCGTAGGACCTGCTCGACGTGCTTCGCGGTCAGTGCCATGTCAGCCCTCCATCGTCTCGTTGTGGTCGTCCTCGTTGTGCTCGCGCAGCGACTCGATCGCCTCGTTGACCCGGCTGTCCCCGACCGCTGGTCCAGCGGCCTTGCGGAGCGCGGAGATCGCTTCGACGAGCGCGGCCGTGATCTCGCGGCACCGCTTCATCTGCCGGTTCCATCGGTCCTCCCACTGGGTGCGGATCCGGTCCACGTCGGCCCGGGCCGTGTCGAGGAGGGTCTGGAGGCGGACGATCTCGGCGTCCTTGCGGGTGATCTCGTCCTTGCGTGCGTCGGCCACCGTCTGGAGTTGGTCGAACGTCTGCTGGTTCTCGAGGCGCTGGTTGTCCTCGCGCTTCCCGCGACGGGCCAGCCACACCCCCAGGAGCGTGCCGAAGATCCCCAGGGCCGTCAGCAGCGAACTGACCCAAGGGGAGACGTCCTCCACGCGTCACGCCCTCTTGCGGCGGCGGCTGATGGACTCCTCCAGCGGGACGCGCATCGGTTGGGCGGTGACCGCGAAGTCCTTCACCGTGACCGCGATCATCACCAGCATTAGGAACGGCGACGGTGGGGACGGGGCCACCGCGACGAGACGCGGTGGGTACGTCACCTGACGCGACACGAACAGGGCCCACGCCTCAGGCCAGGTGACGGTCTCGATCCAGCTGGCCCACACACTGACGAGCCCGATGGTCAGGCCGGCAGCGAGGACGAGAGTGATCGACGCCGACAGCACCATCCCGACTCGGGCCAGGTCACCGTTCCGCGCGATCCACGACGCCGTACACACGATCCCGCAGAGCAGCATGATGATCCCCCAGGCGGTCAGCGGCAGCAGGTTGAAGATCGGGACGAACAGGGCTGCGGAGAACAGCCACGGCGTCGCGATCAGGAACAGGCCGAGCACGGTGTGTCGGAACCCAGACGCCGCGAGATACACCCGGGCGCGGTTGGTCATCGCTTCTGGCGAGCGGTCGACGATGGTCAATGGGTCCTCCGTTGGTCGGCAGTCAGAACCGCAGGGTGACGCCGTCAGCGGCCCGGGGCGTGAGGGCTGTGACTGGCCGCGCTTCGGTCCCGCTGGCGGTCCTCGCGGTGAGCGAGGGATTGGGACGTGTGGTCCGGCCCTGGTTGGGCCGGGCTGTGATCTGGCGGTAGAGCGCGACGATCGAGAAGTGGACGGTTCGGGTGGTCGTGACGAACGCGGCGCTCGCCCAGCTCGCGGCGCGGACCGTGCTCACCGGCTGGACGTCGACCACAGCCCAGACGGCCGTCCGGTTCGCGGTGACCCGGACCCGGACTGTCCACCAGGCCGGCCGGGTGGTCGCGGCGGCGGCGGCCACGGCCCACAGCGTGGAGCGTGAAGCGATACGCGTTACGCGGATCGCATAACTCGTGGCCCACGACGAGGAGACCCCCGTCAGGACCGCCCACGCGGACGTGCGCGACGAGGAGGTCTCAGCGCAAGTCGTCCACAGGGTCGGGCGTCCCGTCGTCGCAGCGGCTCGCACAGCCCACGACGTGGCCCGTGTGACCGCGACCGTCAGGTTGGTCCCCGCGACGGCCCACGTCGTCGTCCTGGTGGCCGCTACGGACGATGACACCGACCACAAGGCCGCGCGCGCGGCGCTGGCCCGGGCCGACACCGTCCAGGACGCCGGCCGCAGGGCCGTGCTCGTCGAGGTGACCGTCCACGACGTCGCCCGCGCGGTGCTCGCGGGGGTGGTGACGGTCCAGGTCGCGGCCCGGACGGTCGAGGCCGGGGTGGTGACCGTCCACGACAGCGGCCGCAGCACGGTGGTGCGGGCCGAGCTCGCCCAGGTGGTAACGCGGGCCGTCGACACCTGGCCGGTGGAGTCCGCCGACCACGTCGTGGCCCTGGTCGTCGTCGTCGCGGCCGACACCGACCACGACGCGACCCGGGCCGCGGCGGTCTGAGCAACGGTGGCCCAGGTGGTCGCTCGGACGGCGACGGCGGGGGAGAGGACCGTCCACGTCGACACCTTCGCGGTGGTCGTGGAGGCCAGCACGGTCCAGGTGGCGGTCTTGGTGGTCGTGGTGCGGGTCTGCGTCGTCCAGGTGCTCGGCCGGGTCGCGGAGGCCGGGGAGCGGGTCGTCCAGGAGGTGGAGCGGGTCGCGGTGGCTCCCGCGCTCACCGCCCAGCTGGTCGGGCGGACGGCCGCGCTCGAGGCCGTCGTCGTCCACGTCGTCGACCGGAGCACCGCGATGGTGGCCGCGGCCTTCCACTGGGTCGCTCGGGTCACGGCCACCGACGAGGTCACACCCCACGACGCCGACCGGACAGCGACCGTCCGGCCCGCGACGGCCCACGACGTCGACTGGGACACGCTGGCCCGCGCGAGGACCGCCCAGGAGGTGGACCGCGACGTCGCGGCGGCAACGGCCACGCTCCAGGACACCGAGCGGGTCGAGGTGACCTGCGCGGGCTGGCTCCCGGCCAGGACACCACCCGACCAGTCGTCGAGGACCGTCACGCCCGAGACGGTGGTCCCGTACGCCATCCCGACGTAGTTCTGACCGCCGATGGGGTTCGCGGGGGTGGCCGACAGCACGGGGACGCCGTTGATGAACCCGGTCAGGGTCGTACCGTCCCACTCGACCCGGACCACGTCCCCGGCCGTCAGGCTCGGACCTCCCGTGGCCAACCCGGTGTGTCCGCCGCCGCCGAGGTTCTTCTGGACGAGTTCGGTCCCGGCCCCAGCGGTCGTCTGCCGGAACACGTACCAGGTCGGCGTGTTGTTGCTCGTCCCGGTGGGAAACGCGGACAGCGCCGCGGCCACACCCACGAACGACCCGCCCCGGTAGGTGGCCTGGCTGAACTGAGTCCCCGAGCCCAGGTCGGTCGTCCAGCGGGCCGCGTTCGACGAGGCCCCGGTGATGACCGCGTTCCCGCCGACCGCCAGCGGAGCACCGCTGGTCGTGGCCCAGTTCGCGCCGAGTACCCCGTTGGCCCGGTTGAAGTCGTCGGAGTACCACGCTCCGAGGACCGGCCCCAGCACAGCCCACGATGTCGACCGGGTGACAGCGGCCGTCGTCGTCACGTCCCACGAGGCGACCCACGCCGAGCTCGTCGCCGTCGACACGTCCCAGGAGATGTCCCGCGTCGAGATGGTCTTGGCCCGGACCGCCCAGGCCGTCGACCGGGCCGCGGTCGTCGCGGTCAGGCCCGTCCACGTCGTGGTCTTGGCCGCAGCGACGGGAGCAGTCACCGTCCAGGAGGTCGACCGGCTGGCGGTGACCGACTGCGCGTCGGCGTAGCCACCGGAGTACCCGGAGGCGTAGGCCACGTCAGGCCGCCCGGAGTTCCATCACGGGGACGTCGGTCGACCCGGAGATCGCAAAGGACTGACCGGCCACCGGGAGCGCCGTGACACCCGAGACGCGGTACCCGCGTGCGGTCTGGCCGATGCCGAAGGAGTCGGGGTGGGGCAGCTGGTACCCGTTGTTACCGATCATCTGCATCGTCGGGATCGTGGTCGGGGCCGTGCTCGCGTTGTACTGGAACGCGGCCCAGTAGATGCCCGGGTCGAGGGTCCGAGGGCCCAGCGGGATCGACCTCTTCCCGGCCGCGCCGCCCGCTGAGGTCAGGTTGACCGAACCAGACGCGAGCAGAGCGGTCGACGACAACACCAGGTAGCCGTTCGTCTCCGCGTACAGACCCAGGCTGCACGTCACCGCCCCGCCGACCTGGAGGACCGCCAGCTGGAAGCCGAGGGCCTGGAACGACTGGCGGACGTGGACGGTGAGCGGAGCGAACGAAACCGTCCCCGAGACAGGCGCTGCCGCGCTGGCCCCCCAGCTGAACAGGTTCCCGCCCCACCACCCCGAAGGGACAGCGTGGCCGGCGATGAACCGGAGCGCCGTCAGGTCGTTGACGGCCCCGTGCAGCGTCAGGTGGTCGTCGAGGTGGTCTTCGGGTGTGGTGGCCGTCGTCCGGTCGGTGGGGAGGGTGGTCTGTTGACCGGGTGTGTAGACCACGGGTCCTCCTAGGCGGCGAGTTGGTACTGGGCGACGAAGGCCTGGAGGGCCCCGACCGACGCCGGCTGGGTGAGGACGTCGGAGTACGTCGTGGCCGTCGACTCAGGGTTCGGCCCGTAGTTGTACCAGAGCGCGAACAGCGGAGGCATGGTCGACTTGAGCCACTGGTTGCCGAGGTAGTTGATGAAGGTGTCGGCCAGGACCTGGTTGTTGGCGTCGGCCACGACTGCGTTCGAGTAGGTCCCCCACTCCGGGACGCACCAGCCGACGAGGCCCCGGTTGCGGACCCACTGCTGGGCGTTCTGCATCCGGTTGGCCTGGAGCGTCGGGTAGGGCAGGACGTAGTTCCCCTGCGCGTCCTTCCCCGGCTGGATCCCGTCGAAGTCGAGCCCGATCACGTCGTGGGGGATCGACCCGTAGCGGGCGGTGAAGGTCCCGTTCGACCAGGCGGTGTTGGAGTCGGAGAAGCCGTACGCCTGGTAGGTGGCGACGACGTTCAGGTCCGAGTTCGCGTTCTTGATCACCTGGTAGGCGTGGGCCTTCAACTGCTGGCCGTTCGACAGGGTCAGCCACCCGCCGTTGACCTTGGTGTCCAACTCGTGGAGGACTTCCACGAACCAGTACGCCGGGTCCAGGTTCGCCACGGTCGCGCTGATCTGGGCGTCGTACTGGCCGCTGATCACGGCCTGGGCCATCTGGTTGTTCGACGCGATCCGGGCGTCGATCTGGGCCTGGGTCGGGGACCCGCCGAGGACCGCGATCCCGAACGACCAGGAGATGTGGTTCCCGCTGGCCCCCGCCAGCTTCGACGGCGGGGTGGTGGTCGGGACCCCGTTGAAGCGCCGGACCATCGCCTTCTGGCCGAACTGCGCGACGATGTCGGCCTCAGAGCCCGTCGTCGACGCGGTCCCCGGCTTGTACTGAGGGACGCACGCCCCGAACCGGGTCCCCGTGACCTTCGGGCCCCCGGTCGCGTCCGACTGGACGAGAGGGACGTACCCGGCCGCCGTCTTTCGGACCAGGACCACGTCGACCGCGCCGGTGTTCGACTTGAGGTCGTAGAAGTTCCCGGCCCCAGCAGTCGAGGACACCCGGAAGATGTCAGCCGTCGCCCCCGTAGGCATTAGGCCGTCGCGGGGATCGCGATGGTGGCCGCGAAGACAGCAGCAGCCGCGTTGAGCGTCCACCCGGTCGGGGTGATCGTCCCCGCCGCCTGGACGGTTGGGAACTGGGCCGTGGCCAGGGCCGTCTCACCACCGGTCGACGTTCCGTTCGACGTGGGGGAGCCGACCATCGTCTCCCCGCTCGGCTGCGTCGACCCGGTGAACGTGGCACCGGTGACGCGCTTGGCGATGAAGGTGAAGATCAGCGCCCGCTTCGTCGTCGTGATCGGCGGCGGGGTCGCGGTCGCACTGCTGGCCGTGACCACGATGCTCCCCGTGGGGACCCCCGCGTTGGCGATGACGAGAGCCGCGCCGGTCGGCTTCTGAGGACCGGCGAAGGTGATCGACACCGACCCGGCCGTGATGTCGGCCGCGGTCAGCACCTTGTAGGTGACCTCGAACCGGTTCGTCGAGTTCAGCGTGTTCGAGGCCACGCCCGTCGTCCCGGGCGGGCTGTAGGTGTACGGGTCGTTGATGGTCGTCCCGTCGGCCTTCAAGCCGGGGGAGTGCATGTGGGGGACGACGATCAGGTGACCGGCCGCGCTACCCGTGGGGAGCGCCATCGTCAGCGTGGCCGAGGTCCCGCTCACCGGCGCGTACCCGACGAACGCCGGGTCAGCGACACCGGTCGTCCCGGCCGTCACCTCGAGCGCCACGATGCTCCCGACCGGGAGGCCGGCCGGGATCGGGTCGCCGGCCTTCACGTACGCGGCGATCGCGTTGATGGAGTCGGCCTTGTTCGCCAGCGCGGTCTCGATCGCGTTGAGCCGCGTCACCAGGCCCGCGATGTCGGCCTGGGTCAGCGACCCGTCCGGGATGGACACCGCGCCGCCGTTGGGGACGACGAGGCCGTCCTTCAAGGTCAAGACCCCGGCCTTCGACTGGTTCCCGGTCAGCTGCACGGCACCGGACCCGCCCGGGTCCGTCCCCGACCACGGGTCCCACTCGTCGAGGCCGAGGACCATCCCCCCGCCACCAGCCGTGGACCCGTCCGTCCCCGGCTGGGTCACCCCCCGCCAGACGACCGGACGGCCGGTCGCGGGACGGGCCGGGTAGGCCCCGGTCCCCTGGGTCGCGGCCGACACGATCAGCGGGGTGTCGGTGAGTTCGGACGGCTTGTAGAGCCCCGAGTTCCCGTCGAACACCGGGACCTGACCCTGGACCGGAGCCGCGTCCACGTCGTAGCGGTTGGCGAACTTGTGGAGCGCGTCGTGGTGCTGCTGGTGGGCCTTGACGGTCGGGTCGGTGCCCGAGTCGGAGTAGGTGGTGTCGACGTTCAGCGGAAGGTTCGGACCAGCCATCACCAACCTCCTAAGGAGCCGTCAAGGCCGGTCACAGCGAGCCCGTGTCCCCGGTGATCGCCACGGTGCCGCCGTCGTTCGACAGCGCGGCCGTGTTCGCGGCGGTGCGGCGGACCCACAGGCCCTTCACCTGACCGGTCGGGATCGTCCCCAGCGCCACCCCGGCCGCAGCGGTGGTCGGGGCCGTGTACGACAGGGCCGTCTGGGGTCCGGCGAGCTCCGACGTACCAGCGACCATCTGGGCCGCGGCCGACCCGATCGCTGAGGCCGCGGTGGGGTCCGCGGCCAGCGACAGCGACGCACCGCCCGCGGTCTCGGCCGACAGGTAGGCCACCGCGTTCACGAGGGCGTTCGCGCCGTTGGAGTTGTGGACCCCCACGCAGCGGTAGTCCACCGTGGACGCCGCGTTCTCCGCGCCGGTGATGTCGTCGAACAGGTCGTTCGGCGCACCTCCGGGCCACGGCGTGGTGGAGACGTACTTCCCCAGCGACCCGGCCGGGGTCGACGTGGTCGAGTTCCCCGCCGCACCGGCCAGGGTCGTGTACTTGACGAGGATCTCGCCAGAGGTGATCGCGGCCATGCTCAGATCTCCCAGTCGTCAGGGTTGGCCGGCTGGACGGCGTTCTCGTCGACCAGGCCGTGCTCGCGGTAGAAGTCCGCCAGCGGCGGGGTGACCTCGGTCTCCACGGCCGGGTCGACGGCCGTCTCGTGCTCGCGGAGGTGCTGCTTCCCGCGCGCGGCGGCGAGGTCGTGGGTGGGCCAGTTCGTGGACACCCACGGGAAGTGGCCCTCCTCGGTGTCGTTCCCGCAGCCGCTGGGGTGGGGGCACGTGAACGTGTGCGTCTTGTCCCGCGCCTGGGTGACCAACTTCTTCTTCGCCATGCTCAGTCCTCTCGGTGATCTGGGTCGCCCCAAGCGTCGGACTTGGGTGCGGTCGGGGTGGTCGCAGCGGCGGCCTTCTCCAGCTGCGCGGCGTAGGCCGTCAGCTGGGCGACCTCCTCGACGAGGTCGCCGACGATCCGCTGGTAGCGGGCCGCTACGCGCCGCGCGACAGCGTCGCTGTCGAGCGGGATCTGGTCGCTCATGTGGTCCTTCCGTTGGCGATGAGGCGGTCGCGTGACCCGCCCGCGTAGCAGAACTGGAGGAAGCGGGCCCCGTCGCCGTCCGGGTCGAGGTCGGTGGCCAGCAGCGCCGACTCCACCGACCGCGAGGGGAGCGCGGCCCCGTCGTCGGAGCAGTGGAGCGGGGACGTGGTGTCGTTGACGAGCCCGTCGAGGACCACCTCGCGGCACCCGCCGACGTAGCAGAAGATCAACTCCTCCACCTCGCCGTCGACGAGGTGGGAGACGACGAGGCCGTAGATGACCCCGAACCCGGGAAGGTCGATCCCGCACCGGCTACAGACGGTCACGTCGGCCTCCCAGGGACTCGAGGCGACAGCGCGTCGACCTTGTCGGCCAGCTCCGACACCGCGCCCCACAGCAGCCCGATCATGGAGCCGAGGTCGACGGTCCCCGTCCGCTCGACCTCTCCCTCACCGGCCGGGTTCCCGGGCCGCTTCACCTCGTCGGGGAGGTCCTCGTGCATCGGGCCGACGTGCCAGCGGTCGGCCTTCTCGATGTCCGCGTCGTACTGCCACTTCCGCGACGGGGCCCTACGGACGGCGGCGAGCGGACGGTCCAGGGCCTCGACGTTGTTCTTGACCCGGCTCTCCGACGACACGTCGAACCCCGAAGCCCGGATCGACTTGTAGGAGGACGCGTCAGCGTCGGTGACCATCGCGCAGTCGGAGTTCCCGGACAGCCGGATACCTACGTCGTTGCCGCTGTCGCGGCCGTAGATCAGCGCCGAGCGGGTCCCGGTGTCGTACTGGCCCCACCGCCTGATCCCGAGGGAGTTGGAGGCGATCGACACCGACTCGGCGTGGTTGGTGGTCCCCGTGTTCCTCCCGGGCTGGAGGAACAGGGTCCCCACCCCGTCACCGGTCGACGCCCCGATCTCGTTGTTGTCCATCCAGATGTGGGGTCCACCGGGCCGGCCGACGAGGAACGGCGGGTACTCGTCGCTGTACTCGCCGTCGGACACGTTGTAGATGGCCAGGGCCGCGCGGACGGTGACGGTGTGGTCGGCGTCGGCCGGGAACACCCCGGTGTCGGCCGCGGTCGGGAACCCGCCCTTCCGGCCGCCGATGAACACGGGCCCGCCCTCAGCGTTGATCAGCACCGAGCCGTAGGTGCCGTTGAAGCGGCCCATGATCTCGTTGTTGTCGATGATGATGTTCTGCGCGGTGCTGTCGCCGAACTGGAGGCCGTGGCCGGTGGAGGTGTGGGAGGCGTCGGTCGAGTTGTAGATCCGCAGCTGCCCCAGCGACGTCATCCAGTTGCCGGTCAGCGTGGTGCCGTTGTACATCCGGAGGCCGGTGGAGTCGAACTCGACCCGGTTCCCGGCCGTCGCGGTCCGGAACCGGCCGGCCAAGATCATGTCCGCGCTGATCGTCCCGGCCGTCAGCTTGCCGACCGACATGTCCGCGATCTTGGCGTTGTTCACGGCCAGGTTGTCGATGAGCGCGTTGCTCACGGCCAGGTCCTCGATGAACGACCGGGACACGGTGTCGCGGACCTCGACGGCGTCGACCCAGTACGTCCCCGTCGTCGCGGCCCCGTCGACGGCCACGCTGATCCGGAACGACACCGCACCCACGGGCGCTGGCAGCTGGCCCGCGACCTCCTGCCACGAGTCGGTCTTGGTGAACCCCTCGACGAAGGAGGCGAACATGACCGTCCCGGCCGTGTTGACCCACTCGACGTTCAGCCGCAGCGTCCCGTTGGCCCCGGCCGAGCCCCGGTAGGCCATCCGCACGAACCGCTTCTCCCCAGGGGTGATGGGGTGAAGGTCCGGCTCGAGCTCCAGGCGACGGACGGTCCCGGCCCCCACCGACGCGTCGATGGTGGCCGACCACGTCCCGTGGAAAGCCTGGACCTGGGTGAACGTCCACGCGGTCGACGACCGGGCCGCGACCCGGGCCCGGTAGACCGCATCCTCGAACGTCCCGTCCGGAACGTAGGAGCCGATGTCCTTGTACGCGAACTGGGCGAAGGTGATCGCGTCGGGGTCGATGTCGGACCCGACGAGCCGCAGCGGGGTCGCGGTCCCCTGCTCCGACGGGTCCGACTTCAACCCTGACCGGTTCACCGCGATGAGGCGGACGTAGACGGGGATTCCGTAGGCCCGGTCGGAGATGACCCACGTCCCCGACCCGTACATGTCGCCCTGGTCGGTGGTGGCGTCGGGGGTGAACTGGGAGGTGGGGGAGGCGTGGACCTCGACGTGGTCGAAGTTCGCCGGCCACACCCCGAACGCGGGCAGGCCGTCCCACTTCACCGTCAGCGTCCCGAGCCGGTTCGTCACGGTCGGGGTGCTCGGGGCCTGCGGCGGGGTGACGTCGCTCGCCATCCCGTGGTCCACCTCAGCCGACAGGGCCGACCGGTTCCCCGACTTGTCGACGGCCCGGACCGCGAACGTCCAGTTCGACCCGGCCGGGTAGGCCGGGAGCGCGCTGGTGCTCGTCGCGGGGGTGACGAACACCTGCTCCATGCTCGTCGGCAGGGCCGCGTACGGGCGCTGGAGGATCTCGAAGTAGTCGAGGTCCAGGCACGGCGTCCCGTCGACGTTGAAGTCCGGAGCGACCCACGACAGGGTGACCGCAGCGGAGACGTAGCCACCGTCGGCCATGAACGGCAGCGACGACACCAGCAGGTGCGTGGGGGCGGTCGGGGCGATGCTGTCGCGGCCCGAGTCTGGAGGGTCGGTCGGGGCTGGAGCGTTCCCCGACGCGCCGTTCGTGATCCCGTTGATCCGGCGAGCAGCGCGGACCTCAGCCTCGAGGAACCGGTCGTTGAGGACGACGGCCCCAGCCATCGCTCCCGCAGCGTCTCGGGTGATCGTCAGCTGGCGGATGCGGAGCCGCTCAGGAAGGGCCCCGGAGACCGTCGACCACACCCAGTCGCCGTTGTCGTACCCGAAGAACGGGAGGGCCTTGGCGCGGACGAAGTCGATCGTGCGGGTGAACTCGGCCCGGACCTGGGACCGGCCCTCGAGTTCGGACTGGCCCAGGATCGCCATCGTCGCGGCGTCGGACACCCGACCGTCGGAGCGGGCCACTTCCTGGCGGCCCCACGGGGTGACGGCCTGCGCGTTGCGCGTCTCGTAGAAGTTGGCCTCGTCGCCGGCCACGAGGACGTAGTCGGCCAGGTTGTCCCACGTCCGCTTCCGCGCGGCCTCGCGCAGGTCTCGACCGGCTCGCAGCGTCACCGGCGACGGGCCCACCGTCAGGTCCGAGCCGAGGGTCTCGTAGTTGTAGACGTACAGGTCCCGGCCGCGCATCTCGAACTCGATGAAGCCCTGGTCGACGAGGTCGAGCAGCACGGTGAGGTAGTCCAGGCCGGGGGCGTAGTAGATCGTGAGGACCTGCGACCAGGGGGCCCCGTTGGAGTCGGTCGTGTTCGACCACGACGCGTGCCCGATCCCCTTGAGCGCGGGCTGGCCGTCGAGGGAGAACCGGGCCTGGGCCTCGTTGAAGAGCGTCTTGAGGATGACGCCGGGGGTGGCCGACAGGAACGCGCGCTTCCCGTCCGGGCGGGCCAGGACCTGCTTCTCCCCGAGGTGGCCCTGGACGTACGCGGGCAGGACGCGGGCCTTCTTCAACCGGGACACGTACCCGAGGCAGTCGATGTCGCTCAGGTCGGTCGGGTCCAACTGGTCGAGGCTGTCCTGGGTGTAGACGTAGCGCGCGTTCGGCGGCTCGTACCAGGTGACGCCGTCGTCGGGGGTGACCTCCAGCGCGATCTCGCACGGCTTCCCGAGCAGCTCGGCCTTCGGGGCGCGGGGGTGGTAGTTGAACCGCATCGACGGGACGTCGCAGAACGGCAGCGCAGCCTGGACCGCCGTCGGGGACGGGAGCGGACCCATGTCGGCTCCCACCGGCGCGTAGACCCGCAGCCGGACCCCGGCCGACGCGGTCGGGCTCCCCAACCGCAGCGTCTGCCACACGACGACTCTCGTCGCGGTGGCCCACGCGGCCGTACGCCACGACGTGGGGCGGGTCGACGGGGCCACGGGGACCCGGACGGTCCACAGCGTCGAGCGGGTCGCGGTGGACCGCCCTGCCACTCTCCACGCGATGGCCCGCGAGATCGTCGCGGTCGGAGCGGGGGCTGAGGCGACGGACCACGACGCGGACCGGGCGGTGGTCGCGGTCCCGCCCGAGGTCCACGTCGTGGCCCGCGTCGTGGTGACCTGGGAGGTGGTCAGCGTCGGGGTGGAGTAGCCCGCGGTGTAGCCCTGGCCGTACCCGGTGACGGCCATTACTGGAGGTACTTCCGCCGAGCTCGGACCGAGATGGCCGTGGCCGAGGTGAACCCGGCCCCCGACACGGTGACGCGGACCGTCCGCGCCCCGGCGACGTAGGACGGGACGAGGCGCAGGAACCGGGCGTTCCCGCCGCCGCTCTCGGTGTACGGGTCCCCGCTCGACCCGGACGTGTCAGCGGACCCGAGCGACAGCCCCGTCCCGTACTGGGTGGCCCACGTCCCGCAGTTCAGCCGCCACGACTCCCCGGCCGCGAGGACCCGGTTGAGTTTGACGTAGGCCGACGTCGTCACGTCGGTGACGACCGGGTTGTTCGCCGGCCCGGTGACGAGCACGACCGCGTCCGACACCGGCGCGTTCCCACCGGTCAGCGGCGGGACC
>Ga0210040_10000373_pt1 | contig 75955 bp, 62 predicted proteins | sample CryGeyCG12114_NA_FD_185462 | JGI IMG/M metagenome (GOLD analysis project Ga0210040, IMG submission 185462) | Groundwater microbial communities from aquifer - Crystal Geyser CG19_WC_8/21/14_NA (SPAdes) (version 2) | ecosystem: Environmental > Aquatic > Deep subsurface > Groundwater | place: USA...
GTAGGGGTACCAAACAGCCTTGCTTTTTAGTAAATTTTTCTTTCATTAGCTTTTATTTTTAGATATAGGTTTTCCATTACACTATTTTTAAATAATGCGGCCGCTACGTTTGCGGTAGCTTTTTTTTTGCTTAAACTGAGTGCTTTTTAGAGCTGAATGGTGGCTTTGTTTGCTTAAACAATTTTAACGCTTTTGTTTTTCTAAAGCATAAACTGTTAAAAACTTGGGCTGGTACTTAGATCTTCGTCTCCCTAACTTTTGTGCAAAGCTACACCTGTGATGTTAAGGAATTATTAAGACTGCTTTACCTAATTATTACAATACACGGCAACTATAGCTTTAGGCTGGCTGGAGATAAGGTTTTTACGGTAAATTCAATATAAATCGGGTCCTAAATGTCTGCTTATTTTGCACCGGCACCGAGAGAAGAATTCAGAACTTCAGTAAACTTAAAAAGAGGTAATGAAGATGGAGAATGGTTTGTTGGAGTCTTTGAGTAAGCGTAAATTATTGGAGTTGTTGGGGTGAAATTCAATTAATTTGAATACGCCAATCAGGAGATTGGCTTTCCGATAGTGCGTAGAGCGCTATGCTAACTCTATGCACAACAGGAGGAATGGGAAATAAAACAACAAGGTTTTAATACAAAAGCTGATAAATTTAGTTTTAATGATACCTTAAAAGTTATCGAATTATTACAATCGAATGGCTTAATTGAAAGATTAATTCCGCAAAACAAATAACTAAATGTGACGCTAACGTGTACCAAAATATGGCACACGTTAGCGAAGTTCAGCCGAAAAGCCTGGTGAGTGTAGTTGGGACAGCAGCAAATCAATAATCCCCTGTTATGCGTAGAGTTAGCGCAGTGCTCTACGCATTTACCGGAAAGCCAATCTCCCGATTGGCGTACTACCCGTAATAAAGCTAACAGTTTAACTAGTTCAGGTAAAACACTGCGATGCAACTAGCCCCGTTTAGTAACCTTGAATATAGCTAAACTTCAAACTAAGTATCTAAGAATAAAAATATTAAACCAAACTATGGGAACCAGATCAGGAGATCAACAAAAGAAGCAACGTCAAAAAGAATTCAAGGAAAAAAAAGAACACCAGGAACGCCTTTTAGCTGCAAAAAAAGCTAACCACAATACAGGTAAAAGTGATGATGAGGCTAACGAGATGCCCAAAACTAAGGTTTAGTTATTGCTTTCTATGTTATATGTAGCGCGTAGCGTTAACTCTTCGCATAACAAGGGGTTGCTTACTTCCGCAATCTTAAATTATGTTTGGCAAGTATGTCATCCGTAACCTCCTTCATAGACGAACTGGTAGCAGCCTGGATACGTTGCGCCTTAGCTTGCAGGCTACTATTCATGGCTTGCTCTCGGGCAAGTTTATGCTTGCTACTCTTCTTATTTTTATTATAATTTGCTATACCCGTTATAACACTAGCTACCAAAGCAACCCCAACCAATCCTATTGCAGGCAGGGTATTATCAGGAAGAGCCGCTATTGTTGCTCCTGTTTCGCTATTTTCTTCTATAATATTTGCCATAACTAGTGGTCTTCTTTGAATCCTTATTATCGGTAGCGCCTGCTTCGTGGTTATTCTTTTATCAAATATACGCAAACCGTAACACTTTATATTTATTCCATCTATAAAATGCGGCGGGTGTTTCTGGAGAATGATATGGAGAACATACTTGTACTGTTTCAATTCAGCCATGTAGCCGGTTATAGGTAGAGCGCTTTGCTAACGCTACGTATAACCAGATTGTCTTGGTGCCCCAGACTAAGCGCTAACCGCTAAGATTTCATCTGATTCATCACCCACTACTTACCATTTTATTCGGTTCTTAAATTATCCGCCGGATTAGCATTGGCTGCTCTCCAGGTTTGCGACAGGATGGTGGCCAGGCCTAAAAACAGCATGATGAACAGGCTGACGAATATTTCGGTAAAGCCAATATGGATACTATAATGCTGGATACTTACTAATAGGTAATCGAACAGAAAATAAATTACCGGAATGGTTATAACGCTGGCAATAACCATCAGGATGACGAAATCTTTGGATAACAGCAGCAACAGGCTCTCGGCAGTAGCTCCCATTACCTTTCGGATGCTTATTTCTTTAACCCGTCTTTTGGTAGTAAAGGATACCATACCTAACAAACCCAGGCAAGCGACGGTAATGGCTAATAAACCCAAAAAGCCCCAAAGCTTCATAATCATATTATAAAAACTATAAGCATCTTTAATTTCATCGGAGAATAATTGGGCGGTAAAGGTACCTTCGCCGCCAATCTTTTTCCAAAGTTTTTCCATGGCAGTAAGGCCGCCAATGGCATTACCGGCTGTTAATCTTAAATTGGCGTAGTTGAATTTGTCCGGGTTATATTCGAAAAAGAAAGGTTGAATCGCTTCTTTTAAACCGGAATAGTGAAAGTTTTTCAGGACACCCGCAATTCGGAACTTACTGCCATCCTTAAACACAATTGGTTTACCGAGCGCGGCAAACGGTTCTTTCAGGTTTAGTATTTTTACAAATTCCTCATTTACCAGAATAAGCCGCGCATTCTCTAATTTATTATCACTAAAATTTTTGCCGGCCAATAAGACTAATTGCAGGTTGGCAATAAAAGCCTCATCTACCGCCATAGACGAAGCCGCTATAGAATCTAACTGATTGGCTGTTTTCAGGTACCGTTCATCCGCCGCGTTAATTCCCAAAATATGCGACGACATGGATACGCGCTGCACGGCAGGTAATTTTCCGTATTCGCTTTTAAATAGCTGCGGATTAATGTTCTGCAGTTCTACATCGAGAACGCCCTGTTGTTCGAATCCTAAATCGTAGTTTACCGAATACTGATACTGGCGCAGCATAATAACCACCGCCATGATAAAGCCCAGCGACAGCATAAACTGAACGGTTAAAACAATTTTCCGGAAGTACGAGCGGCCGCTGGTTTTTAATTCTTTTCCTTTTAAGGCCACAATAGGCGTAATTTTGGAGAAATAAAGCGCCGGCATAATACCCGCGGCTACGCCAACCAGCACGGCAAATAAAAAAAAGCCCAGGAAGGTTACCATATTCGGGGATAAATCCAGCCGGGACGTTTCGACCATTTGGGTTAAAAAATCTTTGCGGATTACTTCGTAGAGCAAGAAAGAAAGCACCAGCGCTGCCAGCACAATAGTGGTTGATTCTACGATGAACTGCAAAATGATTTGCTTTTTTTGCCCGCCCATTACCTTTCTCATTCCTATTTCCTTCATGCGCTCCAGCGATTGGGAAATAGATAGGTTGATATAGTTAGAACAGGCTGGTATTAGTACAATCAGGGTCATCGAACCAATGAGAAAAAGTCCTAGGTAACCCCAATTAGGCCCAATTTGATCGTACAGCTCCGGCCCCGGTACAATTTTATCTAAACGCTGGAGGGTAAAAGCTGCTTTAATATCCTGTTTGGCATAGCGTTGTTTTGCTATTTGGTTCAGGAAGCGTTCGAGGTGAGCCGGCTCAGCATTTTCGAAAAGGCGAAAATAAATATAGGAACCGTTAAAAGATTGCCACCCTGTTTTATTATCCAGGAAAGTAGCTTTTTTATGAGATAGTAAAGTATTATAGGAAGCAATGGCCCCAAACTGCAGGTGCGAGTTTTCCGGCAGGTCTTTAAAAATACCGGTAATCACAAAACTACCGTAGCCATCCAAGTTAACTATTTCACCCATGGGCTCTTTGCTGCCGAAAATTGTCTTGGCTTCCGTTTCGGATAAAACAATGGTGTTGGGATTAATAAGCGCCGTTGCTTTATTTCCCCGGAGAAAAGGAAAATTGAAAACTTCAAAAAATTCAGGATCGGCAAAATAGCCGTTCAGCGGGATTTTCTTTTCGCCATAAACAGCATCTCCGTAAAGTAAATTATGGATACGGACAACTTTTTCTACTCCGGTAAAATCTTTGAGCTTTTGGGCCAGCCCCACCGGAGCGGATGCATAGCGGGGATTTTCCTGCTTATCGTATAATTGCGTTGTTACTCGATATATTTGGTTTTTATGCGGATGAAAATCATCGTACCGGTGCAGAAAGGAAAGCAGGGCAATAAACAGTAAACTCAGCGACATGCCCAAGGCCAGGCCAATGACGTTTAACACCGTGAACAATTTGTTCTTGGATAGCACCCGGTAAGCAATCTTGATGTAATTTGTAAGCATGCCCATCAGAATAGTCTTAAGATGATTTTGGTTTTAACAAAAACCTGAATGAAAGCTAAAATTATTACTTGAAAACGCCTCTGTGGTATTTCAAATTAAGGAATTACGCACTGATTATACTCACAGAAGATTAAATAATTGTAGCTGCTTTAGCTGTTTGTTACAGATATTGTACCAACCTGTTTTCAGCCTTATTTCTACTATTTTAGCTATCAAAAGCTTTTTCTGGTGTGCGGTATTGCAACAGTAGGTGTACGGTATTAGTACAATTATACTTTTCATAAATGCCCCACATCGCAAGTTTGTAACTAATGGCACAGCTTTAGTTTGCAATAAGAACAAGTTGAAAACCTGTTTGCATGATCTACCGCAAGTTAAACTTTGCTCAACCGTCGGTATTGGCGAGGGAATTAAGCAACTATAAATTTCAGGAACACGAGAGCCTTAATTTTTGCCTTAAAACCAAGGCGTACGGGTGTACGCTGGTTATGCGTAGCGTTAACGCTAACTTTATGTATAGCAGATATCTCATTGTAAAAATTAATACAATTTTATACTAAGAAAATCATTACTGATCAGTATATTTAGCATTTTGCATATTATATTCGCACTAAAACTTAAAAACTATAAAACATTAACGTATGAGATTAAAAAACTTTACTAATCTGCTGTATGCCTTCTTAGTAGTTGCCGGAACAATAGGCTTTTCGGGTTGCTCGGACAAGGAAGAAGAAGAGAAACCCGCCGTAACGTCCAGCAATTCGGCAAGTGCCACTATTGGTACCATTAATTTTGTTTCCACTAAAATGGTTGTTTCTTCAGACACGTTTGCCGGTGCAACCTACATAGATCTTGATTATATCAATCAAGCAGGTGATACTTTAACAATTGGTATTATCGGAGCAGTTAAAACAGGTGATAAACTCACTTATGCGGTTGATCCAGATGGATCAATTGATATAGAAGATGGATATGGAATGAATTATTTTAAAGTTGATGGGACAGAATATATTCTTTCTAATGGTAACAAAGGTGAATTGACGATAACCTTACACGACAAAACAGCCAAAGTCATTAAAGGCACTTTCTCGGGTAGCTTGACTTCATTCGATTTTGATAGTGAATTTGGTTCTGACAAGGAAGTGGTTAATATTACTAACGGCAAATTCGAGGCGAAGTATTAATTTGTCGCCGCAGTTTACTTTGGTTTCTAATAACTAAACTAATTTATTATCATTAACAAAAGCCCCTGTTTATAATAGGGGCTTTTGTTTTTATCCGCAACGTTCTACGTATAACCAGGAAAAGTCAATCTCTCGCTTGGTGCACCCACCGGCCGGAAAAATAGTATCCTGCCGAAAAACAAAGCGGAAAAATAAATGCCACCAAGGCCACTTACTTAATCGTCGTCGTCTTCTTTCTTTTGCTCCAGTTGCACAAAACCGCTCCGGCGGGGAGCCGGCATTATTGCATCTTCTCCCTTCACCGATTTCCAAACCACTTCGTTTAAGTCCAGGTCGGGCGCCGCATCTTCTTTGGCCAGGTTAAACTGTTCGGAGCGCTCAGCACTTTTGTTCCAGGCCACATTGCGTTCTTCTAGGTTTACCCGAGCCGCTTTTGCCTGGTAAGGAGTTAAGGTAGGTTTAGCCGTAAAACAATCAAATAAAGGCAAAGCGGCCGCATCGTACTGGCTCATGGGGGGCAAACCCAGTATTAACTCCATGGTACGCAGCATACCCGAAGTAGAATACATGGTATGGTTAACAGCATTGCGTTTAATATGAGGGCTAATGATAAAAGCCGGGGAACGATGGGCATCAATGTGATCGGGACCATTCTGGGCATCATCTTCCAGGACAAAAATAGCGGTTTGGTTCCAGATGGGGCTATTAGAAAGATGGGCCACTAATTCGCCTAAGGCTAGATCATTATCGGCCACTGCCGCCGTTGGCGTTATTTTGCCGCGCCGCTGGCCGCTGGTATGGTCATTGCCCAGCCGGATGGTATTAAATTGAGGCACCGCGTTGCGGGCGAGCAAAGAATCGAAATCCTGTTTCCAAATCCGAACGCGTTCTACATCTTTTATATCCATGTTAAAACCGGGTGATTTCTTGCTGATGTGGCCCTCCAAAGACTTGAGGGTGGCTTTGCCGTTACCGGCAAACTCCCCGTAACTGCGGTAACTAATGCCGGCTCGCTGGCAGTAATCCCAAATATACCCGTCTTTCGGATACGCAATTTTCCGCGACCCTTCGTAGTCGTAGGTACCGCCGCGTTTGCCGTAACTGGTAGGCCAGGTTTTTTCGGTGTAATCGGTGGCGTAAGCGGCGGTGCTCCAGTTATGGCCGTCGGCACTTACCTCGGCATCTACGTAAAAATTATCCAGCAATACAAATTCACGGGCCAGCGCGTGGTGGTTAGGCGTTACTTTTTCCGGAAAAATACACAGCGATGTATCTCCGTTCCCTTCCGGCATGTCGCCTAAAATTTGGTCGTAGGTGCGGTTTTCTTTTATTACATAAAACACGTATTTAATCGGCGATTTTTCTCCCACACGCATGGGCACCGGGTTGTTGCTTTCGCCGCGGGCCTGAGTTTCCAGTTGCTTTGTAAAGGGGCTGTTGGCATATACTTGTTTCGAATAAGCTTTTAATTTAGTCTCATCGGGCCGGTCAATAAACGACAAAGTCCCTTTAAACAAGCCGGCGATATATTGCACTTCTTTCTTATCGGTAATGCCAACATGAGAACCGCTGTTATCGGTGGCTTTTACTGGTTGCGGACCGGCCGGGTTGGCCAGCGAAGAAAAACCTTTGCCGTTGACTACCAAGATCTTTTTACCGAAGGTTTTTACATTGGTAGGATACCAGCCGGTCGGAATAAAACCCAAAGAAGAACTTTTACCCGGCTCCGATACATTAAAAACCGCTAAAGCATTATTATCGGCATTGGCAATATACAGCGTTTTGCTGTCGGGCGACAGCGCCAGGGCATTGGTTGTAGAACCCGTAAGTTTAGTAGGATATAGCGCCGCCGAAATGGTTTCTATTACTTTACGGCTATGGGTATTAATAACCGATACCGAATTGTCGTTGGCATTGGCTACAAATAAATATTTACCGTTTTTGGTCAGCACCAGTTCATTCGGGTGGCTTTCGGTCGCAATCTCACCGGTTATCTTATTCGTCCCGATGTCGTAAATGGCTACTTTATCACCTCCCCACAGACTTATATACAAAGTTTTCTTATCCTTAGACAGCCGACAAGCATAAGCTTCGTGGCCTAAAGCAATTTTGGATAGTATCTTATTGGTTTTCAGATCGAGTACATACAAGGTATTGTTTTCTTTTGTTACCACGTATAAACGTTGCCGGCCAGGGTCAATCTCAATGCCGGTGGGGCCGATTTTTTCCTTGGGCCAACCCAGCCCCAAGCGCAAAGTATCGGTGGTCGTAAATTTATTATTGCGGATGCTATAAGCCAGAATAATATTATCGTTACCTCCCGAAGCGTATAATTTTTTACTATCAGCACTGAATTTTAACCCGTACCACGACTTGGCAATTGGTTTTTCATCTAACAGCTTTTCGGTGGCCGGATTTATTAACTGCACACTTTGCTTGCTCTGCCCGTTATTGGTAACCGCCAGCAATTTCTTATCCGGCGACAATTGGATATTCAAGGGTAAATCGCCCAGCGGTAACGACCGGCCGGCCGGGCTAAGCGACCATCCGTTAGGCAATAAAACCTGAGCGGCTTGGGGATTATTAGTTGGTTTTTGGGCCAACGTATTAATAGCACTGCAGGCCGCAATACCGAAAGCAACTATTTTAATTAAAGGCTTCATTGTTATCAGGCTGGTTAACTTAATTGGTGAAGGTAGATTTTTGATTTTAACCAGCATAGGATATAAGTTAAAGTTAACAATTATTTAAAGTTGTTCGGCTGGTAAAACTCTTTTAAAATCAGGTTTGATTAGTTTATTTCTTTGTAAAAAATAGTTTAAAGTAGCTATTAGGCGAGCAATTCAATTATTAAATCAGGGAGCCTATCAAATTATATAGATGAAGGCTGATGAAAGCGCACAAACTAAAGGCAGTAAAAAATAAAAGCCTCTGGAGTGAGATCCAAAGGCTTTTACCCGTTCGTTTATTTGTCCAGATTAAGGTTATTGCCGCATAATAGATAGGGTTTGGGTGTTACTTTTAGATACCAGACGTACCAGGTACAATCCGGCCGGCGTTTTTTCATCCATCCATTGTATCTGTACCAGGGAATTAGCAGCGGCTTTACCAGCTTTAAACGTTTTCACCAAAGCACCATTTGCATTATAGATCATCAAGTGATAATCTTCCTCCTGCGCAAAAGCAAACTCCAGCGTAACCTGCTCCGTGAATGGGTTAGGATAACTCCGGAAGATGTTCCCTGGACTTAAGTTCTGATCTGTGTCTACATCGGGCTTGCTGCTGGATGATAAAGCAGCCGAACTGCTGGTACTGGTAAAAGGTGAAAGCACGGAGCCCGGAATAACTGTAATGGAGGAAGAACCAGGCGTCATCCAGCCTACTGATAAGTGATCTTCTCTGTTTCCTTCTTTCTGCAGGGCTTCCAGGTAATATTTGGTGTTTGCCTGCAGCGTGATTACGGCTGATTTCTGCGTAGCATATTTCGTCCATTCTCTGGCTTTGGTCCAGGAAGTACTATATGCTATCTTTTGTTTATCAACCGGATTATCGTTGGTGCTGAGCCATAGTTCGGTATTATCATCGCCTGCTATATAAAAGGTATAGTTACCGGTTGCCGGCGCACAAATATAACCTCTAATCCGTTGCTCATAGTTATCGGCTACATTAGCCGGTGCTTCAAAAGAAGTAAGCTGGGTGGTGGCGGTAGGAGCAGTCGTTACCGGTATAGACGAAATCAAGTATCCCTTCACATTGGCCCAATACTCCCGCAGAATACTGCCGCTGGCCGTACAGGCACTTGCTCCCACCGTTAAACGTGCTCCGGCCCAATCAGCGTGATCAAAATAATTCCCATCTCCGCCATTTAATACTACCAATTTAAGCTGATTTTTACCGCTCACATTCAGGTTAACCGGTTTGATAGCCGAACTGCCATTTATATTACCACTTTCGTACGCCAACACATTATCCAGGTAAACCTGAAAATTGACCGAGCCTTTGTTGCCTACTTCATCATCTATGCCAATATCGCTCATAAATCGGTTATACTTACCCGCCAGATTATACAGCAGGGTAGAGGCGGCATGAACGCCTAGTCCTTTATTATACGTCACGCCATTAAGGGTTAAGTTTTTTCCATCACTCACCGAGCTGTTTTCGCCGTTGCTTTTATCTTTTTCAACCGGCCCCCAACCATTGAAAGCCGACGTCCAGGTTAAATCAGAAAGGTAGGTTATCCCGCTCGCGTTAAAATTAGCCTTATAGGTGGTATTCACATCCGGAACTATCATATTTCCGCCGGTTAAAGTTCCCGAAGACCAGTTAGTAAACTGATACGCAACGCCGTTCAGGGTTTGGGACGAAGGCGCATTTAAAGGAATGAGCATGCCCGCTACATAACTTTGTGAGAAAGGCGTTTTTATGGCTTGATTATTTAAGTTTAGTTGTAATCCCGTGGGGTTAGTAGCTAATTGCACAGTAACTATTCGGGGGTCCAGATCGATGGAGTCGCGGTGTTGAAGTCCTTTTGTATCCGTAACCGTAAGAAAAAGCCGGTACCAGACGTTAGTAGCCGTTTCGCCCTGGTTCGGAATCGTAAAAGAGCCGCTTTTAGTGTTATTCGCCACGGGCGGACCGTCGTGTTTATGCGCATCATGATGGAAGTCAACTGTCCAGCTAAAAGCACTGGCCGGCAAAGTGCCATCTTCCGGATCGGTGCCCGTACCCGTAAAAGTAATAACCGTTCCCGCCCGATAAAGAGTATGATTAACGGGAGATAATATTTTTGCTGTAGGAGCAGCATTAAAAGTAGTAACCGTTAAAGTAGCAGCATTACTGGTAACACTGCCGGCCGGATTGGTAACAATAACCCGGTATTGACCGGCGCTAGCCGCAGTTGTGTTGGATATGGTATAAGTAGCACCCGTCGCGCCGGCAATGTTGATGCTGTTTTTTTGCCACTGAAAGCGGAGAGGAGCCGTGCCGGAGGCACTCACGCGAAAAGTAGCCGGCTGCCCCGCTGAAACTTTTAAGTTACCAGGTTGACTTGTAATAGCCGGTGCAATGTTGGTGGTGTATATAATTTTGTACAAAGCACTGTTATTACGGCTAAGATAATATAAGTTGCCATCGTTGCCAACCGAAAGACTAAGTGACTGGCCGGGTAATCCGGTAGCAAACGACGCCCGCCCGGCCGGACTGCTGGATACATCAATGAAATTAATCCAGTTATTACATAAATCCTGGTAGAAGTATTTGCCGGTATAGCTGGCCGGGTAGTTAGAAGTAGCAGGATTAAAGAAAACGCCTCCGGTAATAGCACAACCAAAGCCATCGCCCGTTCCGTGCCGGTAAGTATAAACCGGATTTTGATGCGCGGTATTGTTGCTTAATCCTTCGCTTTCGGGCCAGCCAAAATTTAACCCGCTCGCGGTGGCATCATTTATTTCTTCCCAGGTAACTTCGCCCACGTCATTTACAAAGAGCCGGCCGGTGCCTGGCTGGAAATCAAACGTATAAGGATTTCTTAAGCCGTAAGACCATATTCTTTTTCTTTGCTCCGATCCGGTGGTGAATGGGTTTACGGCGGGCGCGCTGCCATCGGCATTAATCCGGAGTATTTTCCCGTGAAAAGTATCTAGATTTTGGGCGTTGGCCCGGTTCGCATTTTCGCCTACGGCAATGTAAAGTTTGCCATCTTTGCCAAACTGCATGGCGCCGCCATTGTGGTTAGTAGCGCCGCTAAGCGGATCCAATTCCAAAATAATTTTTTCACTACTTGCCAGGGCTACATCTCCGGTAAGGGTAAAGCGGCTTACCCGGTTATGAATGATTCCGGTGGGCACGGTATAATACAGGTAAATATATTTGTTCGTGGTAAAATTCGGGTCCAGCGTTATGCCGATCAGACCTCTTTCGCCGGAGGCATTTACATTTAATTGCACTAGGGGAACAGGCAATAAAACACCATTTTTAATTATCCGCAAATTACCGCCTTGTTCGGCTACAAAAATGCGGCCATCCGGGGCAAAAGCAAGTACCGTCGGATTAATGAGGCCATTAGTAACCTGCACCTGGCTAAAACCGGCCGGAAAGGTTTGGGCAAACGATGAAGATAGATTAGTGAGAAAGAAGAGGGTTATTAATAGTAAAAATTTGCATGCAGTCGGGGGTTTTAGCTTATGAAAGATAAATGTTTGTAGAAGTTTGCTCATAGAAGTTTTCATGCGAATAAAGATTTAGGTGGATAATGAAATACATAAGATTAGAAGGAAGATATAGGTAAGCAACCATGTAGATTATCGGATTAGAATTAAAAAAATAAGACTTTCGATTTCTTTTAAAAAAGAGAAAAGACTTTACTATAATCTTATTAATACCAGAACTCTAAAAAGCTTATTCTAACTTTCGAAAACTTTAAAATGACAGAGATAAAATAAATATAAAAAGTACTATTCAGGATAATTGTTCAGCGTTTTAGCTGATAACGTTTTGGGGTAAACAAGGCATGAACAATAGGTAAAATCTTACTTAAAGCAAAACTTTAGATAAGCCAAATTGTAGTGTGAATGCTATATAAAAACAAAATTTATTTCGCATACTGGTTTTAAGCTTCCAGGGTTTCGTTTTGAGTTTCAGTAATTTAACATATTATCCAAAATTATTAACAGCAGGAGGGAAGCAATGATTTGAAACATATTGATTATTACCGGATATTAAACGCTTAACCCGGCAGGAATGGCTTAGGTTTGAAAGTTTAACAGACGATTCTGTTTTATTAAATTTAGAATTAATTCCAATTTCCAGATTACCTATGCTTCCATATCAGGTTTAATGGAAATGATTTTCTCCTGAAAGCTAAGCCAGAAAAACTTAACCGGAATCCGTAGGATGTTGTTTACACCAGTGCTGAACGAAGCCCAGAAGTTTGTGTTAAATCTATTCAGCAAGCGGCAAATGCATGACTTGTCTTTCCATAATTATGCGCATACGCTACAAGTGGTGCAGGCTACTTTTGAGATTACGTTAAACCTGAATATTGCAGATGAGCAGCAGGAATTAATACTATTAACCGCTTGGTTTCATGATACCGGATATAGCATTACATACCTGGGGCACGAAGAAGAAAGTCAAAAGTTAGCTGCAGGCTTTTTACGGGAGCATGGCTATCCCGAAGCCAAGATGAAGGTAGTTTTGGATGATATACGGGCCACCAAACCTTCCGAAACACCTCAAAACCTTTTGGAAGAAATTATCCGGGATGCTGATTTATTTCATTTGTCTACAACAGGTTATAGGTCATTACTGCAAAAGCTCCGGCAGGAATGGCAGGTTTATATCCATAAAATGACCTCTGATGATAAATGGCTACAAGAGAATTTAACTTTTTTACTAAACCACCAGTATTATACCGCTTATGCTCAAAAAAATTGGGAGCCAGGTAAAAAAGCAAATATCAGGCAGTTACAACAAGAGATTGCCAAATTACCTGGAAGATAATATAAGTAAGCGATCATAGAATCCTAAATGAATGTATCTTCAAATTAAAAGAAACAAAAACTTTAAATAAATCAGGTGAAGATTCTCATTATTGAAGACGAAGTAGCCTTGGCCCAAAGCATTGCTACTTACTTAAAAGAACAAAGCTACCGCTGCGAATTAGCCGGCACCTTTGGGGAGGCATTGTATAAAATAGCGTTATACGAATACGATTGTATTCTCCTGGACCTGATGCTGCCCGGTGGCGATGGCTTACGATTACTGGAAGAATTAAAAAGACTGAACAAGCAAGAAGGAATTATTATAATTTCAGCGAAAAATTCTTTGGAAGATAAAATACAAGGCTTACAAATTGGCGCGGACGACTATTTGGCTAAACCCTTTCATTTATCTGAACTGAGCGCGCGTCTTTATTCTTTAATCCGCCGCAAACAATTTGGGAACAGTAACTTAATTCAGGTAAATGAATTACAAATAGATTTGCTGGCCAAAGTAGTTAAGGTTAATGCCGAAATTGTAAATATTACCAAAAAGGAGTTTGATTTGTTACTTTTTCTGATTGGTAACAAAAACCGGGTTATTTCTAAAAGCGCCCTGGCGGAGCATTTATCCGGCGATATGGCCGACATGCTGGACAATTACGATTTTGTGTACGCGCATATTAAAAACCTAAAAAGAAAATTAACTGAAGCTGGCCTTCCTGATTATATAAAAACAGCCTACGGTATGGGCTACAAATGGGAAGCATGAACCAACTTTTAAATAAGACCTTGCTGTATTATGCTTTTTTTGCCATTGTCTTATTGTTATTAAGTGCACCATTCTTTTATAGCATGATGGACCGGCTTTATAAAGATGATGTAGATGAAGCCATTTTACTGCGTAAGAAAGAATTTCACCAGTACAATTTGCCCACCCTGCATCAAGAAGATATTAAGATCTGGAATAAATATAACCGTGATATCTGGATATTGCCCGATACCACAACCGGGGCGATAAATCGAATACAGGAAACCGTTTTTCTTGATACGCTCCAACAGGAATGGGAACCTTACCGGGTACTTTTTAATCCTATATTAATAGATAAGCAACCCTATATTTTACGCATCCGGATAAATCTGGTAGAATCGGAAGACCTCATGAAGGCTGTGGCAAAACTTTATTCAGGTATTCTGGTGGCCTTATTAGGCGTGCTGTTTGTGTTAACACGGGTCATTTCCAAAAGATTGTGGCATCCTTTTTACGACACCTTAGCTAAAATTCAAAAATTTAACCTGGAACAGCAATCTGTACCGGTTTTCCATAATACCGCCATTAATGAGTTTAAAGCGTTAAATGCGGGCTTAATGAAATTAATTAATGCTAATTTAAAAGTATACCAAAGCCAAAAAGAATTTACCGAAAATGCCGCTCATGAGTTGCAAACTCCATTGGCCGTCTTTCAATCTAAGCTGGACTTGCTTTTACAACACGCATCTTTAGAAGAGGAACAAGCCGATATTATTATTTCGCTTTACGAAACCGCTTCCCGTTTGTCCCGGATTAATAAAAACTTGTTATTGCTGGCCAAATTAGGCAATACACAGTTCCAGAACAGGCAAGATGTAGATGTAAGGGCTACAATAGAAGAAATATTACCCTATTTCACAGAACAGGCGCAGCAGAAGGATTTAAAAATTAGCGCTTGTTTAACTGACCAGCCCTTATGGGTACAGGCCAATAAAGGATTACTAGAGATAATGGTTAATAATCTGTTCTTGAATGCTGTCCGCCATAATGTTATTTCCGGCACCATTTCTATTTTAATAGAAACCAATACCTTAACTTTTACCAATACAGGCCAAACAACTCCGCTTCGGGAAGGATTATTATATAAACGGTTTGCCGCTACTTCCGGGCATACCCAAAGCAGCGGCCTGGGTTTAGCTATTGTGTACCAGATTTGCCAGTTACACAATTGGCAAATTTCTTATCAGTTCATCAACCAACAACATCAATTCTCCATTACCTTTTAAATTTCTGCTGGTTATAAGATTCAGTTCAATAATAAGCTTGAGTTAAACAAACTGAATTTACCAGAGTTTGCCTTTTCTAAAGATAGTAAGGACAATGAGTGAATGAGTAATTCAATGAATAAAGGGTTAATAAAGAACCATTTATTCATTTCATCCACTTACATATTAATTTAAATTCAGAATATATTCCAAATTGAGGTTAAGCTTTGCTCAAACCATAGCGGTAAAGTTGTTTATGTTTACCAGAAGCTTCCTCTTACTTATTGCATATTGGCTTATTTCGTGCCCAGCCGTATGGGCGCAGCAGGATTTATCTTTTTACCTGAAGGCCGCCAAGCAAAACAGCCCGCTTTTTAATGAAAATAAGAATTTAGGTAAAGCAACTGAACTGGAGGCAGAGCGCTTAAAAGCTTTTTATACCAAAGTCCAGATAACGGCAACCGGAAACCTGATGATGGCACCGGTTTTTGTTACTGATAATAACCAAACCCGGCTGGAGCTATTCCCTAGAACCGCAGATACTTATTATGGCTATGATTTGGGCGCCTCTAATGGTGGGCAATACCTGGGCTTAATTACCTATACCAACCACTTTTTAACAATGAGCGCTTCCTGGCGTGTGCCCAACAAGCAGAAACTGGCCGGCAAGTCAATTTAAATACCATTAATTTAACCGAGCATGATTTAGAAAAGCTGGTAACCGACCAGTATATACTATGCCTGCAGGATAAAAAGCAAATGCTTTTTGCCGATTCTTTACTGCAATTATTAACAGAGCAGCGAAGTATAGTAAAGCGGCTGGTAGACAACAGCACTTTAAAGCAATCGGAGCTGACTTTATTGAATATTGAGTACGAAGCGAATCAAAACCTGTGGGTAAATCACCGCGCTAATTACAACCGCGACGTACTGGATTTAAAAGTATTGGCCGGTATAGCAGACACTTCCCAGGTATTATTGCCGGATATTCACTTAATTTCTGGTTTGTATTTTAATTTTGATTCTGGTGCTTTGGTATTTAAAAGAAAGAACATTATCAGTTAATCATATTAAATCTTTAACCGGAGAATTGTTTTATTGGTCGGCCATTTTGTTTTCAAATACCTTAGGAACAGCGTTGGGCGATTTTATTGCGGATGATTTTGGTTTGGGGTTTTCTGGTGGGGCAACTTTAATTAGTTCCTTATTGCTTTTAACTATACTGGCGCACTACTTTACCAGGGTTTCTTCTGTAGTACTATTTTGGATTGCCTTTGTTTTAACCCGGCCTTTTGGAGCTACATTTGGTGATTTACTTACCAAACCAACCGAATACAGTGGCCTTGGTTTTGGTACCAAAGGATCTTCTTTGCTATTATTCATGCTCCTGGTTTCACTTGTTATTTTGGCTGTGGTTTAAAATGTATGATGGGCTTAAACCACTGATTATCAATAGGTATAAGGCAATATTTTATTCATTGGATTCTCATGATAATAATAGTTTGAGTCGCTTTACTGGCCTTTTAAGCACGTTTCAATTAGAAAGCCGTCCTGTAAGATGCTAAAGCTGCTTTTAAAGGATTTATCCATCATACATTTTAAACCACTACCGTTATTTTTAAATCTTTCCGGAAAAAAGAAGCCTCTCGGCAAGTGTAATTTAAACTTTATAATTGGTGCTACTGTTCAGCTCAAAACTAAAAAGCTGTACAAAACTTTCTAACTTGCCCCATAATTAAATTAAAACATCAATGTCTTTCAAAATGAAAAGTTAAGCCATCAACGAAGGATCTATATACATCCCGGTTTTTAAAAACTTAAATCTCAATCATAAAAGAGTTTAGAAGATATTACGGCCATCAATATTTAATTTTCAAGATTAAGGCTTTGTGGGGCTTATGGAATGAATAACAAAATTTAAAATTCAGAATGAATTCAAAATTCCTATCTTCATTCGCCAGTGCTTCAGCTTCTATCTTTAATAGAGTAAGCCGTAAAAGTTATCGGAAAATTTAAATAAGGTTTACCATTATGAATTTTAAAAAGGTTTTCGTTGGTTTATCTTATAGACTATGAAATCGAATCAGCAAAAAATACTAATTACCGGCAGCGCCGGATTTATAGGCCATCATTTAACAATGGCTTTTCAAGAGTTAAATTTTGATATTGTAGGTCTCGACTCCATAAATAGTTACTACGATCCGGTATTAAAATTTAATCGCCTTGAAGAACAAGGTTTTGAACGTCAGCTTATAAAGTATAATTGCCTCGTCCGGAACAGCGCCAACCCCAATGCTTCGTTTATACAACTGGACTTAACCGATGAGAATGCCTTAGAACACTTATTCCGGGAGCAGCAATTTGACTATGTAATTAACCTAGCGGCCCAGGCCGGTGTGCGGTACAGTTTAGAACACCCACAATCTTATGTTGCCAGTAATTTGGTTGGCTTTGCCAATATTTTAGAAAACTGCCGTAACTATTCTATTAAACATTTATTGTTTGCTTCTTCCAGTTCGGTTTACGGCCAAAATAGCAGCATTCCTTTCCGGACCGGCGACCAAACCGATTACCCGATTTCTTTTTATGCCGCCACTAAAAAAGCGAATGAAGTAATGGCCTACAGTTATGCCCATCTATATAAAATACCAACTTCCGGTATGCGCTTTTTTACGGTATACGGTCCCTGGGGCAGACCCGATATGGCTTACTTTAGCTTTGCCCAGGCTATAAAAGACGAAAAGCCAATCCGGATCTTTAATAATGGAGATATGCACCGCGATTTTACGTATATCGATGATGTGGTTAACAGTATTATTAAATTACTAACCGTTGTGCCGGAACCAAATGAAAGTACAAAACCAGCTGATGTGCTGTATAAAGTATACAATATCGGCAACAGCCAACCCGAACCATTATTTAAATTAGTAACCATTCTGGAGCAGCTTCTGCATAAAAAAGCTATTCTGGACCTGCAACCCATGCCTCCCGGTGATGTGCAAAGTACGTATGCTGATATACAGGATCTGGCCAAAGCAGTAAATTACTGCCCCAGCACTCCGTTGGAAGTGGGGCTTACCCGGTTTATAGAGTGGTTTGAAAGTTACTATAAAAAGCCAAATGTTACGGCTTGCTTTAATTAAGTTTAACGTACAACTTGCTTGCTCTGCCGTAGCCTATATTGAAATTAACGAATGATTGATAATCCGCTAAGTACGCCTTCTTTAACAATAATAGTTCCCGTATATAATGAGGAGGGCTGTTTGTTCCATTTTTGTGAAGCCATGGATGCTTTTTTTACAAAAGCGCCTATGCCGGTAAAAACTCTATTTGTAAACGATGGGTCTACCGATAAAAGCTTATTCCTGATAAAGCAAATCTGCCAAACCAAACCGGGATACAGCTACATCTCCCTGGATAAAAATTATGGCCTTAGTACTGCTTTTAAAGCTGGAATCGATTATGCCGATAGTACTTATATCGGTTATATCGATTCAGATTTACAAACCTCTCCTTTAGATTTCCAGTTGTTTTTTGAATACTTACCGGAATATCAAATGGTAAACGGTATTCGACAAAAACGGAAAGATACCTTTGTTAAGAAAATGTCGTCGGTAATTGCCAATGGTTTCCGGCGGCGCATGATTCAGGATGGCATAGTAGATACTGGCTGTCCGCTAAAGATAATGGATGCGCAGTGGGCCAAAAGAATCCCGTTTTTTAGTGGTATGCACCGGTTTTTACCGGCTCTGATTCAGTTACAGGGAGGTAAGGTAAAGCAAATTCCGGTGCAACACTTTGAGCGGTATGCCGGATATTCTAAATACCATTTATTTAATCGGTTATGGGGCCCGTTGCAAGATACGTTTGCTTTCCGTTGGATGCGGAAGCGTTACATCCGCTACCAGATTGCGGAGCAGCTGAAAGAGGAAAATAGGTAATATGAATAAATCAGATTATTTAATTTATTCCATTGGGTTATTAGCTCAAGCTTTATTTTCTGCCCGTATACTTATGCAATGGTTTGCTTCGGAAAAAGCCGGCAAGGTATTATCAACTAATTCATTCTGGACCACCAGTATTCTTGCTTCTATTTTACTCATGATTTATGGCGCTTTGCGCAATGATTTAGTTATTATTAGTGGGCAAATAATTTCTTATTTTATTTACCTGCGAAATTTAAAATTAAAAAACTTATGGACCGATATTCCTTTTGCTATCCGCTGGGGGGCCGTGTTTTTTCCGTTTGCCGCAGTTGCTTGGTTACTTTTCAGTGATTCTTATAATTTAAGTTATTTAATAGATCATAATAAAATTGCGGGGCCATTAATAGTCTGGGGCGGTCTGGGACAGGCGGTTTTTACTTTACGATTTATTTACCAATGGTATTACTCCGAACGGCTGCAAAAATCAGTTATACCCAATGGTTTTTGGCTTATTAGCTTAATTGGAAGCCTCATGATTATTTCTTATGCCGTTATCCGGATAGATCCAATCCTATTTATCGGTCAGATATTCGGCATTTTTGCTTATAGCCGCAATCTGGCTATTGGTTTGCGTTCAAACATTAAAGAGCAGGTTCCTAATTATAAATAATTAAAATTAGGCTTTTAAGTTATTAATTGCTGTTACGCAAAACCTATTTTAAAATAATTAAAGGAGGTAAAACCGTCATTTCAACAGAATCCGAAGAATTCCCATATGACGGAATTAGAAAGCTAAATCGCCAATATTTTATTCCTGCGTAACAACTGTTATTAAAATAGCATACGCAAAAGTGCCTTTTCTTTTTAACAACATTCATTTAAAAGTGCTTTTACCTTATCATTAACATGACAAAAAAAGCTAATGATCTTCCAAGCTTTTGGTTTAACCGCAAATTTCAATTAAGTCTGCTCTTAATCATATCTAGCTTAACCTTATTTTTGAATTTAACCTATGGGGAGTTAAGCTTAATGGAAGCGCGAAACTTTATTGCGGCAAGAGAAATAACTGAAAACGGAAATTGGCTTATACCAACCATGAACGGCCAGGTACGGCTGGCCAAGCCACCCCTGCCAACCTGGTTAACCGTACTTTCGGGGTTGGCCGCCGGAAATATTGAGAACATTGTTGCTTTACGCTTTCCGGCGGCCTGTATGGCCTTATTGCTGGTCTTTTTTCTTTACTTTATGGCCAGCCAACTATGCACCGATAATTTAATTCCGTTCTTATCGGCCTTGGTACTTTCTTCTTCTTTGCAATTTGTGGTAGTAGGGCGAGAGGGAACTTGGGATATTTATTGCCACAGTTTTATGCTAGGATCAATATGGATCTTTGTAAAAGCCATTCGCCGGCACCAAGTATCTTATCGCCTGTTTTTCTTTAGTGGCTTTTTGGCCGGGCTATCCTTTCTAAGCAAGGGTCCGGTTTCTTTTTACGCGCTGCTTTTGCCTTTCTTAGCTGCTTATGGCTTGAGTTATGGCCTGCAGGATTTTAAGAATAAAGGCCAAGGATTGGTAGCTGCCATTATTATTTGTATTGTAGTAAGTGTAGCCTGGCCCATTTACATTTATATAATGGAACCGGTTAGTCTTACTCAGAATGTAACAAACGAAAGTACGGCCTGGATTAACCGGCATGTAAAACCTGTTTGGTATTACTGGGGCTTTGCTTTCCAATCTGGCATTTGGGCTTTATTTGCTTTAGCCAGTTTGGTTGTACCTTATGCCAAAACCCGAATAAACCAGTTTGGAAACTACAAATTCTTAGTATGGTGGATTGTTTTCACTTTTATTCTATTATCAGTCATTCCGGAAAAAAAAGAACGCTACCTACTCCCCATATTAATTCCACTAGCTTTCTTAATCGCCCATTACCTTCGCTACCAATTAGAAAGCTTTCTGAAAAGAACGTTTACCCGCTGGGACTTTGGATTGGCAGCCTTTACTTTTATGATCATTGCCTTTGCAACTTTTGCGTTTCCTATTATAATTTACTTTTTTGCTTTCCGTCAGCTACTAATCTCGGGTTTACTTTTAGGCTATTTAACATTATTCTTTTGGGCATTTGCTGCCTTATTAATCTACTTTTTCTTTAAAAAAGAATTTATTAACCTGTACATTGTGGTTGTTCTGGTGCATGTTTTAGTTGTAATTACTGTAATTCCATTATACCAGGATATTTTATATCCCGCAGATAATTTTCAGAGTTTAAGTAAAGTCAGAAATATTAAAGAAATAAAAGATTTACCGCTTTATGCCCTTAATGGCATACCCTTGGAGCAGGTTTGGAAGGTAGGTAAAACGGTAGATACTTTAAACATAATCAACCAACAGGTAAAACCTTTTCCTAAATTACCGGCAGCTATTTTTTCATCTGAACAACTGGACCCTTATTTCCCAGCCGGGTATATTCGATTTAAAAAGATTGAAACTTTTCATTACAGCAGGAAAGAACCTGATAAAACTTTATATTTATTTAAAGCCTATAGAATTAAGTAGCTAAAATAGAAATGATTTATTCTCTGTTTCTCAAAAGTTAAGTTTATTGTTAGGGAAAATATTTAAATTAATCTGGTTCTCCATAGGATAAAACAAGGCCTGAACAATAGGTAAAATCTTACTTTAAGCAAGCCTTTTGATCGACTTAATCGTTGCGTAATGCTAGCTATGCAGAAGGCAGATTTATTTTCAGGCTGGTTTTAGGTTCGTATGTTTTTATTATAGCCGTCAGTACTTTAATTTACGAATGTAATTTTTTAACAGCAGGAGGGAAGCAAATTTCTTTTCGCAATAAGCCTGCTTTGTTGATGTTAGCCGTAAATCCAATTTTTCAGCAATAACTAAAATCAAGAATATAAAATAATGCAAGGGCCAGATAAAGATGAAAGTTTTCCTTTAAAGCACTATAAAAAGCTTTGCTTTCTAAAAAATTATTACAAACCCCAATATAATAGTTGGTGATTACACTTACTATGATGTTTTTGAAGATGTCTGCAATTTTATATATGATGTTAAATAAGAGTTATTTTCTGGGTTTCGTTATATTTAAGCGAAGTGTAAAAGGAGCAATTGCCTAGGCTCCTGATGGCCTACTGAATCACTGGAAAGTTTTATTAAACTGGCAAAGGAATTAAGTGATCTCCTATAAAAATAAGAATAAATTTTATAGAAGTACACCGCAAATTATACAACGGGTTAATAATAATATATTTTATCTATGTAGGATATTATTTTGTGCTTTCTACAGGAAATGCATTTAGACCAAGCTTTGCTCAAAAATTACTTGCTATAAATATTGAATATGTATTAATTCTTCATTGCCTATTTACATTATATCTCATTTATTTATTAAGGTATTCGAATTTATTATGGAAGATTATTTTAACAATTGGTATTATAGTATTTTTCCTTTTTGATTGTATTATAATTTTCTTTAGTAATTTCGATCTCATTACAATTTAGAAGTTCTTTTTTAGAAAATAACAATGGTAGTCCATTACCACATAACAAAGTATATTAGTGGTCAATAAGTCCTTTTATGTTAATTACTACCCTGTTTTACATAAGCCTACTTATCTGCTGAATGCTCCTGTGTAAATGGCGCTCGCCGGCCGCCATTTACACAATGATGGCAAAGTTGTTGGCAAAGTAGTTCCTTCTATTTTTACCAATGCAGACAAGCATACCACAATTGTTTCAAATTTACCTTTCCAAGTACTTTATCTCATTAGTGGCATTTTTGTAATTTATAGTCCTGTAATCTTGATTTCGCTCAGGTCACCTAAAAATTTATTTTTAATTAAAGGATTGTCTGTACTCAATAGGTGACATCTTAGTTTTCTTTTTAAAAAGCGTGCTAAAAGATTGTGAATGTTCAAAGCCTAATCCATAAGCAATTTCGCTGACTGACAAGTTTGTTGTAGAGAGGTTTTCTTTAGCTTTCTCAATCAACTGTTCGTGAATATGTTGTTGTGTGTTTTGTCCGGTATGGATACGCAACAGATCGCTTAGGTAATTGGGGGACAGGTTCATCAGATTGGCAATATATTGCACCGTTAACAGACCTTGTTGCGCTGTGTAGTTGGTGTTAAAATAGTTATCGACCAGGTATTCAAATTTTGTAATTAGTTGATGGTTGTTGTTTTTTCGCGTGATGAACTGGCGCTCATAAAAACGTTTGGAATAGTTGAGCAGCAGATCAATTTGGGATAGAATAATCTCCTGCGTGTGCCTGTCAATATGGATACATTCTTTGTCAATTTTTTTCAATATTGTAATAAGGTCATCCTCTTCTTCAGCAGATAGGTGCAATGCCTCGTTTACCGCGTAAGAGAAAAAACCATAAGTATGAATAGCGTTTGCTAAAGAATGTTTAAGTAGAAAGTCAGGATGGAAGATAAGCAGATAGCCCGATCCGCATTCCATATTTTGCAGATCCAGATACTGCACCTGATTTGGTGCAGTAAAACTTAACACGCCTTTATCATAATCATAATGTTGCTGGCCATATCTTATTTTGCCCTTTGCTTCTCTTTTTAAGGCTACACAATAGAACCGGTTAACAAAACCTTTCCAAACATTATCCTCCAAGAAAATGCTTTCGGCCAGGTTAATAACACTGACCAGCGGATGGCGGGGTTCGGGCAAGGATAATAGCCGGTGAATAATGGCACAATACTTTCCAGTCTCAACAAGTCCGCTTCGCTTAACTTGATAGCGGTAGCTGCTATGTTTTGCTCCAAATATTTTCTGCGTTTGGTGCGCCCGGAATAGGTAGAATGTCCTTGCTCGTGATCCAAGCCAATGCTAACTGAGAAGAGGTAACGTTTTTCTCTTTCGCCAATGTCTCAATTGCTTTAACCAATTCTATATTTTTGTAGAAATAGGTTTCCTGAAAGCGAGGTATGGCCCGGCGGAAATCATTTTCCGGCAAATCATCTATCGTGCGAATCTGTCCCGATAAAAACCCGCGGCCCAGCGGTGAGTAGGCCACGAAGCCTATGCCAAGTTCATTTAATGTTTGCAATACTCCCCGTTCTTCTACAGTCCGTTCAAATAAAGAATATTCACTTTGTACTGCGGTAATTGGGTGAACGGCATGCGCTCTTTTTACCGTTTCGGAAGATACTTCTGATAAGCCGATGTAACCCACTTTGCCCTCTTTCACCAGTTCGCCCATCGCTTCAACCGTTTCTTCAATGGGAGTATTTTTATCGAGGCGGTGCATATAATACAAGTTGATATAATCGGTGTTAAGATTTTTCAGGGAGCGCTCCAATGCTTTTTTCACATATTCCTTTTTGCCATTGATGGCCCAGGTTATCTTGTTGTTATCGTCTATTTCCCAACCAAATTTGGTAGCAACAATATATTTGTCCTGATTCCCTCTGATCGCTTTAGCAATTAATTGCTCATTTTTTAACGGTCCATACAGATCGGCCGTATCTAAAAAGTTTCCGCCTAATTCTAGCGAGCGATGAATAGTGGCGATTGCTTCTTGCTCATCTGCCTCGCCATACATGTTGCCTTCTTCAAAGCCGGTCATACCCATACAACCTAAACCGATGGTTGGTACAACCAAACCTTGGCTTCCCAATTTTGTTTTTCTAATTTCCATAATATTAATTTAGTGAACCAAAGGTCCGAAAGATGAGCAAGACGGTTGTATGCAAAGGCCTGAAGATTGTATGCAAATCAAGGATTGTGGGAAATGTGAGGAAGAATGAAAACAAAAAAACTAATCTCACATAAATGTTTGCGAACCCTATATTGGAATTATTATATTGCTCAATCACACTTCAGCAGCAAGCACTTCTGGTCTACATGTAACTAATTAAGATACTCTTATTTCGTGAAAAGAGTATTTAACAATTGTAAAAGATAGTGATTAGGGTAAGTATAAGTATAAATTTTTACAATTGTTAATTATGGATCTAAGTTAGCGGATAGGGATTAAAAATAGAAAGATAGAAAAATTCTAATTAACATAATATAAATTATAGGACAAAATATAATGCTGAAATTTAAGAAGAGTTTTGATAACTTCAGCGGTTATTATCTGGTTTCGTTGATATTGTTTTTCAGATTCATACCACAATCAGATCTAAGTTATTTTGAAACCTTTGATACATTAAATATCTATTGATTGATAAACATTAACGGACAACAAAAATATATTTAGGAATCATGAACTTCCAAAATATTAAACCATAAGACTAAATGAAAATGAAAAGCTCCCGAAAATCTAAATCACGGGAGCTTTTTGTTAGAACGTTATTGAATATAGTTTTATTTGCAAATAATCAGTTCATTATAAGTTACACTGCTTTTTATTCTTTTAGGCTTTTCAGGAAAGCCATGGTTTGTGGCACTTGCTTGCTCCAGCGCGGACTTTCGTCTTCTATAAAATAATGTTTAATTCCGGCCTTCTGGGCGGCTTTTAATATGGCCGGAACATCTAATTGTCCGGTACCTAAAATTACATCGTTTTCGGTGGAAGTATTACCGGTTAAATCCCCTTGAACACCTTTGCGTAAATCCTTCAGGTGCATTAACTTCCAACGGTTACCGTATTTGTTCAGAAGCTTAACCGGATCTTGTCCGCCATGAAAAGCCCATAGCATATCCATTTCAAACGATACGTATTTAGGATCAGTATTTTCGGCCAGAAAATCGAATAAAGTACCGTTTTTATAAGGCTGAAACTCGTAGCCGTGATTATGGTAACAAAAAGTAATGCTGTTTTCTTTTAATACTTTTCCTGCCCGGTTAAAATCGGCGGCGGCTTTCTGGGCGTCTTCCAGCGTAAATTCTTTTTTATGCGGAATCCAGGCCACCATAACGTATTTGGCACCTAAAGCTTTAGCCTTGCGGGCCACTTCGGCCGGGTCTTTAACTATTTCCTCGTAGCCGGCCCCCATCGCAGGACAAGTCAGGTTGCGCTCATCCAGCAGTTTTCTAAAAGCTTCTACGCTCATGCCATTCGGGTTTGGGCTGCTTTCCAGTTCTGTTATACCTAAAGCTTTAATGGAATCAAGGGTAGCAGCCACATCTTTCTTAAAACTTTCGCGATAAGTATAAGCTTCCATTCCCGGCGCTTGCGGGAAAAGTGGTTTGCCTTTTTGGGCATAAATATTCGTTGCTCCTAAACCTAACACGCCGACGAAAAATAACGAACGACAAAATTTTTTCATAAACATATATTTGGTGGTAAGTAATATGGCAATATTTATCGCTTTAAGAAACTCTTAAAGTTCTGAAAAGCTAATTTATTCAGATGCTTTCATTTTACAATTTTTTATTCAGCCTTTAACCTAAATCCTTTTTTATTTTAATTATAAGGAAGAGAACAAAATCTGCTTAGGTTAAAAAAAGCGTTAAAAAGATTGATTTTAAATTATAATTTGCTCATTATACTGATGAGTTTTTGAAAAATACTATTTTAAAAATTAATAATTTATACACTTTAGCTTAAATATGAGAATAAGCAAAATTTCAATTAAGAAACTGATTCTAACCGGCGTAGTAACCGGCTCTATTTTATATATGTCACCTGCTTGGGGGCAGCAAAAAGATCAGCGGGTATTGAAAATGAACGAACAGGAATACCTGGAAATGACCGGTTTGAACGTAATGCTGGCGCACGATTTTTACCCCGAAAGTCACCAGGGCGGCGTAGGCGTTATTCAGAACGGTTTACGGGTTGCCACCAACGGCGACATCCGGCTGGAAGCCACGCCGGGCCAGTGGCAGCCCGTACCCAAAGTAGGCAAACGCATGGTAGACCGGGCCACCCAGGAAATTAGTGTACGCATGGAATATCCCGATCCGGACAAAAACCGCAAAGGCTTTAACCCGATTATTTATCCTGATCTGAATTTCAGCTATAATTTAAGAGTAAAACCAGAAGGCAAAGCTTTCCGGATTATTGTGGATTTAGATAAACCCCTACCGGATGAATGGATTGGTAAAGTAGGCTTTAATTTTGAATTATTTCCGGGTATTTTGTTCGGCAAGTCTTATTACCTCGATAAGCAATTCGGCATTTTTCCCCGCCAGCTGAATGGTCCGGGTTTCTACGATAAAGATAAAGAATACCAAACGCAGCCCATGGCCACCGGTAAGAAACTGGTAATTGCTCCCGAAACGTCGCGCCAAACCATGACTATCGAAAACATGAAAGGCAACGATTTGCAATTAATTGATGGCCGGGCGCAACATAATAACGGTTGGTTTGTAGTGCGGTCGCTGGTGCCCAAAGGTGCTACTAAAAATGCCATTGAGTGGCTGGTAAGCCCCAATGCTATTCCGGGCTGGCAATACGAACCGGTTATCCAGGTATCGCAGGTTGGTTATCACCCCAAACAACAGAAAGTAGCTGTAATAGAAACCGATAAAAGCGATACCCGGCGCCTGCCGGTTCAGCTGCTGCGGGTAGCCGAAAATGGTGGTTTTGAAAAAGTAATGGAACAGGCGCCTAAAGACTGGGGTAATTTCTTGCGCTACCATTATCTGCAATTAGATTTTACTTCGGTAGAAAAACCGGGTATGTACGTAGTACAATACGGCGAATACAGATCAAACCCATTCCAGATAAATGATCAGGTTTTTAAGCGCGATGTTTGGCAGCCGGTGCTGGAATATTTTCTGCCGGTGCAAATGTGCCACATGCGCATCAACGACCGCTATAAAGTTTGGCACGACCGCTGTCATCTGGATGATGCCCGCATGGCGCCCATTAACCACAACCACTTTGATGGCTACTTACAGGGTTCTTCTACCCTTACCAAATACCAGCCTGGCGAGCAGGTACCGGGTTTAGATGTGGGCGGCTGGCACGATGCCGGCGACTACGATATGCGTGTGGAATCGCAGGCCGATGAGATGCGGATCTTATCGCTGGCGTACGAAGCTTTTAATGTAAAGTACGATAACACCACCATCGATCAGAAAACCAAAACTACTGAATTGCACCGCCCCGACGGCAAACCGGATATTTTACAGCAAATAGAACATGGTGCTTTAACCGTAGTAGGCGGTTACCGAACTTTGGGGCGGCTTTACCGGGGCATTATAGAACCGGACCTCCGGCAATATGTACTATTAGGCGATGCCCGCTCGCAAACCGATAATATTCCTTTTAATCAGGTAAAATTAAACGGAACCGTCCCTCCTATTGGCCAGCCCGGCTCCCCTGACGACCGCTGGGTATTTACCGAAGAAAACCCGGGCCGGGAATTGTTGGTATGCGCCGGCTTGGCTGCGAGTTCGCGGGCTCTGAAAGGTTATAACTATTTGCTTTCGAAAGAATGCCTGGCCATTGCCGAAGAGCTCTGGACCCGCACCCAGGAGAAAAACAAGCTGCAGCGCGTTCGTTCGGCAACAGAGTTGTTTTTAGCTACCCGCCATAAAAAATATTCCGACTTCCTGGTGAGCATGACTACTGATATAGGTAAAAACATTGACCAAACCGGCTGGGTAGTAGGCCGTACTTTGCCCTTAATTAAAGATAAATATTACCGGAACACCATTATCGCGGCAGTAAAAGAATATAGAGTTAAAATTGATCAGCAGGAAAAAGAAACGCCCTACGGAATGCCATACAAACCAGATATTTGGGGAGCTGGCTGGGGTATTCAGAGCTTTGGCGTAGAGCAATATTTTCTGCATACCGGTTATCCGGATATATTTCCGCAGAATTATATGTTGCACGCCATGAACTTTGTTTTGGGCGTTCATCCGGGTTTTAATACTTCGTCGTTTGCATCCGGTGTAGGTGCCCGTTCGCTTACGGTGGCCTACGGCAACAACCGCGACGAATGGTCTTATATACCGGGTGGCGTAGGTTCCGGCACCGCTCTTATACGGCCCGATTACCCGGAATTACTGGAATGGCCTTACCTGTGGCAGCAAACCGAATACGTGTTAGGCGGAGGTTCATCTAACTATATGTTCCTGGTCTTAGCCGCCGATCAGCTGCTCAATAAAAACAAAAAATAATTTATTTGAGGTTTTATTGATTAAAGTCCCGCAACAGGTAAAAGCAAGCTAAACTGTTGCGGGACTTTTATGTTTTGATAGATGAATGTTGGGTAAAATCTATAACTTCAGGGAGATACATACCCGTAATTTTAATTTGCCAGAATAAAGATTTTAATTCAAAATAAAATTATCCTTGTCTTCATGATTGATGTACGCAGTAAAAGAATGATGTTATCTGCTCTTTCTATTTTTAAGCTTCGCTTAAAAGAAATTTGGTTACATCCGAACGGAAATATCCTGGGCAATAAAATGGAGAAAACCGCATGAATCACTTTCTTTCCCGAGATGCTTCCTTAATATTAGTGCAGCAAATACAACTTAGCTCCAAGCCTTGGGTATACGACCAGGAGAAACACCGGCTAATCTTGCTGGACCAACATCAAAACGAAATAATATATTTTCGGCTGCCAATTGTAATCCCTCCGCCTGAACAAATTATTTTAAATGAGGAAGTTAAGGTCAACTATATTATTTTATTAATTCAGTCGGGGAGCTGTGCAATGGGCTATTTCGATAATGGCATAAATGTACACCACAAAGTGTTCCGGGCGTATATGGTGCGTATGAAGCAGGGAAAAAGCCAGATAAAACACCTGAAAACCAAAGGCAAATCACGGGCCGGCTCGCGGGTGCGCTTGGGCGAAACAATCGAATTTTTCGAGAACATCAACGAACGGTTACAGGAATATTTTGCGCAGCATCAGATTCACCGCATTGCCCTGAGTTGTTCTAAAATTCTCATTCCTTACCTTTACCAGTCAAAAATATCCACGCCGTTTACTAAAAACGACGAGCGCATTTTTAAAATACCCCGGCATATTCATACGCCCATTTACGAGGTAATGATGGACACGCATAAATTTCTTCTGAAAGGCGAGCTTATTTACGAAGAAATTTATCAGGATTTAGTAGATGAATTGCTGGGTACTAAAGATCTACAAAATGATAATTCTGGGATGATTGAGTAAATAATTCTAGTCTCTGGAAAGAGGGCTTTTTGTCAACTTAGGCCAAAAAAGCATGTTAGCACCAATAAATTGAATATAGTTTTGTGCTGAATAATAAAGGTTAATCCGGCTGAGTAAATAATTTACTGCTTTTCCATAACGGCTGCATAAATAATTAAACCTTTAATTAAACCTTTAGGCCCACCCAGGCCATTGCTTCTGCTTTTTGCTCCGTATCAAAAAAGTTGATTTCGGCAGTAGTAAAAGGCTTTATCATGCGGGTAATCCATTCTGCCCACTTCTTATCCCCTACTATGGCTACTTTCCGGAAGCTGTTTACGTGTTTTACATCAAACTTTATATCTTGCCAGGCAGCGCCCGGCTGCCAACCTGTTACGCCATCCATTTCCCAATAAAGGTCTATTTTGCCGTACTGGTTTATTTTACTTTCCAGAACCGGTACTAGCTGATCATAATCTGCTCGGTCTAAAGTACCGGTTAGCCGGGTAGCAACCAGGTCTTCTCTTGTGGTTTCTAAGCTTGTAATCATAATAAGTTGTATTAAGCTATTATTGAGTTATTGATAATAGTACGGTAAGCTCTCGCGGGGTGTTATACTTAAACTTGAATATAAAGTACCTGCCTCTTATCTTTTAATGAATAGATACTGGTAAGTATTATTATAGCTCACTTCAGGATGTTATCAAAATCTATTTTATCCTAAATTTTCGCTCTTCCTTTCCTGTATCTAGCGAGTTTTAGAAGTATATCTTTATTATTTAGGGCGGACAAGCAGGTAAAAACATCAGGCTTGTATTTCCGTTTACCTATTCAAGTATGAATACAAAGCAAATAGATCTGAGCCAGCTGAATAAAATTTTAATTTTTATATTCCTGGTATCGTTATTCCTGTACTTAGGTAAAATTTTTTTAATTCCGGTAGCCATTGCTGTTTTTTTTTGCCATGCTGCTGTTTCCGGTCAGCCGCAAGCTACAGGCTTATGGTTTAAAAAATTCGCCAGCCGCATTAATTTCAATTTTGCTTTAACTGGTTACCCTGGTAGTTTTAGGTGCGGTGGTTTACCAGAAAATTACGGACCTGCAAAAAGATTTGCCGGAATTAGATCTAAAAGTAGCCGAAAAGACCCATCGGCTGCAATATGTGCTATTTGTACTTTCGAGTAAACAATAACACTGGATGGGTACTATATATTAGCCATAGTATAACAATTAACTCCAAAAATTACTCTGAACTTGTTAATAAGTAAATTGCTACTATATATATTTAACGTGAGTTATGGGTTGAAACAAAAGATAATGAAAGCTATTAAACCCAATTAGTAAGTATTATATGCTGTTTAAGGGTTTAAATGCCTGCCCTTTAAAATTTAACCAATCTGCTAAGAATTTAATTAAGGAAAATAATGCTGTTATTTTTTTTCAACTTATTGATTATCAACATTTATAACTCATAACTCACGTTGTAATCAGAAAATCAGATAAGGCTAAAATTGGGTACCTGCGGACTTTATGACCGGGCAGGAATAGAAGGCATCGACATTGGCTTTGCATTCCTGCCGGCCTACGAGAATAAAGGTTATGCTTTTGAGTCGGCCAATGAAATTAAGCGGGCTGGAATAGAAGTCTTCGGAATATCCTCAATAAGCGCTATTACAACTAAAGATAATGTTGCTTCGCAAAAATTATTAGAGAAACTCGGCTTAAAGTTTAGCCTGATGATGCAACTCCCAATGAGGCAGAAGAACTTCTATTATATGCGTTCATAAAAGAAATTTCAATTTAGCTACCTTGCAGCCTTATAAGCTTGGATGAGCAAGAATTTATTAAAATACTTCTCCCCTTTTTATCTCGTTTTTGAAAAAAGTAATTGCACCGGAATGCCTTGCTTTTTATCTTCACAATCCACCCAATAAAAAAACAGTCAATCACGAAATGAAGTAAAGCCATATACATCCTATTCCGTATACGAAAAAAGGTGCAATTATCAGAATTAAATATTGTGATTGAATTATAGTTTATTTGCGTTACCAAAATGATTTATATCATTTTGGAAGCAAATAGCGGCTATTACTTTTGTTTCGTAACCAGAAATTATGACCAAAACCATTTATATATCTTCTGCCGAACCTTACAGTGGCAAATCGATTATTTCTTTGGGTTTAATAAACATGCTGCTGGGAAAAGCGGCTAAAGTGAGTTACTTTAAACCAATCATCCAGGATTATCCGCAAGATAAATTAGACGTACACCTGGAAACCATTCTCAGTTACTTTCATTTACCTATTCCTTACGCCGATATGTTCGCTTTTACCCGTTCCCAAATGATGGGATTGGTTGAAGAAAACAAACAAGGCGAAATCATTGACCAGGTAATCAGCAAATGTAAACAGCTGGAAGAAAATTACGATTTCAACGTAGTGGAAGGAAGTGATTTTATTGGGGATGGAACGCACATTGAATTTGAAACTAATCTATCGATTGCCAAAAACTTAGGGGCGCCGGTTATTTTGGTGGTTTCCGGCGATGGTAAAACCAATACCCAGTTATTAAACGCGGTACTTACCTTGCTGCATGGCTTCGAGGACCGGGAAGTACACGTAATGGCGGTAATAGCCAACAAAGTAAACACGGAGCAGGCCGGCGATATTCAGGAATCGCTGCGCAACCAAATACCTTTAAATACGATATTGGCGGTAATTCCGGAAGACAAAAATCTGAAAAACCCAACGGTGAAAGAGATTTTTGAAAACCTGGGCGGTAAATTATTGTTTGGCGGAGACTTACTCACGAACCAGGTAGATAATTTTGTCACCGGCGCCATGCAGGTACCTAATTTCCTGAATTTCTTTCAGGATAACTTATTGATTGTTACGCCCGGTGACCGCGGTGATATTATTATCTGCGCCTTACAGGCCAACTTATCTACTAATTACCCCAAAGTAGCCGGTATTGTGCTTACGGCCGGTACAGAACCGGAAGAGCCGGTTTTGCGCCTGATAGAAGGTTTGCAAACCGTAGTGCCCATTATGGCGGTAAAAACCGGCACTTTCCAGACCAGTGCCCAAATTAGCGCCATACAGTCCCGGATAACGCCCGACAACACCAAAAAAATACGGCAGGCGATTCAGACTTTTGAAAAATACCTGGATCTGGAAGCCCTGGATCAGAAAATAGCCACTTACGAATTTGCCGGCATAACGCCTCACATGTTCCAGTACCAATTGGTAAAATGGGCCAAGGGGCAGAAAAAACATATTGTATTGCCCGAAGGAAATGACGAGCGGATTCTGCGGGCTGCTGCACGTTTATTAAACCAGGAAATTGTAGAACTTACTTTACTGGGTGATCCTGCGGAAATTACTGCTAAGATTAAACAGTTAGGCTTAAACTTGGATATCAACCGTTTACGCATTCTGCAACCGGCACAGTCGGAATATTACCAGGATTACGTAGAAACGCTTTACGAACTCCGCAAAAACAAAAACGTGGAGCTGGAAATGGCTTATGACCTGATGACGGATGTTTCTTATTTCGGAACCATGATGGTATACAAAGGTCACGCCGATGGCATGGTATCGGGCGCGGTGCATACTACGTTGCATACGATCCGGCCGGCCTTGCAATTTGTAAAAACCAAACCGGGGGTTTCGGTAGTATCTTCGGTATTTTTTATGTGCCTGCCCGATCGCGTTTCTGTTTTTGGCGATTGTGCTGTAAACCCGAACCCAACGGCCGAGCAACTGGCCGAAATTGCTATTTCATCAGCCGAAAGCAGCCAGCGCTTTGGTATTGAGCCCCGAATAGCGCTCCTCTCCTATTCATCGGGCACGTCCGGCGAAGGCGAAGAAGTGGAAAAAGTACGGCGCGCCACCGAAATTGTAAAACAAAAAAGACCGGATTTGAAAGTAGAAGGCCCTATTCAGTACGATGCCGCGGTAGACCCTTTAGTTGGCAAGCAAAAGCTACCCAACTCCGAAGTGGCCGGACAAGCCAGCGTGCTCATTTTCCCGGACCTGAATACCGGTAATAACACGTATAAAGCCGTGCAACGGGAAACCGGCGCTTTGGCCATTGGCCCGATGTTGCAAGGGTTAAACAAACCGGTAAATGATTTAAGCCGCGGCTGTACCGTAGACGATATTTTTAATACCGTAGTCATTACTGCCATTCAGGCGCAGGATAAATAAAAAAATCAGTTTTAAAATTAAATACAACTAAATACGACTTGGAACAATTGAAGCAATCGCACCTGCTTTATCTTTATATTTCGATCTAAATATTTGTTAAGCTTACTTTCTGCATGAATATATTTGTTGTTAATTCCGGTAGCAGTTCTATTAAGTACCAGTTATTTAAAATGCCTTCCCCTAGCCCTATTTGTAGTGGATTAGTGGAACGGATTGGATTGGAGAATAGTATTATTACGCACAAAGTTTATACCAACGGCCAGGAAGCGGTTTACCAGCAAACTTTAAACTTGCCCGACCACGAAGCCGGTTTGCAGGAAGTCAGGCGCTTGTTAGCGGATAAAGAAATCGGGGTTATTCAAAATCCGGATGATATACAGGTGGTAGGACACCGGGTGGTACACGGCGGCGAATCCTTTGCGGCTACTACGGAAGTGACGGAAGAAGTAAAAGCCGAAATTAAGAAGTTAATTTCCTTAGCGCCTTTGCATAATCCGGCTAACTTGTTAGGTATTGAAGTGGCCGAAAAGATTTTTACCCAGGCCCGGCAAGTGGTGGTGTTCGATACCGCTTTTCACCAAACTTTACCCGAAAAAGCCTTCCGCTACGCCTTACCCGAATCTTTTTACACCGAACACCGCATCCGGGTGTATGGTTTTCATGGTACCAGCCATAAGTATGTAGCCGAACAGACCAGCCAATATTTAGAAAAGCCGGAAGCCAAAATAATTACCATTCATTTGGGCAACGGCTGCAGCATGGCCGCTATAGCCGAAGGCCGGGCAATAGATACCAGTATGGGCTTTGGTCCTCTAAGCGGACTGATTATGGGAACGCGTACCGGCGATATTGATGCGTCGGTAGTCTTTCACCTGGTAAACCAATTGGGATATAGCGCCGCCGAAGTAAATAATTTGTTTAACAAGCAAAGCGGCATGCTGGGTTTAACCGGCCACAGCGATATGCGCGATATTATAAAAGCCATAGAAGCCGGTGACAAAGCCGCTGCCTTGGCCTACGACATGTATGCTTACCGGATTAAAAAATATATTGGGGCTTACGCCGCTGTCCTAAACGGGTTAGATGCCATTGTATTTACGGCCGGTGTGGGCGAAAATGATGCTTTGGTGCGGGAAATGGTCTGCCGGAACTTAGATTATTTAGGTATTCGGTTAGATGCAGATAACAATAAAATCCGGGCGAAAGGGATAAGAGAGATAAACGTGCCGGATGCCCGCGTTAAAATCCTGATTGTACCTACCAATGAAGAATTGGAAATAGCGCAACAGTGTTATGAATTACTTACTGTGCCGTCTAATAAATCCGTTTAAAAAAGATTAAATCAGGTTATTTTTTGAATCAGAATAATAGAATAAAAAGGCTTGTTTAACAAAACAAGCCTTTTTTGATGGCCGATTTACTTCTTTAGAATTTGTAAAGCGTTGCCTTTTAAATCTAATTGGGCGCTATCGCTAAAAGTGTAGGTTAATGCCGGAATAACCAAATCATCCAAAATTAACAAGCTTTTATTACGGATATCCAGGTTAGCTGCTTGTGATTTATAGTTTTCTTTGCGGTATTCCGCTCCCAAAGCGGTATAGTTAGAATATTTTAGGTAGTCTGGCATCGATAATCCAGAACACCTCCCCTAAATTTGAATATCTACCACCTTCAAAACTGATAACTTAAATTCATAATAAAATATATTTTCTCTCTCAGGCAACCGCTTCATTTACCTTTACATCTACTGTATAAAAGAACTTATAATTTAGAATAAATTTTACCCGTACTGTGAATGAACCCGAACTTATAGCAGGATTATTAAAAGGCGAAGGAAAAGCTCAAAAGTACGTGTACGAAAAATACGCGGGTGTTATGCTGGGTATTTGTTTACGGTACCTGAAAAATCAGATGGATGCAGAAGAAGTGATGCTGAACGGATTGGTAAAGATATTTCAGCATGTGGGCCAGTTTAAAAACGAAGGCAGTTTTGAAGGCTGGATGAAACGGGTAGTGATTAATGAAGCTTTGGGTTACTTACGCAAAAAAGAACCTTTGCACCTGGCCATTGAAAAAGATCATATTCAATTGGCGGCCAGCGATGCATCAATAGAAAGTGAACTGGCCGTTGAAGATTTACTACAAATGCTGCACGAGTTACCGGCCGGTTACCGCGCGGTTTTTAACCTGTACGCCATAGAAGGTTACTCCCATAAAGAAATAGCCGATATGCTGGATATAAACGAAGGTACTTCTAAATCGCAGTTGAGTAAAGCCCGGGCGCTTTTACAAAAAAAGTTAGTGGGCTCCGAACAACCAAGAAACTAAAAAAATATGGAACCAGAAGAAATAGATAAATTATTTAAAGACCGCCTGGGCAATTTACCGGCCATGCCCTCGGCCGATGCCTGGATGCGGCTGCAACAAAAAATAGAGCCGCCTAAGAAAACACGCTCCATGTGGATTTATTATGCGGCTGCCTCGGTAACGCTTTTACTGGTGGCGGGCTTTTGGTTTTATACGCAGCAAAGCAACTTAAATAACGGAACGTTAGCAACCGCCAACAAACCCGAAACAACTTTGCCAGCTCCGGTAAAAAAAGATGCGCCCATTATAATAACGCCGCCGGAAATTAACACTCCAGAAAACCAATTGACCCAGGCCGAAGAAGTAAAGCCTATTGTAAAACTAAAAACTGTTGCCCAGCCTCCGGTAAAGGTTAAAAAAACAGCCGTAGCTAATGCCCCGCTTTTGGCAGAAGCGAAAAAGCCTAAGAAAGCCAATAAAATGAAAGCAAAAGAAAGCGCTTTGCCACCGGCAAATACACCAGCTTTACCGGCATCGGAACCGGAGCAATTATTAGCCCAGTTAAAATTGGAACAGCCGGCGAACGCCTCTGCCCTTACCGCCAATGTGGTGGAAGTAAGAATAAAACGCGATGATACGGAGGAAGCGGAAAGATCAGACTTGCGGGAAAACCTGGCCCGGAAAACCAATTTGCTTAAAAATATTTACAAACAAGCCCGCAACCTAAAAAACGGTGAGCAAGTGGAGCTGGCTGCACTGGGCATCAATACCGAAAAGATCAGTTCCGAAACCAAAGAAATAAAAGAAAAAATAAATAAAGTTATTCCACTCTAATTTAAACCAAAATCATGAAACGCTTACTCTGCTTCCTGGCCATTTATATGGCGGCTGCTATTACTTTGTCTTTACGTGCCGAAAATACATTTCCTATAAAGTCCGGCGCCAAAGATGATACCATCACGATAAAACTGCCCAATGGCACCGGCATTATGCTTACGGTAAAAAATACCGCGGAACTAAAATCGCTGCGCAGCTACCAGCTGGATTCTTTAATGTATTTACTGGATAAATATATTGAGCAGGCCGAAAAACTGGAAAAACTGAACGACAGTGTAAAAAGCAAAGAATTAACCATGACTTTTTACCCGTCTAAAGATTTAAAAGATCCGGATGCCCCCGAAAGAGTAACCCTTATTATTTCGGCCACCAACGTACAAAGACTGCAGAATAAAAACAAATCGCAAAGTGCGGTTAATGTAATTGTAGATTATAAAAATGAGCAGGAATTTGGCGATTCTGTAAAAATCAGAAAAAAGGAAAAAAGAGCCGAAAAAAACAGCCGCAAAGATTCTTTCGTGGATTTGGGCGTGAACACGTTTGTCAATCAGCCGGATAATTTAAGTGACCTGTACGACTTAAAGCCGCTGGGTTCCCGGTATATCAGCATCAACCATTTATGGAAAGGCAGAATTGGCGGCAGCAACAGTCCGTTTTATATTCGGGGCGGTTTAGAATTGGCTTTTAATAATTTCATGTTCGATAGTAATGTATACCTGGCCGATTTAAACGGGATCTCTACGGTAGTACCGGAACCCGAAAATGGCCGCAACTTTCAGAAAAGTAAATTTACTTACTCCACCCTTAATGTTCCGGTAGATTTAAGTTTGCAATTCCGCGATAAAAAAGGAAAAGAATCTTTTAAACTAAGTGCCGGCGGTTTTGCCGGTTACCGCTTAGGTGCGCATACCAAACTAAAATACCAGGACAATGGCAACACCATAAAAGATAAAGATAGAGGTAATTTTAACCTGCAAGACTTTCAATATGGTTTAAATGCTTCCATCGGGTACCGCGACATAGAGCTTTTCGGGAAATATAATTTAAACAGTTTGTTTAAAGAAAATCGCGGCCCCGACATGCAGGTAGTAAGTTTTGGGGTTCGCCTGCAATAAATAAAATAAAAAAGGAGCTGACAAGCTCCTTTTTTATTTATTTGCGATTACAAAAAAGTAAGTTTTAATGGTGCTGCCGGAAAAAATTATCAACCATAATAGCGGTAGCTGTAGCCACATTCAACGATTCGGCGCCGCCGAAGCCGGGAATCTTTATCAAACGGTTTATCTGAGTTTCAACTTCCGGCGTAATGCCGCTGGCTTCGTTGCCCATTACCAAAATGCCTTTTGGTTCCAGAGCTAAGCGGTGAATATTTTCCCCGGACAAAGCGGCTCCGTAAATAGGTGTTTTATCTTTTTGTGCTTTTAAAAAATCCGGTAAAGAAACGTAAGTAGCGGTAACCCGGCAAAAAGATCCCATGGTAGCAGCTATAACTTTGGGGTTATAAAAATCGGCGCAGGTTTGTGAACAAATAATATCCTGAATGCCGTACCAATCAGCCAGCCGGATAATGGTACCTAAATTACCGGGGTCCCGGATATTATCGAGGGCGATGGTAAAAGGCTGCGGCAAGGCGGCGATATTTTCTGTTTTTTTTATCCGGGCAATAGCCAGAGCCGCATTATTAGAAGCATAAGTGCCGGCTTTTATTAATTCCTTTTCCGGTAAAATTTCGTATTTATAACCTTTATTTAAAAGCTGCGTGTTATTCAAATAGAATTCTTCTGTAATGTAGAGGTTTTCTATCTCATAATCAGAAGATAATAATTCGCGCACGCTTTTAGCGCCTTCCACTAAAAAGGCTTGGTGAATACTACGATATTTTTTTATTTGCAGGGAGTTTATATATTTTAGTACCGCCTTCGACAACATATTTACAGCGCGTTTGAAACTTCGATTTTACATATTTGCCGCTTTAATCACAATTATTTTTTTTGGCAGCTGCGTACCTACCCGCCAATTAGGCGAGAATGAGCGTCTTTTGTATAAAATAAATCTGAACGGCGTGGAGAAAAGCGATCCGAACCGGATTACGGCTTTGTACCAACAACGGCCTAACCGGAAAGTTTTGGGTTCTACGCCTTATCTTTCTCTTTATTATTTTGGGCTGAAATTCTTTAATCCGGAGAAAAAGCAAAAACAAATAGAAGAAGCCCGCATCAAAATAGACAACCGGATTACTGCTGCCGGAAACGATTCTTCGCAGGTAAACCGCTTGTTACGGAAAAGAGAACGCAAATTAGCCCGCAAAAGCCGGCGACTGGAACAAGGCAATTTGTTTATGGCTTTAGGCGAACCGCCGGTAATTTTCGACACCACCAAAGCCAGTGCTACCCGCCAGCAAATTGCTGCTTATTTATTGGCTACTGGCTTTTTTCAAAATCATGTTACTTATACTACTACCGAGAAAAATAAAAAAGTTACTTTAAATTTCAATATAAATGAAAACGTACCTTATACTTATTCGCAGGTAAATTATGTAATTGCCGATCCGGCCATCCGGCATATTATCGACTCCACCCGCGCGCAGAGCCTGGTACGGGTAAACCAAAAATACAACGAAGAAACATTAGCCAACGAACGGAGCCGGATTGAATTACTTTTAAAAAACCTGGGTTACTATCAATTTACCAAACAATTTATCACCGTTGAACCCGATACCAGTTTTGAACAAAACCGGGTGAGATTGGGCATTATCATTGCTAATAACAACGACAGCCTGCCCCACCAGGTATTTCGCATAAACCAGGTAAACTTTAAATTAGATGCCAGCCGCGAACGCTTTGGTTTGGTGCGCGATACTATTTTATATAACAATATTTATTATTTAGCCTACGAACACCGGCTATCGCCGCGTATCCTGGATAAGAAAATACAAATTCGGCCCGGGCAATTATATTCTTTAAACCGCACCATCGCCACGCAGCAGCAACTAACCGGCTTAGATATGTTCCGGTATATTAATGTTAGTTTTCTGCCAACCGATTCTTCTTTAACGGCTATCATCAACGGCTCGCCCAGCCGGCGCTTTCAGGAAACTACCGAAGCCGGAATTAGTTATAGTGCTGGCTTACCCGGCCCTTTTGCCAACTTCCGGTTACGGGTACGCAACATATTCCGGGGTGCAGAATTATTAGAAATTGGTTTGCGGGGAGCCGCCGAAGGTCAGTTTAGTGTGGAAGATAATGCTTCGGTAATAACCCGGGAATTTGGGGCCAACCTGGCTTTTATATTTCCGCAGTTTTTAATTCCTTTTCGCACTAATCAATATTTTTCCGGTTTCAATCCGCGTACCCGCTTAAATTTAAACTACACCAATATAAACCGGATTGAGTTTAACCGGATAAACAACCAGTTAACGTTTGATTATATCTGGCAGAAATCGCCCCAACTGCAATATGTTTTTACGCCTTTAGATATTACCATCAACCAAACAGATATAAAATCTTCCCGCTTTCAGGAGAGTTTATACGTAACCAACTCCAACCAAGAATTAACTACTTACGGTAAAAGTTTTCAGGATGCCTTTGTGTCCAGCATGAATTTTTCGGTGCTGTATAACAGCAATAATTATAATCATACCTTAGATGCTACTTATCTGCGCTTGTATTTAGAAGAAGCAGGCCTGGTGGGCAGTATGTTTTTAAATGAAAATTATAACAACCTGCATGTATTTGAATTCGGACGTTTTATAGCTGATTACCGGCGGTATTTAAAACTATCGCGCACTAACTTTCTGGTATCCCGGGTTAATTTTGGTATTGCCCGTTCCGTTAAGCAAAACGATTACTTGCCTTACGATAAATATTTTTATGCCGGTGGTGGTACCAGCTTAAGAGCCTTTTTACCGCGCCGGCTGGGTCCGGGTTCTTATTTCTCGCAGCAATACGATTCTTTAGGCGTGGGCATTACCAATGCCGATGGCAGCCCTAAACGCAATATTTATAGTGAACAGCAAGGGGAGTTATTAATAGAAGGCAATTTGGAATACCGCTTTCATATATTTAACGTAATGAACGGCGCCCTTTTTACCGATGTGGGTAATATCTGGATGCTGACCCCAGATGAAGACCGCGGCGACAAAGCACAATTTAAATTTAATAGATTTTACAAAGAATTTGCAGTGGGTGCCGGCTTTGGTTTACGCTTCGATTTTACTTTTCTTATTGCCCGCGTAGATATTGCTTCCCGGATTTACGACCCTACGAACCAGCCGGGGCACCGTTTCCTCCCTACCAGCAGTGATTCCGGGGTGCCGGGCACCGCCTCCGAAAAAGCTGCTTACCGGAATTTGCGTTTGAACTTAGGCATTGGTTATCCTTTTTAATAGCCTGGTATCTGATAGCTGGTTTAATAAATTATGTCCGCATATTGCTGTCTTGTTATTTTTTGGTTTAGAGAAAGCCATAATTATATCTTAATTTTGCCGCATGAAAAAGGAAGTAGAAGATTGGTTTAAAGGTTTTCAGGATAATTTGTGTTACCTGCTGGAAACTACCGACGGTGGTACCACTTTCCGGGAAGATCTGTGGCAGCATCATGCCAGTGGCGGTGGCCGCAGCCGGGTAATTGAAAACGGAAAAGTACTGGAAAAAGGCGGTGTTAATTTTTCGGCCGTATCCGGGTCTTTGCCCGATAAAGCCGCCGCAGCTTTGTTGTTGCCGGATAATGATTTTTTTGCAACCGGTGTTTCCGTGGTTTTGCATCCGTCCAGCCCCATGGTGCCTATAACGCACATGAATGTGCGATATTTCGAAGCTGGTAACGGCATGGCCTGGTTTGGCGGCGGCATCGACCTGACGCCTATTTATGTTAATGTAAAGCAAGCTGCCGATTTCCACCGCCGGTTAAAAGAGGTATGCGATAAACACCATTCCTCCTATTATTCCGAATTTAAAACCTGGGCCGACGAATATTTTTATATACCGCACCGCCAGGAAACCCGCGGCGTAGGCGGCATCTTCTTCGACCGTTTACAAGCAAACAATGAAATTTCGATTGCCGAGCGTTTTGCTTTTGTAAAAGATATAGCTTCCGCTTTTGGGCCTTGGTATACGGAGGTCATGACGGAGAACCGGGACTTGCCTTATAATCAGCAGCACCAAGAATGGCAGTTCCTGCGGCGGGGACGTTACGCGGAGTTTAACTTAGTGAATGACCGGGGCACCAAGTTTGGCCTAGAAACGGGCGGAAGAATTGAATCTATTCTGATGAGTTTGCCTCCGCACGCCGCCTGGGTTTATAATTATACTCCCCAAAGCGGCAGCCCCGAAGAAGAAACCATAAGTTATCTGAAAAAAGATATTGATTGGGTAAATAAGTAAGCTTGTGCTGGAGATATTAAAACATTTAGATCGGGAAATATTTATCTGGATAAACCAAACGCATACGCCCTTCTGGGATAAAGTAATGGTTGTTGCATCAGATAAATATTTCTGGATTCCTTTTTATGCCGCATTATTGGTTTTCCTTTTTTTCAATTTCAAAAAGAAGACCTACCTGCTTTTGGCTGCCATAGGTCTGGCCATTGGAGCCGCCGATTCTTTTTCTTCGGCTTTCTTAAAACCGTTTGTAGCCCGGCTAAGGCCTTGCCACGATGCGGCGCTGGCCAATTATATAAATATTGTAAATGGTTGTGGCAGCAAATTTGGTTTTGTTTCGTCGCATGCTGCCAATAGTTTTGCTTTAGCTATTATTATTGCCCTGGTGCTGCCACCTAAATATACTTATCTAAAGCTAGTCTTATTTTTTTGGGCCCTAGTAGTTTCTTACAGTCGCATTTATTTAGGCGTGCATTTTCCGGGTGATGTTTTAGGCGGCGCTCTTTTAGGGTTACTTACCGGTTCTTTAGCCTGGTATCTTTTTAAAATTTTATTGCAAAGGTTTTATCCTGTCAGTTAAAAATTTATTACAAAGTGTATACGACTACCCTAATCCTCAAACAAGAGGTTGATACATACATTTTATAAAATTGAAAAAGCAAGCTTTTCCGTTGATATGGCGCCTGTCGAAAGATTTAGCGTTTACTTCTATGGCATTTAAGCGAAGCGAAAAATGCCTTTTAGGTTAATGCCTTTAACCATCTTGGAAAAATTAACCGGAAGGCTATGGTAATAATTACGTAGTCTTCCGGTTAAAGCCAATAGAAATTTCTTTACAGCTATTAAAGCAATATCAATGGTTAGATCAAGGTAAATTCAAGACTACTTTTCCCCTAGTTTTACCGGTTTCAACCTGGCGGTGTGCATCGGCTATATTTTCGAAATCAAACTGGTGCGAAACGTGCGCTTTTACATGTCCGGATTCTAATAATTGTGCCAGTTGCGCCATATCTGCTCCGCTGGACTGCACCAGGTAATTGGCGGTTCTAATTCCGGCGGCTTCGACTTTCTTTTGGATTTCTTCGTTGCAGCCGCCCAGTATACTTATTACCTGACCATTATCTTTTACTATATTTATCCCTTTCGCTACACTTTCGGCACCTAAGGTGTCAAAAAATAGATCTACATCCGGTGCCCGTTCGGTAAAATCTTGATTTATATAATCTATATGTTCGTCTAAACCTATTTCCTGCAGAAAACTGGCGTTTGCCATCGAAGCCGTGCCAATGGTATAGGCGCCAAAATGTTTGGCTATTTGCACGGCATAATGCCCAACGCCGCCCGCTGCCGCCTGAATAAATATTTTTTGCCCGGCCTTAATTCCGGCTATATGTACCAGTACTTGCCAAGCCGTCAGGGCTGCCAGTGTAGTAGCAGCAGCCTCTTGGTAAGTAATATCATTAGGTTTTAAAGCCAGATGGCTGGCGGGAGCAGCTACGTATTCGGCGTAAGCTTTGCCATGCCCCGGAAAATTTACCATACCAAATACCGCATCGCCCGGTTTAAACTGTTTTACTTCTTTTCCAACCGCTGTTACTTCACCCGCAATATCCCAACCCACAATAATCGGGTTCTCATTTTTTAACTGGCCATATAAAGCTTTACCGCTGCGGGTTTTTACATCTACGGGGTTAATACTAATAGCTTTTACTTTTACCAGAACTTCCGTGTCCTGCAGGTCAGGCTTAGCTATTTCAACTATCTTTAAATTTTCCGGCACTCCGGGTTCCTGTAAAACAGCAGCTTTCATAGTTCGTGCATTTAAAACGTGAGTATTCTTGGTTATATAATTTAAAAACGGTTATTAAGCCTTTCCTAAAAGTTTGGCCACGTATTTACCGATTATATCAAATTCCAGGTTCACGGTATCGCCAGGCTTTAAATATTTTAAATTGGTATGCTCATACGTATACGGAATAATTGCTACTGAAAATTGATTGTCAGCAGAATTTACTACGGTTAAGCTAATGCCGTTTATACAAATAGAGCCTTTTTCTACGGTTATGTTGCCCATGCCAGCTTCATACTGAAACGTATACAGCCAACTTCCATCCTGGTCCTGCACTTCTAAACAACGGGCAGTCTGATCGACGTGGCCCTGCACAACGTGGCCATCAAAGCGGCCATTGGCGGGCATACATCGTTCCAGGTTTATCGTGTCTCCTATCTGCAAGCTTCCTAAATTGGTTTTCTTTAATGTTTCGTCAATGGCAGTTACATCGTAAGTGTCGCCTTGTATTTGTACCACGGTTAGGCAAACGCCGTTATGGGCCAGGCTTTGGTCTATTTTTAATTCTGAAGTAAAAGGACTGGTAAGCCGAAAATGCTTGTTGGTGCCTTCTTGTTTTATATCGTTAACGGTGCCCTGGGCTTCTATAATTCCGGTAAACATTTTAACTGAACAATTAAATTAATTATGATTTATAAAGGTGCGGGAGATTTTCGGCGGTTTAAGGGAAAATATTGTAAATGAGTGGCCTATAACTTCATCTTTCAATTTATTTATAAATAAATATCCTTTTACGTATAATTTCAACCGGTATATCTCTATTTTCGCAACTTGTTTATTAAAAAACCATCTCTGATTTTCAGATTTTGCTTGCAAAGGTACGTAATATTCGTGTCTGAATTAATTTAACCGGAAGTATAAAGAAAAATGTTACCTGATAGTTACAAGCACAAAGGCATGCGTAAAGGATTAGTTAAGCTAATTCGGGAAAAAGGAATACGCGATGAACGGGTGTTGGAAGCAATTGGGACTGTTCCCCGGCATTTTTTCTTCGATAAAGCTTTCCTGGAGCACGCTTACCAGGATAAAGCTTTTCCGATTGGCGAAGGGCAAACTATTTCCCAGCCTTACACGGTAGCTTACCAAACTGAGCTTCTGGAACTAAAAGCAACCGATAAGGTGCTGGAAATAGGAACCGGTTCGGGTTACCAGTGTTGGGTGTTATTGCAGATTACCCCCCACGTTTATACCATCGAATACAACCAGGTTTTATACCAGAAAGCAGTAAAATTTTTCCAGACTCAGCACCTGCAGCCACATACTTTTTGGGGAGACGGTTCTTTGGGCTTACCGCAGCACGCCCCTTACGACAAAATAATTGTAACGGCCGGAGCGCCCATTATACCCAAAAATTTATTAAGTCAACTTAAAATCGGTGGTATCCTGGTTATTCCGGTGGGTGATGCCTCTGTACAGAAAATGATGCGGGTGGTACGGGTAGACCACGACGAATTTACCCGCGAAGAATTCCATAACTTTAAATTTGTACCACTATTAGGCAAATCCGGCTGGAATAGTTAATCTAAAAATTAACTAATCACGAATTTAAAGTTAGGGTAAGTATATTGGCTAAATTAACCTCTGTGTATTGAAACTAATCCCTTCAGTTTTATTTGTTCAAAATAATCGATCTTAAAATTCAGAAATAAAATCTTGGTGACTGATTTTACTTATTAATGACGGCGCGGCATAACCATTTTTATTAATTATTCTTCAACTTAACCGTATCAGGCAAGACTTATCTTCAAATTCTTCCTGAAATCTTATCCGCTGCCAAAGCAAAATAGCTTTATCTTTGTAGAGGATAGATTCCGCTTAAAATGAAAAAACCTAAATTTGTTAAAGATTCTTATACCATCATGACCGAGTTGGTATTACCCAATGATACCAACACCCTGAATAATTTAATGGGTGGGCGCATGATGCATTGGTTAGATATTGTGTCGGCTATATCGGCACAAAAACATTCGAACCGCATTGTCGTAACGGCTTCGGTAGACAATGTTTCTTTTAAAACCAGCATTAAATTGGGTAATGTTATTAGTTTAGAAGCCCAGGTTACCCGGGCTTTTAATTCGTCGATGGAAGTCCATGTGAACGTTTGGTCAGAAGATATTCCGTCGGGCACCAAGGTAAAATCGAACGAAGCGTTTCTGACGTTTGTAGCCGTTGACCAATCCGGTAACCCCATTGATGTGCCCGAAGCCGTTCCGGAAACTGAAGAAGAAATAAAATTGTACGAAGGTGCCTTGCGGCGGCGGCAATTGCGTTTGGTATTAGGGGGCCGTATGAAACCCGAAGAAGCCAAAGAATTAAAGTCTCTTTTTGATTTAGAAAAACAATAAGTTTTATGCAGGAGCAGCATTTAGATTTTTACCAGCTCTTTTTTACCGAAAATCTTTTTTTGGTACCGGATATGAATTCGCCCGCGTACCCCGAAGCAGCCTTGCCTCCCGCAACAGCAGATGACGATATAAGCGGGGACACGCTGCCGGCCAAAAGATATAATTTATTGGGCCAAAACCGCAAAGGATTAATAATAACCGTAGCATTACTGGAAAAAGAATTTCAAGCCTTACCTAGTAATGAATTTCTAACCAAAGTACTGGTATCCATTAAACACACGCTGAGTGATGTAGCTTTTGTAAATCTGGAGCCGAAAGAAAAGCTCGATATATACCTGTTAAGCAAAGAAACCCAAATAAATAATTTACTGGTTTTCGGACCGGGATTGCTGGATATGGATGCTAACTCTAAAGTGCATTTGTACAAGCCCGCCAGCATTGGTAATATTCCTTTGTTAATTGCCGATGTGTTAGCTACTATAGAAAATGATGTAAATAAAAAGAAATTGCTTTGGAGTGGTTTACAAGCAGTTTTCCTGAAATAAAAAATGCCCTGATGTACAGGGCATTTTTTATTTCGTTTATTTTTAAATAAAATTAAGGCAGCAAAGAAGCAATTTTCTCTTCCAGGGGCTTACCGCGCAGGTTTTTCGCAATAATTTTACCTTCTTTATCCAGTAATAAGGTTTGCGGAATGGCCTGGATGTTGTATTTCACGGCGGCGGCGCTGTTCCAGCCTTTTAAATCCGAAACGTGCGGCCACGTTAAATTATCTTTGGCAATCGCATTAACCCATTTTTCTTTCGATTCGTCGAGCGATACACCATAAATCTCAAAACCTTTGTCTTTGTATTTCTGGTACATGCGTACCACATTCGGGTTTTCCTGCCGGCAAGGTCCGCACCAACTGGCCCAGAAATCAACTAATACGTATTTCCCTTTTAAAGAAGATAAAGCAATGGTTTGGCCATCAGGAGTAGGTAGATTTATATCCGGCGCCGGCTGACCAACCGCTACGTTACGCAAAGCCGCTAATTTGTTGCTGAGTAAGCTAACGTATTTAGATTCCGGCACTTTTTTCTCAAATACCACCGCCATGCTGTCCATAAACTCAAAATCTTCTTCCGGGTTCAGCAGGCTTAAAGTGGCATAAGTAGATACAAAAGAACTGGGATTATTCCGGATCATACTTTTAAGTTCGCCGGCATTTTGTTTGGGCAGAACCATATATTGGTCCTGCAAATATTGCATAGAATCTTGCTGACCGGCTTGCTGGGCGGCAACAAAGCGCTTTTCCAGGTTAGCCGCTTTAAGCTGCATTCTTTCCATCTGGCCCATCAGGCTTTTCATTAACTGGGTTTCTTTAGAACCCTTTACTTCGTAGGTTTTGCGCAAATCCTGGGCATCGGCCGAAACTTCAATATTAGGAGTATCAATTACCAGCAACATCATATTCTGATCGGTTAAAGATACGCGGTACAGATTGGTTTCGGGCATTTTACCGGAAAACTCAAAAGTACCGTCCGGGTTTACGGTGGCGGTATCGCGGGTTACAAATTGCTGCTCGCCTAATTCGCTCAGGTAAATAGGTCCTGCAGTTGGGTTCTGCAGTTTGCCTTTAATAGAATAATTACCTTTATCAGAACCGTTTTTCGATCCCATTTTATTGCAGCCACCCATTACGGCCGAAATAAACAGGGCAACATATACCAAATTTTTTTTCATATATAATATTATATAGCTTTCAGTTTTTCCTGGAGCAATTTATTTGTTGTTTTCGGGTCGGCTTTACCTTTGGTTAGTTTCATTATTTCGCCCATAAACATGCCTACCAGCGAGGTTTTACCGGCTTTATATTCGGCCACCTTCTTCGGGTTATTCTGCAATACCTGGTCTATAAAATTTTGCAAAACATCATCATCCGACTCCTGAATTAAATTAAGTTCTTCGGCGGCCGCTAAAGCAGTTTTACCCGGATTTGAAATCAGGAATTGGAATATATTACGGGATGCTGCACTGTAATTTACTTTATTATCATCCACCAAAGTAATAAGTTCGGCTATTTGTTGTGGCTGCAACGGAAACTCCGAAATTGGTAAAGCTAGCTCGTTTAAATACGATTTTACCGGCCCCATCATCCAGTTAGAGGCTGCTTTGTAATTAGAAGTACATTGGCAAAGCGCATCCAGGTATTCGGCAATTTCTTTGGTGTCAGTTAATACATTGGCATCGTATTCAGGTAAACCATATTCCTGGGTAAAGCGGGCATACAACTCGTGCGGCAGGCTAGGCATTTCGGCTTTAATCCGGTTCAGCCATTCTTCCGATATGTTTAAAGGCGTCAGATCCGGTTCCGGAAAATACCGGTAATCGTTCATGGTTTCTTTCGACCGTTGTCCGGAAGTAGTACCAGTATTGGCATCAAAACCCCTGGTTTCCGATTCGATGATTTCGCCGGCTTCCAGCATGGCAATCTGGCGTTCAATTTCATGATCGATAGCCCGTTGCACGTTCCGGAAAGAGTTCATGTTTTTTACCTCTACTTTGGTCCCAAACTTTTCGGCGCCTTTCAGCATCACCGATACGTTGGCGTCGCAGCGCAAAGAACCTTCTTCCATGTTGCCGTCGCAGATATCCAGGTAGCGTACCAGCTTTTTTATTTCCACCAGGTAAGCGTAAGCCTCATCCGAATTATGAATATCCGGCTCCGATACAATTTCGATTAAAGGTACGCCGGCCCGGTTAAAATCAACCAAAGTTTCGGTTTCACCGGCTAAGTGCATGGATTTACCGGCATCTTCTTCCATGTGAATCCGGGTGACACCTACTTTTTTCTCCGGGCCGTTACTAATTTGTATGGCTACGTGACCTTTGGTACAGATGGGCGTTTTATCCTGGGTAATCTGGTAGCCTTTAGGCAAATCAGGATAAAAATAATTTTTACGCGCAAATATATTCTGGCGGGTAATATTGCAATTAGTAGCTAAGCCCATTTTAATGGCATAATCTACCGCTTTTTTATTCATGCGGGGCAAAGTGCCCGGATGGCCTAAAGTAATGGCGCTGATATTGGTATTGGGCAAAGAGCCGTATTCGGTGGTATCCGAAGTAAAGGCCTTGCTTTCCGTTAATAACTGCGCGTGTACTTCTAAGCCGATAATAGGTTGATATTTATCAAAAATTTCTTTATCCATAATGTAGCTGTTAGCAATTTAGCCGTTAGCTATTAGCTGCTAGCTTTTAGCTTTTATTATATAATAATTATCTATCCTAAAACTTTATCTGAAAAACAAACAAAGGCTTTATTTTGTGAAATAAGTTCTTTAGCTGTTCACCATTTCGGTAATTAAACCGGCGGCTTTAGAAACCACCACGTCTAATCCGTTTACATCTTTTCCGCCCGCTGTGGCATAAAACGGCTGACCACCGCCGCCGCCTTTTATTTCTTTGGCTAATTCTTTCACCAAAGCCGTTGCGTTAAAGTTTTTTTCTTTTACCAGATTATCCGATAACATCACGGCAATCTGCGGTTTTCCTTCAATTTCGGTTGCTAAAACCAAGCACAAATTCTCGGGCACCGCATTCCTGATATCAAAAGCTAATTTTTTCAAATATTCAGCATTGCTTACTTCAACTCTTGCAGAGATAAAGTTTACATTATCAATATGCTGCGCTTTGCTGATTAAAGCATTTTTTAAAGCCGTTACCTGTTTCAATTCGAATTGCTCTAATTGCTTCCGTAAGCTGTTATTTTCTTCCAGCAAGCGTTCGATGTTTTTGGTTAAGCTGCCCTGCTGCCCCACCAGTTCTTTTACTTCTTCCAGTTGCGATACTTGTTCCTGCACGTATTCTTCGGCGCCTATGGCCGTTACGGCTTCTATCCTTCTTACGCCGGCCGCAACCGAACTCTCGGCGGTAATTTTGAAAAAACCAATTTCGCCGGTTCCGGGCACGTGAATACCACCGCAGAGCTCCACCGAAAAGTTTTTATCGAAAGTAATTACCCGTACAAAATTACCGTATTTTTCACCGAATAAAGCCATGGCTCCCAAGGCTTTTGCTTCCTCCAGCGGTACGTTGCGTTGTTCCAGAAGCGGGATATTCTGCCGGATGCGTTCGTTTACAATGCTTTCAATTTCCCGCAACTGGTCAGCGGTCACCTTGGTGAAATGCGAAAAATCGAAGCGCAGTAATTTTTCGCTTACCAGCGATCCTTTCTGATTTACGTGGCTGCCCAGCACCTGTTTTAAAGCGGCATGCAGCAAGTGTGTAGCCGAATGATTTTTCCGGATCAGGTTGCGGCGGGAAGTATCTACCCGCGCAAAAACCGGGCTTTCTACATCCTGCGGTAAATCGTGGGTAATATGAATAATCAGGTCGTTTTCTTTCTTGGTATCAAGCACCCGCACTTGGGATAACTCGCTTTCCAGAAAACCGGTATCGCCTACCTGCCCGCCGCTTTCAGCGTAAAAAGGCGTTTTATCCAGTACCAGATGATACTCGGTTTTATTCTTGGTTTTCACCTGCCGGTACTTGATAATCTGGGCCTGGGCCGTTTCGTAATCGTACCCGATAAAAGCTGATTCGGCCTCATCGTGCAAAATTATCCAGTCACTTTGTTCGGCCTGGGAAGCCTGCCGGGAGCGATTTTTCTGCTCCTGCATTTCTTTGTCGAAACCTGCTTCATCCACTGTAAAGCCATTTTCCTTAGCAATTAAAGCGGTTAAGTCCGCAGGGAAACCAAAGGTGTCGTATAATTCAAAAGCAGTTTTGCCGTCAATAATATTCTGATTGGAGGCAAATCTATCGTGTAAACTTTCCAGCCGCTTTAAGCCGTTTTCCAGGGTTCTTAAAAAGCCAATTTCTTCTTCTTCAATCACGCGTACCACAAAGGCCTGTTGCGCTTTTAATTCCGGAAATACGGTGGCTAACTGATCGGCCAGAACAGGTACCAAAGAATATAAAAACGGCTTTTTAAAGTTCAGAAAAGTAAAGGCGTACCGCACCGCCCGGCGCAAGATACGGCGGATAACGTAACCGGCTTTGTTGTTAGAAGGCAGCTGCCCGTCGGCAATGGCAAAAGCAATGGCCCGGATATGATCGGCTAATACGCGGGTAGCAATATCTTTCTTCTCGTCGGTGCCATACGTATAGCCCGCTTCGCCCGAAATAAACTGGATGAGGGGCTGGAATACATCGGTATCGTAATTTGATTTTTTACCCTGAATGGCCATGCACAAACGCTCAAAGCCCATGCCGGTATCTACGTGTTGCGCAGGCAGTTTCACCAGCGAACCATCGGCCAGCCGGTTAAACTCCATAAATACGTTGTTCCAGATTTCTACTACTTGCGGATGGTCGTTGTTGACGAGTTCATAGCCGGATTGCTGGGTAATTTCTTCTTCCGAACGTAAATCGATGTGAATTTCGGAGCAGGGACCACAAGGGCCGGTATCGCCCATTTCCCAGAAATTATCTTTTTTAGAACCAAACAAAATGCTGTCTTCGCCGCCAAGTATTTCTTTCCAGATATTAAAAGCTTCGGTGTCCTGGGGTAAATTATCTTTTGCATCACCACCAAAAACCGATACGTACAGGCGGTCTTTCGGTAAGCTGTAAACCTCCGTTAATAATTCCCAGGCCCAGGGCAAAGCGTCTTTCTTAAAGTAATCACCAAAGCTCCAGTTGCCCAGCATCTCAAACATGGTGTGGTGGTACGTATCGTAGCCTACCTCTTCCAGGTCGTTGTGCTTGCCCGATACCCGCAAACATTTTTGCGTATCGGCTACCCGGGCGTAAGGCGCCGGTTTGTTGCCCAGAAAATAATCTTTAAATTGGTTCATGCCTGCATTGGTAAACATCAGCGTCGGGTCGTCTTTTACCACGATGGGCGCCGAGGGCACAATGTGATGTTGTTTGGAAGCAAAAAAATCTAAAAACTTTTGTCTGATTTCCGATGAATTCATGGGTACGGTTAAAAAGCTTAACTCACTACAGATAAGCAATATATTTTCAGTTATTTAGCGTCGGTTTCTTCAAGCAAGAACGCAAGTAACGCCCTATATCTAAATATTCGTTTAATCTGGCAACCGGATTATTGCATTTCCGAATAATTAAACTAATTTTTGCAAATCGTTTAGGCTGAATTGCCCCCGGTTTTCTACTATCGGCAAAAGTAGCACATTTTAAAATGAAACGATAATATTGTCTTAAAATATATGCCGGAATTGCTGTTTTGGTACTTTCCAGGCTCCACATATAAATAATACTGATTATGCCTTTCAAAGAAAAAGAGATTGAAAAGCAATATTATAGCATTGGCGAAGTGGCCGCTATGCTAGAAGTAGCGCCATCACTTATTAGGTTTTGGGAAACCGAATTTGAGATGCTTAAACCCCGGAAAAGCAAGAAAGGAAATCGCTTATTTACCCCGCAGGATATTGAAAATTTACGCATCGTGTACCATCTGGTAAAAGAAAGAGGATTTACTATTCAGGGGGCCCGCGAAATACTTAAAAATAAAAGCGTGCTCACGAAAGAAAAATACGAAATTATTCAATCTTTAGAAAAAGTCCGCAGTTTTCTGATGGGTATAAAAGAACAACTGGGCTAAGCTTTGCGGTTAATTATATATTCTATAACCCGAATAAATTTTCTATGATAAAAGCTCAGGTCTGGTACGTCATATCGCTGGGATTACTTTTAAGTTATTGTAAACCCGAGGTAAAAACACCCGACAGCCCTCATCAGGTAGATACGGAACTCATCCGGCAAAGCTTGCTGGCTTCCACCACCGATTGGAATAAGGGCGACTTAGATCGCTTTCTTTCGGTTTATGATAGTGCGGCTACTTTTATGACCGCTAAGGGCTTAATCGGGTTAGATACTTTAAAAGCCCATTACCAGAAAAATTATTTTACCGGTACCCAGCCCAAGCAGCAGTTAGCTTTCCAGGAACTACAGGTGAAACCGCTGGGCAATATGTATGCACTGGTAACCGGCAAGTTTGTTTTAACGGGCGCCGGCCAACCCGAACAAAGTGGCCGATTTTCCCTGGTATTTCACCTTACCAATGCCGGCTGGCGGATTTTACATGATCATTCCAGTTAATATAACTATTTAATCGTTTAAAGAAAAGTTTTGATTTATTTACATGGAACAGTTGGTTTATGAAGTAGCCTTGGGCTTGTTGCCGGGCATCGGCGATCAACTTACCCGTTTATTGATCAGTTATTGTGGTTCGGCGAAGCAGGCCTGGCTTGCGCCGCCGGGTAAACTACAAAAAATACCGGGCATTGGTCAGGCCATTATTAATAGTTTTAAGGTTAATGCTTCTGTTCTGAAACAAGCCGAAGCAATTGTGCGGCAAGCCGAGGCAGAAAAAGTAAAAATACTTTTCTATACCAATCCGGCTTATCCCAACCGCCTGAAACAAATAGCAGATGCGCCCGCTTTGCTTTACTATAAAGGAACCGCCGATTTAAACCAGGCCAAAATAATCAGTATGGTGGGTACGCGGCAGTGTACTGCTTACGGCAAAGAGGTTACGGAGCAAATTGTAAAGGACTTAACTCAATATAATACTTTAATTGTTAGCGGACTGGCTTACGGCATTGATATTGCGGCGCACCGGGCTGCCGTTAACAATCAGTTGCCTACCGTAGGCGTTATGGCCAATGGCCTGGACATTATTTACCCGGCGGTGCACCGCAAAGTAGCCGATAAAATGCTGGAAAACGGTGGCTTACTTTCGGAGAATACGTTTGGTACGAAGCCGGACGCTCCCCGTTTTCCGGCCCGCAACCGCATTATTGCCGGCATGGCCGATGCTACCATAATTGTGGAAGCGGCCATTAAAGGTGGCACCTTAATTACCGCCGATATTGCCAACAGCTATAACAAAGATATAATGGCGGTGCCCGGTCCTATTTACAGCCCGGTATCGGAAGGCTGTAATTACCTTATTAAATCGCACAAAGCAGCCATTTATACGGGCATCAAAGATCTGGAAGAATTGCTTAACTGGGACCAGGAAATTGATACGGCTAACCCGAGTTTAAAAACAAAAGGAAAAGCTAAGTACAACCCCGACGATTTCACGCCGGAAGAATTTGCTATCATCAATTTACTGTCCGGAACCAAAGAAGAAATAATTGATAATATCAGTTGGAAAACCCAGATTTCCATCAGCCAGGTAGCTTCTTTACTTTTAGGTTTAGAATTTAGAGGCGTGGTGAAGTCATTGCCGGGCAAAAAATTCCAGTTAATTTAACAAGATCTAAAATTACTCCAACCGCTATTTACGTGCCTCACTATCTTCTTTATAATTCACAATACCTTGAAGAACAGGAATTAAAGCTATCGTATAACAACCGGAGCTTGCAATATAACGATGGCTTTTTCGATACTTTAATCTATACGCAAAACCGCGTGCGTTTTTTATTTGATCACCTGGACCGGATGAAAAAGGCAATACAAGCTTTAAATCTGAACTACCCGGAGGTGCTTAAGAATGCCGAAAAGTTTTCGGATGCGATAAGGCTTCTTATTCAGAAAAATAATATTGCAGCTGAGGCAATCCGGGTAAAAGTTAATATCTGGCGGAAAGCCGGAGGATTGTTTACCCCGGAGTCTAATGAAGCAGAAGTATTAATTTCGGTCCAGGCGCAAAATTCTTTTTCACCTAGTATCAAACTGGCAGGTTTTTACGCGGATTTACCGAATCGCTTTACACCTTTTTCTTTCTTTAAAGGACCTTATGCACTGCATTATGTGCAAGCCAGTATAGCCAAAAAAAGAAGCGGGTTCGATGAAATAGTTTTACTGGATGAGAAAAAAAATATATCGGAATGCCTGGCTTCTAATATTTTCTGGATTAAAAATAACCAGTTATTTACACCGGCTCTGGAAACCGGTTGTATTGCCGGTATCATGCGGTTAAATATTTTACGTGCCGCTCAGATGTTGCGAATAGAGGTGCAGGAAGGCTTCTTCAGCCAATCTGATTTGTTAGCCGCCGATTTTATTTTTACCTCTAATGTTACCGCCTTAAGGCCGGTTCTTTCTATCTACGATCAGCAATTTGCTCCTCAACATTCTTTATTGCCCCAACTGGAAAAGCTTGTGTTTGCTTAATTCGGGTTAGGCTTATGTTTTAGATCTAATACTAATAAGTAAGTGGATAAAATTAATTTAAGTTTAATAAGACTGTAAAAAGCTGATAATCAAAAATTTATACACACATTCGCTCATTTATCAATTCTGCCAATGTACTTATTATTCTCATCATCAGCCTTTAAAACATTGACTTAAGATTATGGCGCGAGCGTTCTCGCATTTGCCTTGTCATTGCGCAGGCCTTTGGCCTGAGTAAAGAAGAAATTATTGTGGTGGCCGGAGGCCAGAATATAAGAATCACGAGCGAGGACGCTCGCGATAGCTGATTTTTTATAATGGTATAATGAAGTCTGCATAAATCTTATTGATCCATATAAAAGAAATAATCCACCAGTATAATGCGTTTTTAATACAGATTTTCACAGCAATGTAAAACTTTCATAGCATCCTCCATACCTTAGATTGGTATGCAACTAAAATCAGCCATTAATATAAGTTCTGAATCAGGTGTAAGGTAACGATTGTTTATATGTCACAATTCTTCTAAAAATATGCTATTCTGAGCAAATTATTATTTCTTTACAGTTCTATAATTAATGGCTGTACACTAAACAAGACAGCTATTTGCACTTGAATTAGCAGCAGCAGGATTATAGTTAAAATAGCTGGTAAAATAAGCTTTATATGATTAGGGCATAGAAAAGAAGTATTAGTAATGCCCTATGCATTATACCTTGTTGATTCTTTTAATTATATTAAATGGACCCGAATAAACTAAGTACTTTAGCCAACGAGCTGGAAGGTGAATTACATTTTGATAGCACCATGCGTACTTTATACGCAACCGATGCATCGGCTTACCGCGAAATGCCCACTGCAGTGGCTTTCCCGGCTTCAATTTCGGATATTAAAAAATTAATCCGGTTTGCCCGCCAGGAAAAAACCTCTCTTATTCCGCGCACGGCCGGTACTTCTTTAGCCGGTCAGGTAGTTGGTAACGGCATTGTGGTAGATGTTTCCCGTACGTTTACCAAAATACTGGAAGTTAACCCCACCGAGCATTGGGTACGGGTGCAGCCCGGCGTTATTCGGGATGAACTCAATCTATTCCTGAAACCGTACGGTTTGTATTTCGGTCCGGAAACCTCCACCGCTAACCGCGCCATGATCGGGGGCATGGTAGGCAATAATTCCTGCGGTTCTAATTCTTTGGTTTACCGCAGTACCCGGGAGCATCTTATTTCGGTAAAAGCTATTCTGAGTAATGGTTCCGAGACTGAATTTACCAGCTTAATGCCGGCTGAGTTTGCGGCCAAATGTCAGGGCGAAAACACGGCTTCGGATTTAGAAACGCGCATATACCAGGCTGTAAAAGCCATGTTATCGCATCCAATAACCCAGTCCGAAATACGCCGGGAATTTCCCAAAAAAACAGTAGAGCGTCGCAATACCGGTTATGCGATAGATTTATTACTTGACACCAATCCGTTTACGCCCGCAACGGAAGATTTTAACTTTTGTAAATTAATAGCGGGTTCCGAAGGCACCTTGGCTTTCCTGACCGAAATAAAACTGCACGTATCGCCGCTGCCGCCGCAAGAAATTGGTTTATTATGTATCCACACCAGCACCGTAGACGAAGCTTTACGAGCTAATCTAATCGCCCTAAAATATAATCCGAGTGCCTGTGAGCTCATGGACCATTACGTGCTGGAATGTACCAAAGCCAACATCGAACAACGCCAGAATCGCTTTTTTGTGGAAGGAGATCCGGGCGCTATTCTGGTTGTGGAAATCTCCCGGAATACGTTGGCCGAAATACAGGAAATTACCGAAGCTTTAGTTTTAGATTTAAAAGCTAAGGGGTATGGCTATCATTTTCCGCTGATTACCGGCCCGGACACCAAGCGGGTCTGGACTTTACGCAAGGCGGGTTTGGGTTTATTATCTAATATTCCGGGCGATGCCAAGCCGGTAGCCGTTATTGAAGATACCGCCGTAGACGTTCAGGATTTGCCGGAATTTATTCAGGAATTTAACCAAGTTTTAAAAGCGAACGACCTGTATTGTGTGCATTATGCCCACGCGGGTTCCGGTGAGTTGCACCTTCGCCCTATCATCAATCTAAAAACCGCAGAAGGGAACCGGTTATTCCGGCTTATTGCCACCGAAATTGCCCGGCTGGTAAAAAAATACCATGGATCGCTCAGCGGCGAACACGGCGATGGCCGTTTACGCGGCGAATTTATTCCTTTTATGATCGGGGAGAAAAATTATAAGCTGCTGGAAGAAATTAAGCGTACCTGGGACCCGGACAACATATTTAACCCGGGTAAAATAGTGAATACGCCCGCAATGAATACTTTCCTGCGCTATTCACCAGGTCAGGAAACACCAGCTTTCGATACAGTATTCAACTTCCGGAACGAGCAAGGTATTTTAAGGGCGGCTGAGTTATGCAATGGCTCCGGCGATTGCCGCAAAACCCACTTAACCGGCGGTACCATGTGCCCCAGCTACATGGTTACGCGCAACGAAAAAGACACCACCCGCGGACGCGCCAACATGCTGCGCGAATTTCTAACCAGATCCGAAAAAGCCAATCGTTTCGATCATAAAGAAATAATGGACGCCATGGATTTATGTTTGTCCTGCAAAGGCTGTAAATCCGAATGTCCTTCTAATGTAGACGTAGCCAAACTGAAAGCTGAGTTTCTGCAGCATTATTACGATGCCAATGGTATTTCTTTGCGCACCCGTTTAATTGGTAATTTTACGCGGCTAAACAAACTGGCGGCGGTGGTGCCGGGAGCCTATAATTTTCTTTTTAAGAATGATTTTACTTCTAACGTAGCTAAGAAGGCCATTGGTTTTGCGCCTCAGCGTTCTTTGCCTTTATTACAGCAAACTACCCTGCGGGCCTGGTTCAAAAAGCACCAGAAAGAAGCCCGGCCTACTTCTACTAAAGGCGTTGTCCAATTATTTTGCGATGAATTTACCAATTTTAACGATACGGATATTGGTATAAAGGCGGTTTTGCTGTTGGAAAAGCTGGGTTATGACGTAAGAATGCCGCAACACGAAGAAAGTGGCCGGACGTATTTGTCGAAAGGCTTAATGCGCGAGGCGAAAAAGCTGGCCATTAAAAATGTAGCGTTGTTAAAAGATAAAGTTACCGCTGATATGCCCTTAATTGGTATTGAGCCTTCGGCCATCCTGACCTTACGCGATGAGTACCTGGATTTGGTAGATGAGGCGCAGCTGCCGGCAGCAAAACAAATAGCGGCCAATAGCTGGCTTTTCGATGAGTTTATCGCCATGGAACGCATGAAATACAACATATCTTCCGATAGCTTTACTTCGGAAAAACGCCAGATAAAGCTACACGGGCATTGCCACCAGAAAGCATTATCGTCGCTGGTGCATACGCAAAAAATGCTGACTTTGCCGGTCAATTATACGGTAGATATTATCCCATCGGGCTGCTGCGGCATGGCCGGTTCTTTTGGCTACGAAGCCGAGCATTATGACGTTTCCATGGCCGTAGGAGAATTAGTGCTGCTCCCGACCGTGCGCCAACAACCAGCCGACGTAATTATTGCAGCTCCTGGTACCAGCTGCCGGCACCAGATAAAAGACGGCACCGGTCGCCAAGCATTACATACCCTGGAAGTTCTTTGGGACGCTTTAATAAAGTAAAAAGATAAAAACATAAAAGCTCCGGATTTCTCGGAGCTTTTATGTTTTTAGTGCTTCAATTCAAACGCTACCCGCATTGTTAATCCTTCTGGTTAGTATTTAAGCTCTGATTAATTATTAACCATTATACCGCTACCGGCGCTTTTATGGCCGGGTGCGGATCATAGTTTACCAGTTTAAAGTCTTCGTATTTAAAATCAAAAATAGATTTTACTTCCGGGTTCAATAGCATTTGGGGTAGCTTGCGGGGTTCGCGCGTTAATTGCAGTTCGGTTTGCTCCAGGTGGTTCAGGTACAAATGCGTATCGCCGCCCGTCCAGACAAATTCACCTAATTCTAAATCACAAACCTGAGCCATCATCATGGTGAGTAAGGCGTAAGACGCAATATTAAAAGGCACGCCCAAAAATACATCGGCACTGCGCTGGTACAACTGACACGAAAGTTTATGATCGGCCACGTAAAACTGGAAAAAAGCGTGGCAAGGCGGCAGCTTCATGTTATTAATCTCGGCTACATTCCAGGCACTCACAATTATCCGGCGAGAATCAGGATTATTTTTTAATTGGTTTACCACCTGCATTATCTGGTCGATATGGCCGCCGTTGGGGGTAGGCCAGCAACGCCACTGCGAGCCGTAAACCGGACCTAAATTGCCGTCTTCATCGGCCCATTCGTCCCAAATAGATACGCCGTTTTCTTTCAGGTAGCGAATATTGGTTTCTCCTTTTAAAAACCAGAGTAATTCGTGAATAATAGATTTCAGGTGTACTTTTTTGGTTGTCACCAAAGGAAAACCGGCCGCCAGATCAAAGCGCAACTGGTAACCAAATACACTTAAAGTACCGGTGCCGGTCCGGTCTTCTTTCCGGGCACCCTTATCTAAAATATGCTGGAGGAGCTGAAGGTACTGCTGCATAATAACGCTATTTATTAAGATCAAAAATAAGAAGTAAAACGGGGTAAGCAAGCATATAATTGGTATTTAACCGGATAAAAATATCTTTCTTTCTAAACTACAGATTAACAGCTAAATCTTTGGCAGCAGAAAATAGCAGCGGAAATTTATTTTCTCTTCCGGAATTAAATGCCTATAATGGACCGGTTTAGTATTTATGAAAAATAATATGTGCCGAAAATTAATTTTTCTTTTTTTATTCGGGCTTCATTTAACGATAGCATACGGCCAAAATCAGGATTCTACCCGATTATCTCAATTATTAAAAGAAAGGGAAAAAATACATCAGGAATACGTGTTTTATAATGCACAGAACAGCAATTTCTGGGGTAAGAAATCGAAAAAAGACTTACTAAGCGTTATAGAATCGCTTAAAAATATTATCCGGAAAGACTCCGAAATTATAAAAGAAATCAATACCGAAAGTTTGCGCCGGCACGCCCAGGTTACAATTGAAAAAGAAAGAATCCAGAACCAGGTTATTGATGACAGACGGGTAGTTAACGATAATTTTTACGAGCTAAAGTCGCAGCTAAACAGCTTGCAAAACCGGCTGAAGGTGAAAGAAAACGCTTTACATAAAGCTACAGAACAAGCCGAAGCTTTACAAAATAACAGAAAAAAGTACGACCTGATGCTGGTATTTTGTGGACTGGTAATATTGGGTTTGCTCTTTTACCTATTTGCGTTGCGGGGACGGTTAAACCAAAAAAGCCAGAAGAAAAGATAATAGCAAAGAATTATTATCCGGAAACTATTTGCCTTTGTATTTCCTTATAATATATTTAGCAGTTTATATAAAAGTGACTTCCGGAATAAATTAATAATCTGGAAGTTACCAGAACATCATCATGTTTGAGATACAGGAAGAATTAAATAAAGTAACAAAACTTTTAAAACTGGAGCAGGAAGAAGACCTGGCCCAGTATAAATCAAAGAGTACCCGCAGCAGCATTCAGGAACGGAAGCAAAGTGGTTTGTGCTGGTACCCCGTAACTATTACCAAAACCGAAATTGGTTTCGGCAATAAAGTAGTAGTGGAGATAGAGCGCCAGGGTGGCCGGGATCAGCTGCATTTATTCCAGACCGGAAAAGGAGCCGCTATTTTCAGTAACGCCAAAGGCAACCAAGGCCACGATTCGCAGCAGCTTACGGGCGTTATCATGACCCTGAAACGCAATAAATTAACCCTGGCTACTACCAAAGAAGACCTGCCCGACTGGATCGACGAAGGAAAATTAGGCATCGACCTGACCTTTGATGAAATGAGTTACCGGGAAATGGAAATCGCGCTTAAAAAAGTAACGGAAGCTTCGGATAATCGCTTGGCCCAGTTAAGAAATATATTATACGGCGCGCAGCCCGCAGTTTTTTTTCCTAAAAATAACTTTACTCCGGATCAAAATTTAAATGCTTCCCAAAACGAGGCCATCAAAAATATAGAAGCGGCTAAAGATGTAGCCATTATTCACGGTCCGCCGGGTACCGGCAAAACCACAACGTTGGTACAAGCTATTTTACGCACTTTGCAAAATGAGCGCCGCTTACTGGTAACGGCTCCCAGCAACACCGCCGTAGATTTACTAACCGAAAAATTAGCGGCGCAAGGCGTAAACGTTATCCGGATAGGTAATCCTTCGCGCGTATCGGATATATTGCTGCACCATACTTTGGATGCCCAGATAATGGAGCACAAAGACTTTAAAGATGTAAAAGAACTGCGCCGGAATGCCGAAGAATATAAAAATATGGCTTACCAGTTTAAACGGAGTTTTGGTTGGGAAGAACGGGAACAACGCCGGATGCTGAAAGAACAAAGCCGGGCTTTACTGGGTGAAGCCGAAATGCTGGAGCGCTATATTACCGATGATCTCCTGGACCGGGTGCAGGTAATAACTTGTACCTTGGTAGGATCGGCGAACCGGGTAATCCGGCATTTAACTTACGACACAGTATTTATAGATGAGGCGGCCCAGGCCCTGGAACCTGCCTGCTGGATTCCGATTACACGTGCGAACCGTGTTATATTGGCCGGCGACCACCATCAGCTCCCTCCTACTGTAAAATCCTTAACGGCCGAAAAAGGCGGTTTGGAAGTAACTTTATTCGAAAAATGTATCCAGCGGCAGCCCCATACGGCCGTAATGTTGCGCACCCAATACCGGATGCACGAAAACATTATGCAGTTTTCTAACCAGCAGTTTTACCAGGGACAATTGGAGGCACATGCGAGCGTAAAACAGGCAGATTTGCCGGCTTTTAACCCAACCGCTTTCCCCACCGAACTAGCGGTAGAATTTATTGATACGGCCGGCTGTGGTTACCACGAAAAATCTTTTGCCGAAGGTGCCAGCACGTCTAACCCGGAAGAAGCTGATTTGCTGTTGCGCCACTTAACTTATTTAATAAAAGATTATAATCCGGAAACGGAAGGCGAAGCGCCGCTAAAAATAGGCGTTATATCGCCGTACCGTGCCCAAATAAATTACCTGAAAGATGAAGTAGAGCACAATCCTTTGTTGTTTGATTTGCAAAACAAGCGACTTTTAAGCGTCGGAACCGTAGATAGTTTTCAGGGTCAGGAACGTGATATTGTTTATATCAGCCTGGTGCGCAGCAACGAAATCGGCGAGATTGGTTTTTTAAGCGATATCCGCCGCATGAATGTAGCCATGACCCGCGCCCGTAAAAAGTTGGTTATTATCGGCGACAGTGCTACTTTAACGCAACATCCTTTTTACCGGGATTTCGTTTCGTATACCGAGCGTATACAGGCTTATAAAAGCACCTGGGAGTTAATGGATGTATTAAATATTGCCCAGTAGTATATAGCGTAATTGATATTTGCCGTACCGGCTTTCACTTTAAACAAACAAATTGTTATGACAGAAATCAGTAAAAACAAAGTAGTTTCGCTCACCTACGAGCTTAAAGTTTTAAACGATAATGGTGAGAAAGAGCTGGTAGAAACAGCCGATACGAACAACCCAATGGTATTTTTGTTTGGAGCCAGCGGACTTCCCGACAAGTTTGAAGACAACCTGGAAGGAAAAAATGAAGGCGATTCTTTTTCATTTGCTTTAGAGTCGGAAGAAGGTTACGGCGATTACGACCAGAATGCTTTGGTAAATATTCCGAAGCATGTTTTTGAGATTGATGGCAAATTAGATGATGAGATGTTGATGGAAGGAAATTTTATTCCCATGTCCGACAACGAAGGTAACCACATGCAAGGCCGGGTTATGGAAATTAAAGATGATGAAGTAATCATGGATTTTAATCATCCCTTAGCCGGCATGAAAATGTTTTTCGACGGTAAAGTAGTTAGCGTACGCGATGCTACGTCCGAAGAACTGGCTCACGGTCACGTTCACGGTGCCGGCGGCCATCATCATTAATCTTTTTTATAAAATCAAAAAGCCCGTTCTGTAAAGCAAAGCGGGCTTTTTAGTTTGGTAAAATGCAGCTTATAATTAAGTTTTAGAATTCATTTTACAGTTTTAATAACTGTTTCTGCACGTACGCCTGTAATTCCGGGAAAAACTGGAAAAACTCAATTGCATAAAAAGCATAATTTTCTTCCAGTTCATCTGCCGCAGTTTCCATGTTAGAAATAAAAGTAGTGCGACGGCTTAAGCCGGTTAAAGCTTTCTGAATGCCGGTAAGTTCAGCATAACCCAATAACCAGTTTTGTTTTATCATATAAGGTAAAAAGTAATTTACTTTTTCCGGCAATAAGGTCTCAAACCGGTTCACAACGGCATAAACATGCTGGGCATATTGCGATAAAGAAAACAAGCTGAATTGCGAAAAATTAGCAGCCAGAAAATGGTCGTAAAATATATCCGTCACTACCCCGGCGTATTTATGATATTGGGGGCGTAGCCTTTCTTTTGATAGCTGTACTATTGGATGAGAATCGGTAAAAGCATCAATTTGCCGGTGCAACACAATGCCCTGGGCTATGCGGGCAGGAAAAAGCTGCAACTGGCTGCCCCGCACCGAATCAGCAATAAAATTACCAACTAATAGTTCTTCATCCGCTCCGGATAAAAAGGCATGGGCTAAGTAATTCAAGAATTTTGTTTTTAGATTGCCAAACAATCGGTAATGGTTTTTGTTTAGAAGTATAATAGTCGGCTTTACTAAATAACTTTTGCGTAAAGAGGCCGTACTTTTTACCAAAACAGATACCTAAAACTATGGAAAAAAACGTGAATCCGGAAATGCAGAAAATTTCGGATAAGATAAAAGATATAAAAACTGCCATGCTGGTAACCGCGGAAGAAGATGGTAGTTTACATAGCCGGCCCATGCAAACCTTGCAAATAGAAGGCACGGACCTGCTTTTTTTAACGGGTTACGGGTCGAGCAAAACCCAGGAAATTAAAAACGACAGCCATGTAAACGTTAGCTTCGCAAACGAAAGCGACAAAGTTTATGTATCGGTGTCAGGAAAGGCAACCGTAAGCAAAGATCCCAAAAAGATTGATGAGCTTTGGAATCCGGCTTTTAAAGCTTGGTTTCCGGAAGGAAAAGATGATCCGAATGTTGCTATTTTACGGGTGGCCGTGAATAGCGCTGAATATTGGGATTCTTCGGGCAGTGCGGTGGTACATGCCATTGGTTTTGTAAAAGCTACTTTAACCGGAGAACAATATAAACCCGGCGATCACGATAAAATACAAGTTGATTAAAATAGCAAAGAAAAGGAGAAATTATTTCTCCTTTTCTTTTTCCTGAGTTTTCTAATTTTAAAAAGCCATCGGGCTATCTGGTTTGTCAACCTCAATCACTACCCTTACTTTATTCGGTATAAAAAAAGGCCATTGGCGCTGGGGTTTAGCCCAGATGGGAACCATGCCGCCGCAGCTAAAACAGGTAGCGGGTTTACGTTTTTTTAAATTACTGGGTAGCGGCAAAGGCCGGGTTTTTTCTTTAAAGCCGGATTTTTACCTGTATGGCCTGCTGGCCGTCTGGGAAAGTGAAAGTGCGGCCGATCATTTTTTTCAAAACTCCCCTGTTTTACAGGAATATAAGCAGCATTGCGATGAACAATGGACGGTAAAATTAGCTCCTATTAAAGCGCATGGCCTTTGGGATGGTGTAACCCCTTTTACTCCGGCCGAACATAATATTACTAGTAATAAATTGATGGCAGTTCTCACGCGGGCTTCCATTAATATAAGCGCTTTGCCCGCCTTTTGGAGATACGGTAAAGAAATCAGCCAAGCTATAGAAAAAGCTCCGGGATTAGTAGCAGCGGTTGGTTTAGGTGAGTTACCTTTTGTGCGCCAGGCAACCTTTAGTATCTGGGAAAATAAGGAAAGCATGATGGACTACGCGTATAAAACAGCTCATCATCAGCAGGTAATAAAGAAAACCCGTGCCGACAACTGGTACAGCGAAGAATTGTTTGCCCGTTTCGAAGTTTTGTCGGCAGCCGGCACCTGGAAAGGCCGAAACCCTTTAGAAAACATATTATAACCAACAAGTACTTGATAGTTTTTATATTCCGGCACTTGTATTGGTTTACATTTAAATATTAGGCCAGATATAGTTTAAACTATCGAACTTAGTCATCCTTAAGAATTCGAAGAATTCTTAAGGATGACCGAACAAAAAAACGGAATACTTTAACCTAATTTTATATGCTTACTTATATATAATTAAACAAGGTATTCCGGTGTTTTGCTGATGGTTCTAAAAGCCGGTAGGCTATTTTCGCAGTATTTACCAAAAGCAACATGAGCTTTAATTGAATATTTCTTTAATTATACCTTATTTTGCACCCTATTAAAATTGGGGTCATTTTGGTAAGCTCTTAGGTTTCTGAGCAGTTGTTCTTTTAATCTGGCCCATATAAAACCAAACTCCATGTCAGAATACAACTTCAGCGCAATTGAGAAAAAGTGGCAGCAATACTGGGCCGAAAAGCAAACTTTTAAAACGGTTACCGATACTACAAAATCCAAGTACTATGTGTTGGATATGTTTCCGTATCCGTCCGGTGCCGGTTTGCACGTAGGCCATCCGCTGGGCTATATTGCATCGGATATTGTGGCTCGTTACAAGCGCTTACGGGGTTTTAATGTTTTGCACCCCATGGGTTTTGATGCGTTTGGTTTGCCGGCCGAGCAATATGCCATTCAAACTGGTCAGCACCCGGCTATTACCACCAAACAGAACATAGCCCGCTACATTGAGCAACTGGACAGCCTGGGCTTTTCTTACGATTGGAGCCGCGAAGTACGAACCTCTGACCCGGAGTATTATAAATGGACCCAATGGATATTTCTGCAATTATTTGGTTCCTGGTATAACCAGCAAACCGATAAAGCCGAACCTATTGCTACCCTAATCTCTAAATTTGAAAATAATGGTACCGCTAACGTAAAAGCAGCCTGCGACGAAGACGAAATTACCCGTTTTTCGGCGGCCGAATGGAATAACTTTAGCGAGAAACAACAGTCTGATATTTTACTGCAATACCGCCTGGCTTACCAGTCGGAAGCTACCGTAAACTGGTGCCCGGCTTTGGGCACGGTGCTGGCCAACGACGAAGTAAAAGACGGCGTATCGGAGCGCGGCGGCTACCCGGTAGAACGCAAAAAGATGCAGCAATGGAGCCTGCGCATTACCGCTTACGCCGAACGTTTGCTGAACGATATTGAGCAACTGGACTGGAGCGAAGCCATCAAGGAAATGCAACGCAACTGGATTGGCAAATCTTTAGGAGCCGAATTAACCTTTAAAGTAAAAGATTCGGAAAAAGAACTTAAAGTATTTACTACGAGGGCCGATACTATTTACGGCGTTGCCTTTCTGGTAATTGCGCCGGAGCACGAATGGATTCCGGAACTGACTTCGGCAGAACAAAAAGCGGCCGTTGAAGAATACGTTAACATTGCTAAAAACCGCTCCGAACGCGACCGCATGAGCGATGTGAAAACTGTGAGCGGTGTATTTACCGGTTCTTATGTGATAAACCCCATTAGCGGAGAAGAGATACCGTTGTGGATTGCCGATTACGTGTTGGCCGGTTACGGTACCGGCGTAGTAATGGCCGTACCCGCTTCTGATAGCCGCGACTTTAACTTTGCTAAACATTTTAACCTGCCGATTATCCCGGTAATTGAAGGTTCTACCTCCGAAGAAGTGTACGAAGCCAAGGAAGGCAAAATGATGAACTCCGGTTTCCTGAACGGACTGGAAGTAAAAGAAGCCATAAAAGCGGCCGTAGCTAAATTCGAGGAAATGGGCATCGGTAAAGGCAAAGTAAATTACCGCATGCGCGATGCTATTTTTGGCCGGCAGCGTTACTGGGGCGAACCTATTCCGATATATTACAAAGACGGTATTCCGTATCCGTTGCCGGAAGAAGAGTTGCCTTTGGTGTTGCCGGAAATTGATGCTTATCTGCCCACCGAAACCGGCGAACCGCCACTTGGCCGGGCCAATGATTGGAAATACCAGGGCCAATATGCTTACGAGCTGAGTACCATGCCGGGCTGGGCCGGATCGAGCTGGTATTATTTGCGCTATATGTCGCCGGATAATAACGAACGTTTTGTTACGGACGAAGACGAGCAATACTGGAAAAATGTAGATTTATATATTGGTGGCTCTGAGCACGCTACCGGTCACCTGCTCTACTCCCGCTTCTGGTACAAATTCCTTGGCGATTTAGATTTGGTTTCAGATATTGAGCCTTTCCATAAACTGGTAAACCAAGGTATGATTCAGGGCCGATCTAACTTTGTGTACCGCATAAAAAGTGATAGAAATATTTATGTTTCCAAGAATAAGATTGGTAATAATTGGAAATCTGAAGAACTTGAAAAAATTGGTTTAAATGAACAACCTTCTGGATTAATTACGCCGTTACATGTGGATGTAAATATTGTTGAAAATGATGAATTAGATTTACAAGCCTTTAAAAAATGGCGTCCAGAAAATGCCGATGCCGAATTCATTCTGGAAGACGGAAAATACATTTGCGGGGTAGAAATTGAGAAAATGTCTAAATCTAAGTACAACGTGGTAAACCCCGATGTACTGGTGGAACGCGTTGGCGCCGATACCTTACGGATGTACGAAATGTTTTTGGGACCGCTGGAGCAGTTTAAGCCCTGGAATACCAACGGCATCGATGGCGTACATAAATTCCTGAAACGGTACTGGAAACTGTTCTTCGATAACAACGGTAATTTTGCAATCTCCGAAGAAGCCCCCACGCCGGCCGAACTGAAGACTTTGCATAAAACCATTAAAAAGGTAGAAGAAGATTTAGAGCGGTTATCTTTTAACACTTCGGTTAGTACGTTCATGATTGCCGTAAATGAACTTACCACGCTAAAAAGTAATAAACGCGCTATCTTAGAGCCGTTAACTATAATTCTAACTCCTTATGCGCCGCATATAACCGAAGAGTTGTGGCAGCTTTTGGGCCATACAGCAAGCATCGCTTATGCCGCTTTCCCGGAATGGCAAGAAGAATATTTAACCGAAAATACCTTTGAATACCCGGTATCGGTTAACGGTAAAATGCGGGGCAAAATCACTTTCCCCACCGTTAAGCCCAAAGAAGAAATCGAAAAAGAAGTACTGGCTTCCGGTGTTATTGATAAATACCTGGAAGGCAAAGCGCCGAAGAAAGTAATTGTTGTACCTAATAAAATCATTAACGTAGTAATTTAATGATGAAGCGCTTCTACTTCGATTAACTATTAAACAACAGAGCCGCTGTAAATTCAGCGGCTCTGTTGTTTAATAGTACGCTAACTAAAAATTACTGACTTATGCTTCCGTTTTAATTAATATTTCTGCGCTTTGCATTTCTTCTAATTCTTCCATTACCAAAGTGGCCAAACCTTCTAACATTATTATATCATCCTGGTTAAATGCTCTTGGCTTGTTGTCTGCAATGGCCATAACACCCAGCGTAAATCCATCCGATGTTTTTATCGGAACACCGGCATAAAATTGTATGCCATATTGTTTATGTATCAGCTGGTTATCCGCTAAGCATGGTTCTTCGGTGGTATTCTCAAAAACAGTAAGTTCTTCTCGCTGTAGTACCATAGAGCACAGTGATATTTCCCGGAGCCATTTATGTTTACCCGATAACCCCAGGCCGGATTCTGCAATCACATATCTATCATCGATAAAATTTACCAGAGCAATTGGTACTTTAAAAATATGAGCAGCCATACTGGCGATATGCTTAAAAGTGCCAGTTTGTTCATATAGGTTTAGGAAATTATAACTGGTAAGTTTTGCAAGCCGTTCTTGTTCATTATCAATCTTAAATGGCTTATCTAAAGTAGTTTTTTTGGTCATATCTTATTTATTCAGCATAATATCATACCAATATTATTATCTTAAGACTTTTGTCATGCTTCAATAATCGTTATGTCTTCACTCGTGATAGGCTTATGTAAAAAACCAGCTACTTGTGGGTATTCTTTCGATTTTTCAGCGTCTGCGGAGTCAAGAGAAGAAGTTAGAATATAAACTTTACATACCTTATTCAGTTTATTTTCTAATGATGAAAATGAATCCAGAAAGTCCCATCCATCTATACCCGGCATGTTAATATCCAGTAAAATAGTATCCGGAATATCTGAATCTATGCCCGTACTTAGCGCCTCTAAAGCATCATCCGCAGAAAGAAAAGTTGTAATATCTGTAATGGAAGATTCTAATTCCAACATGGTTTTGGTTAAAAGAATGCTTAGCTGATCATCATCAATAATGAATATTTTCATGTAAGTTAATTTGGTAAATAAATTAAAAATTTTGTCCCTGCCCCTTTATTACTGGTCACTTCTATGTGGCCTTCCATTGCCTCCAAATGGGTTTTTATTAAATATAAACCTATTCCCCGACCCTTGTTATCTGCATGGAAGCGCTTGTAGAGTTTAAAAATATTGTCTTTGGCTTTCTTAATATCGAAGCCAGAACCATTATCTTGAAAGGAAATAATTGTACCTTTTGCTGATTGCGCCAGGCACTTAACTGTTACTTTCAGTTTTCGATCTTGAGCCCGGTACTTGATGGCATTGGATAATAAATTATAGAATATACTGTATAGGTAAGCTTTACTGGCCCTGATGCAGAGATCATCTTCAAATTCAGTTAATATACAGGCGCCGCAATTTTGAAATGGCTCCTGTAAAGATAAAAATGCCTGCTGTATTACCTTTTTCAGATTTACAGACTCTAATTCTAGACTTCCTTTTTTATCACGTATGCATAGTATATTGTTTAGGTCTCTTAAAACCAAATCTAACTGAAATATGCTTTGCTTTACATATTTCAAAGAGGTATCATACAGTTCTGTATGCTTATCTAATTTCGGTAGCAAGTTGGCCAAACCCAATGCATTTGCAACCGGTGATCTTAGATTATGGGATACTATATAGGCAAATTGCTGTAGGTCTTTGTTTTGCCGGTATAGGTCATTCGCTAATTTAGTTAGCTGTATTTCCGAATTTTTTAATGCTGTAATATCCGTCTGCACTTCAATAAATCTGCTTGGGATTCCATTTTCATCATATACCGCATTTATCTCAAGCGAAACCCATACTTCCTCTCCGTTTTTTTTATAATTAATTATTTCAAAAGAAATGGGTGCGCCGTTTAGTAACCTTTGCTCTAAATGTTCGAAATGCCTCTTATCCGTTTTAGGGCCATTTAAAAGTTCTGAAGGCATTTTACCGATCGCTTCTTCTAAACTAAAACCTGTTAGTTTATTAAAACCTTCATTTACCCATTCAATTCTGAAGTCTTTATCGGCTATAAGAACACTATTATTGGTTTTACTAGCTACCAACGAGAGTTTTTCCAGTTCCTGTTGTGTCTTATATCTTTCCGTAATATCCGTTTGAATGGTAATATATCTCTCTAGTTTTCCTTTGGTATCAAAAATAGGATTAACCTGAATAGCAAGCCATATCTTCTCGCCGGTTTTGCTGGTGTTTAACATCTCAAAAGCAACAGCTTCGCCTTTAAGCATCTTTTCTTTTACTGCTTCAAAAGCTATCAAATCCGAATTATGATCATGCAAAACTTCAGAGGGAATTTTTCCTGTTACCTCTTCCAGGCTATAGCCCGTAAGCCTGGTAAAGCCTTCATTTACCCATTCTATTTCGCGGGACTGGTTGGTGATAATGACCCCATTATTAGTTCTACTGGCAACTAACGAAAGCTTTTCCAGTTCTTTCCGGGAGTTTATTTTATCCGTTACATCATGAAAATAAACCGATAAGCCTTCAGCCAATGGAAATGCTTTTACTTCAAACCATTTTGTAATAATGGACTCAAATGCTTCAAAATGGACACATGTACCCGTATTAATAGCATAGTTGTATTGCTGATGAAATTTTCCGTTACATTCGTGAGGAAATAATTCCCATATATTTTTTCCTATATGTTGCTCCTGGTCGATCCTTAATATTTCTGCGGCTTGCCGATTTATATAGGTTAGATTCCAATCATTGTCGAGCGTAAAGAAACAATCCGTTATGCTCTCAAAAATGGTATTTAGTTTGTTTGCTTGATGTCTTATGGTCCGGAAGGATTTTACAATTGGAGTTATATCCTTAATAATAGTTTGTATACCTACTACAACCGAATTAAGGTGTATAGGTGTTTTATAAATTTCAAATATCTTTTTACCCTTTTCTTTGTTAGAAAACTCGTGCGTAAAACTGATTTGGCAACCGGATAAAGCAAACTGAAAAGTTGTGAAGTGTACGGGAATATTTTCAGGAAGCAAATAGGAATTTAAATTCTGGTTTATTATAGCTTCTTTAGAAACACCAAATGCGCTGCAAAAAGATTCATTTACATCTGTAATAAGACCATCAGGATTTTCTGTATAGATTATATCAGAATTATTATTGATTATAGCTTTATAATGGTGCTCCTTAATTTTCTGTTCAGTAATATCTCGGCCTACAGCGAAGTACTTTTGTTCTTCTTCAGACCATATTGAAGACCATTGGATAAAAACAATACGACCTGCTTTATGGATAAAACAATTCTCAAATCTATTACTACCAGAACCTTCAAATAAAAGTGCCCCGGTTTTGTCAGAAGTATCTACATAAGCAGGATGGATAAATTTACTATAATGCTTGTTAATTAGTTCTTCCTTCTCATACCCCAAAATATTTTTACTAGCATCATTAATTTGTAAAATTTCACCATTAAGATTAAAGGTGCATAACATATCAGGAGAAACTTGTGCCATTTTATCCCAGATAGATCTTCCTTGTTCTTCTAACATAGAATAATTATATTGATAACATATTCCTAATTTTGCGTTTTAACAAATTTATATTATTTTAAATTATCATTCAAGTTAATCATAAATGATTTAAATCAATTATAATTAAGATAATTATTAGATTATATTGATAGATATCTTATTATCGATTTATAAAAATAAAGAAATAATTACATTTTAAATTTAACTAATACAGCAAAAATTACAATTGAATTGATAAATTTTGCAAATGCAATTATAATATTGAAAAGAAGTGAGATAACAGCAGAAAACTATATAAATGATTAGAATAGTTAGCTTTATTATTTCTGATTTAAACTTTTTAATACTAAACAAAAGAGCCGCTGAATTTACAACGGCTCTTTTAATTTATCTTAGGCATTAAAATAAAAAGTATTATCGAGATAAGAGCAAAAAAGCTATAAACATAAAAGCTTACTTCTATCTGCAAATAGCTTGTATCTTTAATTGGATGCAACAATTTCTCTTTTCTGGGTGCGGGTAAGACTCTGATAAACCAAATAATAGGAATTATCTATTAACACTTTCAATAATGAATCTTTTATTTCGCTCCGCAGAAAAACAGTATTCCAATGCTTCTTATTCATGTGGTAGCCGGGCTTAATGGCTTCGTATTGTTCCCGCAGTTCTACTGCCTTCTCCGGATCGCATTTTAAGTTAATACTTTCAAAAGTATTTATATCGGTTAGGGCAAAAATTTTCCCACCCACTTTAAAAACCAGGGTATCTGGTCCAAAAGGTGTTTCTTCGGTAACGCCAGGTTTGGCTAAACAATACTCCCGGAATTCCTCGATATGCATTAGAATAAATGTCGGGATACTAAAATAATAAGGGCAATCAAAAACATCAGCATCGACAGTTTATTAATAAAATGCATGCTACGTAAGTTAAAATTGGTTTTCCGGTTCGGATCTTTTTTGCGGAAGAAGTAAGTTGCTACTTCCCTGAAATCAAATAATCCCATATTTATAAGTTGTAAGTTTAAAGTAATAAGTTTTAAGTTAGTTTCTTTATGCGTCCGGGACTGGCTTTTAATTTTAAGTACCAGAAAGTCGCGGCTTTTTTTTCAAATAGATCAAGACTCCTGGTTCACTGTTTCCAATTCCATTGGTTCCAGCCAGTTTCCGTCTTCCCGGATCAGCTCTATTAATTCATCTACGGCAGCTTCTTCCGGTACCGATTTTTTGATAATGGTCTGACCGCGATACAATGCAATTTTGCCTTTACCTACGCCTACATAGCCATAATCAGCGTCGGCCATTTCGCCGGGACCATTTACAATGCAGCCCATTATGCCAATTTTTACGCCTTTTAAATGATCGGTGCGCTTACGAATCATGGCGGTAGTTTCCTGTAAATCGAACAAGGTACGGCCGCAGCTGGGGCAGGAAATATATTCGGTTTTGCTCATGCGGGTACGAGCGGCCTGCAAAATACCAAAAGCTAGTTTATTGAAGCCATCCAATACCGTAAGCCATTCGGCTTTGCTCCGCTCCGCCATTCGTTCGGTGCTTAACACCACGCCATCTCCCAAGCCGTCCAGCAGCAAACCACCTACATCGGTAGAGGCATACAGCTGCAATTGTTCGGCGGGCATATCGGGGTACTGCCGATTAATAATAACCGGATTGGTGATATCATTATTCATCAGCCGGAAAAATCCTTTGCGCAGCTCGGCCATAGCGTGTTTATTATCGGTATACAAAATTATAACCGCCGTCGGATCTGCTTTTAAGAAAGCCAGGTTTTCCTGGGTCAGGGTATCTATATTCTGAAAAACAAAATTCATTTCTGGGTGGCGAATGGTGCCGGCAGCATATTCTTCCGAAGTGAGCACCGGATAATGTTCCGGCCGTTGACCAGCCGCTACCCAGGCCGGGTAATTTACTAATTCTTTTAAGCCATTTGGTAACATAAAAGATATAGGATGATTACCGGTATAAATGTAATCGGCTCCCAAATCATTCATATTAAATTTATCCAAGAGCATCGAATACAAATGGCCCACACATTTCAGATCGGCATATTGTACGGAAGTTAAGTTACTAATATCGGCTATTACTCGGGGTACATTTTGCCCGCCTATATTGTTAGTTTCGGTCGTTAAGCGGCGGTGGTATTGATAAGGATCAATGGGAATGTGGCAGATGGGTTTAATTTCTTTATGCCCGGCCCGGTCTTTATACCGGTCGATGAGCATACGGGCAACGGGTGCTTCGTATTCCGGGGCTTCCGTTAAAGATACCCGTACAGTGTCGCCGATGCCGTCTTCCAGCAACGTGCCAATACCCACCGCCGATTTTATCCGGCCATCTTCTCCTTCGCCGGCTTCGGTAACCCCCAAATGAAACGGATAAGGCTGCAATCCTTCTTCGGCCAGTTTCTGCGACAACAAACGATAAGCCTGTACCATTACCTGCGTATTGCTGGCTTTCATCGATAACACAATATCGTAGTAATTCAGGTCTTCGCAGATTCGTAAAAACTCCAGCGCACTTTCCACCATGCCCAGCGGGGTATCGCCATAACGGCTTAAGATCCGGTCGGATAAAGAACCATGATTAGTGCCAATGCGCATGGCCGTGCCGTATTCTTTACAAATTTTTACTAAAGGAATAAAGCGTTCCCGTATCCGGTTCAGCTCCGCCTGGTAAGTTGCATCGGTATAATCTATTACTTCAAACCGCTTTTTATCGGCGTAGTTGCCGGGGTTTATTCGTACTTTTTCTACAATGCGCGCGGCCAGTTCGGCAGCATTGGGCGTAAAATGAATGTCGGCAATTAAGGGAACGTTATAGCCGCGCCGGTTCAATTCGGCTTTAATATTTTTCAGGTTTTCGGCTTCTTTTACACTGGGCGCGGTTATCCGGACGTATTCGCAGCCGGCTTCCACCATCCGGATGGTTTGTTCCACCGATCCTAAAGTATCCATGGTATCTACAGTAGTCATAGATTGTACCCGGATTGGATTATGGCCGCCTAAAGGAACTTCGCCAATGTAAACTTCGCGCGTTGGGCGGCGCTTATATTCCGTTAAGCTGGGAGCATATTGCTTATTCATATTAATTG